>Ga0194110_10002748_pt1 | contig 22185 bp, 23 predicted proteins | sample TA2Kig1200mmetaG_FD_146192 | JGI IMG/M metagenome (GOLD analysis project Ga0194110, IMG submission 146192) | Freshwater microbial communities from Lake Tanganyika, Tanzania - TA2015032 Kigoma Deep Cast 1200m | ecosystem: Environmental > Aquatic > Freshwater > Lake | place: Tanzania: Lake...
CTTGGTGAGCCGTTCCAGCAGAAAATATTCGTCGAAAAGGCCAGGAGGATTGATGTTTTTCATGATAGCAGAGGATGAATGAAGAAATCTGCTGAAATATACAAATTTCCGGCCTTTTTATGAACGCTAAGTTATTTTATTTATGAAAGATATGTCGCTTTCGAATAAATAGAGATGCCCATCAGGTTCGCCAAGTGATTGCCGTCAATCAGGATGATCTTGCTGGCGATGTTGGTCACAAACTCTTTTGCTCCGGTCGAAAAATCCGAGGTTGTAATGAAAACCCCTTTGGTTGCGCGTTTGCCCTGTAAAGCCCCGGCAAACTTCTGGATTTCCGGTCTCGTGACGGATGCCCCCCACCGCTTTGCCTGAATGTAGATGCTATCGAGTCCAAGCTTATCCTCATTGATGACTCCATCGATGCCTTCATCCCCGCTATGACCGATGGCTTGCCCAGCGTCTTTAAGTGAACCGCCGTAACCCATGCGAACCAGCACATCCACCACAACCTTCTCGAAAAATGATGGAGAGCTGGACTTGAGTTGCTGGAGAATTTCTCGGGCAAGAGCCTCTCTGAGTGCCTCATACGCTTGCTCGATCTGCTCTTCAGGTGTTTGAACTTCCGGCTCTGAAGGCGATGCTGCTTCGGTTTCAGGCTTTTTCCGGTTATCGACATACTCCGGATACTGGCGGAGAAACTTCAGATTTATGGCAGATGGACTTTGAGCGAGTACGGATTTACCACGTTCCGTAATGCGGAAAATGCCTCGACGTGGGTTCTCAATCAGGAGAGCCATTTTCATGTGAGCACGAGCCCAGGCAACGCGATTGTCAAACAGCCGCTGCTGACCACTGGGCAAAAGCTGCTTCCGTTCGGAATCCGATAACTGAAATTGTGAAGCCAAGGCGTCAAGAGCTTCCTGATTTGAGTGCTCCTTACCATCCGCGCAAAACCGCAACAATGGAAGCATGATGCTTTGAAAATCAGGAATCGCCATATGTCAAGGGGAGTGAAGATGACAAAACCCTTTTTGGCCATACAGCACCAGTGAGGGACATAACCTATTAAGGTTAATATCATAAATTCAATGAAAACAAAGAAATACGGACGTATTTAGAATTGCATGTTAACAATACTGGATGGAGGTTCTTTGGAATCTTCCGAATCCCACATCTCCCGGTAAGTGAGGACGTAGTTGGCAGCAGCCGCTGCATCAATGAAGTAGTAATATCGGCAGAGACGACGGAAGAGTTCGACCATCGGGGCGTAGAAACCAAAATCAAGCAGGTGGTCAAGGGTGTGCTTGATATGGTGAACATCCTTGCTCTTGCTGCTGATGATACCCTCGACAACCGGAGTGTACTGTGGGCCACGGCAAGCTCTGCCAGCCGGTGCATCTCTTCAGCAAGCGCCATGATCGAGCTGAAAGGTTCGTCTGACGGGTTATTGGAAGGAGACATGCTTTTATTCCGCTTTTTTGGGCCAAGCCATCGGACGATTCAAGCTACAAAATCGAACGATTATCGGATAATTATGGCCAGCAAAACACGGAGGAAAACATGAAAAGAAAGGATTGAAGGCAGTGGTAATTGCGGATTCCCTGCCCCATCAAGGCCCAGCCGGTTTCTGGGCATCCCGATTCTGCATCCATGCCCTGAACCCCTTGTCCCGCTTGAAGTGGTTTCGCAAAATCGCTTCGAGCACGAGTGATTCATCAGCTCCCGGAGTTTTCTCCTGTGCTGCTTTCATGTACAGGTCAAACTCTTCAGACACCTCTTTCCTGATCCGGAACTTCCGACTTACCGGTTCGCTTTGTACCTGAATTTCAAGATCGATCATAACGCTCCTTAGTTATTTTGGTTGCTTTGAAAACTGTGATGAGCGACACGAGTGCAAGGCGAACGGAGCGCAGAAATCGGAGCGTACATTGAGTACGTGAGGATTTCGAGCACCAACCAACGCAGCAATCGGGTTGCGCAATAAGTTTTCAATGTGACCATCAGTTTTTGTATGGATCGACGATCATATCCTTGTTCACGAGGATATTCACCGTCATGCCAGCCCTGATTATAAGGGTCGGCTGGATGTCGAGGGTCTTCCTCGTGATCTGCTGGCCTGCACTGTTGATGTCCTGGCCGACGCTGGCCGCCATGCGCTGCTGTGTGCTCATGCTTGCCTCGTCGGTGTAGGTGCCTTGCGAGACCGTCGCCCCGACGGAGAGCATCGAGGAGAGCAAGGCTCCACCGACAAGCCGGTCGAAGTGGTTATCGGTCTTGTCTTTGTAGCCGCTCATGCCTGCAAGATCAACGCCCGGCATGTTCTCCAGCATCACCGATGAGCCGTCCGGGCGGATCATGCGCGTCCAGACCACCTGCACCCGTTTTTGGCCGTAGCTCACCATGCTGTCGTACTTGCCGAGCACCCTTGTTCCCTGAGGAACCAGCAGGTAATCTCCGGTTACCGTATCGTACACGTTCTCCTTGACCATCGCGATCACGTTCCCCGGCAGATCAGAGTTCAGGCCAGTCACCAGAATAGCCGGAATGATCGATCCAGCCTTGACCTCGTAGCGGCTTGCAGCTTTGCGCATTGGCTTCGACACGTACTCTTTCTCTTCACCTCCGCCGGTAGCGAAAAAGTCGTTTTTGCGGGTCTGGTTGTTCTGATCCCGTCCATAGGTACCGGCTTGAGCGCCACTCTGCGCTGGTGCTGCCGGTGCCGAAACAAAGCCGCCTGCGGTGTTGACCGGCGTTGCGGCGTTCGCCGTCCCGCCAAAAAACGGGCTCGATGTCAGGGCGGCGTGCCGTTCCTGCTCGGCAGGATCCGGCTGCCGGTACTGTGCACTGTTCTGGTAACGGTTCTCGCTTGGATTCACCATTGCATGACCGAGGTCACCCGGCAACGGTTTGCCCAATGCGGGCACATCATCCGGGATCGGAGCCGTGATCGTGGTATCCGGCACCGTAACCGGCTTGCTGTTGTCAGGCCCCTGCGTAATGACATCGGGAATGGCCATCGTATTCGATACGGCTGCCTCGTTTTTCTCATCAACCTTCACGGCTTTCTTCGGCGGCTGCACGGCCATCATGATCGCCAGAAAGAGCGCCCCGACAAGCACCACCGTAATGGCGATTACCGGCCCTTTTTTCAGCGTGCGGCTCCTGGGTTTGGGTAGCTGCAACCGGGGATCGTCGGGTGGTATCTTCGATGCATGTGGATCAACATGTTCCTGCTGCTGCATCGGTTCATCTGCGTTCGTCATCTGTCGATCTCCACTTACCGTTTCGTTATCCGGACAATCACCTCGCCTTTTTCCCCGGCACGCAGCTCCGCCCTGCTGAACAGACGGTCAACGATGTAGTAGTCATTCTTCACCCGGTAGTTCACCAGCTGCACATCGCCGGACTTCCCGACGACGAAAAGCACCGGCGCTTCGCGGGCGAGCATTTCTTCCGGAAACTGCACGAAGGTCTTTCGTCCGTCGTCAAACACCTTCACGGGCATCCAGAGCGGCCTTGAACCCCTCTTCACCTCAACCTTGTAGCTGAAATCAAGCGCCGCAAGGTTCACATGGGATTCGGTCGCCGTAGCCTCCACAGCTTTCAGCTGCCGGAGATTATACTGCTCGTAGTTCCATGACACGGCAGCCATATAAGTGGTTTCGTAGCTCGTCAGTTCGATATGGTAGGTGCGCAGGCTGGTGTTGAGGCTGAGCGTAGTGTGCAGGCCCGGTCGGGTCGGCTTGAGGTAGATGTGCTCCTGTTCGAGTCCGTCCACCATGCTCTTGCTGCGACCGATGATCCAGCGCACGGTATCGCCGGAGACCGGATCACCAAGCAGCTTTTCGCCCGGCTCAAGCTGGATGTCGGTGAGCTTTAGCGGAGCGGCATAGACCTGGTAAAGTTGGCCCTCTTCATAATCGTAGCGCATGATGGCGTTCTGGTAGCCGAACCGGTCGGGGTTCTGGGCCGAATCACGGTTCGCGTGCTCGATCACATTCCACGGTTTCTGGTCGGCAACGGCAGCAGCCGAGCTGGTCATGCCGTTGGCAATCAGGATGGCTGCAAGCAGTGGTATCGTTCTCTTCATGATAAATCAGGTTATCGGTTGATGCGTGACCAGTGGAACTCGTCGATATAGAGACCGATGGGATTGGAGGCAAGCTGCTCGTCGGTCTGGGGCTGTTTCAGCACGATCTTGAAGATGCCCCGCCAGTAACTGTCACCAAGCGGCTCACCATGCACACCCCAGACCGACTCCTTCCAGTCAACCTGCCAGCTTTCAGCGGAAAGCGGCACCATCGAGAGCACGTCCACGCTCACCCGTTCGGTGGCCAGCCGGGAGAACGGGTCGTTCTTCTGCACGTAAGCGTTCAGTGTGTTCGATCCGTTGGCGGTCACCAGCCTGTAAGCATCGAGCCAGTTCCGTTTCACCACGGCACCATCCGAGCTGATCATTCGGGTATCCTGGATAAAGCGCTGGAGATGATACTTTATCGACGGATCGGTCGGTTTGTAATCCTGCCATGCCCTGCCGGCCTCTCCACGGTTGATGGCGCTGCCGTCACGGGCAACCTCCACGATGTAGGGCACCTTCTTCGGAAGGCTTCCGAGCCAGATCATGCCCCCAACGGCAGGCATGGCGACAAGGAACAGCGTTGCGAAAGCGAACATCCGCCAGGTGCGGGCCTGCACTGCGGCATTGCCAATCCGGTCATCCCACTCCTGCTTTGCACGCTTGTAAGGGGTATCGAGTTCTCCTTTCGGCTTCCAGCTTCTTGATTCAGCTTTCATCTCTCTTTTGTGTTGGAGTTACAATCTTGGTGTGGCGCTGCCACCTGAAGGCCTTGCCTCTTCAGGAGTATGCAGGGCATGCAGTGCGGTTTTTGCCCAGCCGGGAGCCTGTTGTTTTTCTTTGTCGCCGGTTTCCGGCAAGGCATTGTCTGTTGGTCCGAATTTGCCAGCTGATGCAGTTCCTCCCGGCCCTGAACCGCCTCCTGATGGCCCTCCTCCTGATGGGCCTGTACCGGCACCTCTGTAAGCAGGTGATGTGCCGCCTGATCCGAACCGGGAACCGATCATCTGGCTTGCTGCACCTACACCCGCACCAACTTTCTCGACCGCGAGCTTCGTCAGGCTGTAGGCCCCCATGCCGGCAAGCGCAACACCGGTACCACCGACCACGGCGTTCTGCATGGCCGTACCTGCGCTGAGGCTCGGACTGCCGGCAAGCAACCCTGCCGCGATGCCGGGAGCGTTCCAAGCAAGAAACGCAACAGCGCCAACCGTCAGCAAAGCGCTCCATATCTCCGTGAAGTTCAGGTCACCGGAGAAGCTCAGTGTGGAGAGCGTCGGCTCGATCACGGCCATGATGAAAGCCAGCACCATGAGCTTGACGCCCGATGAAACAATGGCCCCGATAGCCTTCTCGGCAAGGAACTTCGTCGGCTCGAAAAAGCCGAATGGCAGAAAGATGCCGACCACGGCGGCGAGCAGGTTGAACTCCAGCACGGCATAGAATATCTGCCAGGCAATAAGGATGTAGGCCAGCATGATGCCGACATAGGTCAGTGCCAGCACGATGCCATTGACGATCTCGGTGATGCCGACGTTGCTGATCTTCTCGACAAGCGGTGCCGTGGTCGAAAGGCCGTAGTCGATGATGTTCGACGGATCGAACAGGCTCGGCCCGCCCCCGCCTCCAGCTATCTGCCCGGCCTGAATGAGAGATTGCACGAAAGCGTTCGAAAGGGTGGGAAACGAACGCACGATCCACAGCCAGACGCCGAGATAGAGCACCTTCTTCATCACGCCGACGATCTGCTCACCACCTCCCAGAGCCCACCAGAGACCGAGCATGACGATCTCGATGCCGAGCAGGGCTCCGGTCAGCCAGTTTATGGCGGGCTGGAGGTTAGACCAGCCCGCTCCGAACGCCGTCAGGAAGTTGTTGAGGGTCTGGGTAAGAATGCCGGGATTCATAGGTCAGTGGTGCATCTACTTTTTGATCGGCGGCATGTTGTGGTATTTCGGCTTCGGCGTGGTATCGACATCACCGTACCCTTTCCAGAGATCATCCGATTTTTTCAGCTGCTCCTGCTGCCGCTCCGGTTCGTCGGGCTTGCGCGGTGAGCATCCCACGGCGAAAAAGATCATCGAAAGGATGACCCCGAGCATGACGTACTGGCGTACCATGGCTGTTCCTCCTTTACTGTTTCAGGTTTGGCATGTTGGTATATTTCGCGTTGGCCTGCTTGTCCACATTGCCGTAACCGCTCCACATCTGGGTTGAGAATGCCCGTTCAGCCTCTTCGCGGTTGGCCGCCTGAGCCGCCGCCATGGCGCTCACCCGTGCGCTGACCGCAAGGGTCTGGGTGAGGCCATCGAGCTGACCGGCCATGATACCAAGCATCTGGTTGGTGGACTGGAGCTGCCGCACTTCGCCATCTGCCAATGCGGACTGGTTGAGAATGGCCGCTGCCTGGTTGTTGTAAGCCTGCGAGCGTTCCACGACGCTCTGGGCTTTCATGGCGATCTTGGAAGCTTCGGAAAGCTCTTTTGTCCAGTCACGGTAGTACTGCTCGTAGCGGCTGAAATCGACCTGATCCCAGCTTCCCTGCGGAAAGAGTTGGTTGAACTGCCCATCGATCCGGTTGAGGTCGAAACTGATGCCCTGCACATCCGAGAGCAGGCCGTTCAGCTCCTGCATGTTGCTGTCATAGATGGATTTCACCGGGCCGAAGGTGGAGGCGGGAAGTGTCTGGAGAGTACGTACCTGGTTCCTGATCTGCTCGATCTGGTTCTGAATCTGTTCAGCGGTACGAACGGCTGTGAGCGTGTTCTGCTGGAGGTTCGAAATGTCGATCACCGTCAGTGCCGCCTGCGCATCCGGCTGCATGAACGGCAGTTCCGGAGCAGCGGTAAGCAGTAAGCCCGCCAGCAGCAGGCGTTTCCCTGTTCGTTTCATCGATTTCTGGTATGTGCGTTGCATCCTCTTCTCCTGTTCATGATTGCAGTGATGATTTTCCCTTTGTCTTTTCCAGTAATTCGGCGGCCCATTCGAGTCCCCGATAGCGCAACAGTGCCGAAGCATGAGTTTCCTTTGACAGTACATCCTCGATGGAATCCATGAAGCGCTGGTCGTCAGGGTTGGAAAGTCCTGCAAACGCGAGCGCCACCGGCCCCATGTTCAGGGTGAAAAGCCTCCGCCCCTTGACCGAGCGGTAGTAGTAGTCCCGTTTTTTCTGTGCAGTGGCCAGCAGCGTGATCTCCGTGTCGCTGAGGCCAAATTTCCGGTAAGAATCGGTCATGGCCGGCGTGAGCGCCTCCTCATCAGGAAGGTAGAGCTTGGTATGGCAGGCCGACAGGATGGTGGCCATGATGGGCGATTCGGCGGCATCGGCAATCTCCTGCGTGGCGAACACCACCGAAACCTGCTTTTTCCTGAGCGTCTTGAGCCAGTTCTGTAACTGCCCCATGAAAACCGGGTGTTTGAGGAACAGCCAGGCCTCGTCGAGTATCAGAAGCGTGGGCCGTCCGTCGAACCGCTGTTCGACGCGGTGAAACAGGTAGAAAAGCCCCGGAATCACTACCTCCGGACTCATCGTCATGAGTGCGTTCATCTCGATGGTAAGCCATGCTCCGTCGCTCATGGTGTCGGTGTCGGCGTCGAATATCTCCCCGTAGTTGCCCTGCATGGTGTAGGGACGAAGCGCGTCACGAACCTCCCGGCTCTGCACGAGGTCGCTGAATACCGTCAGGGTGCGGTGACTGCGTTCGCTGGTAGCAAGGTTCTGCAAGGCGTCATCGATCTCCTTCTTGAGCATGGGCGTCTCCTGAAGATGTTGCTCCCGTAGCAGGAGCAGGATGAAGGAAGAGGCCCAGATGCGCTCGGCAGGATCGTCGATGGCGGCAAGCGGCTGGAAAGCCAATGCGGCTTTCTCCCCGCCGGGCTCGTAGTAATCCCCCTGCACGGCAAGCGTGGCGGATCGCGACGAACGATCCTTGTCGAAAATCACAACCTGTGCATCGGGATAGCGCAACCACTGCAATGCCAGCATGGCAAGCAGGGTTGACTTGCCCGCTCCGGTCGGCCCGACGATCAGCGTATGGCCGACATCGCCGATTGTGAGGTTGAGCCGGAACGGAGTGCTGCCCGTCGTTGAACAGATGATGTGCGGCGTACCGACCCCGGTCACCTCCTGCAGATGGCGGTTCTGTTCGTCTCCGGCCCAGATTGCCGAGAGCGGCATGATATGGGCGAGATTCAGGGTGCTGATGATCGGCCTTCGCACGTTGGCATAGACGTGTCCGGGAATACTCCCCAACCACGCTTCGCGGCTGTTGAGCGTTTCGTCCTTCACCACGAATCCCCGGCTCTGGATCACCTGTTTCACCCTCCGGATACGGCGCATCGCCTCCTGCAAGTCTGTATGGCTCACGGTCACCGTGCAGGTCATGATACCGAACGAGACCAGATCGTCCCCGAGCTCCTGCAAAGCTGCATCCGCATCGGCAGCCTTGTTGGCTGCGGCGCTGTCGAGCAGGGCTGACGGCTCCTTGGTCGCCTCCTCTTTCAGCAGAGTGAACAGGTTCTTTCGCTTACCCCACCACTGCCGGCGATACTTCTCGATCTCACGCCGTGCGTCCTCCTTGTCGAGCGCGAGATAGCGTACCACCCACCGGTACTCGATCTGAAGGTGGTTCAGCTCATCGAGCATCCCCGGCAAAGAGGTCGATGGAAACCCGGTGAAGGTGATGGTGGGAATGGCCTGATCTCCCAACATACAGATGTCCCCGACGCTGAGCGCCTGATCGGGCAGAAGCGCATCGAGGTACATGGGAACCTCGGGAGCCTGCACAACGTGGCGGTTGGTGGAGATGGTGCTGTGCAGGTAGGTGAGCGTTTCGCTGTCGTCAAGCTCCCGCACCTCGACAAACACCCCGGCCATGATGTCCGTGATCTCCCGCACCTGCCGCTGAAACTGTTCGAGGTCGCGTTCGTTGTCAAGCACGGGATCGCCCTGTTCCGGATCATCGTAGAAAAGGCTCGAAACCTTTTTCCCCTGGCTACCGGGCATCTTCCAGACGAAGGTGAGGAAATAGGCCGATTCGAAATGCGATCCGGCCTCTTCGAACTGGCCCCGCCGTTCCCGGTCGAGCAGCCATGCTGCTGGATGAGGCCAGATCGAGGAGGGATATTCGGAATGCTCAAACCGCTGTGCCTCTATGAAAAGGCTCCATCCGGAACCAAGCCGTTTCAGGGCGTTGTTCAGCCGGGCAACCGCCGAAGCAAGCTCTGACGGAGAAGAGCTGGCAAGGTCAGGCCCCCGGAATGCGATGGTCTTTTGCAGGGCCGCATCCTTCTGCAACACGACCCCCGGAGCCACGAGTGCAGCCCATGGCAGGTAGTCTGGCAGCCGTGTGGACGGCTCGCGATAGTGCTTCAGGCTCAGCATCGTTCTTCAGGGATACATGATTTTCGGTGCCCGAAGCGCCCGGACGAAGACATCGAAGAAGAAGGGGTCACGCCGGGTAAGCGCGGCCAGCAGCATATGCAGGCCGACGGCGATAGGCACCACCCAGAGCTGCTGCATACCGAAACCAAGCGCGGCAAAGGTAGTCCAGAGCAGAATGGCCGGCGTACGCGGCACCCCACCCATCAGAATGACGTCGCTCAACGAGCGGTGCATGGGCACCTCATAACCCTCGATCATATAGTCAGCCCTCCACTGAATCCCATGAAGCTCAGTCCCCATGACACCGCATTGAAGGCGATGGAGAGGCCGAAGAGCACCCAGAGCGCTTTCTTCATGACTCCGCCGCCCTCACTGAAAGCAAGACCGAAACCGAGTGCAATGAAAGCGACAGCACCGAATACTCTGCTGACCGGGCCGGTCAGGGAGTCGAGTGCCTGATTCAGTGGTGATTCCCAGGGCATACCGGTCGAAGTCGCCAGTGCGGTGTTGGCGGCCAACATCAGAAGGGCAAAGAGCAGAAGTTTTCGGTTCATGGACGTATTGTTCGTGATTGGTTGATGCTGTTCAGACGGCAATGGATTCAGAAAGTTCTTTGGACTCCTCGCACACCTGCAAGGCAGGAGCCTCATCCGTTTCCTCATGGACAGGCTGAAGCTCCCAGCGGCCACGGTCGTCAATCCCCATAACCTCGACAATCCCGCTGACCCTGCGCCCTGCAGAATGGTTCTTGTCCCTCGTGATGTGAATGCAATAATCCACCGCCTCGGCGATCAGCTCGCGCGGTGCCCTTGGCACCACCTCTTCGGCAAGCTGTGCAAGCCGGTCGAGCATGGCTGCCGGGCTGTTGGCATGGATGGTTGCAAGACCGCCCGGATGGCCGGTGTTCCATGCCTTGAGCAGATCGAGCGCCGCCCCGTCACGAACCTCGCCGACGATGATGCGATCCGGACGGAAACGCAATGCGTCCTTGACGGCCCGCTGATGCGAGTAGAAAGGTGGCTGCACGAGTATCTGCAACATGTTCTCGGCGCTGCACTGCAATTCAGGATTGTCCTCGACGATGTACACGCGGTCTTCAGTATCGGCTACAAGCTGTAAAAGCGCATTGGCAAAGGTGGTCTTGCCAGAACCGGTGCCACCACCGATCAGGATATTCTTGCGGGCCTTCACGGCGACTTCAAGCAGAGAAGCGATCTCGGGTGAGATGATCGTGCGCTGGACATAATCATCGAGCGTAAAAACGATTTTGGCCGGCTTGCGCAAGGCAAAAACCGGACGACTGACAATAGGCGGCACCGAGGCCTGCAAGCGTGCACCCCATTCCGGAAGCTTCGCGGCAAGTGAAGGATTACGTTCGTTGATTTCAGTATTTGACGACGCGGCAACAAGCCGGATCATCCGGTCGGCATCCTCGGCACTCATTACAATTTCCGTGCAGGACATGCCACAGCCAAGCTCGTCGATCCAGATGCGCCCGTCGGCGTTCAGCATGATCTCAACGATGCTCTCCCGTTCAAGCAGCCCCCTTAAGGGAGCAAGAGCGCTCTGAAGTGAAGCTATGCGCCTCTGATGGGTAAGATTTGCCATTACCTGAAAGCGAAATTGCCCAACAGCAATTGATAATTACTATGCGCTATACGGATATTCAGAAATATTAATACCTATATATTGATAAATTTTATCAATTATTCAAATAATTAGGCAAAATAATAGATACCGCGTTCGCAGAATTGGTAGAGAAATTGGGGAGACCCGAACAGGAGTTCGTAGCCCGTTTTAGGATTTGGTGTGCCTTGTTAGGCTAAGAAGGGTGCAGGGGAATTTACAGGGGTGGAATATAGGTTGTGTTTGAAACTCTCACGAGTTTTTCAAAGGCTTCTCGTAAGGTGATGGTTCATAGCTCGTTTCATAAAGGCGCTGCAATAGATGCATCTTCCACATAGGCATCAGACATCATCATCTTGTAGTGTTCGCAGTGTCCTGACTTCTCAAAAATCGCCTTGAACACCCTCAAGTAGGAATCCACCATCGTGTCATCAATCGAGACGTATAAATCGTCGTGCGCATAGTGCGACCCGTCATGCACCCAAGAGCAAAGCGATTTACAAATGAGCTTATCCTTCCCATCGAACATCTCGCAGAGATCGTCAAAATCGATGCCACCCAGAATTTTGAAGTAGTTCTCTAAGATGCGCCGCAGCGTGTTTTGAATAGCAAGATTTGAGCGATCCGGTTTGCGAACTTCGGCCCACAGCAACTCATAGGACGTTTTGATTGGATTCGTTGAGTGCTTGTCAAACTTTGAGACTAGCCCGGGCTTTCGTACGATCCAAAACGTCTCCTCGGTCATCGCAACGCCCTTCCTTTTCGAGTTATAGGTGACTTCCTTGTGGAAGTAGACGTTGTGCGTGAGTACGAAGATTTGTTTGATGTGCCCGGTTCCAGCGCGTACCTCATCGAACAACCCTTTGATCAGACTGCCGACAATAAAGAGGATGTCACTATCGAGACTCGAAACTGGGTCGTCGAAGACCACGATTCGGTCGATGGTCATCCCAGAGTCTGACTCGCTACCCTTGAGCAGGTGGTAAAAATAAAGGAAGGTGATAAAGGTTTTCTCGCCCTCGCTTAAAGTCGACTTGGCGTCCGAACCATCTGAACGAACCAATTTGTATGATATCCCTCTTGTGGCTTCCGCGAGCTTGAAGCCTTGGAACCCAAACGAGGAAAGCAGACTGTTAATACCTTCTATTGTCGGCTGGATGCTTGTGGTTTGTTTTTCCAGCTCGCGAATCTCGGTTATTTTGGTCTTCTTGCCCAGATTAGCCGTTGATATCTGGCTCGTCATCGCCGTGATAGCCTTTTCCAATGCAACTTTCACTGTATTGAATTCGGCGAGATCGGTCTTCATTTCCTCAAGAACGAACTTCCACACCTGTGATATCAAGATTGCACGCTCGGTTGCAATGTTCGCAACCATCTTGTTGTGAGTAGCTACTTGCGTGTTGGCTGCGTCAAGCAAATCCCTAATCGCCTTGCATACATTGCTTAGGGACTCCAACTCAACCACCAGACTTGCCTCCTTCTTCTTTCCGGTAAGACGCTGGTTGTTTAATGTGATTTTAGCGTCGAGCAGCTCCTTCTCTGCTTTCAGCTTCTCGACATCAAGAAACTTGGACGGTGATGCAATGATTGCGACAATTTGTTGCTGAATCCGTGCTGCTTCGGTCTCGTAGTTCTTGGTAAGGTCATCAATCACCTTACTGTCAGTTACAAACGTCTCGTCAAAATACTCGTTCAGACTCTGAGCAAATGCATTGGTCGTTTCCTGTTGGCAAAATGGGCACACTTGGCTGTTCGTCTCGTAGAAACCCCGGCCTTCACGGACCCAGTCGCTATTTCCGAGCTTCTTAATCATCGCAGCGATATCGACATCTTCCTTGCCAATAACACGCTTCTTCAGAATTGGATTAGTTTCATATTCAAGGATATTGGACGTGTCAACAGCGGGGACTGAAACCTCCATCGTGGGCGTGGGGCCGAACACGCTTTCTGCTTTTTTCTCCAACTCTGCCAAGGTAAGAAGTGTCGCGGTGTTGGATGCTTGCTCCTGAAGCACTTTACTTTTGAATTTTTCGGCGCTATTTCGATACCCCTCAAAGCCCCCTTGCAGTTTCTCATCATGCTTCTGCTTCTGAGCCCAGCACTTGTCTTTCAATTTAGTTTCAAGCGCTGCCAATTCTCCCTTCTTCCCACCCTTGCCGTCCAGACCCTGCAGATTTTGGGTTAGGTTTTCAACTTTATCTGTCAGCGCGTCAAGCTCTTCTTTTGTCGCAGCAATCTTCGCGAGCGTGTCGACTTGCTCCTCACCAAGGGTGAACACCCCCTTCAACTCTGCAGATTGGTTGAAGTTCCGCTCAATGAAATCGTGGTTGTAAACAAGCGGCTGCAATTTCGTCCCCGCCTTCCATGTGACTTTGCAGGTCGGAAACTTATTCTCATCCGCAATCACTCGGCTAACCGTAGTTTTCCCGGTTCCGTTTGAGCCAAACAGATAATTGAATTGCGAAAGGCCGTCTAGCACCTCTGGCGTAGTGGCGTAGGTTGCAACCCCAGAAATAGTGATTGATTCAATCATGAATTACCTTTTGCTAATGCCCGAGCTTGTCTGTGCCTAAAGTCAAATAATATACGAGATATTCAGCATAATTACACCTCAAGCATCAATTCTCCTCGTCACTTACAGCCTTTCTCAACTCCTCCTCATCCCCGACAACATCCTGAACCAGATCATCAACAAACCGGTGCCCCCCAGCCATCTGGTGGGCCACGTAATCCACGAACTTCTGGTACTGATTCCAGGCTTCCTGCCTTGCTGCATCTTTTTCATTATCCCCGATCCGGGGTGTATGTGCAAACCAGAGCTGCACGTAAACCGCCAATGCCTCAGCAATTGCGGTGATGTCCCTCTCCAACCGGTTGAGGTAACGACCAATCCGATCCAGCCGACGAAGCAGCAGCTTCATATCTTTCGAGTCGTCGAAATACTCCTTCAACGCCGATTCGATGACACTGCTCTCGGTAGCGTTGACCTTTTTGCAGTAGCCCTTGAACTGTTCGTACAACTCCGGCGAAAGGTAGGGGTGGATATTCTTACGTTTCATAGCGGCAAATGACCTCCTTGTGGTGTTCTGCTTAAATCGATGATTCCTGCCCGGTTGTTTGACCTGTCGATTGTTTTTGTGATTTCCAGTTCTTCTACCAAAAGCGTGTTCTCAGGAACCGGATTCTCGACCGAAATTTCCCCGGCAACATCATGCTGTTCTGCTGCGGGTGTTGCGGGGTTCTCCCTCATACCGTGCTGACTATCGCCGTGCTCTTGGTGTTCAGCAACCGCCTGACCAGCAACACCCAAATCTGTGAGCCATGGATTTTGCCTGCAATCTTCTGAGAGCAATTCCGATTGCTGGGCCTCCGGATCATCCGGAGTCGGCAGCCATGCCCTCTTCATCAGTCGCTCGTCCTGGTAGTACATGATCTTTTTCGCCCGGTATGGCGGTAACCCGCCTATCATCACAAGAGCATCGTCACCCGGCAATTGCAGAATTTCTCCGGGCGTCAGCAACGGTCTGGGTGACTCCTGTTCGCTTTCCATGATGTGCCCAAGCCATGGAGAGAGCCGGTTGCCGGCAAAGTTCATCTGCAACTTCTTCTCCGTCGCCTGACCAAGCAGATCGGAAATCCTTTTCGCTGTCCTCTCGTCGAGAGCGCCATAGGTGATACGCACATGGGAGTTATCCAAAATCGAGTTGTTCGGGCCATAGGCCATCTCGATCTGGTTCAGCGACTGGGCGATCATAACACATTTGATCCCGTACCCGGCCATGTAGGCAAGCTCTGACTCGAAAAAGCCGAGACGACCAAGACTCGGAAACTCGTCAAGCATCATGAGCAGACGATGCCGGTACTGCTGCCGGTCATTCGTAAAAGCGATCTTTTCGGTAAGCCTGCGCCCGAACTGGTTGAGAATCAGCCTCATAAGCGGTTTCGTGCGTTCAATGTCGCTCGGAGGGACAACGAGGTAAAGGCTCACCGGATGTTCGCTGTTCATCAGGTCGTGAATGGCAAAATCCGATACCGAGGTGTTGCGAGCAATGAAAGGATCACGGTACAGGCCAAGAAACGACATGGCGGTCGAGACCACACCAGAAAGCTCGTTCTCGGTCTTGTTGAGCATTTCCCGTGCACAGGCTGCAACCACCGGATGAGCCCGGTCTTTCAGATGCGGAAAGGTGAGCATGTAATTCAGGGTATCAAGAATGCTCCGTTCCGGATCGGAAAGGAAATTCGCCACCCCGCTGAGACTCTTGTCCTTTTCCGCATACAGGACGTGCAGGATGACGCCGACCAAAAGGGAGTGGCCGGTTTTTTCCCAGTGGTCATGATGCTCTTTCGAACCATCCGGATCGACCAGAATATCGGCCACATTCTGAACGTCCCTGACCTCGTATTCGCCCTTCCGTATTTCAAGCAGCGGATTGAACCGAACAGAATCCGGAGCCGTTGGCTCGAAGCGCCAGCAGTGCGAGAACTGCCTTCTCCAGCCTGCCGTGGCAGACCACAGCTCTTTCTTGATGTCGTAGGCAATGACCGACCCGTTCCAGGCTAGCATGGTGGGTATCACCAGCCCGACGCCTTTGCCGCTCCTCGTCGGCGCAAAACAGAAGATGTGTTCCGGCCCGTTATGGCGCAGGATCATGCTGCCCGCCTTGTCCATTTTCCATTGCACCTCACCGGAACCTCTGGACACCTCCGTATGGAATGCCGCATCATTGGTTTGAGCGAGAATCACACCCCGTTCGACGAATATCCCTGCCTGATCCAGTTCGTCAGCTGTCGCCCATCGTGCAGTGCCGTACGAACCGGCTACCTTTCGCCGTTTTGCCCTGCGAACAGCAAGGAGAACCATGACAGCGAACATGACAAAGAAATTGGTGTACGTGATACGGCTCGCGACCTCGAAGGCAGATGGAGCGTATGCCTCGAAATGAAAGGCCCAGAAAAACCATTGCCAGGGTTCGTAGAGAGGATAGCCGTAGAACACGAGAAGCGGTCGGCCAAGCAGCGGCTGATAACCGAGCAGATAGGCCACATACTGGGTCGTTGCCCATGTTCCGAGAAACATGAACGCGACACCGGTCGATATGTGACCGTAAAACACGTTGACTGACCGGGTATTCTTCATGAGCTATCTCCCTTTCTGGATGCCGAATTGACGAACCACCGATGTCGTGCCTTCGACCCTCACCAGCTCAACCTGTTTCGACACGAGCTGCTCGAAATCCTTCCTCCATGGCACCAGTGAAAATTCCTTCGATCTGGGATCGGCGATCCGGGCATACCGTTTCCCGCTCTGGAGCACACCCTCATCGGTCAGCTTGCCCTGCAAGCGTTCTCCGTCGCGAATTTCACGGTAAGTTCCGCCGTCACGCTTGCGGATGTTTTCAGCATGGTCATGCCGTTCGAGCTGATCCAGCTTTTTCCCCCTTGCGGGATCAAGCGGATCAATGCCAAGCTCCTCCAGAAAAAGTGCCCTGCGCCGCACAGCTTCACCCAGTTCTCTACCAAATCCATGAGAAGCGAATCCGGAATGATCGGCGTTGTCGGTGAACCGGTCAATCCATGCCCTGCCCCGCAACGTTTCCTGCTCGGGAAGACTCATAGATGATTGCTTCTCGATCTTCCTCCGCACGACAGGATTGGTTGCATCCATTTCCTGAAGTTTCTCCACGAGATTCGACGGAATCCTCCATGAACCGTCCGGCATGTGGTCAGCCAGGTCGAACCGTTCAAGACGCTCAAGCCTGCGTTCGTGTGCCTCGACATAGGCGTTCCCCTCAACCTTTCCCCCTGATGAAAGCTCGACCATCGGCGAAGGCAACTCCTTCAGATGTTGCCGGGAGTCATACAACCCGCCATGACTTTCAGCAAAACCAGCTATGGAGTGATCAACCTTTTTCAGCCAGGACTCCTGTTCAGAATTCACCGAAACGATCTGCCCTTTCCGGTAGTGATCCGGTTCGGCGCTCTTGTCGAGATCGACATACCATGATGAACCATTAGGACTTTCGACAATGATGTAATACCGGTCATGCCATTCATCGGCAAGACCGGTTGCGGCGATCCGGCCCTCGACACGCTCACCATGCTGACGCCGGTCGTATATCCGGTATCGTGAAGGATCGCCGCCGACAGCCCGATGCATCTCTTCGTAGATTTCGCCCCTTTTTCCTATTGCCTTGAGTTCCTGTTTCCAGTTATCCTTCAACCCCCACTCCAAAGCACCGTGATTCTCAGCTATACCGAACGATTCAAGCGTCTGCAATCGTGCGGACAGCCTGCGCTGCCGGAACAGCGCACCCTGACCGGAAAACGCTTCACCAAGATCGACAGCACCATCGCGTTCGAGGGCAGCTATGTCCCGGTCGAGCGAGGTGAACCTTCCAAGGGAAACCTCTTTTGAAACCTGTCGCTGCTGTTCGATTTCAGAGCGCAAGCCAAGCTCCTTCGTGGCCAGCTCGCTCGCCCGGTTACGCAAACCGTTGGAGATGTAGTCACGACTGATTCTGAGTTCATTGCCTTCACCGTCAACTCCCCTGACAATGACGTGAACGTGCGGGTTGTCGGTGTTGTAATGGTTCACCGCAGCCCACTCGATCTCACGGCCAAAATCCTCTTCCATCTGCCTGACCAGCTTGCGGGTATAATCGGTCAGGTCAAGCTCATGAGCGTTCTCCGGTGAAACGATAAAGCGGAACTGATGTGCCTCCCCATCTTTTTCCATCAGAAAGCTGTCCCGATCAAACCGGTCTTCGTCACCGTAAAGCTTACCCGCCGATCCATCCTTTTCGACACCTCCGCGCTCGACATACTGGATGTGCAAAGCAGCCGCACGCTTTCCTGCCACATGCATCGGCACAATCCGCGCTTTCACCACGACCCTCTGTGAAAACGAGGAGCCGGTTTTCACATGAGCAGGCCCGGCACCCCGGTTCCGATGCCCGCCCTTCAGAGAGCGCGGTGCCGACTTTTTCCGGACTGTTTTCGCCGACACTTGTTTCAGAAAACCGCCTTTCATGTTCGGAGCTTTTTCCGGCCTCGACCTGCCGCTCAGTTTTGGCCGAAAAATCGGCAGCTCATCAGATGAATGCATTGCGTTTTGTCCCTCTGTTTTCTGATCAAACAGGTTGTTAACCGGACGTGAACATGATAACACACCGTGTTAACCCTGTAACCCATTGCTTGACATAGCCTTGAAAGGCGCTTGTCAACATTGGTTTATCTTGCACTACAATTGTTCACGTTCTCCTCACCCTCCAGACCTCCCCGGATTCGTCACAAGAACCTCGTTCAGAACAGCCAGACCGGAACGGCTATCCCAATGACAGATCGCTCTGAAATGGGGCCGAAATACCGGGAATCAAAGCTGTTCGACATGCCATCAACCCCGACAAGAAAGCCCGCTTTCAATACCCCGCATTCGCTGTATCCCGGCAGAGCCAACCCCTGCCTGTCAAGCAGCTGAATCCCTCCGAAATCATGTCCAGCGACACGAAAACGGCTATGCTTCGTAGACACAGAATCACCTTTCAGACCGATCAGTGGTTTCATGAGAAATCCATTCTCATGAAGCCATTGGCGTTCATTCACAAGCGCTCTGACCGAAGGGGGAACGGCGAACACTACCACGTCACCTCGCTGGTACAATCCGCGATGTTCGACCAGATAGAACCCATGCGGCATACTGTCGGTATAGTTGTACAGCACCAGAACCTTCGGATTCATGCAGCTCGCAACGGCAAGAGCGGCAATGCTCAGGCCAGCTGCGATAACCGTTCTGATTCGATTGGCTTTCTGCATTTCAACAGCAGTTGTCGTATGGTTGCTTCCCCCATCCGGGGGTCTGAAAGAATCACCTGCAATCTTGAGAAAAACAGCTCGGGCAAAGCATCGACCGAGATCTTCTGTCTCTTCAAAAAACCGATCGTGCGGATGAGCTTTCGAGAAAGTTCTCTTGATCTGGCCATGACCAGCAGCTCAACTGCCGGATAGACTCCCGGCACCTTTTCCGAACCAGTTCCAGCCACCGTCCTGAACAGAAATGCCCGCCTTGTTCGGCCCCGGATGATTTCGTAGCCAACGAGATGCCCGGCGTCAAAGAGCGCGATATTGCCCAGTTCTCCCTGTACAACAGCCTTGGGCGTACCGAAAAAAATCCCGCTGAAACAATCGTCACCGTTCCGAAGCTGAAGCGCAGTTGAACCGCCTTCGCCCTCGATGATTTGCTGATTATTCATCAGGCGATTCTTGATTTGTGGTGTTTCGAGAAGAAGTCGTTCATAGCTTCAGTCATCATCGCCTGAATGGACATCCCTTCGCTTATTCCTATGAGCTTCAGCTGCAAAATGACGTCCGGATCGAACCAGACCGTCATAGATTTCTTGCCCTTCCGGCATGGAGAGATATACCGGAGAATCTGAGCTGTATCGACGGTTTCCGGTTGCTGTTTTTTGTGGGCCAGATTCTCCGGCTTCAGCACATCGACAAGGCTGCCTCGCTTGCTCATATCTGCTCCTCCTGAGCGTTGTTTTTAATGCCAAGTTTCAGGCAAATCCACTCGAACAGTTCTGTGATCTCCTCGGCTGCTTTCGAGGCCAGTTCATATTCGGCAACTGACAATCCTATCGTAAGAGAGTGAACAAAAGCCGCCCGGTAACCAAGCATGGCAGGGGCAAGATCGACCCCATAGCCGGCGATAACTGCCGAAGCTTCCGATGCCAGAACACCACGAGAAGGAATGCCATTGAGCACCACGACGGCCTCCTTTCTTGCCAGGGCGGCAAGGTCGATTGAGGTCACGATGGCCTTCAGGTCAAACACCGAAGGCCGGCATGGAATGAGAATCAGATCGCACATCCTTGCCGATGCAAGCGCTGCCGTTTCCGAATGTGGTGCCGTATCGAGGATCACGAGATCGGCTCCGTTTTGCTCAGCCTTTTCAAGAATTTCCTGAAGTCGGGACGATTGCGCGGATATAACAACAGGGGATTCCTGACCCCGGATGTCATGCCACGCCTTGGCACTCGACTGGGGATCGAGATCGATGACGGCACACTGTAAACCCCGGCAAACTGCCATACCGGCAAGGTTGACGGCTATGGTGGTTTTTCCTGCTCCGCCTTTTTGAGAGACCACGGCGATGGTTTTCATGGTGTCCGGGTTGATGATGACTTCACGGTTATTCCGATGCTTTTCCGATGTTCGAAACGAGCTTGCTCAGAGTTTCGAGCCAGGTCTTGTCTTGCGCTTTACAAGCTTGTTGATGACCGACATTTCCCGCTCGTGATTCGAGTGGATTCTGCTCTGATCGAGCCACTCCTTGAGCTTGAGTTCAGAGAAATAGAGCCGCTTGGTCTGCTTCATATAGGGAATCTTGTTCTGCTGCACCAGACTGTAGATTGTCGGCTTCGCGAGGCGCAGATATTCGGCGGCTTCCGAAACCGTAAGCAGCCTGTCCTCGACTGCGGGATGCAGTGCTTTCGTTATTTCCTGTCGGACGACGATACGGATGGCTCCCATCAAATCGTCGATTGACCTGAGTGGCGGAATTTCTTCTTGTTCCATCGCTGACACCTTTGAAGATTCATGTGAACAACGATGGCAAAATCACCAGAAAAACTAACCCCAATCAACCACCAGGGGGGCAAGTGGGGTGTTGTTTCTTAATCGGTCTTCGGATGGGAAAATGGCTGGAGAGCGTGTGCGGATCGATCAAGGAAGTGAAGTGCCCGATTCCTTAACTGATTCATGAATGCCTGCTGCGAAGGGCTTGGGTCTTGTATGGAAGCCAGTCGAACCTGCATATCCGACTGCGAGAGGAGGGTTCTCCTTTGGCTTTTGTGAGAATGTCCCAGACAGTATTGGCGTTCATCGGGGTCACATCTGACTTGGACTGATAAGTAAAAGAATGGCAAATCCAGTTCCGGAGATGTGTCTGGGTAGAGAAAATCCTTCGATGGTAGTGAAGCCGCCGGAACACTTCGACCAGACGGTTCTGGTTGGCCTTGAAAAACAGCTTCCGTTCGGATATACCTCCCAGTAAAAGCTGCATGAGAGGCTCATGATCTTCCGTAGTGAAAAAGCGGCAAAGTTCATGATGCAGAGCTATCCGTTCTTTGTCGTTTAGCTGGATGTTCAAAACCCGAGCCGTTGGTAATGCCGTTAATGTCAGGCAGGGTTCCTGAGATCGGGATAACCGTGCCGCCTCGATATTGCGTTGGATTACCGGCTCATATTCCGGATAAAGCTTCAGGATTCTTTTCAGGAATTTCTCGGGCGGCGACCCGAACCGGAACCCTATCTCGCTGAACAGAAAACCGAGCGCCCGCTCAAGGGTCACAAACACGCCCTGGCAGGTGTCGAAACCGTCATCGGTGTCATTGATAAATTCGGCATTGTACAGCTCTGTAGAACGATGATGGCTGGTTTTCGGCATCCTCATCCTGAAGTACTGGAGCTCGCGGCCCCGATACTGGAGCGGAATGAAGCTTCGTTGCACCTGGGTCTGTCGATATAGCTCCATCGCCTCGGTATCGATCTCCCTCATTCGCTTCAGAATGAAGGAGATCATGCCATACAGCTCATAAGGCAACAGATTGGCGATGAAGGGTGGCTCGCATTCAGGATCGTTCCGATCCTGCTCGCACAACAGAAACAGATCGGAATAATGGATGACATGGTGCCCGATATATTCCCATGTTCTTCTTACTCCGCTGTTTTGTCCCACCATAGATTCAGTTAATCGTTGAAAGATGGCATCATCGCAATCGTACTTCGCTTCGTCCTCGGCAAAACCTTTGCGTATCTCATGGTAGTTTTTTTGTCCCTGTGTCCCAAAATATCCCCGACAGCATCGAAATGGGCACCGGCGTTCAGGAGCATCGTAGCACCGGTATGCCTTGCCCAGTGCGGCGACAATTCTCTGCATGCCCAGCTGAAATGATTCCGCACCTCAGGTTCGAGTTCATCCGAATACAGTTCGAATGCCCTTGTTGCCCAGGTCTTGAGCATGTTACCGTACCACTTCTTGTGCCCGATGTCGAAGATGTTGTCGCTGGCAGTGAGTTCGCGGCCAAGGCGTGTTCTT
>Ga0194110_10002761_pt1 | contig 22132 bp, 20 predicted proteins | sample TA2Kig1200mmetaG_FD_146192 | JGI IMG/M metagenome (GOLD analysis project Ga0194110, IMG submission 146192) | Freshwater microbial communities from Lake Tanganyika, Tanzania - TA2015032 Kigoma Deep Cast 1200m | ecosystem: Environmental > Aquatic > Freshwater > Lake | place: Tanzania: Lake...
CAGGCGCGATTCCCTGTGGTGGAGCTCGAACGCGCGATGGCCTTGCGCGGCAAGTCCCTTGCTGTGACGGACGAACTTGTCGACGACATTCTCGACCTGTCCTACGGCGGCGCACGCACGTTCGCTGTGCTCGCGATGCTCTACGACCACGTCGACACGCGAAACCAGTTTCATGTCGACCACGTCTTCCCGAAGGCTCAGCTTGACCCGAAGCGACTTCGAGAGCAGGGATACTCACGCGACGACATCGAAGCGCTCGGAGCGCGTCGCGACCGGTTCGCAAATCTGCAACTGCTACCTGGCCCCGAGAACATCGATAAGTCGGCGACGGCACCGGACGAGTGGGCTGCGAGAACCTACCCCACACCGGAGGCGATGAGCAGCTACCTGACCCTCAACGAACTGACGATGTTGCCTCACGACGCGGGGGCATTCTCGGAGTTCTTCGAATCGCGACGGCTCGCAGTGGGCGAGAGGATCCGCCGAAAGCTGTCGTCCGGCGTCGGAGCCCCGCAGAGAGTTGCTGAGGATGCAGCGGACGAGTATGACGGCACCGAGCTTGACGCGGCGCTGGACGAATAGTGCAGTGGGATCAGGTACAGCGGTCAGCGAGAGGTCAGGCCACCGGGACGACCTCGTTCTCGAGAAAGGCAATCTCCACGTCATCCAGGTCGTACTTCGCGAAGAGCTGCTCGTCGATCTCAGGGATCGACTTTGACCAGTCGATGTCAGACGCCGATGTGAAGTCCTGGGCCGGCACAAACTTCCAGGTGCTCCGTGGGTTGTGTTGAGTCACTTTTAGGACGTAAAGCATGGCGCGCGCAAACTTCGTCTTGACGTAGGAGAAGCACGCTCGCGCCTCCGTCTCGGTCGCGAAAGATCCGATCGTCAGAAAGGTCTGAGTAACGGCGACACCGGGCTCGACGATCTCGGGGGCCGCCATCCACCCGAGCTTGTTGTTCTCGTTGGCCGCGGGAAGTGCGACCTTGAACTTTTCAAAGCTTTCTGGGCCGGTCAGGTACTCGCTGCGGATCCAGCGTCGGAAGCGCTTGTTCTTGATCACGCCAAGAACCTGAATGTATTCGCGCCCGTCGGTCGGCCGGGTCTCGTGGAAAAGAAGAGAGAACATCTCGAACGCGTTGGTGTTGACCAGCGCGGCATTTCCCTCTGGACGCAGTTGAAGCGCCTCAGGGTGATCTTCGTAAAGCTTGTCCGTGTACCGGTACGAGCGCGAGCTCGTCATGCCAACGGACTCGATGAACGCGGTCCCAGACTCGCGAACTTTATGCAGTATGGAGTTGAGTTCCGGGAACGGCGTGAAGGTATCGATCGCCTCGCCTGCACGCTCCTCGTCGCGATAAGTCACGGCGATGCCAGCGCGAATCTTCGTTCCGGGGAAGAGCTCCGAGCTGTCTCGGACGTAGATGGGGACGGAGAGATGCGGGTCCGCGAGCATCCTCTCGTTCCAAGCTTTGGGGGTGAAGCCGGCATTGAACAGGAAGCGCGCGGGCGTGATGAGGACGACCTTGTTGCCGACCTCGTACGCAGCGTCCATGAATAGGTGGTAGATCGGTGTGTCGCGAGTACCATCACCCTGGGCTTCTTCCTGGTACGGAGGGTTGCCGATGACGACGTCAAACTTCTTGACCATGTCAGTTGCCTTCCAGCATCTCGTCGACGATTCGCTCGCGCTCCTCGGCGGACATTCGCGCGAGGTCGCCGACACGGAAGTGGCCGGAGTCTTCTAGCCACGCTCGGCGCTCCGCGACGCCGCCGCTGACGGCTTCCAGCGTGATGTCGTGCAGGATCTTGTTGGGACTCATCTCGAAGACCTGGCGGGTGAAGACGTGCTGCAGCCGCTCGTCGTGGTCGGGGATCTCGGCGGCGAGGCCCTGGTCGAGTCGGCGGACGATCTCCATGCAGAACAGGCCGGCGGTGGAGAACAGGTCGGCGAATGTCTTGTCGGGGTCGGAAAAGATGCCGGGGTTCTCGGCTTCGAGCGTGTCACACATCAGCTGTACGACGGGTTTCGGCGTGAAAACGAGCGACGTCTTCTGCTGCGGGATGTACGCGAAGATGTCTTCGGTGAGCCCCGGGTCAAAGTAGTCGGCGAGTTCGTCCTTCTTGTTCAAGAATTCCTGGATCGCCTGGTTGAAAACGGCCTCGTCGAACAGGCCGGGCACGCGAGTGACGTCTCCGGTGGCCTGATCGGTCACGTCGCGACCGTCGCGGAGCCTACGGAAGTCGTCCTCGGTAATGCCGGTTATCTCGGCGAACACGTCGTCCGGGGTGTAGTCGTCGAAGTTGGCGAGATCGGTGTTGCGATCGCCGTACGCCATGAGGAACATCGGGATGGTGCGTGCGAATCCGCGCAGGTGATCACGCGCAGCATCCATCGTCTTGTTCGCCTGCGACTGCGCCTTCTTGGTCTCCTCGCGTGTGACGACGGTCTCGGTGACACTGTCGAGCGTGCTGTGGAAGATCGCTAGCACGCGCGCGTCGAGCTCAGCCTTCGCCTCTTCCTTCTTCGCGTCAAGCGCGATGAACTCGGCCTCCGTGGCCGCATCCGCACCTTCGGCATCGATGTGGTTGAGTGCGATCTGGTGCTCGACATACGCGCGCTCCACCTTGGCCTTCACCTGCGCCTCGGTGAATCTCTCGTCGCTATCGACCTGTTTCGCCGTCATCCCGTACTCGGCAGCGACCTTTGCACGCGTGTCGCGCGCCTTCTCGGTGACGACCGCAGCGACCTGCCTGGCAGCATCCGCAGCCTTCGTGGTTGCCGGGTCGAGTTGAGGCACGTCTGCATCGGCGTAGATCGGCTTGCCCAGCTCGGCGACCTTCGGGTTGATGACGGTCCCGACGTCGATCTGCACGTTGCCGTCGCGGTCGGTAGTCGGCGGCGGGAACGGCATGTCGATGGGACCGACCTGCTTGGCCTTCTTCTCTTTGGCAACAGGCAACTGGTTGAGGATGTCTTCGAAGTGCTCCACAGCGCGGAAGATGCCTGACACGTTCGCGAATAGCAGGTTCGACAGGAATCCGCGCCGGACGACTTCGCGAGCTTTGAACACCTGCGGGAACGTGAGCACCTGGGCCGCGTCGAGTTCGATCATCCGCCCCTCGGTGTCTTCGCCCAGGACGGGGAAGAAGTTCAGCAGGCGTCTGATGTTCTCGCGGCGATCAGCCGTGTCGACGGGAGGGCTCGCGGCGAGGTCGTTGGCGAACGTGTCGAAGATCGTGAGTGTGCGTTCGGGGGCGAAGTCGAAGATGTAGGAGTTCTTCTTCTGGAACATCGTGTCGCCGCGCGTGAACGTGCACGGATTCTGTGCGCGGAAGGCCGCCTGCATGTAGTGCGCGGGGGATGAGAGGTTCGACAGCATGATGACCGCTGTCCATTCCGGCACCGTGACCCCGGTCGTGAGCTGACCCACCGAAAGGGTGATGGTCTTTCCGCCCTCTGTCTCCGCCTTGGCGATGGCGGCGCGAACCTTGTCGAGTGACTTGCTGACGGTTGCCGAGTCGTCGGCGTCTTCGTCGAGCCCGTCGTTGTCGCTCACGTTCGGACGACCGTCGCCGGCCGCGAGAATGACGGTGTACTCGCTGAAGACCGGATGCTTCTTCAGCAGCCGTTCCAGCGCCTTGGCCGAAGCGACGCGATTGAGGAGCCAGAACGAGTGTCGGATCTCGTCACGCAGTTCCGGCGTCGAGAACGGATACTTCTCCTGCGTCGTCAGCGCATCCAGGAATCGAACGACATCGGCTTCGTAGACGAAGAACCCGTTGTCTTTCGTCGCGAAGAACTCCGCGAGGTCGAAGGTGTAGTCGACGTTCGCAGCATCCTCCTCCAGCGCGACACCTTCGGCGAGACGGTCGGCGACCATACGCGAGACCTGGTAGGTCAGCAGGTTCAGCGTCGGGAGTTGTGCGTACGGGTTGTCGAGTGAGTCATCCGACCAGGCTGCCTTGGCTTCCTGCTCGTCTTCGTAGGTCCAGTTGAAGATCCGGTCGACGCTGAATCGGCCCGACGCGAGCGCCTTGAAGGGGGTGCCTGACAGGTGCAGAGTGTGCCGGCGCGTGATCTGGTTGAACGCGACATCCGTTTTCGTCGTGTCGATGCCCTCGTGCGCTTCGTCGATGACGAGAAGATCCCATTCGGAGTCAGCGATGTGCTTGAGCTTGTCGAACGAACCGCCGAAGTACTTCGATCCCTTCAGATCCTGTAGCGACACGAACTCGATGATGCGCGGATTCTCGTCTACGTGCTCGAGGGAGAACGCCCTCCATTGCGCGCGCGTCATCGGCCCGCGCTGATCGAGCGACGGGGAGTCGGACACGAACTGATAAGTGGTCTGGTGGCCGATGAAGCGCTGATAGTCGTCGAACCAGGAGTTGGCGATCGCCGGGCGATTGGTGACGATCAGGACCCGCCGAGCATCCATCTTCCGCACCAGATCGTACGTCGTCAGCGTCTTGCCGAATCGTGGCTTAGCATTCCACAGCACCTCGTCGGCGTCGTGATCCCCGAATGCTGTCAGTGCTCGGGTGACCGCCTCGCGCTGCTCAGGACGCAGCTCATAGTCGTCCTGCGACTCTCCCGCGGGAGTGGTAAACGACCTCGACGCGAAGTCGAAGAAGTACTGCTGACTTGATTTCGGCGCACCGGCGAAGCGGTGCCACTCCGTGCGGCTCGGAGTGCTCGCGGGATCGACTTCTCGCTCGATGCCCTGCTGCTTGAGGAACGCGTGGAAGTCGGAGTCGCGAAACGTCCCGCCGTCCTCGGTCATGAACGCCGCGCGATACGCCCACTGCTTGACCTTCGCGATGTTGAGCTGGCTCGCCTGCTGCGCGATGCGTTTGTCGGCAGACTCCTGCTCGGTGTATCCGATCTTCTCCCAGCCGTCGTACTTCGGGATGTCGGGAGTCGTCCACGAGTAGATGAAAGGCACCACCTCGCGGAAGGTGCTGATGTTCGGGCTAGGCACCAGCTCTCACTTCTTCATGGACTCGGGCGATGCGGCACACCGCGTACGTTTCGTACACGGTGAAGTCGAAGCCGTTGCTCTCGCGCAACGACGCGAGCGAGAACGGTTCGCGCTGCACCGTGCCGGGGGAGTGAGCGACGCGCGTCCACCAGGAGAACTGGATCTCGTCGCCGCGCCAGTCTCGGCCTGTCAGGGTGTTACCTCGCACGATGTTTGTGTCGACGATGAACCTTGCCGCACGCATCACGTCGGAGTCGGGGCTGAACGACGTGTTGTGCTGTCTGTGGAAGTCGACGAACTCATCGAGCATCGCTACCCGCGCCTCCTCATGGTTGTCCTCAAGGAGTTCGATGCCGTAAATCGACGCCAGAGCGAAGAGCGACTCATCTGCCCACACATCGGAGGAGAGGCGCCGTTCGATCGCCCTCAGCTTGCGGTGCAGAATCGCGACCAGGAAGTTTCCGTCGCCGGCGGCGGGCTCGAGAAAGGTCTTGTCAACGAAGTCGGGTCCGTCCTCGAGATCATCACTGACGAGGTCGAGCATCTGATCGACCATGTGGCGCGGCGTGAACACCTCGCCGTACGCCCTCACCCGGTCCCGAGACTTCAAGATGCGCTCCTCGATGACCAGGGTCGTCACCGACCATCTCCGTTGGTGTTCGTCACGGTGTCGCTCCTTTATACGCTGGTGTCCATCATGCCGTGCGCGCCAGACACATCGAGTGCTTCGCAGCCTCAGTTCACATGTGCGACGAGTACGTAGGCGATCACGCGGGCGCCGGGGAGTAGTGCGGCCCGAAACTCGAGACTGACCGCAAGTACTCCACCAGCGCGCCGCGGTCGACAATCCGTTGCGCGTCGGCGGGGAGCCCAAGCTCTGTGAGCTTGGTGCTACCGACGCGCAGAACCTCCTCGACCATTCGACGGGGTAGTCGGTCGCTGAGGGCGAGGCCGTGGTGGTCGGCGAGATGCGTGCGCACGCGCTCGACGCGCGTTTCTCCTTCGGCTGGCTCGGCCGCGTCAACGGCCGTAATGGAGTCGGCGATCGCCGAGCTCCGAAGTCCCCAGATCCGTAGATTGACATGTCCAATGGCAGAAATAACAGCTCTCATGGCAACGGGCAGCCAGGCGCCTTTGCGACGCGGGCTACGCGTGAAAAACTGACATGATATCCACTATTGGCGTGCCTCACTTTCCGCGAAGCGATGCTTGCCCGCGGGTCTGGACAATGCGAGCTGCGTCGTTCGTAGAGTGGGTGGCATGACACCCCAGTGGCGGCCCGACGTACCGGCGAACATGGTGGAGCTCGCGATTGGAAAATGCCTCATTGCAGAGATGGACAGTAGCCGCTGGGCCGAGCTCGGTCTACTGACCGACACAAGGGAAGTGATTTTGCAGCACCCCCGACTGCTGCGATCGCTGCGGTTCAACGACGAGGACTACGACGAGCACGTCTTCGCCATGGTCCCGGTGATACTCGGTGCCGAGGAAACGTGGGGCGCGCCGGCGCGCGCACAGAATGTCAGAGCTAGATTCCCAAGGCTCAGCATGGTCGCGGATTTTGTTGACCTGCCCGCATGGCTAGCTCTGAATGAGCCGGACCTCTACAGCCGCCTATTTCTTGATGAAGGTGCCGAAGCGACTTTGCCGGACGGAACTGTTCTGTCCGAAGCGGAGTCTCTCGCCGTCAAGCTTGACGTCGCGGAGATGCGCCGACAAGTTGAACGGATCCGGCGCGACTACACCGCTGACCCGGAGTCGGCGATAGGTCAGGCGAAAGAACTGATCGAGAGTACTTGCAAGACCATCATCGGCATCACCGGTGACCGCGACGAGAAGCATGACGTACCGACCCTCGTGAAGCAGACTCTTCTTCACCTTGGCCTGGACCCCAGCCAAGTGTCGATTGGTCCACAGGAGCGGGCTGCGAAACGCCTGCTCGGCGGGATTGCCAACATTCTGAACGGTGCGGGAGAGCTACGAAACGCCCGCGGAACCGGACATGGCCGTAGCGGCGCCGAGCTCGTCGATCCTGCACTCGCTCGAATGGCGGTCGGGGTCGTACTCCCCGCGGTGATCTATCTCATTGAGAGCTGGGAGGCTCAAGCCGGGTCACCGTCGCCCTCGCCGCAGGAAGTGGGCGTCAAGATACCTGCGGACGCAGATGTGGGGAGGATTCTTCGACACGACACCTTCGGTGAGGGACAGATCCTGCAGACAGAATCTACCCGGCATGGGACCGTCGCCACTGTCGATTTTGGTCCAAGGATCGGCAAGCGACGCTTGCTCCTGCGCAGGCCTAAAGGCGGTGGCGGCCGAGTTACGTGACGCGGGTTTTGTTCGAGCGCTGATTTGGTTACGAGGTGGCCATATAGTGAGGGCTCGTGTCACCAAAAGAATCCGCTATAGCGCTCTTCCGAGGAAATTCGTAGGTGTCGCCATGAGCGCTGGCAGGGGGCATTGGTCGATGGTTTCCAGCACCGTGGACCGAGTGCCAACCCAAGCGGCAACATCCGGGTCAATGTCGGTGAAAATGTTCTCAAACTCTGTCAATCGGAGCGCAAGGCCAGTCGAGTTGCTGAAAACGGGTTCCCAGTGAGCAAGGCGGTTCCGAAAGCGGTTCAACTTCAGCATTCGATCGTGCACATGTCCGCGAGACAGCCCGGGGACTGCAAGACTCAGAATCGGCTTCCATAGAGTCGCGTCTCGGACGGGTAGGGTCAGACTCTGCCAGAAGCCGAACATGAGCTCAGCAATCACCTGCCCAGATGTCGGGATGCTCACATGTCCGGATGCCGGGTTGGTCAGGGAGGCGTGTGCGATAGTCAGTGACTCCTTCGATTTACGATTTGCCTTGCGTTGCTTCTGAATGACCCCGTTGGGCTGCGGCGGAGGAGACTCGAGCGTCCACAGGGAGCTGGACGCACTAGTCCAGTTCGCATCATGCGCACTGAGCTTGTCGGCATACCTGTTGCGCACGAGCACTTCAAAGTGGCCAACATCACGGAGACACGCAGATGCCACCTGAGCGTTCCAGTCGTAGAGTTCGAGCGCCAGAGCGTGGTCACCCGATGTCGCCTGTAGATAGACGCCGAGTCGGGGATTGGAGAGCCACTGGGTGGCAGTCATGGGGTGCACACTGCATCTTCTCAGCCAGGTGGTAGCGCTGACCATGAGGACATGCGATACTTGAAGAACCCGGTGGTCTCGACCCTCTGGCTTTGCTAGGCACCATTCGGATTCTGATTCTGGCCTGCGGCTCGTATGAGCCGCAGGCCGATTTTTATGTGATTGGTAGCTGCGAAGATGGGCGCGAACACTTAAAAGCACGCACCTGGCGACAGTTTGGGAACGATGATGCCCTGTTGCAGCAGCTGATGCCTCCGAACACCGGCTCAACTAGTGCTGCTGCCCACCCTGGCCTGGTATTGGTAACTCACCGCACCGACAGGCCCACTTGGCTCGCCGACGAAGCCGCGGCGGGATCCGTCAGTTTTCGGTCTGAGTCGGTGCGGACCATCCCGTTGCACTTCGCGACTGTCGTCGTCGGTGGCTCGCAGTGGGCGCCGCGGCGCATCGCCTCACCCGCAACCAGCGCCTGACAGGGCGGGCGGTGCAGCTTGGGCGCGTCCCCGACGATGAGAGCCGGCGCCGCGCGTGGGTTATCCGGGCACCTGCCCACTCCTTCATTGGAGTAAATGGCTACACCGGATCATGCGCGAAGCGCGATTAGATCAGCGGGCTGGTCAGTTTAGGGACTCGGTCAGCTGCTGTATCACTGCGCGAGCGGTCTCCGCCGTCTCTTCTGTAGCTGCACGGTTCAGCCCGGCCGCGACGGGACCGAGAAGACCACGTAGCAAGGTGACACCGCGGCGGACGATCGAGGTGTCGGGTGACTCTTTGACGAGTTCGGCAAGGACCGCGCCTGCTGCGTCTCGTCCGTCTCCTTCTTCTTCGGGGGACAGTGCGAAGGTCGAGATGCTCGCCACGAGATCCGTGATGATGGCGGCCAGCTGCTCGTAGCCGTCCGCGATCACCTGTGACCCGTTCTGTGTCGCGGTGTCATTGTCCCAAGCGATCTGCGCATGGTCGCCGTTAACCGTTACAACAGGGCCGTTGTAGTTGTTGATGGTTGCGGCAGGAGGTAGTGGTGTAGGTGCATCCATCTGGACGGGAATGCGCACGGGATTGCGAGCAAATTCACGTTCGATCTCCTTCGACATCTGACGGATTGCCTGGGGGTTGATTTTGAAGCCGTTTGCCATCAGACGTTTCCTATCGAAGTGGTGGGGTTAAGGGGGTATCGCTGGAGGCGCTTCAAGGTGAGCGGGTCTCCTTTTGCCCGAAGAAGAACCCGACGGTGGCTGCCGCTAGCGCCTGCAGGGGAGCCAGCGCAGCGATGACCCGGACGAAGGTCTCTTCGGTGATCCCGCCGAAGACCGCCGCCCCGACGAGAAAGCTATACAGCGCGAGAGTGACAACCACGATCACGACCGCAAGTGACCGCTGCGTGTTAGCCACGTGCAGCCATGGAACGGGGCGAGCTCGTTTCGCTCGGACGACGTATCGCGTGAAGTTGGGATCGTCGAGAGGATCCTCGGTCTCCTCAAACTCGCTCGGGGTGGCCGTCACGGTCAGATGACCCTGACGGCGATGATGACGGGGGAGCAGTCCTCACGGCGAGGTTCTTCGTACTCCTCGACGTCATCGAATGTCGAAATCGTGCGGGTTCCTGCGGTTGCTGCTTCTGCATCCGGCTCGAAGGCGGAGATGGACAGCTCCGCAACGGATGCCTTATCGAGTGCGCGCAAGACGGGGTGCAGCAGGGCGGGTGGAACGGGGGAGGGCCCGTTGAAGCCCACCCGCCCGTCCTCGTCGGTGACCGTGTAGATGTCGAGTAGCCCTGGAGCTGCGGGGGGCTCGTCGCAGTGGACGAAGTAGGCGCTCTCGTCGCGGTGCGGTTCTTCCACCGTGCAGGCTGGCGCGGTCGTCTGTGCGACGAGGTGTAGTCGGTCGACCCGGTTCGAGGTCATCCACGCCAGGAGAGGAGCGAGAGCCTCCCACGGGATGGGGGGAAGCGAATGCTCATCGTCATCATCGGTGTTCATAACAAATCCTCGTGGCTGGAAACGGTGCGAAGTCCCTCTCGGGCGAGGGCCGGGTTCTCGCATCATCGAAGATACCAGATCAACGCATTGGATACACACAAAATGTGTATACACATCGCATCTCGTGGTACAGTCAACACGTGAACCACCACACAAGGCGGGCGTCCTCACCAGGCGCCCCCTGACGCATACGAAGAAACCGGCGCCCCAGACGCCAACCTTTTCAAACGGCTGATCCGACCGACGCGCGCCCGCGTCGGGGTAGAAGCCCGCGCATCCGCTTGGCGGCGGATGCGCTCCAGTGCGCCCAAACGAGCTCTGCTCGGGGCGTCGTGCGTTCCCACCCCTGAAGGAGCAACCCGTGAGCGACAACGAAGCGACCCGCGAGCCGCGTACCACCACGCAGAATCTCGTGCGCCTCAGCGTCAACATGAATCCCGAGACTGCCGAAGCCCTGAAGGAGTTTGCGGCAAGCAAGCATCTTTCGTACACCGAGGCCGTCCGTCGCGCCATCGCGATCGCCAAGTACATCGATGATGAGATCAGTGAGGGCCGAAAGGTCCAGACTGTCGACCCTGACAGGGCTGACATTCGTGAGCTAATTCTTATCTAACCCACCGACCTACTAGAAGAGGGGCCAGCATCCGCGCTGGCCCCTCTTTCGCGTGGTTCGTCAGTAGACCGCGGGTGGGGGTGACTCATCGGGATATGTTTTTCTCGGCGATGACAAGGGGCGCTCACTGACCGGCAGCGTCAATCAAGATTTGCGCACCGTGCTCGGAACTCTTTAGGAGAGCGACCATGGGACGACCTGACTTCAACGACGCCACGGCAGGTGGCCCTCACGAGCCTGACACGACTCAAGGCGACACAACGGGGTGGCTTCAGCGCGGCCAAGACACCGGCCGTAATGAGCCTCGCATGAGCGACAAGTCAGATAACTGACATAACGTCGATTATCGGCATATATATACATGTCCAGATGTTGTGTTCGCTAGTCCACTTGAAACCGGGCCGTGGCTTGTTGGCGGCGTGGCACTGCGACAAGGGCGACGAGGTTGGCCTTCGCCGTTGTCCGGGGCCGCGTCAATGTCGTGAGCTTCGTACGCGTCCAAACACCTCCGCGTACTGTGCAACAGCTGTGGAGGCTCTGTCTGGGTCGCCGCCGAACAGTCCTGCTCGTAGCGGCGGCCAGTCTTGCCCCTCCGCCGTCAGCCCCGAGGCTACCTCTTCGACAGGGCTCTGCCGCAAGTATCGAGTGGCCCACGTCGAGCGTCCAAACCAGTGGGAGTTGGTCCGCCAGCCACCTCTCGCCTTCTGCTGAATTGCCGTGTCCTGGGACAGGAGTCCGAAGATCAGCTCGGTTGCGTTGTAGTTCGAGTCGTATTCGCTGTCGGACACGAACTGGTCGGCAAAAAGTGGGCGGAGGACGTGGTGTAACCACTCCTCGACGGGAGTGTGGTAATGGTGTGCTCTTCGCTCAGCGAGTGCGGTGAGGGTGTCACGAGGGTCAGCCCCTTCAATGGCAGACCGCGCCAGCACGTGGGGGACCTGGTCGGCGTCGCGAAATGGGACGTGAGGATAGATCGCGTCAACCAGCGACAGAGTCTCGTCGTAGACGGGTACGCGCGTCTCGACTGATAGCGATGAGAGCAGGTCCCAGCGGCCTTGGGCGTAAGAGGCGACTCCGGCAGTCTGGAGAAGGCACAGTGCAGGCAGAGTGCGCAAATGTATCAACGCCGTCGAGCCGCTCTTCGGCTTCAGTCCCTCCGCCGCAATCGCGCGTACAGCGCTCGACCACGTCTTGAAGACACTCTTGTCAGCCCATCGTGCCGCCACTTGAAGGGACCAGCAGAGGGGGCTCACGAGTATCCACAGATCTGTAGCCCTATCCACGACCTCCAGCACCTGGCTAGAAACTTCGCCGGCGCTTAGCGAGAGGGGAAACCGCGTTTCATCGTCGATAGCGCCCAGTACGCGGCGGGCCTCCTGCCGAATGAGTTCATCCAACTCGATTCGACGTGTTTGGTCGAGCAGCATCTCCTTGGTGAGGCGACTCAGCAAGGCGCAACGGTCGGCGCCCTGCGCCTCCTCAATGACTGCGAGGGAGACGCTTGGTTCGAGAGCGCGGGGGCCCATGATGCGTCCGATAGTTGCGATCAGGCCCGCTGCGTTCTCTGTGTACTCGTCGCCAAAAAGGTCGACGTAGTTGATGTCCTCCATCGTACGACCAGCCCCCAGATCCCACTCCGGGACGTCACCGTCGTCGAATCGAACAGGGATCAGCCAGGTTGCGCCAGGGGGGCGCTGGCGGAACTCGTCGACGGCGAGGGTCACTTCTTCGTTCATGTACGACTTGGAACGTGCCCGCGAAGCATCGGAAAAGCACGCCAGGAACGTAAAGGCGCCCGACTTGATCGCCTCCCGTATGCGCCGTTTCCATGCGTCGCCGGGGGCGAGGTCTTTCCTGTCGCGCCAGTAGGGGATTCTTGCGGCGTCGAGAACACGGCACAGCCGATCGACGTGTTCCTTGTCTTCTTTCACGTAGGAGATGAACACGTGCGGGGCGGCGTCGCTGACCATGACTGTCGAGGATACCGTCCGATCTTGCGGCGTCGTGTCGCAGAGGCACATCTATTCTCGGTCCTGTGACGTCTAAGAATTTTTTGGCGAGTGTTTTCATCAGCTATCAGCACGCTGACAAGAAGCTTGCTGCCGGCCTCCAAGACGGCCTTGAGAAGAGGGGCTACTTCGTCTGGCGCGACGAAGGCGAGCTCCGCGCCGGTGACAGCATCGTCGAACGCGTCACCGCAGCACTCGACCAGATCGATTTTGTTGCGGCCCTGATCAGCAGCAACAGTGTCACAAGCCCCTGGTGCCAAAAGGAGCTTTCCCTCGCGATGACCGGAGAGATCGCCCGAAACGGCGTGACAGTCCTGCCTGTTCGCATCGACCAGGTAGAAATGCCCTCGAGCTTGAAAGACAAGCTGTACATAGAGGTCCACGGCGACAACATCACCCAAGCCACCGAGCGGATCGCAGACAGTCTGCAGCGCCACCTAGCGCCGGTGAGGCCGATTCCGGTGAAGCGACGACACCCGTTCTCGCAAACTCACCCGGAGAGTAAGCCGGCCCCAGATGCCCCTATCCGCGTCACCGGCGTTGACGAGAAGGGCATGGGTTCCCCGAGAAACGATGGGACTCGGGGCAGTGCCCTGTACTTGGTGCCGCTCAGACTCTCTCGCCGACCGTCGCAAGGCTGGGCAACATACTTCGAACGGACCTGGAACGGTAGCCTGTTCTCTACCATGCACCGGCCGGGAATCGCTTCGGTGTCCGGGGACCGCATCCTTCTGGACGGTACGACTGTGGAAGAGGTAGCCCAGTACCACCTCAGCACTGTCCGCCGGGTCGTGGAGGAAGCCAATCAATGGGAACTCGAGGCGAGGGCTGCCGATCAGCGGGAGCAGCAACGCCGCGCCAACGCCGAAGCCGAACGCCAAGAACGGATCCGCGCAACTCTGGACGGATTGACGTTCGACTAAACGCGCAGGCTCTTTTTAAGCAGTTCCACCACGTGAGCGTCCGCTCTCCATGGCAGATCTGCGCCGGCGCGGCTCGGCTGTACGAGCATTGACGCGCAGCACAGCTACGGGTTGTGTCACGCTCTGTCTGCGTCACCTGCTTGAGGGCAGGCAAGCTCATACGATGAGAACCGCCCTGGACCTGCTACACGAGCGTGGAGGAACAGATGACCGAGCCAGCGGAAGCGCCAGAGGCGGTCTATGCGGCCTTCGAGTGGGTTTCGCTGCTGCGTGCCGGCGATTTCATGACTGCTTGGGCAACCATGACCCCAACTTTGCGGCTAGCGCTCACTCAGCTGTGGATTGTCGCGAATCCGGAAGTCCTGGACACGGTCGATGACCGAGATGTGCTCGCCGCCGAGCTGGCGCAGCCGACTCCCGATCATGCTCTCTGGACAGATCTCAGCCGTGACACGGAACGAGAAATTCGAAAGGTCACAACCGACCCTGTCGGGGACCGGAAGCTTGGTCTTGCCTCAACGCACAGACCGCTGTCCCCCGGCTTAGAGATCGCCCGTCTCGTACCGCTGGATCAACTTGACCAGCCAAACGGGCAGGCGGTGTGGCTCCCGGAGCAGACCGTGCACAGCGTCACGTTGATCATGCAGTGGGGAGAACACGGCTGGTCCGTCGCTGGTCTAGCCGACCACCTCTACACCCCCGGCTGGCCTCCCACCGTCGAGCGTGTGGTGGAACCGCACGACTGAGGTTCGACCGTGGGATTGGCGCGGATTTGAGGTTTCTCAGTTGACGCTCGTACCCGGAGGAGCCATCTCATCGACTTCCTTCTCGGTGGTCTGAGTGCTCACCGGCCGGTGTGTGGGAGGTCATGTCGGTGGTCGCTGTCACGATAACCGGCGTGACAGCACTTGCCTACATGACCTTGTCAGACTGGGGCCAACGTGGGACCTCGATGGTTCCGCAGAGTGCTCGCATTCGGGATTGGCTTGGTACAGAGCCATACCTGTTCGCGACGGCGAGCATGAAGCAGTACGACGACCCTGCCAGCGTCGATCGCTCAACCGTGGCTCACATCGCCGTACCGCCCGCCAAGCGCAGCCTCGTAGAGATCCGACAGCTCGAGGAACTCATTCCCGCCGATGTGGCGCTCCCTCAGGCCGTCACGGTGCTCCGCCCAAATGAGGAGAAGGACTGTGACCTCGTCGCCGAGCTCGTTCACGATGGGCGGCTGAGGATGGTGTTCGTAATGGTGCACCACGAGAAGTACCCCATCCGCGTCTGGCTCGACGCGATGGGTGCCCTCAACCTCCACACTGGCACGGTCGCCGAACCGGTGGCCCCGGTTCTACGGGCGGCGGCAAAGGCCATTCAGCAGGAGGAATATAACGGGCTAAAGTCAGGACGCGGTAAAGATGCGATCGTGCAGCTCGTTCGCGCGTTCGCGGCCCGGGGGTACCCAGTTGATCCCGAGCTGTGGGCGCGCGCGTACTTCGCGATCGGGGGCTACTTCGGCCACGCCGGGACAATCTCCGAATTGGTCGAAGAAGTCAGGCGGGGGGTCCGCCACCGGGTCAAGCCCGCCTACAGAGAAGACATCTACGACATCCTCCTCGCGCAAAGCGAGGACACAGGGGAAGCTTGAGACTGCTCTGAAGGTCGGCAGCTCCGGGGAACGTCCGTACCTCAACGTAATGTTGAAAGGTGCCGCTGACTCCTTTCCGAGCGTTTGTCGACGAGTCGTCAGCGGTTCGTTCCACGACGCGTCAGGAGTATCTCATCGGCGCCGCCCTCGTTCCGCTCGAGGCGTGTGATGAAATTCGTGAGCAGCTTCGTTCCCTCGCTCTGCCCGGTCAGGTCAAGCTGCACTGGACCGACGAGAGCGAATCGCGGCGCCGCGCCATCGTCTCGCGCATCTCAGAACTCGCCCCAATGACCGTCGTGGTCACGCACCTCAGCGAGAGGGTGAAGAAGAACGAGCGCTGCCGACGCAAATGCCTCGAAGCTCTCTACTACGACATGGTCGAGATGGAGGTGTTCGATCTCCTGCTTGAGGACCGCTCCCCCAGCCAGAACAGCCGGGATCGCGAACACATCGTGTCACTGCAGGGCCAGGGCCTCGACCGTCGCGTCCGGATCGCCCACCAACGCGGTGGCGAGGAACCGCTCCTGTGGATTGCCGACGTCCTTCTGGGAGCGATCAACTCCGCGAAGCTCGGCCAGCCGGCCCACCTAGAGACGCTGCAGGACACCCTCATGCTCCGGCACCGCACCGTGGACTCGTTGGAGTCCTGAAAAGCGAAGGGCCCCAGATCCAGTCGTCCGGCTGGGGTTCTGAGGCCTTCTTCCGATCCCGTCGTAACGGGTGGCAGGTTCTATTGTGACACGTATTTGGCCGGCAAGCCACGGCCGCTCAGCCTCAGCCCCGCCAGGATGATCGAGCCGAGCCGCTTGGCGGCCTCGTCACCGTATCTGCACGGGAACCCATCGAGCGTGCGGCCGAGTCCGCACGCGCCGTGGCCGGCCCCGAAGTACGACTCCGTAGAGCGCCGCGACGCCGACGCGAACAATCTCGAAGCCAGGGGCATCGACAGAGAGGCCGTAAGCGCCAAGATGGGCGCTGACGTCCGCAACGCCAAGCCGGCCACCGGGGCGAAGCCGGCACGCTCAGCCGAGATGCTTGCGCACCGTTCCGAGTTGGGACGCTAAGCGTCCCTTTCCTGGGTATTTGACCCCGATATCGTCGGTCATATGTCACAGCTCGAAAATGAATCGCCCTTTCCCGCAACGGCCACCGGTGCCTCTAATCCCGCGGAAGCCGACCGGGAAGGTGCTGCACTCGGAGAGGCCGCCGATTCCCCTAACTCAGTGAAGAAGCCGAGGAGGTTCGAGAAGGGCGGTAGCGGGTGGCCTATCTTCGCGGCAGCTCTGGGAATCGTTGTGATGCTTATCGTGACGTGCGCGGTGGCAGCGAGCGGCGGTGTCACAGGTGATGCCTTCATCAACGCTCTCGCGGTGACCTCAGTCTCTATCGCTGGCGTCGGGACCGTGCTTCGAGCAATGGCACACGGGGCGAACACCCCGTTCGAAAGACAAGTCGACCATGCCGGCAAGCTGTTGACAGTAGTCGCGCTCTCATCGGGGTTCACAGGTGCGATTGCGCGCTTGAACGCCACACCGGGAACGCTCTCGGCAGGCATGGCTGTGGCGCTTATTGTGAGCGGCTTGGTTATGGCCGCGGTCATTGTCCTCGAAGTGCACAAGCGGCGTCGCATCGCCATCAAATTGCAAAGGCGGCGTCCGCACCCTTGAACGTCGGTGGAACGGTGCGAGTCGAAGGGGCAGTCGCTGACGAAGCTAAGCCCGACGCGACATCGGGTGCGTGACCGCAAGTATGGCGAAAGTCTCGCCCTTGCGGGTGCTCAGCGCCTCTTCTAGCGCATGAGAGAGGGACCGGGCCAGTTGGCCCGGTCCCTCTTTCGTCGTGTCTCAGCGCGTCACGCTGACACCTCGCGCACGTCAGGGAACAGGCCGTCAGGGGGAGCGATGTACGGCAACGGCTCGCCCTTCTCGTTCGTGTTCTCCTGGTCCTTTCCCTCGCCGGCGGCGACGAACGGTCCATCCGGGCTGAGAAGGATCGACATGTGGTGCTCGGCGTGATCGCGAAACCACACCGACATGCCCGTTCGCGCGTCCTGACGAAGGTATTCCCAGGCGCGCCAAAGAGCGTCGAGGCGGGCGACGGCCTCGGCGTACTTCCACCACTCCGCGGCCCAGAGCACGCGCTGACCGTCGACGCGGCGCTTGTAGTTCGGGAGTAGGAAGCCGCGCACGAACTCGTCGACCGACCCGAAGTACAGCTCGGGCTCCTCGTCGGCCGGCTCATCGTCCAGCTCGTCGAGCGCCGCGGCCACCGATCGACGCGCGGCGGTGGCCGCTTGCAGTTGAAGCTCCTCGACCACGGAGGGGTCGAGCTGTTCGGCCACCTCCGCCTCGACAACCTCGCTCGCGACGTCGCGGACGACCTTTTGCAGCGCCCGAGCGATCGCTGGCCGCGTCATCCCGTCGACGACCTCCACGACGTCGAGTCCGAACATGCGTCCGGGCTCGCGCTCCTCGATCGGTTCGTCGTCAACGTCGAACGGCTCGGCCTCGATCCCGTCGTCTCCCCAGTTGTCGCTCATCAGACGGCCTCCCGTTCGTTCTCCGCGCGTGCCACGGCCCGCGCGGACTCCTGAGCCTCGTTGATCGTCCGCTGCGCCGCGGGGTCGTGAGTGGCAATCGACGCCTTGACCTTCTCCGCGTGAGGGCCGGTCATCCACGGCTGCGTGCGGATCAGCGTCGGGCGGTTCCCCGACGAGAGCACCACGGCGCGACCCTTCGGCATCGCGGACAGGTCCGCGACGTCCAGGATGCGTTCACGGTAAAGCTGCTGATTCACGCTGCGACCGCCCCGGCCCGACGACACCGACGACGCTTGACGGTCGTAGTCTCCGATTAGCTTGGAGAGCGACTCGAGGAAGTTTTCTTCGGCCACTCCCCCGCCGTAGACCTTCACGTTTGAGGCCGACCAGAGTTTGCGCATGCCCGATTCGCCCCACACGTCGATGCCTTGTGACCAGGACTGCAGGATGGTCATCAGAACGATGCCGCGTGAGCCGTAGTGGCTGTAGAGGTTCGGCAGCTCACGCCAGCGGCAGACGTTCGCCGCCTCGTCGAGCACGCCGAGCAGGGGCACCGCGAGACGGCCCCCGGGGGATGCTGCGGCGATTTCCTCTGCGGCCTCGACGACGGCCACGGTCAGCGCCGTCACGAGCGGGCCGGCGGTTCCGCGACCTTCCTTGGACAGCGAGTAGAGCGTGCCGCCGCCGCGTACGAACGCGGCGGGGTCGAACTGAGGGCGAAGGTCGGTCTGCGTCAGCGGGTTCACCCACGACGCAACCTGACGGTTCGTCAGGCACGACGCCATTTGCTGCGCCGTGCCGTAGATGCCGCCGCGCTGCTTCTCGGGGGCGGTGATGACGCCGCGCACCTGGTCGGCGGTGAGCCGGTAGCCGTGCCGGTTCAAGATCGACACCGGCTCGTCCTCCGTGGGCCGCGTCAACCAGGCGTAGACGTCGGTTATCGGTCGACCGTCGAGGGCCGCGGCGAGCAGGAGCCCTGCAAGGAGATCCTGTCCCGCCGGATCAAAGTAGGCATCCGTCCGGGCTCCGGGGTCGCGTGAGCCTGATGCGAAGTGGTCGGCCAGCTTGGCCGCTTTCACCTCGTCGGTGACGTAGCTGAGCGGGTTCCACCACCACGACGGGTTCTCGAGCGCGATCTGCTGGGGATCGAACACCCACACCGGGTCGGCCTCCGCGCGCACGTCGCGGGTGGCATCCACCACGTCACGTTTGTTGGAGGTGACCAGGACGCCGCCGGGGGCGTCGAGGATTGCCGGCACCGCGCGGGAGGTGGTCTTTCCGGTACGCGGCCCCCAGATGTCGATGTGCATGTCCTCCCACGTGCCCCACAGCGGCATCCCACCGACCGTCTTACCGATCGGCACGCCCAGCACCGGCTTGCCGTCGACGCCCTTCACTCCGAGACGCTCGGCCGACGCCACCGCGTTCTGTCGGCTGAGGCCGGCGACGTCCTTGCCGCGGCCCATGTACGAGCTGGCACGGTCGACGCGGGTCCGACCCTTCCGGTAGCGGACAATGCCGACGATCGCGAGGACCGCCAGGGCGAGCAGGACAGCGCCGAAGACGGCGGTGATCCACGTCGCGGATGCCGGCCATGCCACCCGCCCGAGGATGAGTCCGAGCGTGAGCGCGAACGGGTCGGACGGCAGCTCGGCTGCGGTGCCGTCGAGCTGGGCGCCGAGGCGCACCGCCACGTTGGTGAGGATGAGCCCCCCAACGACCACGACGATTAGCACGAGCAGCATCAGCGTCTCGGCTCCGAAGCCGCCCGGATCGCGGCGGCGGTTGTTGGGGGTGCTCATCAGACCGTCTCCTTCTCGCGTTCCTCGTGCTCCTCCACCAGCTCCTCGACCACGCGCAGCGCGCGGCGTGAGGTGCGGGACTGTTCGTACCACCGCTGGTTGGTGTCGCGGATGGAGCGCTCAGCTTCCGTGAGGGTCACCTGTACCGGGATGCCCGGTCGGGTGCCGACCTTCACCAGGAACTTGCCGCGGCCGGGAGGGTCGACCTCCCGGCCCGTGGCGGCATCCCACGCGGGCGGGTCTTGCCAGCCGGTCAGAAGCTCTTGCTCGGCCTCTGAGAACGGGATGACCGTCGTGAGCTCCGGCATTTCCGTGTACGGCAGCCCGCCGCACATGACCATGCCGGCGCGCTCGACGAAGCCCTTCGCCTTCAACCGGTCTTCCTCCGGGAGGGCGCTCAGGTCGGCCATCGTGTGCGAAATCATCGCCGTGCCGACCCCCACCTGTCGGTTGAGGCGGGTGAGGAAGTCCACGCGGTCGACAATGCCGTTACCAGCACGCAGGGCACGCCACAGCTCGTCCATGATGACGAAGTAGTGCCGGCGCGGCTCCAGCTTCGCGTCCGCGAGGACGTTCGCGATGTTCACCGTCGCGAAGCCGTTCGACCAGCACGCGAGCAGCGTCGCCGCTCGCAGATCGCCCTCAGCCTCACCGATCGCGGAAATGTCGTAGACCACCGGGCGGTCAATCGCCATGGGGTTCGTCGTGTGCTGCGAGAACACACCACCAAGGCGACCCGCGCCGTTCGCTAGGGCGAGCAACGACGCTTCGAGGCCGCGCGTAATCTCCTGGTACTTCACGAAGTCGCCACGGTCGACGGCCACCTGACGCAGCTCCTCCGGGCCTTCCTGCACAACGCGCAGCAGATCACCGAGCACCGGAATGCCCTCCACCTCCCGATCGAGCACGCGAAGGGCCTGATCGATGATCGACTCCTCAACGTCGGAGGGCTGCGCCTTCCGCTGAATTGTCAGCAAAGACGACACCATCGCCAAACGGCGACCGTGGGCGTCCTCCAGGACCTCGCCTGCCTCCCTCCGGAAGCCGGCGTCTAGGAGGCGATGCGCGGCATCCTTCGCCTCGCCGGGGTCGAGCACGTTGAGGTATCCACGTCCGCGGCCGAGGGTGATGACCTGACCCCCGAGGGCGCGGATGACCTCCACGTAGTCGGGGCGCAGATCGCCCAACACGAGCGGCTGCACGCCATAGCCGGCAAGCCCAGTCGCCATGCGGGCGACCGCCGTTGACTTGCCGAGTCCCGGCTTACCGAGGACGAACAGCGACGGGTTGCTGATGAGCTTGGCCCGCTGGAACCAGGAGATTGGGTCTGCGCAGAGCGTCGCGCCCGTGTGAATGTGACGGCCCAGCGGGACGCCCACCATGGGCGTGCCGGCGCCGATGGCGTACGGCCACAGGCCGCACGTCTGCACCGTCGTGCCACGCCACTCCGGGACGGGTTGCAGGTACGTCGACATGCCGCCGCCCGGGCCGCTCCACCCGCGAGCGGTGAGCGACCCACCGGACGCCGACGACCCCGACACGGTGTTCTTGCGTCCGGTGCGGACGAAGATCAGCGCACCCACTACGACGAGCAGGATCAGCCCGCCCAGGGCGAGCAGCGCAATCAGATCAGGGCTCATCAGACACGCTCCCTCAGGGCTGCGGGAACCGACACGTGCTTGGTCAGCACGAGCCCGAGAGGCAGCGCCGCCGCAAACGCGCTGTCCTGTGATCCGTACACCGGCCGAAGCCGAAGGCGAGCCGTCGCCCCGAGGTTGTCGACCGCCGCGCGAGCGTCGGCCTCCTTGCTCGGGTCGATGACGGTCGCGGTCACGAGGATGCCAAAGTTCACCAGGCCCGCCCCCGATGCCTCCTCCGACTCCGTAGCCTGAGCCGAGCGCAGCGCCAGCGAATCGCGCGCCACCGGCTTGCGGGTCGACGTGGCCTTGAACTCCGCAGCTCGTACGTCTGCTTGCACGAGCGCCGCCGCCCGGGCGGGGTCGATCGGCTTGTAGAGCAGCGTCACGCGCTTGCGCGCGATGTCGCGGTGCGGGGCGAGCAGGCGCGCCAGAACCCCCGACTGCACCAGGCCGCGAGGGGCCTGTGTCATCTGCCAGGTGACCGACGTTGCCGAGTCATGCCGGTAGCTGTCCCAGTTGGCTTGAGCCGCCGTGGGGCCAACGTCGGCCCAGTGCAGCTCGGGCACCTCGCCGTTGGCATGAGCGTCGTCGATCAGCGTCGCCGCGGCCGGGTCATACGCGACAAGGATCGTCTCGCACAGCTCCTGAGCCGTCAGTGGGTGCGCCGCCCCCGCACCGGTCGCTTGCAGCGTCGCGGTGAGGCCAGGAAGGCGAGCGGCCAAATCCCGCCCCATGTCCTCCGACGTGCGCGGCTTGGCCCCCTTGCGCGGTGCCGCCGCGAACGTCAGAGCGACGTACGCCTTCACCGTCGACGAGCCGGCGGGGTAGTTCATCACCACCTCACCGAGCATCGCTTTCGCGAAGTCCGGTG
>Ga0194110_10002765_pt1 | contig 22107 bp, 24 predicted proteins | sample TA2Kig1200mmetaG_FD_146192 | JGI IMG/M metagenome (GOLD analysis project Ga0194110, IMG submission 146192) | Freshwater microbial communities from Lake Tanganyika, Tanzania - TA2015032 Kigoma Deep Cast 1200m | ecosystem: Environmental > Aquatic > Freshwater > Lake | place: Tanzania: Lake...
CTTATTATCCGCTCCCGGAACGAGTCAAAGCCAAGCGACTTCGCGTGCGCGCCAATTTCATCTATGTGAATGAATCCTTCTTCAGACGAATCATGTAAATCGTTCCATATCTATTCCTCCGACTGACTTTTCAGGAGACCTTCATAATCCGCGGAATTGAGGAGTTGTTTGAGTTCCTCGGCGCCGGGGATGGTCACCAGCAACAGCCAGCCCTCGCCATATGGAGCATCAGAGACAAGAGCCGGCGATTCAATGAGCGCCACGTTGGACTCGATCACCACTCCGGAAATGGGCGCGATGAGGTCGGTGACGGCTTTACTGGTTTCAACAGCGCCAAATTGCCGGTTTTTTACGATCTTCTCATCCGCGGAGGGGAGTTCCACATAGTCTACGGCGCCGAACTCTTCGCGTGCATAATCGGTGATGCCTATGGCGGCCCTACTGTCCTCCACCTTTACCCAGAGATGATGTTCGGAATAGAGGCGATCCCGGGGGAATTCCATGACTGACCTCCCGGCAAAATCTTCCCGGCCTCAAAGGCGAATGGAGTGATTTTGCGGCGCTTCCGGTTTACACCGCTGGTCGAAAGCTTCGCAGGGATCGGGGCCCACTATTGCCCGTCTCCTCATTGTTGTCAACCGCATTGAACGTAACGCCGGGTCCCAGGCAGCTCATTGTTAGGGTTGCATGAGCGCGCTCGGTCGGCTATCATAAAGGTGTATTTTGGGGATGAGGCCGAGCCGGCGCAAACGGCAAGGCTTGTTTTCTTTTGTAGGTCTGAGGGATCGGATTCTGTCGCCGGGGAGGACCAGATGCAAGGGTATTGGGTTGGAGTTGTGGGACTAGTTGGCATTCTTGCGGTGTATCAACCATGTGCAGCGTCCGAAATGGCCGGCACCCTAATCAGGGTCGGCCCTGAAAGCGTTGTGGTTCGAGCGAGCGACCACACGCAGATGGTCTTTCAGGTAGACAAACAGGACAGGTTGATAGCCGCCCCTTTTCTTGGCAAGAACGTGATCATCAAATTTCGCTTGGACCAGGGACAGCACAAAGCGCTCAATTTCCTGCCGTGCGTTCGGACTCCCGCGAATTGACCGTGGTAGTTCTATGACCTGTTACTCCCCCTTGGACGGGGTTCCCTTTCCAAAAAAAAGACGTAAAGCTACGGGGAACTACCCGCTTACCGGCGGGCGCGATGAAGAGATCCGTTCCTGAAGCGAGTGGTCCGGCTCAGCGAGTGCGATGGGCGGCAGGAGGAATCGTGGACTGGGATGTGGGCGCCGGATTGATGAATCCGTCGGTGAGCCGAATCGGGACGATAACGATCAAGTATGGAATATAAAGAAGACTGGCCGCCAGCGAATTCTCCTCGGTGACCACGTTCATCCAGTAGGAGGAACTCCGGGCATCGGGAGAACCTGCGGAACCCACGGCCGGGATCAAGAGCAGAATCGCACAAAGCGCAATGGTAATTATCCTGACTGCCATAGGTTTCCCTCTTACGGACTTTGCTCCAAATTGCCATAACTCGCACGCATTGTCAAGCCAGAACCGGACTCGCTCGCGACACATTACCCGCCTGTCCTAAGGACCACAGGTCTCACTCGCTTGTCGGCGCCTCGGCATACACTGATTGCCTAAGTTCTTGTCCGATTAGCGGTAGGGGCGCGAAACAAGAGCTGCTTCGTCCATTGAAAGTGGATCATGTTCAGGCAAAAGCGGCCGGTGGGTCGAATTGAGCAGCGCGAAACCTGACACTGAAGACACGCGCCGCCGTTGACCATCTCATCACTAGGGCGAGGAGTCCCAGGGGATTGAGTTGAGGCGCCCGTCCAGTTTCTTCAGGTAGGCCTTTGTCTTCCACATGGATCCGTGCTTCACTTGCGCTTCCTGGCCCATCCAGAGTTCGCCGATGACTGCGAAGGGAGTCCGGCCGAATCGCTCTTGATGAGCCTCTCTCAAGAGAAGGTGCGCGTCCGTATAGATATAGTGGGGGTCTTTTTCGAGCAGGAATGCCCTGAACACCTCATCGCGAGAAATGGAGGGAAACGCGGCCCGAAAGGCTCTTAGAGTCTGAGAGTCCTTGTCGACGGCTACCCCGTCTTCGTCATAGTGAAGCAGATCGCCGTCCAGAGGGATGCGGATACCCGAGAGATCCCGTATTCGGATCTGTTCCATCATGTTCCTACTGGAAAAAGGGCCGTAATGGTAGTCCATGCCCACAAAGAAGAGCCATGAAAGATCCCCGGGGGTGGCGTACCTTGCCGCGTACTGCACAAACATGGGTTTGAGCGCGGCAACACCTACGTCAACGCCGCCCTGGCAGGTGTACATGTAATCCACAAGCTCCTGGTCAATGAAACGCTCGTCGCGCTCCTTCATGACGTGTCGGGCCCTATTGAAATTGAGCTGCATAGAGCCTTTGGTTCGGACCACCTGAGTGAGCCGATCAATATTCCGATTAACGATCTTGCGCGCAAAGAGGGGGAGATTCTGCGCGTCCCGCCTCAGTTGGCCGGCTATTGAGCGAGCAACGACTTCCACGTCTCCTTCCGTGCGACAAGAGACGAGGCGCGAATAGTACCGGTTCTTGTACTCCGCGTACAGACCCGCCAGGGGTTGTGTCTGAAGGATGGCGCCCGCATTCTGTTGCAACTGATCTTCAGCCCGTCGCAAAAGATCCGCGATGGTCTCCCGACCCGAAGGGTCCACCGCGAGGGGATCCGCGCGGAACCCGGATTCAACGGAAATGATGCATGCCACGAGCCCGGTGATCTCCTTGGACAACGGCAACCCATTGCGCTCCACCGCATTCAGGATCGCGTCAATCCAATTTTTCTTTTCGGAAAGAGGACAATTGAGGGGTGGCGAAGACATGAAGCCGGACAGCCATTGCGCGGCGCTTTCACGGTCCAAGAGTTGAACCGCGGCGGCCATGAGCTTCATTTCTTCCGATGCGGCGGATCCCAGTTCCTGGATCTGGGCCGCCCGCCACTGGAGCAACGGATTGGTTTCTGCTTGTTCTGCCTTCTCGCCAAGGGTTGAAAGGGTCTCAGTTCCCGAGGGCAGGGACTGGGATGACCCCGGCCGTTGCTCCACGGGACCGGGTTGCGCGTGGCTCGAGTCCTCGTCCGAGCGAATAGATATTTCGGAGCCCCAAAGGGGGCAGCTCGTGAAGAAAACGGCTCCAAGCAGGCAGGCTACGCAGATCAGGGCTCGCGCGCGCGAGCCCCGGGTCTTAGACGCAGAGCTATAAATCCTTCGATCCGGCATGCAGGCAGATTCTTAACTCCACCCCCTGCGCGTGTCAATGGGCAGGCGGCTCCTAGCAGTCAGAGGCGAGGCAGATAGACCTGACTTGTACCCTGCGGTCGCCCGAAGCATCTTTAGGGGCGGGCTTCATGCCTGCCTAGATGGGTAGATGCACGACAGCAGGGCGGTTACCCGGACCCTTTCTCAGGATTTTTGGCGCGCAGAAGGTGGCGCTAGAACAGGTGGCCCAAACGTGATACGTCCCGGCGCCGAAGGCGCAGGAGGCTCATTTTGTTGGTTGGACGTCGATCAAGATAGGGAAATCAGATATATGGGACCGAATAAACCTCCTGTCGCTTCGCGACGCCGACGCATAGCGTCGGCGCCACCCCATTCAGGTCATCACCTGCATAAAGGGTTAATCACTCGGCCTTTTAGAACGGGGTCTCGCAGGTGAAATCCGGTGTACGCAACAACGCCCGGGACCTGTAACCCTGTCCCAGGCGTGTATTGAAGAACCGATCACTGTAACCAGGCCGCTGATCGCTCGGTTCCCGGGGTCATCCATTAAGCCGGCAAGAGGCCTTCTACCGCGTGAGGTGGCAGCGCACGTCTGAGCTTGCCCAGAGCGCGCTTTTCCAGTTGTCTCACTCGTTCCCTGCTTGTCCCAAAATGGCTACCGAGCTTTTGCAGTGTCCAGGGCGATTCTTCCATGAATCGCTTCGTGATGATGAAGCGCTCTCTCGGATCGAGCTTGGCCAAGGCCTTCTTCGTGACGTGGGAGAGTTCGGTTTCGGTCTCCCGCTGTATTAGTTGGGTTTCTTGATCGATGGCGGGGTCTTCCAGCAAATCCATACCAGTGATGTCCTTGTCGTCGCCGATCATGTCGTTTAGCGACCATTCTCTGGCCTTGACACGAGCTTCGACCTCGATGACGTCGTCTTCCTTGACCTTAAGTTCCTCCGCCAGGTGTTTGATTCGTTCGTTCCGGGATTCTTCATCCAGGTGCTCCCCAATGTCACCGACGCGGAAGAAGAGCTTTCTCTGGGCTTGAGTTGTGCCCAATTTCACCAGGTTCCAAGAGCGCAGGATAAAATTCTTGATGTAGGCCTTGATCCACCACACCGCAAAGGATACCAAGCGATATCCCTTGTACGGATCGAAGCGCTTAACAGCCTTCATCAATCCAATGGTTCCTTCCTGGATCAGGTCCTGCACCGGCATCGCGTAATGCCGATACTGAAATGCAATTTTCACCACGAACGGAAGGTGGGAGACGACCAGCTCGTGCGCGGCCTCTTTGTCGCCCGTCTCTCGGTAGCGGACGGCCAGCTCGTATTCCCGTTCCGCGGTGAGCGGCTTAATTGAGCGAACCTGACCGAGCAAGTGATCCAGAGAACTCGATACGACCGGGTAATTCATCTACACACTCCCTCGACGATGGTTTTCCGCAGGCGAAGATCCGATTTCCTCTTCACATTACCCCCTGCCCAACATCGAAAACGCAGGTATTGGTTTTAGCATTGTTATGCGCTCGTGACAACAATGCGCAGACCGTCATCAGGTCTTACCATCATATTTGATGCTCGGGGTCCCGAAAAGTTTCGCGAATATCATATTGTTCCCTCGCATGCGAAGCTGCCCCCGCCGCCTGACCGTGGGTCTGGATTTCGGAACATATTCACGCTATAAGTAATCTTGCTCAGGAGGATTGCATGGAGAGGAATTATTACGGACACTTGATCGATGCGGTCGAAGAGAGAATCCTGGAGCGCAGGGCAATACTCCGTTGGGAGGCTGAATCCCTGCTTGATACGCCGCCCGAACACCTGATGCGTTTGCTCGCGGCCGCGGACAGGATCAGGATCAATTTCAAGGGCAACGCGTTTGATTCGTGTTCACTCATCAATGCCCGTTCCGGAGGATGTGGAGAAGACTGCGCCTTCTGTGCCCAATCCAGCCGCTACAAAGGAGAAGCTTCCGCCTATCCGCTGGTCTCTTCAGACAGCATCGTCACCGCAGCACGGGAAGCCGGGGAAGCAGGCGCGGCACGGTTCTGCACGGTGACCAGCGGCGGCGCGCTCTCGAACCGTGAATTCGACGCGCTCATCCAGGCGCTCGAATCGGTCCATTCGGAAGTGGACATTGCTTTGGACGCGTCACTAGGGTTTCTGAACGAGGAGCGTGCGGCTCAGCTCAGTGCGGCAGGAGTTACCCGATACAATCACAACCTGGAAACATCACGAGAGTACTATCCCCAGATCTGCACCACTCACTCATACGAGCAACGAGTAGAGACGGTCCGCACGGTCCTGGCTGCGGGCATGTCCGTGTGTTGCGGCGGAATCATCGGCCTGGGAGAAAGCCCTCAACAGCGCCTTGACCTCGCCTTCACCCTGGCAAAGCTGGGCGTGGACTGCGTACCCATCAACATCCTGAATCCTCGCCCAGGCACTCCTCTGGAACACGCCGCGCCGCCTGAGCCGCTGGAAATCCTCAAGACCGTTGCGCTCTTCAGACTCATTTTGCCCCAAGCCACCATCAAGATCGCAGGGGGCCGAGAAGCCAACCTGGGGGACTTCCAAGCCATGGCCCTCAGGAGCGGCGCGAACGGCATGATCATCGGCGGTTATCTGACCACCGCGGGACGGCCCGTTGAAAAAGACTGGGAAATGGTAAGACAGGCCGGCTTCGTGGCACAAGCGTGAAGCGTGGGCGCTCACCCGTGATTTCGTGGAATTGGTCAGGTCACTTGGGAAGTTTGCTGGTAAATTCGACCACTTTGCGGCTCGCGGGGCGGGAGACTTCACCGGTGTGAAGAGCCATTTCGTCCTTGAATGCGTTCAGGAACCGGTGCCAGGTGAGCATCAGGTATTCGTTATAGCAATCGTCATCGTGCGCGGGCCGAGCCCATTTCACGGTAAGGTGGGATTCGTCGAAGGTCTCTTCGGAGTGGATCCTGGGGCTGCCCACATGGATAGGCCGCGGATTTGACCATTTCTTGATGGTTTCCCCCCTGTAGAGCACTTCCACGCTGTCGAAGGCCAGATCCTTCACCCCGGACTCAAGCAGTTCCAGGAGTTCGCTGAGTGACCCGGCTCGTTTCAGGCGCTGCTTCATGAACCCCAAGAATCCACCGAGGAACTTGAAGTGCCGCCTGTTTCTGATCGTGTCCACCAGATTCTCTATCCGGTAAAGACGAAGAGACGCGAGCGCTCCCCCGAACAGGATAAGGACCGTCAAGCCGGCTACGATCGTCAGAGAGGGCGCTTTGATCTGCAGGACGATGAAGAGAGTCAACGCGCACAGGGCCGCGCTGAAGAAATAGAACACACCCACGGTGAGCCTTGGATTCTTGATCCTGCCAATCAGCCGATGATGGAGATGGTTTCCGTCTCCGAGAAATATGGCCTGACCCCTGATCCACCTCCGCGTGATCGACAGGCCCACTTCAAAGACAGGGATGCCAAAAGGGAGGAACGGCGCCACGAGCACGAGAATGGTCCCCAGTCGCTGTCCGGGAGAGACCGCGGCTGAACTGGTGGCCAGCGTAGCCAAAACAAAGCCCGTCATCATGCTCCCACCGTCTCCCATAAAAATAGACGCAGGAGGAAAATTGAAAACGAGAAAACCCAGCAGGGCTCCCGATATCGTGAACGCAACGGTCGCGGTGAACGCGTCACCCTTTACCACTGCGATAACACCACTGGTCAAAGCGGCAAAGAAACAGATCCCGCCTGCCAGCCCATCCAGCCCGTCAATCAAATTAATGGCGTTGGTGAGCAAGATCACAGCCATTATCAGGAGAGGCGGCCCAAACCAACCAAAGTCCACCGGGCCGGCAAACGGCACCGTGGCCACCGCGACCGTATGCCCTCCCAAGACAAGGATAAGAGCGGCCAGAAACTGTCCGATGAGCTTCTTGGGCCATCCGATCTGCTCTCGGTCGTCCAATGTCCCAAGGATCAGTATCCAGGTGGCCCCCACAAAGAGTGTTACCATTTTAGCAACGGAGGGCTGTTCAAAAACGAGAGCGCCTGACAAGCGAAGTATGAGAAAACAGAGGAAAACGATCGCAAACGGCGCATATATGGCCACGCCACCAAGCAGAGGCGTCGGTCGGGGATGGCTTCTTCGACCTCCGGGCGCGGACATAAACCCGTAGCGCGCCGCGACCGCCATCATGTGAGGGATCGCCCCATAGGCCACCATAAACCCAAAAGGTATCAACAGCCATGTGAGCCACAGCGGGTCTGCCATAGCCTTATCCCCTAGAACCTGGGCGAATCGATGAAGATGCGCGATGCACGCCTTGTCCCACGGCCCGGCATCAATTCAGATAAGAATGCTGTCGCCTAGTATACGCTCAATTGGGGAGCCGTGCAACCGTGGTCTTCCCCGGGAGTGAGCCTTCAGTCACCCGGGGCGAGAGAATCGCTCCGCCGGTTACCCCCTGATTTTCCCTGGGTGAATTGAAGACGTATTGAGCGGCGTGCGCATATTCCAAGGCACAGAGTATCAGTGGACCTCAGAGGGTTGAAAGCCGCATTTCGCGAGAATGGCATTCCACGTGGCGACGAAATTGCCCGGTTGGATGGGTTCCGGCAAGTATCGTCGCGGGCCGGTTCTTGTAGCCTCAACGGTGCGAACATTACCAAGGTGGTCCTCCCCACGCCGAGGTCCGGGGCCCATGCGCCGAGGCGACGGCAAGCGAGGCGTAACCTGGGCGACCACGGCTTGGGACGCCTGTTTCCGAGGGACGGGGCCAATTTCGTCGACACGGGCCATCCGAATGCCTAAACGCGTCAAATCGATTCCCAGCCGGATGAGATATCCGGTTCCCGGACGGCTTTTGCGGGCCAGTTCCACAACGAGCGCGCCGTCGTCTAAGGAAGCCTGCTTCACGAAAAGATCCCCGGATTCGGAAGAGGATGGGAAATCGGCCGTAATGGGAGGGGTTTCTGTGGCCGCAGGTCGAGATTCCTTGGCCGCCGACACGGTCCAAGGTCTGGGCGGACGCATCGCCCTCGCTCTGGCAAGAGGACGTTCCGCAGCATGTTTGACTCGCCCATGCTGTTCTTCGGTCGGCGCGTGAGCGGATTTCTTGTATTCACCGAAAAAGACGACCAGGAGATTATCCATTCGCCGTATCTTGTATTGAGGCGCCTCATGCTCGCCAAAATCCACGACGATCTGCGAGCCTTTCGGAGTGGCGTCAACCTGGATTTCACGAACCGGCCTGTTCGGGAAGCGCTGTGTCTGAGGGCATGAATCAGCTCGCACGGAATTCACATCGATTACCAGCCGAGAAGACGAAGGGAGGGCCTGGCTCTTGTGCGCGCCCACATCGCCCTCGAATTGAATGATGATTCGCTGAGCGTCATCGCTGAGCTTCACGTCGGTAACCGTTCCTCCTCCATGCGCGGAAGTCACTCCCAGGAGCGCGCCCAAAAGCAATCCGCAAGTCACCAGAGCCCAACTGCGAGGCGTGTGGCTCCATCCCGCGCGCTCGTGTGGCTCGCCAATGAACGGCAAGTACTGGTAGGTCTTCACGTCTCCTCCGAAACGCCGCCGAGCCAAGGGAGGCGGTTGCGATGCGTTTCAAGATTCACAAAAGGGCATGAATTCACGGGCATCATACCACAGCCAGCAGTATGTAGTCAAGAAAATTGGTATGTATCGCCATGTTAAGTTGATTAACTGAAGTTGTATGTGAAGTGAGGACCGGGCAGGCGTTCTAAATCTCCATGCGATCTCGCTCAACGATAGCGTTCTTGAGGTCAAGGAGCTTGTGGCGATAATCCAGATGGATCCGTCGCGCTTCTAAGATATCACAGGGAGAGAACCGAATCAGATCCCCCGGTCGAGCCTGGGCCACCAGGTCCAGATCGGGGCTGATCACGGTGGCGATTTTCGCGTACCCGCCTGCTGTCTGTTCCACGAGTATAATGATGGGCAATCCATCCGCGGGAACTTGAACAATGCCGGGGACGCTCGGCTCGGAGATAATGCTCTTAGCCGCGTCGGAGGCAAAAGGAATCACGGGCCCTTCCAGACGATAACCCATGCGATCGGCCTTTGAAGTCACCGTATATTGGGATTGAAAGAAGAGTTCCATCGAGTCTCGGAAAGTCTCGATTTGAGGACCGGCCACGGATTTCAGCGTAATTGAGTTCGAGTGCTGCGGCCTAAACTGCTCAGGGATAGAGGTGAGCCGGAAAATGGAAGTTGCGGAGTCGGTGGAGATCACATCAGCCTTCCGCAAGGGTCGGCCGTCAAACCCGCCTATGCCAGCAAGCACGCACGTGGATCGACTTCCCATCACGCCCGGCGCCAGTATGCCTCCGGACACGGCAAGATAAGCCCTCACACCTTTTGCGGCAGGTTTGAAGCCGATAAGGTCCCCTTTGCGGAACCGAAAGGATTCCCAGAGAGGTTGAGGCTTGCCATTGAGCGCCACCGGCATGTCCGCGCCCGTGACAGCGGCCAGACCATCCGCCAGGGCCTCGAGCCGAGGACCGGTGAAGGTTATTTCCAGCGCGGCTGAGGTCTCCGGGTTGCCTACCAACAGGTTCGCGGCCACGAACGCGAATTTGTCCAGAGCCCCGGAAACCGGCACGCCGAATCGCTGGAAACCGTACCTTCCCGCATCTTGAACGGTCGTGAATGCGCCCGGTTCACGGACAAAGAAGGTCTCCATCAGGCGCTCCCGGAGGCGATTTGATTATATTCTTCCGCTGAAATGGGCACGAAGCGGATCAGGTCGCCCGCGGAATAGAGAAAAGGCTCTCGCGCGAGAGGCTGAAAGAGTTTCAAAGGGGTTCGGCCGATGAGACGCCATCCACCGGGACTCTCGATCGCATATATGCCTGTCTGCTTCTCAGCAATTCCCACGGACCCCGCAGGGACAAAAGCCCGGGGAGTGGGGAGCCGCGGAGAGTGCAAAATTTCCGGCAATCCTCCTAGAAACGAGAACCCGGGAGTGAAGGCAATCATGTAGATCTGATACGCATTTCCTGAATGTATCGTGATGACCTCATCGATGCTCAGGCCATGTGTTTGAGCCACGAACTCGATGTCCGGTCCGAATTTTCCTCCATACGCGACCGGGATTTCAATCGTGCGAGGCGGCGGGATTTCAATGTCCTCGAGACCGACCTCCACGCGTGCGACACTTTGCTTGAGCTCCTCCACATCGGTCTCAAGCGGTTCGTAGAGAATCAGGAACGACCGGTACGCGGGAATTATCTCCACGATACCCTTGACCCGAGCCCGATCCAGCGCCACAGCCATGGATCTCACCTTCAGGTTTATCTCCGGGGAGATCGCGTCGCCGTATTCAACAAGCAGACCGCGATCGCCCATCACTCGGAAGATGGGTTCAGGATACAGTTTTGGCATGGCGTCTGTCTTCGGAAAGGCTTTTGTAGTCTTGCCAAGAGCAATGGTGATCATTGCGGCAGGTCGGGGGAATTCGGGACTAATCGGACTCCTCGTCGTACTCCTCATCTTCGGCCGAGGGCGGCTTGCCTGCCTGGGCCCCGCCGAGCTTGATCCCCAGGGCCAGCGCTCGCCGGTTGATGTCTGCGGTCCCGGGCGGGACGTGGCTTAAGAGCGCCTTTTCCAGCGCGCGCTTGCTCACCAGGCCGGTCATCGCCGAAATGGCCCCAAGCGCCACAATGTTGGCGACCATTCTCTTGCCCAGCTTTTCATGGGCAACCGTGGTGAAGGCAAGCGATACCGCGCGACTGCTCGGCGGATGGTTCACCAGGTCCTTGTCCACCACAATCCAAGCTCCGGGCTTCAGGTCCCAGCAGTATGAATCGGAAGCTTCCTGATTCATGGCGAGGAAGAGGTCCACGTTGGCGCAGAGGGGGTAATCAATGGGCTCGTCGCTGAGGATAATTTCCGCTTTGCTCGCCCCGCCGCGGGCCTCGGGACCGTATGATTGCACCATGGCCACCTCTCTCCCATCATAGACCCCCGCGGCCTCCGCCAGAATCAAACCCGCAAGAATGAGCCCCTGACCCCCTGAGCCGGCGAGTCTGAGCTCAACCCGAGGATGAGGCAGTCGCGGCCGCGACGCCCTGGTCATATTTTACCCTCACTCCGGAGTTTCGCGGCTGTTTTGCAGACTTCGCGGTACGAGTCCAAATATCCGGGCAGGTCCCTGTCTACCAGCACTCCCAGGGGAAAGGAGCCCCGACGCTCAATCTCGCTCATCTTTTGCCATCGTTCCACCGGAATTCCTTGTTCCTTGAGCTGCTTCATCATGACCACGTGGGAAGCCATGAGGTTCTGGCGGCCAAAATTGGTATAACAAGGTGACATCACCTCAACGACGCTGAAGCCCTTCTTCTGAAGCGCCTGAAGAAGCAGGCGCTCAAGCCGGTCCACGTGGTACACTGTGGAACGAGCGACAAGAGCCGCTCCTGCGGTGGCGCAGACCGCGGCAATGTCAAATTCCGGTTCTATATGACCGTAGAGCGCGGTGGTAGTCTTGGCGCCCATGGGCGTGGTCGGGCTGAATTGCCCGCCGGTCATCCCGAATGTCCGGTTGTTGACAACAACCGCCACAAGATCCAGGTTTCTTCGGGCCGCGTGGATGAGGTGGTTTCCCCCGATCGCCATTGCGTCACCATCGCCCATCACTACAACCACGGTCAGCTCGGGCTTGGAAAGTTTTATTCCGGTGGCAAAAGTAAGGGCTCGACCGTGAGTCGTATGAATGCTCCCAACATCAACGTACACCGGCAGTCGGCCCGCGCACCCGATGCCCGAGACCAGGGCCACTTGATCCTTGGTAAGGCCGCTTGCGGCCAGCGCCCTGACCAGAGCGCCCAGCAATATCCCGAGCCCGCAGCCGGGACACCAGACATGCGGGAATTTCTTGTCGTGCCGGAGCCACTCGTAAACGACCGTTTGGGTTGAAGGGACCGTCACTTTATTACCCTCAGCCTGGTAAGGATTTCTTCAGGGGTTATCATGGTTCCATCGAGTTTGTTCAGCCCGATCACCGCGGTTCGCCCATCATTGACCCGAAGGACTTCTCTGCGAAGCTGTCCCAGGTTGAGTTCCGGCACAAGGACCGCGATCTTACCGTTGAGCGCTTCAGAAACGGGCCTCCTTGGGAAAGGCCACAGAGACAGGAGTTGCAGCAAGCCAACCTTCAACCCTCGCTCTCGACCCAGACGAACGGCCGCGCGAGCCGAGCGCGCGGAGCACCCGTACGCAATGATGAGAAGCTCGCAATCGTCGAGATAGTAATCTTTAACATTTTCAAGGTAGTGGAACTGGCGACTGATCTTGGCGAAAAGACGCGTGTAGAACTGTTGGACCTCGTCGAGCCTGCGCGTGGGGAAGCCTCGCTCGTCGTGGGTTAAGCCAGTCACATGGTATCTGTACCCTTCGCCGAGATCCGCAAGCCGCGGGATCAGACTCCCGTCGGTTTTGTACGGCACATACCAATCGGGCGGAACCGTAGGTCGGCGCCGGTCGATTACCTCCACGTCCTCGGGGTGAGGCAGGACAACCTTCTCACGGGTATGAGCCACCATTTCGTCAGACAGGAGCACGACAGGAGTGCGAAATCGTTCCGCATGGTTGAACGCGACCACGGTCAGCTCATAGCATTCAGCCACAGTGGAAGGGCACAGCGCTATACAAGGATGGTCCCCGTGAGTGCCCCATCGCGCCTGCTGCACATCCCCTTGAGCTACATTGGTGGGCATGCCGGTGGAGGGCCCGGCCCTCATCACGTTTACCACCACCACCGGTGTCTCGGCCATGCACGCGTAACCAAAATTCTCCTGCATGAGCGAGAAACCGGGACCACTGGTAGCTGTCATGGCTTTGCGACCCGCGAGGCCGGCCCCTATGCACGCGCCCAGCGAAGCGATCTCATCCTCCATCTGAATGAACACGTCCCCTCTCACCGGAAGCTCACGGCTCATCAACTCCATGATCTCGCTGGACGGGGTAATCGGATAGCCGGCGAAGAAATTACAGCCGGCCGCAAGCGCCCCGTGGACGATTGCTTCATTTCCTTGCAGGAGGCGCGCCTGACGTTTAATCATGCTCCTCCTCATCGGGGTGTGGTGTCTTGGCTAATCTTTCCGGGCTGTGATCCTGGCTGACAAGAGAACCCTCAGTTCCGGGGGACGGCCCGGCGGCTCCTCGCCTGGAAACCGAAGAGGGGGTTTCCTCGCCGACCGTGACAGCGAAGTCAGGGCAGAGTTTTTCGCACATATGACAACTGATGCAGTCGTGAGTTCGCACTGCGTGCGGATAGCCCCATTGGTCCATCTCGATTACATGCTGCGGACAGAACGCCGCACAGTTGCCACATCGTTTGCACCAGGCCGGGTAGAATCTTACCTTTTCACGCTGATCCTCATGCTGTGGGCTTTGTTTTCTTTTCCTAGCGGCCATCTTTCCGCCCTATTCTTCACTCCCGGCACGATTGCGCTCACATCCCGAGAAACGCCTTCCGGATCTCATCGGACTCGAGCAAATCTTTCGCAGACCCGTGCTTGGCGATTCGCCCCGTTTGCAGGATGTAGCCGCGGTCGGATATCTCAAGCGCTTCTCTTACATTCTGTTCTACCAGCAAAATCGTCAAGCCGCGTTCTCTCAGCTTGCGAACCGTATCAAGCACCTCGTCCACCAGCATCGGCGCGAGCCCCAAAGATGGCTCATCCAGCATCAAGAGCCGCGGATTGCTCATCAAGCCTCGACCGATTGCGACCATCTGCTGTTCTCCGCCGGACATGGTCGCAGTCGCCTGAAATCGGCGGCTGTGCAAGACGGGGAAAAGATCGTACACGAATTCCAGATTCTTTTGTTTACGCTCCTCATCATCCAGGGCATATGCGCCGAGAAACAGGTTCTCCTCCACGGAGAGCGGCCTGAACAGCCGACGATCCTCGGGGACATAGATAATTCCCGTTGTAACAATCTCTTCGGTTCGCTTCTTCTGGATTTGATTCCCCTCGAAGATTATCCGTCCGCTGTACGCGGCTCGTGCGCCCATAATCGCCTTCAAGAGCGTAGACTTGCCTGCTCCGTTGGAGCCCACCACCGAAACGGTCTCACCCGGGTAGATTTCGAGGCTCACCCCTTGGACCACGGGAGCCGTCCCGTAGCGCACCCACACGTCTTCGAGCTTCAGGATGGGATTTTCAGACCTATTCATTCAGAGTTCTCATGCTGCGTCATACCGATGTCCGAGGGCCGATATCTCCCCTCTGCTCCGCCGCGTATCGTTCACCGAGGTACGCTTTTATGACTTCGGGGCTTCTGGACACGGCCGCGGGCTCACCTTCCGCGATCAGCCGGCCGCTGTCCAGAACGAGCACCCTGTGAGAGAGCTTCATCACCAGCTCCATGACGTGTTCGATGAGGAGTATAGTCACCTTCAGGTCGTGATGAACCCAACGGATCAGGTCGATCATCTGCTCGATTTCCGATGGGTTTAGGCCTGCCGCAACTTCGTCCAACAGGAGGAGGTCCGGAGCGGTAGCCAGAGCGGTAGCCATAGTCACTCGCTTCTGAGCCGCAACGGGCAGATTGGCTACACGCTCTTGGGCCAGGCCCGCCAGGTTCATCTTGTCTGCCAAGCTTTCGGCCTTTTCTCTTGAGACGCGAGGCGATCGGGACCTCATGAATCCGCCGACCATGATGTTCTCGATAACATTCAGGTCTCCAGTGGCCACGTACACCTGAAAAGTTCGAGCCAATCCCATACGAGCCATCGCGTAAGGCCTGGACCCGGTCACATCCCGGTCTTTGAAGAGAATTCGGCCCTCTGTGGGATTGTGAACCCCGGCCAGACAGTTGAACAAGGTGGACTTGCCGGCCCCGTTTGGTCCGATCAGCCCAACCATCTCCCCGCGCTCCACTTGAAATGAGATATTAACGTTGGCCTGCAAGCCGCCGAATCGCATTCCCAGGTGTTGCACATCAAGCAGAGCCATCAATTCCTCCGGGACTCGCGAAGGCGTGTGATCAAGCCCCAGATCCCACGAGGCTCAAATGCGGCAATAACCATGATGATGGTCGAATAAATAATCAGGTCAAGTCCCACCAGGCCCGCCTTCGCGCCAAACCACGCGCCCAAATAGTTCTTCATAGGAACAAGCACTGCCGCGCCGATAATCGGGCCCCAGAGACTGCCGGCGCCGCCCAACATGGCCATGAGAGCGATAAGAACCGAGAGGTCAAGGCTCATGGTGTCTTCAGGCTCGATATTGAAATTGTAGCAGGCATGAAACGACCCGACCGCCGCGACAAAGGCTGTCGCAACCGCGTAGGCCTTAATCTTGGCCCAGTGCGCGTCGATTCCGAGACTCTTGGCCACCTCTTCATTATCCTTGATACACCGTAACTGGTACCCGATTCTGCTTTGCCGAAACCAGTTGATGTAAAATAAGCCCACAAAAAAGAGTCCGAGTATGACGTAATAGTAATAATAATCTTCACGGAATTGGAGGTACAAGAAACTGGGCATGTCGGTCCTGAGCGGGATCTTAAGGCCCCTCGCTCCGCCCACGAACGACCAGGCTTCGAAGATATCCTTCAGCACCAGAGAGACAGCGATTGTGGCTATCGCGAAATAATGGCCTCTCAGTCTGAATAACGGATATCCGAGTATAAAGCTCCATCCGACAGCCAGGGCCATTCCTATAGGAAGGGAGACCCAGAAAGGGACCTGCCAGCGGATCATCATTACCGCGGTGGTATAAGCTCCGATGCCGACGTACTGGGCCTTTCCCAGATCCACCTGACCTCCGTAACCGCCGATGGTGTTCCAACCCATCCCGTATACGGAAAACATCAGGAACTGGATCATGGTGGCCATGGCAAAGCTGGAATGAGGCAGCAACGGAAATATGAGCAGAAAAAGCGCGACCGCGCCGGCCACGCACAGGTCGGTTCGGGGAAAATCCGAAAAGTCGAAAGTCCGCTTCAGTACTTCCAACCGAACAACCCTCGCGGCCTGAGGACCATGATCAGGAAAAATGCAAGGTACACAAAGGAGTACTTGAACTGATGCATTTCGCCTGCTGTAAGAATAGGCCACTGGGAAAAGGCCGAAATCGCATCCCAAATCGGAGGCAGATTTATCAACAATCCGACGATTAACCCGGCAAAAGCCGCGCCGGGAATGGATCCAAAGCCTCCCAGAGCCACCGTGGTAAACGCAATCATGGTGAAGAGTAGGCCCACGTTCGGATCAACGGGCCAGAAATTGACCAACAACGCCCCCGCCACCGCAACCGTAGTCCCTCCAAGACCCCACGCGAATGCGTTCATCTTTTCCGTAGGTATGCCCATGTATCGCGCGGCCTGACCATCCAGGGCAGTCGCGGTAAGCGCCAAACCGATTCGGGTCCTGTTCATCAGCCACCAGACCGCCGCAAAGGCAAGCAGAGAGAATATCCCCGCAGTCAGTTTGGTGAGCTCAACCACGATCCCCGGGCCCATGACAAAAGACTTGCCCACCAGAGCGCCGTGATGAACGCCTCTGGGGTCCGCTCCCATAATCAACAAGGCCAAGTTCCGAAGAAAGAGCATCAGGCCGAATGTCCCGAACAACTGGGCTATCATCGGCCCACGCAACAAGAACTGGACGAGGCCGTAATAACACCCGACCCCAAGAGCAAAACCCACCACGGCCGCTATGGGAAGGCCGAAGAGAGGATCGGCCCCCAGACCGGAGTACGTGAGCAGGCCGCAATACATGCCGATCATGAGGAACTCACCGTGCGCGAAGTTCACGATGTCCATCACGCCGAAGATAATGGTGAGTCCCAAGGCCACGAGACCAAAGACCATACCCATGGTCAGCCCTGAAACCAACGCCTTGAGCGCCTGCGCCAGAAGAGTTTCAACGGTCATTGTTCGCCCACGATCTCTCTTGCATACAAGGATTTCCGGTCTAAGGCACGACTCCACCGCCGAGAAAACATCAGTGGACGCGAGGAGAGGAGCGCAAACCCTACGACAGAGGCAATTCCCCTACGAGCCGCATTGGGATCCGCGCCCGTGAACGAAGCTGGAATCCCCCTCACTCTGCCCTCTCCCCTCCCGCGTCCCGCGGGAAGAGATTCTTGCAGCCCCCTCCCTTAATGGGAGGGGGCTGGAGGAGGGCGATCGTTGGCGCAGACTTCAATGCCGTTCGCTCCAGGTCGGCCTACCAGCCTTTGAATGGATAGATCAAGTCGGCGGTGGCCAGTTCGAACGGATAGATGATCTCCAGGGTGATCTTGCCGTCTTTACCTTTCTGGTATTGGCCGATCATGCCTGTGCCAAGCTCGTTCTGGCCGATGTCCGAGCCGGTGGTGGCAAACTTGACGCCCTTCCACGGGACGATAAGCTCATCCGGGCCGATCATGATTTCGTTGGCAGCCTTCTGAAGCGCCTCGGGTTTGGTAGAGCCGGCTTTCTCGAGGATGTGGGCCCACGTCTGAGTGGCGGTAAAAGCCCTGGCTGAAGCTCCGCTCAGATCACGCCCGGTTTTCGCCTTGTAGAGCCCGTTGACCTCGGCCGCAACCTTCTTTACTTGTCCCACTCTGGGGCTGAACACGGTGCGGGTCAGTATTCCGTTAACATCGTCTCCAAGCGCGGACAAGAACTCGGGACTCTCAAATCCCGCATTTTGGCCCCAAATAAGCTTGGGCTGGGCCTTCATGGATTTGAGAGTCTTCACCATCAGGATTGCATCCGCGCCGTAGCCCGCAAAGAGCATGGTCGCGGGCTTCGGAGCGAGGAGGCTCTGCACCTCGGAGGACAGATCCGGGGCCTTTGCCGCATACAGAAGACTCAACTGAACGGGTACCGCTCTGGCCTTGCCGATCTCCTTGATTGCGAGATCCACATTGGCCCCCCATTCAGTCTTTTCACAAGCGGAAACAATGGGCAGAAGCTCCTTTGGGTCGAACGCCTTCACGCCCTTGGCCTTTCCCTTGGTCAGCCCGTCCAAGAACTCGTAGAGGTCATTCGTGAAGGTGGTGTCGTGCGGAGTGGTCCTCCAGAACCATTTGTAGCCCTCTTTCGTGAGGGCCGGGCTGGTGGAGGATTCGTTGATCATGGGCACTCCGAAACGCTCGGCCACGGCTGAAACGGTCTTGGTGACCGCAGAATGATAAGCGCCCATGAGGCCGACGACCTTATCATCCTGAATAAGCTTCTTAGCCAGGTCCGCGGCAAGTTGCGGATTGCCTTGATGATCCTGAATAATGAGCTTCACCTTGGCCCCGCCGAGGGATTTGATCCCCGCGTTCTTCGCGATAGCCATACTCAACTCGGGTTTCGCGTTGTTAATGATCTCGACGGCCAGCTCCGCGCCGTCCCGCAGTTCTTTCCCTTCGGCCGCGGCTCCGCCGGTCAAAGGATAGAGCACGCCGATCTTTATTTCATCCGCGGCCCACACCGGCGCTGCCATGACCAGGGCAAGAACAGCCACTGAAACCAGTATCAGAGACTTGCGCGCCATGATAACTGTCACCTCCCCGATGAAAAATACGATAATAAAGGATTTCGGCCTGTTACCCTCCGCAATCTACATGACGCAAGGCCGGAAAGTCAATCGGAATTCTACGCTCGGACGCAAGCATTCGGCCACGCGGAGCGATGGAATCGCCCCAATGGTAACGCCCGCCGCTTATCACCGGGAAAAGCCCCCTGTCTCCCATAGGCGTTCACTTAAGGATGCGCTGCGGCTTCGTTCCCCATTCCGGCGCCCGCCCCGGACCGGGATTGATGGTTCGACGGAGTTTGGCCCACGATTTAAGGCAAGCGCGTGAAATCACATGGCCGATCCGTTAGGTTGGCGGCCAAGAGGGGAGGGGGATTTCCCTGTGCAAGGTCTACGACATACGGTTTCCTGTGGAATATAGTTGCTTTTTGTGAGCATTTATAATATGATAACATCATAACCTAAAGTAACACAATCTGTGTTATCTTTAAGAGGTTGTAATGGTAGAAATAATATCCCACTATCTCGTTCGGAGCGCCGCGGCCTTCCTCGCATTCACCCTCCTCGCGGTTTGCCCCGTTCATGCCCAGTTGCTCCCTCCCCCTCCCAGCATGCCGACCTCCCCGTTTGCTCCTCTACAGAGGCTTTTCGGCTTTCTCGAACAAGATAGACCGGGTATTACGGATCCTTACGCGCCTGCGATCGCTCCACCGGTTTTTCGTGCGGAAACCAGATTCAGATTCCTCTTCCTATTGACTTCGGGGTCGCTCAAGAGAACCGATACCGATCAAAAGCATGAATTCGTGTCTGAGCTTGGATATCCCCAAAATGCCATGATGATCGAAAGCATGTTCAGAGCGCAGCTCAGTCGAATCTCATTGAGGGTCCATTATGACAGCTACCTCCGCACGCTTTCCGGCAACGCGAGCCGACTGGATTGGCCCGAGCTTCGACTCGGCCTGGACTTTGACATCATCGACCGCGAGGGTTTCCGGTTCGGCGGAGATTTTGATTTCTATCCGCTAGCGCCTCAGTTCTCGGTTTCAAACAACGTCTTTGGTGTGGTGGCTTTTGGCACAGACCGACCCATCACCCTGGGAGTGCATGCGGCGTACAACCCGGTGTGCTTGGGAACGATCTCCGCGTCTTGCGAGGCAAGGTGGCGGACGTCGGTGGTGAAGGACGCGGGCTTGAATGAAGTAGAGGTAGCAGCCGGGATCAAGTTTCCCATGACCATGATGGGCACAATGGGAGTACGGGGAGGATGGCGTTACACCACCGTAAGCCTGACCGAAGGGCCGTTTTCCGTGGATATGACATGGAACGCGCCCTTTTTTGACGTTCTCTATATTTACTGACGCTTGCGCATTTCCGATCATTGATGGGTTAGCGGGGGCGGAACAAGTCCGCTACTTCAAAAATGATCGGATCGGCGACATGATCGACGCTGCCCTCCAGTAATTCCAAAAACGCGGTCAAAGAAGTAAGACGGGGAGAAGCCTTCTTGCAAATGGCTTTCCCCCGTCTAATTTCGTTGCACGCGATCGGAATTAGCAGTGCAATTCAGGGATAAACCACTATCACCGCTCTACCTCCTTCGGGAGGCAAGTTTTCGATCTCGGCCGCCACATGGTTGCGTCCGATCGCGTCCAGTGCTCGGATAAGTTCCTTTTCAGTAAGGAGTTTTTTCTGAATCTCGGCGAACTCCTGCTTGAGGGGACGCAGGCTCCGGTAATTCTCAAGGTACCGACTGCTGGGCGCGATCTTGCTTATAGGGGGCGAATTAGATAACTTCTCTTGGGTTTCCGAGATGATGCTTGCATAGCGGCTACAAGCGTGCTCCATTTCGACGAATTCGGCTCGCTGCCTGTTCAGACAAACGTACTCCCCGGCAAACGACACACAGAGGCCCTGCAGCATCTGTTCTGTTTGAGGCATGAACTCCACCAACGCCGTCGGCTCTTGACGCTGAAAAAACCAGTTGATTTCGCCTCTCGCTTCTCGAAAGGAATTTCGCGCTTCATCAAGAAGTGGGAGTCGGTGCGCCGCATCGTGGAGATGTTCGATTCCATGACGCACCCGGCTAAGTGGTTGTAGATACACTTCCTCCCTAATGATTTCCACATGGTCCAGAATTCTTTTGATGTCCTTGCCCAATGCCTCGATAGCTTGGTGTATTTGCTTCAGATGGTAACCCAAGTAAGCGAAACCCGCAATCTGAATGGCCATCATGGCTCATTCCGGGAAGTGTCTCTTGACCTTTTCGTCGAATTCCTTGATAAAGGCTTGCTGAGGGTGAACTGTTGCCGCAAGTCCAGGTCATATTTTTCAAGAGAGCCGACGGCAATATTCCCATGAAAGACTGGCTGGAGAATTTGAAGGCAAAGGGCCGGCGCAAGTGCTAGGAACGTATCGAACGCTTGAGAAATCAGGGACATGAACTGAATAGGCCTCTTGCTGCCTATCTGAGGGACGATATTTATGAACTAAGGGTTAAGAGTGGAAACGTCAACTACCGAATCCTCTATTTCTTTCATGAGCGCCGCGCTGTAGTGATTTCTCACGGCCTGATCAAGAAAATTCACAAGGCGCCTCCAAAGGAAATTGACAGGGCTATAGAAAGGAAAGCCGAGTTCGAGAGCGATCCCGCCCTACACACTTTTGAAGGGGAGCCCTAAAATGGAAGAGGAGAAGAAACTCAGTTCTGACGCTTTCCAATGGGCCTATGATAGATACATCGGTAATGACCCAAAAGAAATTGCTCTATACGAAGAAGAACGTGTCAAGGCCGACATCGCCCAAGCGGTCTATAACCTTCGTAGTCAAGCCGGTCTAAGCCATGAACAGCTCGCCGATCTCGCCGGCACGACGCCATCGGTCATAGAGGATATCGAACAAGCAGATTACGAAGCAGACTTTCTTTTGATGGCGTCAAGGATAGCCGCTGTCCTTCACAAGAGAGTCGAGGTTCGTTTCGTGCCGGAAAACGCGCCTGAATCCAATGGAGTTGCTGTATAATGTACGTTGTCCATGTTATTTTGCAAGCCCGCCAGATAATTCCTTAAACTATTGTACTCTAGCCCTTGACCACGCCCATGGGTTTGATTCTTGCCACTTTGTCTGCGAGGCCCGCCTTTTGGACCACGTCCACCACGAGGCTCACATCTTTGTAGGCTTCGGGCGCCTCTTCTCTGAGCGTCTTTCTGCCGGTCCATCTCGGGTACACGTCGATGTCTTGAAGTTCTCTCTCGATGGCCCGGCCCTTCGTTCGCCTTATAGCCTCATGTCGGGAGAGGAGTCGGCCCGCGCCGTGGCACGTGGACCCGAAGGCCTCGTCCATGGCCCCCGATCTCCCAACCAGAATATAGGAAGCCCGG
>Ga0194110_10002768_pt1 | contig 22101 bp, 22 predicted proteins | sample TA2Kig1200mmetaG_FD_146192 | JGI IMG/M metagenome (GOLD analysis project Ga0194110, IMG submission 146192) | Freshwater microbial communities from Lake Tanganyika, Tanzania - TA2015032 Kigoma Deep Cast 1200m | ecosystem: Environmental > Aquatic > Freshwater > Lake | place: Tanzania: Lake...
GCTGTTATCATGTCTAAAACATATCTGAATCGAACCATTGAGTCTAAATAATAGCCTGTTAACAATCTCATCCCCTATGTGTCCCCCTCACTTGTGGGTAAAGATTAGTTAGCAAAGGGGGGGGATTTGATCAACTGACTACTGCTGACTGTCCACTGACCACTGATTTTTATGACCCTCGAAAAGACAGAGATTTGGATCACGACTGAAAAGCCATTGGAACTTAGCGACGGCCGCGCCATCCGTGGCTTTTTCGGAAATTTATATAGTAGTAGGCAATAATTTCATGAGTAGAGGGACTGAGATGGATCTAAAAATTGAATTAATTGGAAATCCATGGATTAATGCTGGTATTGTTGGGTTCTATGAGTTTCATCAGAAACATGGAAGTTATAACCCAAATATTCATATAAAAAGTAGTCAGAATTGCTTCACAATTTCAGGGGAAGAGAATGCAATAATTGAGCATTTGAACGCTTTAATGAGGGCATTCTTGCCAGGTCATTTTTATAAGCCAGAAGGGCATCCGTTACAGCGATATGCAACCTTTGACGGAAAGAAAGTGAAGTTACAGAATGGACCTTCCCGATTCCAATATATAGAGTTGATGTTTCCATCTATTAATGCACCATACCCCAAGACTGGAAACAAGGGATTAATAGACTTGAGGAAATTAAATGAAGAACAGCTCCGTGAATATCATGCTATAATTCAAGAGGATTACAGGTACCAAAAGGCCAAGAATAAATCTCTAAGAATCCTGCCGCTTGACACTTCTTTACTCGCCCATCCGGCCTTAATTGTTGAAACAAAAATAAAAAGTATTAAAACTGGCAAGAGACGCTGTTCAATATGCGGAAGACAATCTAACGATCTCGTGAAACCTTCGGGGAATATATATCCCCTTTTTTATGGTCAAGGTAACTTTACATTTGATTCTAACTGGAAAGACAAAGAGAAAATCTGTTCCTTATGCAGATACTTTGGTATTTTCGCACTTTATTCTGTTCTAAGTAATTGGAGCAGAGATAATAATAAAATAGTGGTTAACTGTTTTATACCCTCTGGACAAGATTTCAAGTCCCTCACAACATTCACCCGAGCATTCCGTGAAGTGAGAGAATTTTGGGACTGGGGAAACTTTAAGACGGATATTAGCTATACGAATCGTACCTTTGAATCTTTTTTGGCTCTTATGAAGGAATTAACAAAAAAGTTATTAGACCTGACCAGCTCAAAAACTGATATTGATTTTGGCCTGTCTTTAGATGAGTTCGAACTGTCTGAGCCAGAGGTCTTTTATTTCAGAATGGAAAAGACTGCCCAAATGCCAGCAGTTAGAAATGTGGCTCTCTTTAAGTCTATCAGCTACTTGATTGCCCTCTTTTCCAGAGGAGAAAAGGAAGGTATCAATTTCGCCTCACTGTTTTATGGTCTTCTGACAAGAAGACGTGATGGAGAAGTGGAGACTCATTTAAGAAATCGTATCTGCAATGCTGTCTGTTATGGTAAATCGATTCTTCTTGATTTCGAAGAAATAATTCGGGAAGGTATAGAGACTTATAACCTTATTAAGTTTTTAAGATTTTACTTAAAGGAGGTGAACCATGTGAGCTTTAACACAGAACGTGCCGAAAGCATAGGCAAGAGTATTGGTGAAGGAGCATTTAAGGACGGGAAAAGGATGAAGGTGATCCATGAGATTCGGGGAGCAAACTCATATGATCAACTTCTGACGGCTTTGATGAAAGTATATTCGCGATTGTCTGGTAAGGGCATAGAATTCTATTTTATTAGAGATTTTCTTAAAGACATCGAGCCTGGCAATTGGCAAGAAGTGAGGGCATTTTTAGTTATCAATGCGATCGATTGGTTCAATTACTTGATGAAGCAAAAGACCAGTAAGTAAGGAGGGAGAGATATGTCAAAAGATGCCCAAAACGAAAAAGTGAAGGCTATCACGATTGATTTTATTTTTAAAACTACGATCGGTTCGGTGAACGGCGCTGACACTGAAATAGAAAACGCGCCAACCGTGAAGAAGGTGACATTGAGAGAGGGCGTTCAAATCCCGTATATTTCTGCTCAGGCAATAAAGAGATATATAAGAGATATGTGGCATGAGAGAGGTTTAAGTTTGTCTGAACCTCAGCCAGCAGAAGGAAAAGGAGTCCAAAGTACAAAACGCGATCCTTTTAACTACATTGACGATGACCTATTCGGGTTTATGTTTGAAGAGAAAGAGAGAAGAACGGCGCCAGTGAGGATAAAACCCGCCCATGGCAATCTGATCTTCTTCGGAGATAAGGATTACGGAACTCACATGCAAATCACGGCGGAAGGCAGCAGGGAAGCAGGGAACATTTTTGAGACCGAAATGTATTACAACTTTTTTTCAAATACCGTGTTAATCGAAGTTGATAGGATTGGCTGTGGAAGAGACCCAAAGGAAAACTTTGGAGGGAAGCAGTGCACCAGAGAGACCAAGATAGAAAGGCTCACCCATCTTCTGGAGGCTGTTCGTGACCTGTGGGGTGGAGGTCGCCAATCGAGATTCCTCACTGACATAAGCCCTAAATTTGCAGTAATCAGCTTCCTAAGTATTAAGAAACCGTATCTTCTTGAAGTCATCGGTACGGACGATAGCGGGAACATCAAATTTGAAAATATCAGTAAATCCTTTGCAGAAAATGAATCAATTATAAAAAAGAAGTCTATTGGCATTACAGATGGTATATTTATGAATACAGACAAAATAAAAAAAGAGTGGGGTGATGTTATGACAACTCGTGAGGCATTTAACAAGGCTATTGAAGAGCTTAAGCAAATTTTTTGAGGTGACAAATGGATGTCTTATATGTTGATGTTGTTGGTATTTTTAATAGCTTCCGCGAGCCTAATGCACAGCGTTATCAGAGAACATTACTCTTGCCGCCACCTACGACGATAGCGGGTTTCTTTTGTGCAGGTATCGGATGGGAAAACGTTGACGCTTTGTTGACTCAAGCGGGTGTCAGTGTCATCCTACTTGAACAAAAGGGTTATGGCAAGGACCTGTGGAAATATCATAAGCAAAAGTCAGGCAAAGATATTCCAACCCCAGATGTTCTCTTTAGAGAGTTTCAATATGGCAACACCTATCGTTTGTTTTTATTTGGTGATAGAAAACTCGTTAAGGATTTCGTGGAAGCAATTAAAAACCCCACATTTGCGCTAACGCTTGGCAGTTCTGAAGAATTAGTGAATATGAGGGGAAAGGTGCATATTAAAAATGACTTGGGCGAACCAATTCTACTCAGGAAGTTTAAGAATACAATTCTACCAGGCGACCATAGAGGAAGCTATAAGCCCAATATAGACAGGAGTACTTTAAGGAGCATTTTATACAATTTGACTCCTCCGGAATTTATCCATATCCCTGTATTGTTTGATTACGACGCAAATAGAGGACGAACACCTAAGCGAGTTGAACCGATAACCCTTACGGTGGGATTCGAACTCGAATTACAGACTCCTCTCAGGGGCTATCAAATAGATGGTTTTTCAATTGTCCCTTGCGGTCCTTACTATGGATGAGATATTAGCAAGACCCAACGAACCCTATACTGTCCATATTGATAAGTGTTTGGAGGAGTTTAAATGGGTCTTCGAGAAGAAATCATCTGTTATAGATAGAGTTTGCGAAAAATATCAGATAAGCCGTAATCGTTTCCAATCAGGACTGCTATCTGTGCTCGTTTTTCATGATATCGGAAAGGTCACAAAGCAATTCCAATTAAATGTCCGAAAGAAACTTGATCCTTCAAAAAACTACCGTCATGAACTCGCTTCATTACCAGTAGTTGCGGGAATTTGTAAGAAACTTGGACCAATTTACGATGGGGCGCGAGTACCATTCGAAGCGCTGGTGGTAATGACGCATCATAAACCTTTCACAGGTAGGATGTTCGAACGTGAAGCGTCGAGTTCTCCAGATTATCTTCCTGAGATCACCGAGGTGATAGAGTATGGAAACAGTTTGTTGTCGAACCATGGCATCTCTGTCAAGGTGGTTGCAGAAAAATGGCCGAATCCTTATGAATACTATAAGAAAATCTATCAAATGCTTTTGTCAAGAGATGTTTCGTTTAAAGATCAATTCATTTTTTCTCTTATGAAGGGGCTTTTTCACTATGCGGACTGGTATGCTTCGGGGGGAAGGCAGTGGTATGCGGTGAGTATTAAGCCCAAGGATATTGAAAAAACCTTAGAGTTTAGGACTGTTGAAAAAGGAAGGAAATTTAAAGGGTTAACCAATTTCCAGGAAAAATCGAAAGCGATAGATGGTCACTTAATAGTGCGAGCACCTACTGGTCAGGGTAAGACTGAATGCGGCTTACTTTGGGCTGTTTCCAATCATCAGAGTGAGAAAATCGTTTATTTGCTCCCTACTATGGTGACTTCAAATAAAATTTATCAACGATGCATTGAATATTTTGGAAAAGTCAAAGTGGGACTTTCCCATGGCACGGCAGGCTATTTCTTGAAAAAAGAGGATGAATGGGCTGATCAGAATCAATTTCGGAACATGATTCTAACATCAAAAACATTTATGAAGCCTGTTACAGTTGCTACCATAGATCAACTTTTGTATGCTTTTCTAAACTGGAGGCATTGGGCTCTGATTCGTTCTAATGCTATGAACGCGAGAATTATTCTTGATGAGATACATGCTTTTGATCCTTACACATTGGCCCTTATTGTGAGGATGATCGATTGGCTTAAAGAAGCAGGTGCGAAGATAGCAGTAATGAGCGCCACAATGCCCAAACCGTTGATGCAATTGTTAAAGCAACATTTATCAGACATTAACGTTATTGAAGACCCTCGATATGGTAGTCTATCAAGAAACCGTTTTACCTACAAGAAAAAGCCAATAAAAAAAATGATCCCTGAAATTATTAAAAAGTTTCGGTCGGGGCGTAAAATACTTGTCGTTTGTAACCGAATTTCTGAATGCCAAGGAATTTATGAAGAGATATTAAAAAGAATAAAGAGCAAGAGAAATGTAATGATTCTTCATAGTGAGATTGTTCTGAAAGACAGAAATGCACGGGAAGATTGGCTGGATAATCTGAAGAAAGATGAACCATGTTTATTGATCGCAACGCAAGTTGTCGAGGTCTCTTTGGATATCGACTTCGACTACATGGTTACGCAGATCGCTCCAATTGAGGCATTAATTCAGAGAGCAGGCCGTGTAAATAGATATGGAGAGAATGAAGATACAGAGATCGTTATATGCGATGATAAGAATGGCAAACCATACGATAACGAAATCGTTGATAAGACGAGGAGTGCCATCAAACATTTGAAGAAAAATCTTCTCTGCGAAAGTGATTTTGAAAGAATGGTAGATAATATTTATGGGGAAATTGACTTAACAACCATGCCCAAGTATATGGAAGGTAATCGTATTTTTGAAGAAAACCAATATGATCGGAGGGGTCTAATGGACTTAGATGTTGATGAAGAAAGAATATCAACGCGTCTGACTGAATATATGAAGGTCGACGTAATCCCAGATTGTTTCAAGGAAGCAGTGCTTTCTTTAGAAGATATAACTTTGAGAGAAGGATATAAGGTGAAAATTCCATTGTGGCTTTACCGGAAATGCCAAAAGTATGAAGTTAATTGTACAGAATTTGTCAGTGTCAAGTATGACTCAGACATCGGAATCGTCAGGGAAGAAGATAACCCTGCAACTCGAATCATTTAGAAATGCTTTGTGAACAGACAATTATCAAGTTGAAAACTGACTCCTCTGTAAAGGAAGAGGCAGCAAAGCTACGGGGGTATATCGCTAAACATTATAGAGATATTCCTCATTATCATCATCATACAGGGAAAAGGTTTGATTATAATCATCCACTTATACAATATAGAATAATAGATGGTTATCCTCTGATTGTCGGGCTCCGTGAAGGTTCCATACTCTTGCAAATAATGGACAGTTTTTCTGAACTGAAATTAGGCATTAATACTTATCGAGTTTTAGGGACAAAATGCGAAACAATTCCTATAAAGATTGGTTCGACTTACCAATTAATATCTTACTCCTTCCTTTCACCCTGGCTGGCCCTCAATGAAAAGAATTATGAAAAATACCAGATGCTGGGGAGTTGGGGGAAGAGGAAGGAACTTTTAGAAAAGATTCTTATTGGAAATATTATTTCGATGTCGAAGAGTCTGGGGTATACGGTGCCGGCACCTATTGAGGCAAATATCCATAATCTAAAAGAGATTAAAACTTCTCTCAAAGGCACTCCTATGCTTGGATTTCTGGGGACTTTTTCCGCCAATTTTGAGATTCCGGATTATTGGGGGATTGGGAAGTCGGTTTCGAGGGGGTTTGGAACGGTAATAAAAGTGAACAGTGATAAGTGATGAGTGATAAGTGATGAGTGATTAGTAATAAATGAAAAAATGAGGAAATGGGAAGTAAGAGATGGGAACTTTAAGATTGGACCGGGGACAGATAGAGGTTATAGATGATAAAATCGCAGAAATAATGAAAACGAAATCGGGCCAGGAACGTCTGAACATGGTCTGGGATGCATGGACTTTTTTTGAGAAGAGAATCAGGGTTTATCTGAAAAATCGGCATCCTGAATGGACAGAAGAGCAAATCCAGAAGGAGATTGTTAAGCGGTTGACGTATGGAACAAAGTGAACTCATGCGATTAGTTATACAAGCCTTGGAAACCGTAGGAATCCCATATATGATTACCGGTTCTCAAGCCTCTGCATATTATGGCGAACCTCGCTTTACGAGAGATATTGATATCGTAGCTGATATAAACCCAGGGCAGGTTGAAGATTTAATCACGTATTTCCCTTCAAATGAATTCTATTACGACAAAGAAATGATAGAAACGGAAATTAAAAGGCGTGGTCAATTCAATATTATTCATACCGTTTCTGGGTTGAAAGTTGACATTATCCTAACAAAGACAACACCATTTTCTCAAACGGAATTTGCCCGCAGAAACAGGAGTGCCATATTCCCTGATCAAGATGCGTATTTTGCATCGGCGGAGGATGTAATCCTTAAAAAAATGGAGTATTACCGTGAGGGAGGATCTGAGAAGCATCTTCGTGATATTACAGGTATTTTGAAGGTAAGTGGGGAGGAGATCGATCGCACTTATATCGATCAATGGGCTCGGCGCTTGGATCTCAATGAAATCTGGGAGGCCATCCAGAAAAGACTTCGTGAAAGATCTTGAAATGGTTCTGCTATGCAACTCGTAATAAATACGCCAGGTTCTTATTTAAGAAAGAAGGAAGGAAATTTCCTTGTTAAGACTGATGAGCAGATTTTTGAGGTGTCCGCAAAGAAGGTTCAGACCATCATGATTACAACCAGTGCCTATCTTTCAACCGATGCCATCAAGCTGGCAATGGATAACAATATTGATGTCATCTTTCTGGATGAATTTGGTGATCCTTTTGGCCGAGTATGGCACTCGAAATTGGGAAGCACCACTCTTATCCGTCGTAAACAATTAGAGATTGCTAATGATGAGAAGGGATTAAATCTTGCAAAAGAGTGGGTCATCACTAAAATGGATAATCAGATCGATTTTTTGAAGCGACTTAAAAATTCTCGGCCGCAAAAGGAGGAGGAATTAGAAAACTACCTCTCGACTCTCGAAGAGATTCGGCAGAAGATGGAAAATCTGGAAGGGACCATTGATGAGAAGAGGGGAAGTACGATGGGTTTTGAAGGTGCAGCCGGAAAGACTTATTTTGATGCTCTCAGCTTCATCATGCCCGATCGCTTTAAGTTTAATGGTCGAAGCCGTATGCCTGCAAAAGATGAGTTTAACTGCCTTTTAAATTACGGTTATGGAGTCCTTTACTCTATGGTGGAGAAAGCCTGTATCATTGCAGGTCTTGATCCTTATGTGGGGATCATTCATACTGACCACTATAACAAGAAGTCACTTGTATTCGATTTGATTGAGATGTTCAGGCATCTCGTAGACGAGACGGTAGTTTATATGTTCAGCCAGAGAAAGGTGAAGAAAGAATATTTCGATGAAATTAAGAATGGTCTTACCTTGAATAAGGAAGGTAAGGCTGCCTTGATACAGGATTTGAATGAGACCTTTGAGAAAGGAGTTAGGTATCGAGGAAGGAATATTAAGAATCGGGATATCATCCAATTCGAATGCCATAGAATAGCGAATGGGTTGATTAAGGGTGAGGAAAATGCTGGTCTGGGTGATCTATGATATTGTTGAAAATAAGACGAGGACCCTAATAGCCAGGGCCTGCAAACAATATGGCCTCTACAGGGTTCAGAAGAGTGCCTTTTTAGGAAACCTGAACAAGAATGAAATTGATGAGCTATCTATCAAGTCTAAAGATCTAATCGATGAAGAGGTCGATTCGGTCTACATCTTTCCTATGTGTGAGGACGATTTTAAAAAGGTTAAACTATTGGGGCAGGCTTTTGATAAAAGTTTGGTGACGGATGAGATTATCGCAAAGTTTTTCTGAATATGCGCCTTCAGAACAGGGTAGGGGAATAGCTCACGAAGAAATCTTTATTACACCGTCTGATGTGATTGAATATCTCTATTGTCCGAGGTTTATTTATTATATGAAATGCCTTGATATTCCACAACATGAAGATGCACGATATAAAGTGATGAAGGGGAGAGAGATCCACGAGGAGAAGGCAAAGATAAATAAAGATTATTTGAGAAAGAAATTAGGGAGTGTGGCAAAAGACATATCTGTCTATTTGACGTCTTCGAGTCTTCACTTAAAAGGAGAGGTCGATGAAGTTCTCTCTCTTTCGGATGGGACCCTGGCACCATTAGATTATAAATTTGCAGAATATAAGGACTGGGTCTTTCAGACCCATAAATATCAATCGGCCCTTTATTGTCTTCTCATTATGGAGAATTATGGTAAAGACGTAAACAGGGGATATGTTTGTTATGTTAGAAGTAATAACCTCATTAAAGAGATTCCATTTTGCAGAGCTGATTTTGAGAGGGCAAAAAATCTTGTAAAAGAGATTTTGAAAATTGTTTCAAAGGGTTACTATCCAAAAAAGGCAAGTTCTCTGGCCCATTGCATTGATTGTTGCTACAAAAATATTTGTGTTTAATTAGAGGAGAGTGAGAAATATTCAAAATTAAAGGAAGTTTTCCTTCTAAAAACCATGAAAAGGAGGTGAAAGATTGGTAGTTTCAGAGGAAATTAAGGATTCAAATTTAATAAAAAATGGTTTCCTAAAGATTAAAAAAGACTTTTCTTTTTCAGGGCATATAAGGGAAATGCAGTTAGAGAGCGGGTTCCATTAAAACAAGGATTGAAACTCTCCCACCCGTGGACATGGGTAAACATAGGTGATGTTAGAGAGCGGGTTCCATTAAAACAAGGATTGAAACTCAGCCATCTAAACCACATAAATAATATTTTTCATGGTTAGAGAGCGGGTTCCATTAAAACAAGGATTGAAACTTCAATTCAAGACGGCGATTAATAATCGCTCGTTCTTGTTAGAGAGCGGGTTCCATTAAAACAAGGATTGAAACATCTCTACGGATGTAATTTCAAGCTGGCTATCATAGGTTAGAGAGCGGGTTCCATTAAAACAAGGATTGAAACATCTCAGCCTTTTCCTTAATCTTAGATTCTTTAACGTTAGAGAGCGGGTTCCATTAAAACAAGGATTGAAACATTCTCTGGAGGCCAATATTATGAGCATCCTGGAAGTTAGAGAGCGGGTTCCATTAAAACAAGGATTGAAACAGGAAAATCAAAACCGCAAAATCTGCAGACTTTTGGTTAGAGAGCGGGTTCCATTAAAACAAGGATTGAAACTGTAGGGAACGGTTTGAAACCGTTCCCTACTTTTGCTCTCACATACTAAATTCTTTCCTTTACCCCGCCCCGTAGAAAACCCCGCGATTTATCAGGGGTCGGGGTATACTAAAGGTAAAAAGCCATAAATTTGTTGAAAAAAAAATGAATATTTTTTAGTATTTCTTATATCCACAATGTCCAATATAGGAGGACAAGTTGAAGAAGATATCTCCTTCGATATTATCTGCTGATTTCAGCCGTCTCGAGGAAGAGGTGAAGGCTGTTGAGGAGGCAGGAGCGGATGTGATCCATGTCGATGTCATGGATGGCCATTTCGTTCCCAATATTACCATTGGTCCATTGGTTGTAGCAGGTTTAAAGAAATTAACCTCTTTGCCCCTGGATATCCATCTGATGATTGAAAACCCCGGTCGTTTTATAGAGGCTTTTACCCAGGCAGGAAGTAGCTGGATCACCATCCATGCTGAAGTTTGTCCTCATCTTCGGCAAATGATCAAAAGGATTCGAAAACTTGATGTGAGACCGGGCGTGGTCATCAATCCTTCGACCCCCTTGAAGGTGCTTTATCCCGTTCTGGATGAGATCGATTTGGTTCTATTGATGTCGGTCAACCCTGGATTTGCAGGCCAGTCCTTTATTCCATCTACTTTAAAAAAGATTGAAAGGCTGAGAAAGATCGTCGATCAAAATCGGTATGCCATAGAAATCGAAGTGGATGGAGGGATCAAAGTAGAAAACATCGGAGGGGTTTCGAGAGCAGGAGCAGATATCTTTGTCCTGGGTTCAGGTATCTTTAAGACAGAAGATTATATAGAGACGATCCGGAGACTGAGAGAAGAACTCAGGGAATAAACCATACGGCATAGCATATAGAACAAAGCGAAAAACAGGTGAAGGAGAAGTGAAATGCTTAAGAAGATTTTTTTAGGTGTTATGGTATCATTCTTGACACTACTATCTATATCGATGGTTGGCTTTGCCCAAGAGGATAAGATTGTTCAAATAGCCATTGAAACTGCTAAGATTCATATGCGGATACCCAGAGGGATGGAGGTTAAATTTATCGAAAAGAAGGAAAGCCCGATACCCGGTTTTTATTCAGTGAAATTGATCATCATGGCTCCGGATAGGGAATATCCAACAATTGTCTATTTGGATGAAGCAGGGGAAAAGGTTATTCTTGGCACAATTTTTATCAAGGGTGAGAATGTGACTCAAAAGGAGGCAGGAAGCCCCAGACCTCGAAAGATTGATATGGGACAACTTGAGATTGAGAAATCGCCATTTAGAGGTTCTCCAAAAGCAAAATTGACGATTGTAGAATTTTCAAATTTCCGCTGTCCCTACTGTATAAATTCATGGAAGAGGATAAGGGGATTTTTAGAGAAGTATCCTCAAGATGTCAAGTATGTATTCAAACACTTTCCACTGCCGTCTTTGGAGGGGGCTTTCGAACTCGCTGAGATAGCCGCATCAGTTCAAGTAACAAAAGATGAAGCCTTTTGGGTCCTCCATAGCTTCTTTTTCTCTGACGAAGGTCAAGCCCTTATTAAAGAGGGGGGAGAGTTATTAAGACAGAAAGTCAATGGTCTTTTAGCAGAGAAAGGTTGCGATATAAAAATCTTTCAAAAAGGTCTTGTCATAGGGCAAGGCAAAAGGAGGGTAGAAGAGGATATGGCTGTTGGGAGGAAAATTCCGGTCATGGGGACTCCTACGATCATCATCAATGGTGACTTCATCGGTGAGGAGTTGACCGATCGAGTGATAGAGGGATATTTGCGAAGATAGGATCTTTAGGGAATTTTTGAAAAGATTGTGATGGCAACGAAATTTAAACAACATATAGAGATGGAGTAAATAATATACAAATCCAATAATGGAGGGGAATGGAAATGAATCCAGAGATGATTGAAAAGGTGAAGAAGATCTGGGGATGGACAGATGAACAGGTAAAGAGTCTTACTGCGAAGCATGAGAGGCTTATCGAGAAGGGAGATGAATTCAGAAAATGGCGGCTTGTTGCTGAAGTAGTTGAGGCACGAAATTGCATTGCTGGGCTTAAGAAAGGGGATAAGTATGTTTTCCATGGGTCAGGGTTTCTTTTACCCGAAGAAAGTACTTGTAAAAGGGTATGTCTTTGGGCATTTGGTTCTTTCATCCCATTTAGTTATATGCTCTATGATAGGATAGGAGAAGGTATTAACCCTTCAGAATTCTGGATCGATAGGGTGAGATGTATGGATGTAGGTGTGGAACGGGGTGGGTACGGGGAAACCCTATTTCGCCTTTATTGTGTAAAGGGTTAGCTTTGTCATTACCCTGAATTCCATTATTTGCAAGTCTTTCGAAAAGACTTGACTTTAAGTTCTTTATTATAATAAATTAATGTTTGCTAAAGGCAATTAAGAGTGAATTGCGTCACTCCTACAGGCGGAATATTCAGCCCTGATTTTTATAAATGGTTCGGGGTAGCATTCGATCAATATCAATAGAAAGGATCTTCTTATGCCGTTCAGAGACATGCGTGAGTTTATAGTCAAGCTTCAGGAAACCGGCGACATAGTTTCGGTTAAAGAAGAAGTGGATTGGGAACTCGAGGTTGGGGCCATTTCGAGGCGTGCTTACGAATTGAACGGTCCTGCCGTTTTATTTGAAAAGGTCAAAGATTACCCTTTGGGTTACAGGATATTCAATGGATCGCTTGGGACTTTCCGTCGTGTGGCTATTGCCTTTGGGCTGGATCCTGAGACACCGGTTCGGGAACTTTATCGCGAATATGAAAAAAGGAAAGAAAACCGGATATCTCCCAAAATTGTTGACCGAGGTCCTTGCAAGGAGAACATATTGAAGGGTAAAGATGTGGATGTCAACTGTTTTCCTACCCCATACGTTCATGAGGGTGATGGAGGGCGGTATATTGGGACCTGGGATTTAGTGGTGTCAATTGATCCGGATACCAAATGGCAGAATTGGGGGATGTACCGGTTTATGATTCACAATGAGCGTCACATCGTAGGGTTTCCAAGATTACATAGCCATTTGGGGCTTGTTCTACATCAAAAGTATATGCCGAGGAGACAGCCTATGCATATTGCTTTGGTCTTGGGTGCAGATCCTGTTTCCCACCTTATTGCTTCGGCAAGCATTCCCAAGGGTGTAAATGAGGTCGAGGTTTCAGGAGGGGTTAACAAACAGGCTGTTGAGCTAATTAAGTGTGAGACGAGTGATCTCTTGGTTCCAGCCCATGCAGAGGTCGTAATAGAGGGGGAGGTTTTGCCTGACGTAACAGCTCAGGAGGGGCCCTTTGGGGAGTACCCAGGATACCGGACAGAGGGAGTGCGCATGGGGGTATTTGTTCGAATTAACGCGATTACCTTCCGAAATGACCCCATCCTGACAATGATCAGCTTAGGCATACCCCCAGATGATAATTCTATAGCCACGCCCATCACATCAGCCATAGCTGTAAAGGAGCGCCTTAAGAGCAGTGGCATTCCAGTAATTGATGTCTACACCCCTCCAGAAGCAGTCCTTCATACCGTAATCGTGGGTGTTAAAACTGGCGGCCGAGCTGTGGTGGAGCAGATTTTAGATGCGCTTACGACACGCAGGGCTGACTGGAGTAAGATCATTGTCGTTGATCAGGATGTTGATGTTTTTGATATGGGGCAAGTGATCCATGCCTTTTCAACAAAGTGTCATCCCAAACGAGGGATCGTTGTTAAAGAAGTGGAGAAGGGTAGAGGTAATCCCCTGACTCCCTGCCTGACGCCTGAGGAGAGGCGGGCTTATATGGGCCCAGTGGTAGCCTTTGACTGCACATGGCCACCTGAGTGGCCCAAGGAGACCCATGTCCCGATAAAGACCTCCTTTAACGACATTTACCCGGAGGAGATCAAACAGAAAGTGCTCGAGAAATGGAAGGGTTATGGGTTCTGAAGAATGGCCAATGATGTTCATCAAAAATGAATGGATAAACTTTTTCTTCGTCAGGAAGAGCCTAACCTATGAAAAATTTACCATCATCAAAGGAGAGTTGAATGGAAAAAGAATGGGTTATTTTTGTTCCCAGTCCTGAAGACCTGGTTGAGGGAAAAGAGACCCTGGTGACGATTCGGGATCTTTCACCAGGTAAAAAGAAATACAATGCAAGGGTAGTAAAGGCTATACTTTCTCGCAATCTTGAGAACTTGCCGGGAGCCGATACTTTATGGGTTCGGTCCTGGATTGGAACCTTATATCCAAGACCATGGGCGATAAGGATTATTGAGGAAGCAGGTGATTACATCCCTGGTAGCCCGCATGGTGAAACCTTAGGTTCCACTGTGGCCTCCTAAACGAGAGATCCCTTGAACTTTTCATAAGAGGAAGGAACCCATGAAGATCGATGTCTTCAATCATTTTGTGCCCCCCAAATATCTTGATGCTCTGACCAAAAAGGCCGGTAAGAATCATTACTTGGATTTGCCTCTTAAGGTAACTCCTGCCATTCATGATATTGAGGAGCGGCTCCGTATTTTAGAAAGATATGACGACTACGTTCAGATTCTGAGTTTGGCCGGTCCACCCTTAGATGCCGTCGTATCTCCTCAAGATGGGATCGAGTTAGCTAAGCTGGTTAACGATGAGATGGCCGAGCTTATGGTCAAATATCCAGACCGAATCGTAGGAGCTGTAGCTGCACTACCCATGCATAACATAGAGGCTGGTCTCAAAGAGATCCAAAGAGCAATTGAAGATTTAGGGTTGAGGGGAGTACAGATTCACAGCTCTGTGAAGGGTAAGCCTTTGGATATTGAAGAATTATTTCCATTCTACGAATTAATGAATCAGTATCATCTTCCAATTCTGATTCATCCCATTAGAGAGAGAAATAGGCCAGATTACATCAACGAAGAACATTCCCACTACTGGATTTGGCAAATATTAGGGTGGCCCTATGAAACGTCGGTGGCCATAATTCGGCTTGTGTTCAGTGGCCTCTTCGATCGTTATCCAGATCTTAAATTTATCATCCATCATTGTGGGGCGATGATTCCATTTTTCTCTGAGCGAATTGTGGGTTGTTACGATTATGCAGAAGTATTCTTTAAGACGAAGTATACAAGGCAACTTCGAAAACCACTCAAGGATTACCTGAGAATGTTTTATGGAGATACAGCAATTTATGGCCATACTCCTGGACTCATGTGTGGTTATGCTATTTTTGGGGCGGAGCATATATTGTTCTCCACAGATATGCCCCATGACAGTCAGGGAGGTAGTCGCTACATTCGTGAGACTATAACTGCAATAGAACAGATGGATATCCCAAGGAATGAAAAAGAGAAGATTTTTGAATGTAACGCAAAAACCTTATTTCGCTTACCAATTTGATTGTAAGGAAGTAGGGTCATATTTCAATATGCCCCTACGATTTATATCATCACCGGCATACCTGTCTGCCCCTGCCTGCCGGACGGGTAGGGACAGGCAGGAACGACGGGGTTTCTAAGGAGGTAAGTGGAGAAAGAGGAGGCCATTTAAAGGTTTAAGAGAGTTTTTGGAAAGATTGAAAGAACAAAGAACTTAGAAAGGAGGTAATAAAAGATGCGCACTCGACAACAGAAGAAGTTACTAATACTTCTCGCTAGCCTTTGTCTAACTCTGGTAATAGCCGCACTACCCTTCATGGCATCTTATGTCAAGCCGGCGCCTGCGGCCCTGCCCAAAACCCTTGTTTTGGGGGCTAACCCGGTAGGGACTTTATTCTATGCAATGGGGGTTGGTTTCTCCAAGGTGGTTAGTGACCATACACAGATGAAGGTGGACCTCTTCCCACAGGGGGCTACGGTATGGTGGCCTATGTTTGAAACCGGTGAAGTACATTTTGGTATAAACGTTCCTGATGATGTGATAGCTGCTTATCTGGGTACAGAAATATATAAAGAACCAACCAAAGGTAAGGGCTATCCAATAAGAACCATTATGCTTGGTACCCCGATTCAGGTAGTCTTTTTCGTCCCTGGTGACTCAGATATAAAGAGAATCACAGACATTAAAGGCAAGAGGATACCCACTGAGTATGGGGCTTTCTTTACCAGCACTCTGTCTTGCCGTGCTTTGCTGGCTAATGCTGGGCTAACTTTTGCTGATGTTAAGGGTTTGTCAGTCCCCTCTGTGGAGGCAGGTATAAAAGCCATTATAGAGGGCAGGGCTGATTGTGCCCTTATGGCTGTAGGTGGGGCTGTAGTCGAGGAATTGAAGGCAGCAAAGGGAGCCCGTGGTATCTCTATTGACTCATCCCCTGATGCGGTGAAGAGGATGCAGAAAGTATTTGCCGGTTATTATCCCATCAAGGTTTCACCAGGACCACCAGGTATAACCGAGGAGATATTGGGCTTAGGAAAAGACATAACCCTCTGGGCATATGAGAAACTCAGAGAGGATGTAGTCTATGAGATAACCAAAGCCATCTGGGAAAACTACAAGGAGCTGGGACCTATTCATCCAAGACTCAAGCTTTGGACACCAGATAGATTCGCTTCAACACGGGCGATTATACCTTATCATACCGGTGCTATCAAACTATATAAGGAGAAAGGTGCCTGGACAAAGGAGTTAGAGGAGCACCAGACTAAGCTTCTAACTATAAAAAAATAAGAGCTGAAAGAACTGGGCAAAGCCCCCAAGGGTGGTTGCCCAGAAATTCAACAAAGAGATAGTGATTAGCTGTGGCCATTAGTGGTGCAGAAGAGCAGGCAAGGTTCAGGCAATTCAGAGGGGCAGCCGGCATCGTAATAAAGCTCTGGCTTGCTCTTATACCAGTTATCGGCACCGTTTGGGCAGTTAATGTCCCTTCATATCTGGGAGTGGTTTTTTATAAGGAGCAATACTTAGGCCTGTTTTTGACCTTTGTCTTAAGCTCAACCTTCCTTATTACCCCGCCAACAAAGAAAGCCCTAAGAGATAATCTACCTTGGTATGATATTTTGCTTACCATCCTCAGCCTGATGGTAAGCGGTTACATTACCATCCGTTTCCCTTACCTAATCCCAAGGATGGGTTACATCACAGCCACCAACATGATATTGAGTGCCATCACCATAGTCCTTGTTCTTGAGGCTGGCAGACGTCTTTTTGGCTGGTCAGTGGTGATAATCGGCATCATTTTTATCCTCTACGGTCCTTATGCCTACCTCTTTCCTGGCATTCTGCATACAAGAAAGATTCTCTGGGGACGAGTGCTAACCTCACTCTATCTATCCCCGGATGCCCTCCTTGGTGTCCCTTTGGCTGTTGCCGGTATTATTGTCCTTGGCTTTATCTTTTTTGGGCAAATCCTTTTTGCCACAGGTGGGGGAAAATTTCTGACTGACATTGCTTTGGCCCTAATGGGGAAATACAGAGGGGGACCGGCTAAGGTGGCGGTAGTGGCAAGCGCTTTATTCGGAACAATATCAGGGAGTGCCTCAGCTAATGTAGCGACAACAGGCATAATAACTATCCCCATGATGAAAAGAATAGGTTATAGGCCCGAATTTGCTGGGGCAGTGGAGGCAGTGGCATCCACTGGTGGATTGATTATGCCACCAGTCATGGCAGCCACAGCATTTATTATGGCCGAATTCTTGGAGATACCCTATGCTAAGATTGCTATCTCTGCATTTATACCAGCCATCTTGTATTATGCTGCCGTTTTTGCCCAAGTGCATGCCGAGGCTGTAAAAGAGGGGCTCATAGGTTTACCGCCTCAGGAATTACCATCCATTAAAAGGGTAATGAGGCAAGGCTGGCCCTTCATTATTCCGCCGTTAGTGCTTGTTTATTGCTTGTTTGTCCTTTACCTCGAGCCCCAGACTGGGGCTGTCGCTGCGGTTGGGGCTACAATACTGATTGGTCTATTCAGAAAAGAGACCAGAAGGGAATTGGGCAGGATGCTAACCATTCTGGAGAATACCGGGCGTGCCCTGATTGAGGTAGGCGTCATATGTGGGTTAGCCGGGTATATTGTCGGCGTTGTTTCGCTCACTGGTTTGGGGCTTTCCCTTTCCCGTGCCCTGGTAGCCCTCTCTGGGGGAAATGCTTTAATGCTACTGGTTTTAGCGGCAATAGGCAGTACCATCCTCGGAATGGGAATGCCTATCACAGCATGCTACATATTGCTTGTTCTTCTAATCGCTCCAGCCCTGATCCAATTAGGCATACTGCCCCTGGCTGCTCACCTCTTCCTCATGTATTTTGGGGCGATGTCTTTCGTCACTCCGCCAGTAGCCATAGCTGCTTATGTGGCGGCAGGTATAGCTCGTGCCGACCCCATGCGGGTTGGGTTTATCGGAGTGCGTTTGGGCATAGTTGCCTATGTTGTGCCTTTCGTATTCTGCTATAACCCAGCTCTTCTGCTGAAAGGGTCGGTAGAGGACATTATACTGCTTACTTCCTCGGTCACCCTCGGGATTATATCAATAGCTATAGCCTTTGAGGGTTACTTGTTTTATAAGTTGAATGTATTGAAAAGGATAGGGTTTAGCCTTGCTGGATTTTTGCTGATAGTGCCTGAATTGATAACTGATGGAATAGGTTTATTGCTTGGTATACTATTAGTTCTCTGGGAGTATCAGCGCAGAAGGGTGTTAAAAGCGGTAAAAGAACCAAGTGCTATGCTGGCAACCAGAGAGGATGCTGAAATTCCTAAACATAAGGATAGCAGTGAAAGGCAAGCAGATTAGTGCGAATTACAACAACTACGGGAATTACTAATCAGTCCATAATTGTATGGACATTAAAGATTAAAAAAAAATATCTCAAATCTCCCCAATAATCCCCTCCCACTTCGATGGGGGAGGGCGAAGGTGGGGGTGGACAAGATGAAGACCTTTTAGGTCCCCCCTCCCCTTAATCCCCTCCCACCGAGGGGAGGGGAGATTTTTGGGAGAATATGTCTAATCAATTATGGACTCCTTAGTAATAAGGTAGAAGGACTATGACGATAGAAGGATTTATTCCTTACATGGAGGAAGATGCTAAAAAATACACTAAGTTCAGGTGGTGGCTGGGGATTACCCTTGGCGACATGCTGGATAAAGCTTCAGACTTATACCCCAATAAAGAGGCATTGGTTGACGATAGAAGTCGGTTAACCTGCTCCCAGCTTCGTGAGAAAGTGAACAGGCTGGCTATTGGTTTAATTGAGATAGGCATTAACAAAGGCGACCCCATCATACTCCAGCTTCCAAATTGGGGTGAGTTCGTATACTCATATTTCGCTCTCCACAAAATTGGGGCGATTGCTGTTTTATTGCTACCGCGACATACCCAAATAGAAGTTAATCACTTTTCTGGGTTAGTAAAGCCAAAGGCCTGGATAGTACCCGAGAAATATCGCAGGATTGATTATCTTCCCATCATAGATAACGTTTTTAAAGAAAATCCACAATTAAAGCATGTTATTACAGTCAGGGCGGAGGAAAGCACCCGGTTTATCAGTTTAGAAAGGCTGATAGAAGATACCGAATTGAATAAAGATAATCTTCGTGAACTCGATGGCAGAAGACCTGAGCCTACGGAGGTTGCCTATATATTGTCCACTGGCGGCACTACCAGTTTACCTAAGGCTGTCCCTCGTACCCATAATGACTCTATTTGTGAGGCAGAATATAAATCAAGGGCTCGTGAACAGACCAGCAATGACATATGTTTAATTACGATTCCCCTTGAGCACAATCTGGGTCTGGCGGCAATGAATGGCACTATCTTTAACTTTGGTAAATTAGTCTTATTAGACTCTGCAAGGATAGAGGACTTCTGTTTAACGGTTGAGAAAGAGAAGGTAACCTGTGGACCTATAGTTCCTACCTTAGCTATGAGAATCGTCAACCTTGATAACCTGAAGGATTATGATATGAGTTCCTTGAAGAAGCTATATACTGGCGGTGAAAAAACCCCGCCCGAAGTTATCAGAAGTATTTTTGAAAAACTTGGCTGTACATGTATTATTGCATTTGGTATGGCTGAAGGGCCGCAATGTTCCACGAGACTGGATGATGACTTAGACATAATCATTAATACTGTGGGAAGACCGTCTTGTCCTTATGAGGAATATAAAGTCATCGACCAAGATGAAAGGGAGCAGCCGCCAAATACGGAAGGAGAGCTGGTAGCCAAGGGGCCAGGCATATTTACCGGCTATCTTAAAAACCCTGAGGAGAATAAGAAAGCCTTTACCAAAGACGGATTTTTCAGAACGGGTGATCTGGCAATAATCGATGATAAGGGGTATGTAAAGATAACTGGGAGGATTAAGGATATCATCATTAGGGGTGGCGAAAATATCAGTCCTATTGAGATTGAGTCATTGATTAGTACCCATCCTGATGTTGAGGATGTTTCAGTAATTGGTATGCCTGATAAGGAGCTGGGGGAAAGGGCATGTGCTTATATCAAGCCTAAAGCTGGGTCAAAGCCTACTCTTGAGGACATTGTCTCATTTTTGAAGGGTAAAGGGGCATCAGTACTTCAACTACCAGAGAGAATCGAACTTATTGAGAGTATTCCCTTAACCAAGATTGGTAAAGCAGATAAAAAAGCCCTGCGCGAGGATATTAAAAAGCGCCTTGGAATATCCTAACTTATAATCACCTAAATTGAGCGATTTTTAATTATTAATTACATCAAAGATACTGGATTCCTGCTTCCGCAGGAATGACGACTATCACTCATTTAATGAAAATGTCATTCCCGTGAAAACGGGAATCCAGAAGGGTTTATCTTTAAAAATAGTATTAAGAATCGCTCAATTTAGGAATCAGTAATCAGGGACGGGTTCACATTATTATGGATTGTTTCCAGTCCTATAGGCTTTAATCTTTCGTAAACAGCTCTGCCTTTTGGATCCAAAGTGTGCGGCTTTGTTGGATCGATTTCAGCCTTAAAGTCCTATTGTATTATCCCGTCCCTTTTCAAATTAGTGATTTCATCCATGGTATAGCCTATTTCTAACAAAATTTCTTCGCTATGTTGTCCGAAAGCAGGTGCTTCTCGTCGCCAAGATGCTGGAGTTTCACTGAAGTCCCAAGGGAAACCTACCATCTTTATCTTACCCCAAAGTGGATGCTCGATATCGATAAAGTATTTATTGGCTAAAGCCTGTGGATCATTCGATACCTCGAGAGGTGTTTGGATAAGAGTGGAAATACAACCCCCTTCCTTCAGAATCCTCATCCATTCTTCTCTATCTTTGGAAGCAAACCTTTGATCCAGAATAGCGATTAATTCTTTAGCATTCTTCCCTCTCGCCTCAATACTATTGAATCTTGGATCATTGATCAGTTCTTCAATGCCTACTGCCTTACATATTTTTGGCCAATATCTATCTGGATCAAGGTGGGCAATAGCAATCCATTTGTCATCCTTGCATCTATAATGGTTGTACAAAGGATTACCCGCTAACACCCTGATTTCTCGCGGGAATTCCTGACCCAATATTGCTGGAGCAGCCAGAATAAATCCAAGCATTGCGATTAAGCTCCCCATTAATGAAGTATCAACCACCTGTCCTTTGCCTGTCTTCTCTCGGGCATATAGGGCAGCCGTAACTCCCCAGGCACACATCAGTCCGCCCACTTCATCACCAATTCCTGGAAGGATTTGGGTTGGTGGAGTCCCGCGTTCGCCACAGGACATCATCAATCCAGAGCGGGCTATCCCTGTGTAGTCAAAAGAAAGCTCATTTGCATCAGGTCCATTTCGCCCCCAACCTGAGGCCTGAGCGTAAATCAGCCGGGGGTTTCGGGCTAATAACATGTCAGGTCCAATGCCTAAGTTCATTGGTGCCTCGATGCTCATATTATTGAGAAACACATCAGCAATATCGATCAGTTTGAGGAATATCTTCATCCCTTTTTCACTTTTGAGGTCTATGACGATACTTCTCTTATTCCTGTTGGTGTGCTCAAAGTAGTAATTCCGACCTTTCAATCCGACCTGGGCGCCAATCACTTTCATAAATCCCCTTCCTGGATCCCCAGTTTTGGCTTCAATCTTAATAACATCGGCGCCCAAATCTCCCAGCCTCATTCCCGCCACAGGCCCTTGCTGAAACATTGTTATTTCTACCACCATAACTCCATCTAATGGTCCAGTCTTCATTTCAATACCTCCAAGGAAATAAATTTTTATGCGATCCATAACCTGTCAAACGAAGTGCCAGAAATATATATATGAATATTTGGAAGG
>Ga0194110_10002771_pt1 | contig 22082 bp, 20 predicted proteins | sample TA2Kig1200mmetaG_FD_146192 | JGI IMG/M metagenome (GOLD analysis project Ga0194110, IMG submission 146192) | Freshwater microbial communities from Lake Tanganyika, Tanzania - TA2015032 Kigoma Deep Cast 1200m | ecosystem: Environmental > Aquatic > Freshwater > Lake | place: Tanzania: Lake...
ACCAGGTCTGACAGCGACTAAACGGGCGTAGCGGCATATATCTCTTACCTCCACTAACATTGCTCCTATTCTACCGCTTCCTCAACCTATCGTGAATCCCCTGGACGGTATTTTTGAGACAGACTCTAAAGACCCCTCCCTACATTTACAGAAGGGTTGGGGCAGACGCTCTAGACCACTCCCACCCTGAGATTGCTTCGTCGTCCGCCCCAGAGGCTGTGAATTTATTGCCCCTTCAAAGCTGGAAATCGTGAGTTGCCGAAGCTACGGCCCGCATTTCTTCACAAACTCCCAGGCGGACTCCTCGCAAAGACAAACAAAATGTAGGGATAGAGCTTTAGAACTACCGACCCGTTTTGGAGAGGTGCAAAGACGCTTCCAATATGCTGTTCCTTATGCCCTTGGGGGTAGGTCGACTGACGTCAGTCGATCTACCCCCAAGGGTCACTGCATGGTGTGACGATGCTACACCACGGTTGGAGCAGATGCTCGCACCTCCCCGGTTGCTTCGTAACGTGAGACCCTTCGCTGCCCCTTCCCTTTCACTTCGTGAAGGATCAGGGCTTCGGCTCAGGGTGACAGCGTGCATGGGTGTCATTCTGATCCGCCGCAGGCGGAGAGGAATCTCGGTTGTTATGCAGAACCGGGGCGTGTTATTCGCATTGTAGCCTTGCAGTATGCCACCTTCTGGATTCCGGCTTTCGCCGGAATCACCCGTGCTGGCTCACACCAGCACCACCAAAGAATGAAAATGATGAGGCAGGCTGCCGTCACAGGGTTCCTGGATTCCCGCTTCCGCGGGAATGACAGTCTGGAGGGTAGCCCCTTGCTACCGGTATTTTCGTGAGAATGGCATGGGGAGCCCTATTGTTAAGCCTTTCAGGAAAGGTTGTTTAGCAATGTGATTCTGAGGAGTTCGCCTCAAGCGGACGACGAAGAATCTCTGAGATTCTTCTCTTCGCTCAGAATGACATGAAGGCGTTGATAAACGATCGCTTCAGAGACGCTGCACAGCATTAGCTTGACACCCCTTCTGGATATTGGCTATGATGGCATAGGCGAAGGCGGCAGAGAATCCCTGATGAGCTATAAGGCAATTGTGTATGAGAAGAGGGATGGAATTGCCCATGTAACCCTGAACCGGCCAGAGGCAGGCAATGCTATCGACATCCAAATGGCAGTAGAGATAGAGGAGGTCTGCCAGAGGATCAATCAGGATAAGGACAGCGCGGCGGTAATCCTCAGTGGTGCCGGGGAAAGAGCCTTCTGCTCCGGGGAAGACGTGAAGCAGTTTTCCTCTGCCTCATTTGGTGAGTCACCGTCTCTGGCTACACTGAAGGAATTCGGCTGGCGATATAATCTGGCGATCATGGTGGCCGCTATTGAATGCCCCGTGGTGGCCGCCATCAACGGAGACGCTCTTGGTGCCGGCCTAGCTTTAGCCCTGAGCTGCGATCTAAGGATCGCCTCAGACCAGGCCCGCTTTGGTGTTCCCGATCTCAGGCGGGGATATTTCCTAGCCAGTGGTATCACCCAATGGTTGCCGCGGATAGTAGGCCGGGGCAAAGCTATGGAGCTAATCCTCACCGCCGAGATTATTACTGCCCGTGAGGCTCAACGCATAGGGCTGATCCACCAGATAGTGCCTCAGCAGGAGGTCCTTTCCGAAGCAGAGAAGGTGGCCAAAGAGATGTCCCGCAAAGCTCCTCTCGCCCTGCGCTATGCCAAGGAAGCGGTAAGCAAAGGGCTGGACCTGACACTGGAGCAAGGGCTAAGGCTAGAATGTGACCTGTATATGATTTTGCAGACTACGTCTGACCGCACCGAAGGCATCAAGGCCTTCCGCGAGAAGAGGCAGCCCATGTTCAAGGGGGAATGACGGATAGCGGTTCGAAGTTGAAGCTCGATCTGCATACGCATTGTGGTGAAGCAACATCTCTGTACACCCCGAATCTCAGTGCTGTGAATCGGATTGTAGCTATGGTGAAGGAGAGGGGGCTGGATGGACTGGCTATCACAGAACACTATAACAGGGCTTTTGGCTACAAAGTGAAGGAAATGGTGGAACAGGAGCTCGACAGCGAGATACTGGTCATTCCTGGACAGGAGGTGGATAAGGGATTGTTACACGTTGTGGTGCTGTACTTGCCTGATGACCTTACCTTCAGGTTCATAGCCCACCCGGGATACCCTCCTGTGAGCGACATCGATTCTCAGATAGATGGCAGCATCCACGGCATCGAGATCAGAAATCCTTTGCATGACGATGAAATTGACGAAGGGATGATAAGAAAACTGGCCCAGAAGCACGACCTGCTGCTGCTAACCAACAGCGATGCTCACTTTTTGAGCGACATCGGCAAGTATTACAATGAAATAGAGATTGAAGAGCTATGCGCCCGAGCCAGAGGATAACCGAGTTCCAAACCATCATTTATGAGAAACGGGGTGGCATAGGCTATGTTACCCTCAATCGGCCCCAGGTGTTGAACATCTACAACGTTCAGATGCGGGATGAGTTGTATCAAGTGCTGGGGGCCATGCGTGATGACCGAGAGGTGGTAGCAGTCATCCTTGGAGGCGCCGGAGAAAGAGCGTTCTGTGCTGGCGCGGATTTAAGCGAGTTTCTGAGCGCGCCGTCTCCTGCGATTGCCCGCCAGGTAAGATGGGAGCGTGATGTGTGGGGGCTGTTCTTGAGTTTGCCCCAGCCAGTGATCGCCGCTGTCCACGGATACGTTTTGGGCTCCGGGATAGAGATGGCTCTGTGCTGTGATATAAGGATTGCCGCTGAAGACGCCCGCTTCGGCCTCCCTGAGGTATCTTTGGGGATTATCCCGGCGGCTGGCGCTACCCAAACGCTGCCTCGCACCATCGGAAGGGCCAAGTCGCTGGAGATGTTGTTGGTCGGGCGCTGGCTTGATGCTGAAGAAGCCCTGGCTGCGGGGCTGGTCAACAAGGTTGTACCTCGAAAGGACCTTCTTGACAGCGCTGAGGCGATGGCAAGGAAGATAGCGGCGCTGGCACCCGTAGCAGTGAGGTTGGCCAAAGAAGCCATACGCCGGGGAAGCGATATGAGTCTCAACGAAGGCTTGGCCCTGGAAAGGCATCTGGCTGGGTTGCTTATTGAGACACAAGACGCCCTGGAGGGGGTCAGGGCATATGTAGAGGGCAGAAGCCCCAATTTCCAAAATCGTGATTGCTGTTGAGGCAACTGGGTGGAAGAGCAAATAGACCGGCTGGCTGATATGATCGCTCGCTCCAAGCGTGTGGTGGTCTTTACCGGCGCAGGAGTAAGCACCGAATCAGGCATTCCCGATTTCCGCAGCCCAGGCGGTATCTGGGAGCAATACGATCCATCAGAATTTACCTACCAGAGGTTCTTAAGTAGCGCTGAGAACAGGAAAATGCACTGGCAGTTCTACCGCAGCGGCACCCTGGTGAGCAAGGATACCAAGCCGAATCCGGCTCACTATGCTATCGCAGAGATGTACAGGATAGGGAAGCTAGACTGTCTCATCACCCAGAACGTGGACAATCTGCATCAACAAGCAGGCCTCCCTGAAGAGAAGGTGATTGAGCTTCACGGCAATATGAGATGGGTTAAGTGCTTGAAGTGTGGAAAGCGTACCCCGACGGATGAGGTGGTTAAAAGGATAGAAGCGGAAAATGTGGAGGAGCCTCGATGCGAGAAATGCAGCGGCATACTCAAGCCGGAGGGCGTCTTTTTTGGTGAGTCCCTGCCGGAGAGGGCATTAAGAGAGGCAACCCACTACTCCCACAATTGTGATCTTTTCATCGTCATTGGTTCCACCCTTATTGTCACCCCGGCGGCTTACATGCCAAGCTATGCCATACAGAGCGGGGCCAAGCTAGTCATAATTAACCTTAGCTCCACGCCGCTGGACCACGAGGCAACCATGATCATTGAGGCCAAGGCTGGCGAGGTAATGCCAAAGGTCTTGGAGCGGCTAAAGGATAAACTGAACAGAAAATAAACTATAAAGGGGGAAGAAGGAATGAATACTTTGGACTTTCTCAGCATATCCAGCGCCATTTGCCCAGACAGAGACTGCGTGGCATTCGAAGGGAAAAGATATACCTTCAGCCAAATAAACGAGAGATCAAACAGGCTGGCCAACGCCCTGGCCAAGCTGGGCATCAAAAAGGGCAACATGGTGGCCATCTTGCAGGTCAACTGCAATCAATACCTGGAGACGTACTACGCTGTAGCTAAGCTGGGCGCTATCCTTTTGCCATTGAACTTCAGGGCAAAAGAGGATGAGCTCACCTACATGTTGAACAACAGCGAAGCGGCGGCCATCTTCGTTGGCGATCGTTATGTGGATATGGTCAATGCCATGCGACCGGGTTTGAACACAGTCAAACATTTTGTCTCTATCGACAAGAAAGATGCCAAGATGCTATATTACGGGGATCTTCTTTCCTCCTCTTCAGCCGAGGATGTAGTGGCGGATGTCAAAGAAGAGGACATGACCATCTTGATGTATACTGCCGGCACCACCGGGCGGCCCAAAGGGGTGCCCATGACCCACAATAGCTTTGGTATCTATGTCCTAGAAAATGTGGACCCAGCCAGCCCTGATGTAGAAGAGAGGAATCTCCTCACCGTCCCCCTGTACCATGTGGCCGGGTTCCAGGCGTTGCTGGCCGCCGTCTACGGCGGGCGTACCGTGATAATGATGAGGCAATTCGAGGTCAAGGAGTGGTTGGAAGCGGTGCAAGGAGAGAAAGTCAATCGAGCCATGCTCGTTCCTACCATGCTGAAGAGGGTGATAGATTATCCTGATTTTGGGAAATACAATGTCTCCAGTCTAAGGGTGGTAACCTACGGAGCCGCTCCTATGCCCTTTGAGGTGATCAAGAAGGCCATCGAGGTGTTGCCTCATGTGAGGTTCATCAATGCCTTCGGGCAGACAGAGACTGCCTCCACTATTACCATGCTTGGGCCGGAAGACCACGTCATCAGTGGCACGCCGGAAGAAAAGGAAAAGAAACTGAAGAGGCTGGCTTCCTCAATCGGCAGGGCCATGGCCGACGTAGAGATGAAGGTCGTGGACGAGGAAGGAAGAGATTTGCCTCCGGGTGAGATAGGGGAATTTGTGGCTCGTGGCCCCCGAGTCATGAGCGGTTACTGGAAGGACGCAGAGAAGACTGCGAAGGCCTTTACCAAGGATGGGTGGCTGCGCACCGGCGATACCGGCTATAGGGATGAGGAGGGGTATTTCTATCTCGCTGGTCGAGGGGATGACATGATTATTCGGGGAGGAGAGAACATTTCCCCTGAGGAAGTGGAGAATGTGCTCTATTCCCATCCCAAGATTGAAGAAGCAGCGGTGATCGGTATACCTGACCCGGACTGGGGGCAAGAGCCCAGAGCCATAGTGGTTCTCAAGAAAGGGCAGACGGCCACTGCTGAGGAGATAATCGAACACTGCCGGCAGAAGCTGTCTAGCTTTAAGAGGCCGCGATCGGTGGTGTTCGTGAACGAGCTCCCACGCAATCCGATGGGCAAGGTGCTCAAGAGGGTCTTACGGGAGAAGTACGGGCAGCCGTAGTAGCACGACTTTCGAGATCCGTTGGTCTGGGAACGATATCGGTTGTTACCGGGGAACTGGGATGGCTAGCAAGACCTGGGCCTATATCGAGGTCTTGAAGCCTCGGGAGACCAGTTTACTTGTATTTATCAGTCTTTGTGCTGCCGTGGTAGCAGCGGGAGGCACCCCATCATCGGGGCGTCTCGTTCTTACACTGGTAACTGTGGGTCTAGGCTGCGGCGGTGTCAATGGATTGACCAATTACCTGGATCGCGAAGTTGACGCTCGAATGCAGAGGACAAAACACCGCTCGCTGCCTTCCCGGCGCATTGATCGGCCTGAGAAAGCTCTAGCGTTGGCTGCAACACTCACGGCAGTTTCCCTGGGTCTGGCATGGTTCCTTCATCCCCTGTGCTTTGCCGCCGGCCTAGTAGGAACCCTGTTTGCCTTAAGCCGGCGGAAAACGGTAGTGTGTCCCTTCTTCGGGGCAGTGGCAAGCTGCTCGCCGGTGGCCATCGCCTGGTTTGCCTTCAGACCCGAATTTGACCTCCCTCTGCTCTTCCTCTGCCTGTTGATCTTTATCTGGGTGCCTATACATGTGTGGAGTGTGATGCTGGCGAACCGCGATGATTACATTGGAGGCGGCGTGCGTTACTTTCCTCTGAGCAGAGAAACCAGGGTGGCCGTGAAGCTGCTCTTCTTGCTTTCGCTGCCTCTCTTGGCACTGTCCATCGCTGTCTACTTCAGCAGCGACTTGGGCTGGCTTTATCTGGCAGTGGCCGCCGTTCTAGGTATTCTGATGTTCTATGCCAATTCCCGTCTGATAATCACCCGTGCCTCGCACGAAGCCTGGAAGGTATACAAGCTGTCTGCCTTCCCCTATTTGGGCCTGCTCTTTCTGGCTATGGGCATGGACTCATGGTTGAGATGACCGTTTAGGTGTCTACACCGTCCTGTGGTGGCCTTCCTCCTGAAAATACTTGTCGGGTGAGGTCGGTTCTGGCACGGACCTTCTATTCTTCGTCGCGAGGGTATTGAGGTCGCGGGGAGGGGAGTCACCCCTCCCTGCGGTGCTCATGAAGAGGGTCTAGGTTTGTCTTACTACCAGTCAGCCGTGTTCTTGATAATCTGCTAAGTCTTGTTGGAAGAACTTCTTCCCAAGAAGGCGCTGAGCAAATCCAGTGGCAGGGGGAAGATGACCATGTTAGTGCGCTCAGTGGCAATCTCTTTAAGAGTTCCCAGATAGCGGAGTTGAATTGCGGCAGGCTGGGTAGCTAGGACAGCAGCAGCCTGGGCCAGCTTTTCCGAAGCCTGTAATTCTCCCTCAGCGTGGACAACCTTGGCCCGTCTGTCTCTTTCCGCCTCAGCCTGTGCTGCCATAGCCCTTTGCATCCCAGCCGGTAACGTCACATCTTTGACCTCCACGGAGCTAACCTTTACTCCCCAGGGATCAGTCTGTTCGTCGACAATCTTTTGCAGTCTGGCATTGATCTTATCCCGTTCCCCCAGCAACTCATCCATCTCAGATTGCCCCAGAACACTACGCAGTGTTGTCTGTGAGATAAGCGAAGTGGCCCGGATATAGTCAGCCACCTTGAGCACGGCGTCCTCGGGGTTTATCACCCTTAGATACACCACTGCATTCACTGTGACGGTCACGTTATCTCGGGTGATTATTTCCTGTTCCGGAACATCCATGGTCACTACGCGTGTATCGACCCTCACCAATCGATCAACAAAGGGGATGATAATCCGAAGCCCTGGCTCTTTGATGCCGATGAATCGTCCCAAGCGCAGAATGACGCCCCGTTCATATTGAGCGACTACTTTAAGGGCCGCTGGCAATATGAAAATCAGCAATACAAATATGGCAACAATAGCCCATATAGCTGCTACCATTTTTCACCTCCTGCTTGTTTTTTGGTTACCTTTAATGTCAGCCCCTCGACCTCGGTCACCACCACCTCCTCGCCGACCTCAATTATAACATCTTCTGATACAGCATTCCAACGCTCTCCCTCAATGAGGATGGTCCCTTTAGGGTCAAGCGGAGTCAGTGCCACCCCCGTTTGCCCTATCATACCTTCCCGACCAGTGGTGATACGGCGCCGGTGCGCCATTACGATGGCGGTGATGATGAAGACAGCACCAGCAGTGAAGAAAATCACCACCCCGGCAATAAGTCCCGGGTGTATCGAAAAAGGACTGCCGCTAAACAACATAAAGGAGCCCATGACCAAAGCGGCCACCCCCCCTGCGGTGAACAGCCCGAAGGTGGGGGTGAAGGCCTCGGCCACAAAGAGGCCAAAGGCGAGGACCATCAGTAATATTCCGGCCCAGTTGGCCTCAAGCACGCCCAGAGCATAGATAGAGAAGGAAAGGCAAATCGCACCAGTCGCCCCAGGAAGGACAATCCCAGGGTGAAATAGCTCTATCATGATGCCAAGCATACCAATGCTCAAGAGGATATAAGCGATGTTAGCATCGCTTATGGCATAGAGGAAGCGTTCGATAGTGGTCATCTTGACATAATTGACAAAGGCGTTTTGGGTACGGAGCGTTACCACCCTGCCGCTTTGAAGGGTCACCTCTCTTCCGTCAAGTTTCTCCAGGAGGTCCGTCAGGTTGTAAGCCCCCAGGTCAACAAGAGGCGGGTCAAGCAAGCTGGAATCAAGTCCCAGTTCTTTCCAGTTCTCGATCTCGTCCAGTCCCAGAGCTTCCTGATCGGTATAGGAGGCAGCTTCTGCTACGGCAGCTATGGCGGCTTTCTTATTACGGCCACGACTTTCGGCAATACTCTCGATCCAGGCTGCCGTATGTTGCGTCACCTTCTTCTTCATGGTCTCCGATATCTCTTCGCCACTGCCACTTACTGGGCTAGCGGCACCAATCACGCTGCCTGGTGCCATAGCCGCTACGTGAGCAGCAATGGTGATGAAGGTTCCCGCTGAACCAGCCCAGGGATCAACGTACACTACCACTGGTACCTTGGCGCTGGTGATGCGGTTCACTATGTCTTCTGTGGAGGATAGCAAGCCTCCGGGTGTGTCCATGGTAATGATGACAGCCTCTGCACCAATTTCTTCTGCTTTGGTGATACCACGGTCGAGGTAGTCGGCGAGAGGAGGAGAGACAGCCCCGTCAATTTGGAGCACAACCACCTGGTGCGTAGCCGCGCCCGTACTGGCTGAGCCTACAGCCAGAAGGGCGAGCGATAGGACAACGATAAACAGAAAGAAGAAAAGGGTATTGTAACGCATGCCGAATCCATGAAGGCCTTTCACCTAATTATAGCTGTATTATCCACCATGCCACAAATAGAAAGAGCCGCAGATAGAAAGGCTTTTGCCTCAGGATCGTATACAATGTTGTCACTGTTACGCCGGCGTCTGGCTCACTTCACGTCGCGGTGTTGCACCAAGGCAGAGTCCATAGGGATGGGAATGAGCCAGCAGCGAATAATAAGCTTGTGCCACCCTCCGATTTCCTTTTGACTTATCATTAGATGGGCACGGTCGCATGCGGCGGCATTCTTTTTGGGAAGGATCACCATGACTTGGATGTATGGCAGAAGTGCCCGTGGCTGGTTGTGGGGGCGCGGCGACGCTCGCAGGTTTGGGGTTCGTGGCTAGTATGTGCTATACTGGAATAAACACAGTCCTGAGGAGGTGCGGTCGTGGATGCCGCAATCAAGGAGCTAAAAGAGAACGTATGTATTAAGGCGGTGAAGGGTCTCTACCGGGGCCGGGAGAGGATTGATATGGACGCGGGCTACCGGTCGGAGGTGAAGGTCTGCCTGGAGAGGGCCCGCCTGATAACGGAGTCCTACAAGGAGACGGAAGGGGAACCGATGGTGCTCAGGAGGGCCAAGGCCCTGAAGAAGATCCTGGAGAACATGACTATTTATATCCAGCCCAAGGAGCGCCTGGTAGGCAATATGGCCAGTGACCCCCATTCTTTGCCTCTTTACCCAGAGTTGGCCTGGAGGTGGCTGGAGAAGGCACTGGACAACGAGTACCAGCACCTTCTAGACGATGCCGGGAAGAAGGAACTGAAGGAGCTCCACAAGTACTGGAAGAAGATATCGGTTCACGGCATGGAGCGGAACCTGGTGCCCGACAGCGTCAAGCCCTATACAGCCTATACCCCAGTAACAGTTTTCAGCTATACCTGGGATATGGTGCTGCCCAACTATGAGAAGATACTGCGCGTGGGCCTTAAGGGCATCATCCAGGAAGCAAAGGAGAAGCTGAAGGAGATCGAGGCCGACCCTGACATAGATGCCAGGGACTATCTGGAGCAGAAGAGGTTTCTGGAGGCGGCGATCATCTCCCTGGAGGCCACCATCAATTTCTCTAAGAGATATGCAGCGCTGGCCAGAGAGAAGGCCAAGACCGCCAAAGACCCTCAGGAGAAAAAGCGGCTGGAGAAGCTAGCTGATATCTGCGACTGGGTACCGGAAAACCCGGCCGGGACACTGCATGAAGCCATGCAGTGCTTCTTCCTTATCCACCTCATCGTCGGCTTCCTGGAATTGCCGTCGGTGGGCTGCGGGGTGAGGTTGGATAAGATCATGTACCCCTACTACAAGAAGGACATCGAGGAGGGGAGGACCATCAGGGAGGAGGCCTTGAACCTGGTGGAGTCGCTGTGGATCAAGTTTGAGGAGATGGGATTTATCCATCCACCGCGGCTCTTCGGCTCTGCTGGGGGCGGGCTGGCCTGGCAGAATATCACCCTGGGAGGAGTGGACCAGGAAGGCAATGATGTGAGCAATGAGATGTCCCACATTATCCTGGATGCCACCAAGGAACTGCATTCGGTGCAGCCACCTCTCTGCTTCCGATACCATGACCGGATACCTAAGGATCTGGTGCTAAGAGCCATCGATACCCAGAGGACAGGGGTGGCCCAGCCGGCCTTCTTCAATGATAAGATGATGATTCCCTATCTGCTGGGAAAGGGCATACCACTGGAGGATGCTCGGGACTATGCTATCAGCAACTGCATGTCCTGGATCATCCCTGGGAAGAGCATGGTCTACCGCCAGGGCATGGGGATGTTCTCTTTCCCCAACTGTATGATGCTGGCTCTAAACCAGGGGGTGGACTGGCTCAGCGGGCAGCCGGTGGGTTATCCTACCCCGGATCCGCTCACCTTCAAGTCTATCGATGACATCATGGAAGCTATCTTCCAACAGTACAACTTCTTCCTAGAAAAGCAGGTCTACATACACAACATCTCCGATGCTTTGTACGAGGAGTACCTGCCCCGGCCGCTTATCTCAGCACTGATAGACGATGGGATAGAGATGGCGGCAGACTGCCGCAAGTGGTATTACTTCCACCGGAACTACGTGATGCCCAGTGGGGTAAACAATGTGACTGACTCGCTAGCAGCCATTAAGAAGTTTGTCTTTGAACAGAAGAAGATCACTATGGCCGAGCTTCTGGACGCCCTGAAGAAGAACTTCGAGGGCAAGGAGGGCTTGCGCCAGATGCTGCTCGGTGCCCCTAAGTTTGGCAACGATGACGACTACGTGGACGGCATTGCTCAGGAGCTCCATTTCCACATAACCAGAGAGACACAGAGGTTCTCCACCTACTACGGCTATCCCTATGATGTAGATGGCACCAATGCGGCCATGGGTTATTTCCTGGGTGTGGATGTGGCGGCTACCCCTGATGGTCGGAAGGCTAAGGAGCCTCTCCACGACGGAAGCGTCTCTCCAGTGCAGGGCCAGGACAAAAAGGGGCCTAGCGCTGTGCTGAACTCGGTGGGCAAGATTGATCCGCTGCTATCCTGCAATCACCTATTCAACCAGAGGTTTGCCCCTCAGTTCCTAGAGGGGGAGAACAAGGAGATCTTTGCCCAGTACCTCAAGACCTGGTCTGACCTGGGCATCCATCATATCCAGTTCAACGTCATCGATCCGAAGACATTACGGGATGCTCAGCAGCACCCCGAGAAACACGCCGACCTGATAGTCCGTGTGGCTGGCTATGCTGCTTACTTTGTGGACCTGACAAAGTCCCTTCAGGACGACATCATCGCCAGGACAGAGCAGAGCTTTACCTAAAGCATATACCCAGACAGGCCGTTGGCCAGGTCTAGGGCGGCAACAAGAAAGCGATAGAAGGGGGTAAACGTATGGAGTTACTAGACGTCCAGGCAATCGACACCATGTGCCGCGCCGGATATGCCGGGATTGTGACCGAGAAGGAGTGGAAGGAGATGTGGGGGATGTATGAGGCGCAGGCAGCGGTCAAGGGCACCTTCGGAGGGGTGCTGAAGAAGATGGGAATAAAACCGGAGGATGGGTGGAAGGTGATCGCCTCTCAGTACAAAGCCTCCGTGGAAGACATGATCAAGGAGATGGACGCAATAGGGGTGGAGAAGGTTTGTGTAGACCAGCAGATGCTCTGGTCAAGGCGGCACCACACGCTGGCCACCCAATTCTCGGTGGAGCAAATTGCCCAACTGGTGGAAAAGGGCAAAGGCAGAGTCGTTGGTGGCGCTAGCTACAACCCCTGGCGCATTGAGGAGAGCCTGAAAGACGTGGAGAGAGGGGTGAGGGAGTTCGGTTTCAAGTATGTATGGTTCCACCCCAACAGCTTCGGCTTCAAGGCCAGCGATGCCAAGTGCTATCCCCTCTACGCCAAGTGTATTGAGTTAGGGATACCCTGCTGCTTCCAGACGGGGCAATCGGCCGAGCCGCTGCCCAGCGAAATAGGTCGGCCCATGTACGCTGATGAAGTAGCCATGGACTTCCCCAACCTGGCTATGGTGTTGACCCACACTGGCTGGCCCTGGATTGAGGAGTGGGTTTCCATGATCTGGAGACATCCCAATGTCTTTGGCAACATTGGCGCTTATTATCCTGCTTCCCTTCATCCACCGACTGTGGACTTCATGAACGGGCCTATAGGCCGAACCAAGGTTGTCTGGGGAACCAATGGCTTCGGGCTGACTCGCTGCAAGAAAGAGTTTGTGGAGCTACAGATAAGGGATGATAACAAGAAGAGGATCCTGCGGGACAACGCCATCGAGATTTTCAAGCTCTAGGGTCAGAGGTTGCTTGTTAGTGTAATTCTGAGGAGTCAGCTTCAATCTGACTCCTCAGAACCTTTAGGATCCTCATTCTTTTGCTTGCGGCAGGCCTGAATAGACAAGCGGTCGCAGGCAAGCTACATCACATTTTCGGATTTCCTGGCTGCCGAAATCAGGGGTAGCCTTCTTTGTCCAGCCTGTCGAGCCAGTCCGCCGATTTGACCTCTCGCTCCAGAAGGTATCGGATGTATTTTCGCATAAGTAGCTTTAGCTCCAGGGAGACCTCGGGAAACACCCGTAACCTTTCAGCCTCAGCGTAGGTGTTGCGCTGCAAAAAGCGTAAAACCTTCAGGGCATTGAGAGAAAGCGGATGGGCGATGAGCCCTCCGCCGCGACACCGGGGGCAAAGCACTCCACCGCTATCGGGACTGAAATAGTTGCTGCCGGGTTCAATAGCGGAGCGACAGATGACGCAGTGCTGAAGTTCGGGCCGATAGCCCAGGTATTCCAGCAAATGTAGCTCAAAGCAGCGGAGAATCAGGTCTCCGTGGCGGGCTCGACACAGCCAGTTCAATGTGTCTACCAGTAGCCGGAAGAGAGGATAGTTCTCCTCTCCCTCAGCCGTAAATCGATCAACCAGTTCGACGACGTAGAGGGCGGAGGAAGTAAGCCGTAGATTGTCACGGAGAGGCAAGAAACTCTCGATGGCTTGACTTTGGCTAACGATGTCGAGTCCCTTGGATCGAGCCAGCAACATCTGGCTGTGGACAAGCTGTTCCACATGCCCACCCATTTTACTCTTGGGACGCCGCACTCCTTTAGCTACTGCCCTGATCTTACCCAGATAGGGAGTGTACATGGTGAGGACGCTGTCCGCTTCACCTAGATCGGTTTTCCGGAGAACCACCGCTTCGGTGTCATAGAGGCGTGGAGTAGTCACTGCAATCGGAAGCCTCCTAAAGAACTTCTGGGTAAATCATGACCTTTCATGAGACACTGCGGCGATGTTGGTCCAGACCGTAGAGGAAGGAATAAGCATCTGCATGGTGTGCCGCCTTGGTAGAAACAATACCACAGTTGTGATGATGTTATGCGTTGGCATTGTTTCTCTCCGTCTCCAGCATCTTCTGCAACTGGGCGATAAGCGGAGGCAAGTCCTGGGTAACAATAGCCCAGATGATATCCAAATTGACCTCTGTGTAACCGTGAGCCAGACGGTCTCGTGTCCCGATAATCAGATTCCACGCAATCTCGGGGTGTCGCTGCCGAAGTTCGGGGGATATATTCCTGGCAGCTTCGCCAATGATCTCTACCAAATGCACCGCTGCCAGTGCCAGTACCTCATCCGTATCCAAGTCCTTCCGAGCTTGCCCACGGGTGAACTGCATTGCCTTTTGGGCAAAGTCCAGCATATGGCGCAGCCGGGTGTAGTCTTTAGCCACTGACATAGAGTGCTCTGGCCTCCCTTATCACCTGCTCACGAAAGTAATGACTTAGGTCCTGGGGTGTCCGCAAATCAACGTTTCGGGCCAGCATTTCAGAAAGCTCGTCTCGTATCCTCACAAAACCAAACCCCGGCACATATCCGGGTTCAAATTCCACCAGCACGTCTATATCGCTGTCTAACCCGAAATCATCGCGCAGCACAGAGCCGAAGAGGGACAGCCGACGTATACGGTGGCGTCCGCAGAAATCGGCCAGCTTGTCCTTTGGAATATGGATACGGGCTTCCATTCGCCTATCATCGGCTTTGGCGTCGCTTCCCGATATTACATAACCAACCGCCTTATTCTGCTGGGACATCTTGTCTATCAGGCTCTTCAATTCGGCAAAGATAGGTGAGTCTGGATTTGCCTGGTAAAAGGCCTGCTTCCCTTGTATTGTGCGGCTGATGATCCCTGCATCCACAAGTTGTTTCATTTCTCTCTGTACAGGACCGAGGCCAGCACCCGTAGCACGAGCGATCTGGCGCAGGTAAAAGGCTTCGTCGGTGTGGCTGTAAAGCAGAGACAGAACTGCTTGCCGTGTCTTGCCGAAGAGGATGGGGGGGAGATTGTAGGAACTAGGTCGTGTAATCATGTCGGTTACAATTGTAACCTTTTCGGTTACACAATGCAAGAACTGGAAGCAGTGGCTCAGTTGGGCGTGTTAAATCTCTTGCCTTCCCTCCAGAGCGCGGGTCAAGGTGACCTCGTCAGCATACTCCAGGTTGCTGCCAAAGGGGAGCCCTCTGGCTAGGCGGGTGATCTTTATCCCCAAGGGGGTTATCAAACGCTGTAAATACATTGCTGTGGCTTCCCCTTCCAGATTGGGGTTAGTGGCCAGGATGATCTCCTGGACCGAGCTATCCCGGAGACGGGCCAAAAGCTCCCTGATTTTCAGGTCCTCAGGCCCAACCCCCTGCATAGGGGATATGGAACCATGAAGGACGTGATACAAACCGTTATAGCTACGGGTACGCTCCAGCGGCAGGATGTCCAGGGGTTTTTCCACGATGCAGATCTTACTGCGGTCACGCTGCTCGTCCTGGCAAACAGCGCAGGGATCGACTTCGGTGACGTTCTGGCAAACGGAGCAGAAGATGATCTTCTCTTTTACCGCCACAATAGCTTCAGCCAAAGCTCTGGCCTGCTCCTCAGGGGCATGTAACAGGAAATATGCCAACCGCTGGGCATTCTTGGGTCCAATACCGGGCAGTTTATGCAACTCCTCAATCAACTGAGCCATAGGCCGGACGGCGGCACCAAAATCAACACCCAAAGCTAGCCCACCTTCTTACATCAGGCCCGGGATGTTAAGCCCCCCAGTCACCGCCTCAAGACGGCTCTGGGCCAGTTCCCGGGACTTCTTGATACCCTCATTCACTGCGGCAAGCACCAGGTCTTCCAGGAGGCTGATGTCCTCCAGGTCAACGGCATCGGGAGATATCTTCACCGATTTGACGTTCTGGTGGCCGTCAACCACCACAGTCACCGCCCCGCCCCCAGCACCAGCTTCTATTTCGGCCTTGCCCAGTTCCTCTTGCACTTTAGCCATCTTGGCCTGCAGTTCCTTTACCTGCCTCATGATCTGTTTATTCACTCGTTTCCTCCCGATGTATTCTGGTGAGTCTCGACGCTGACTATTATGCCACCTATTTCCCGAGCTGCCTTGACCAGATGCCCATTTATCGCTCGCTGCTTGGGTTCCGGCCGGAGTACGCAGCGCACCTTGCTAGGAGTACCAAACATCTGGCTCAGTTTATTCTCTACCATGCGCCGGTATTTAGGATCCTCAATCTTCTCTTTGTGAAAGGAATGGTAAAAAGCCAACACCAGTGTATCATCTTCCACGTCCAGCGGCTCACAAGCGCTCCTCAAGAAAGCATCCAGGTTACCACTGGAACCGACGCCCCTCAAGGTCTTCACGAAGTCGCTCCACTGGGCGCGTACCCGTTCTATGCCAGATTCTGGTACAGGGGCAGGAGCCTCCTCACGGGTTGGCGCAGCCTCGCGGATTTCCGATGCAGGGGCAGCAGGCTTTTCCTGGATTAGCTCAGCTTTAGGGACAGGCACAGCCGGTCTGGACGGAGCAGCCCCATCCTTGGCAGTCATGCCTGGCTTAGCTCGAACAGTCTCCCTTGTTGGAGGCATCGCCTTTTCTTCAGTCAAGACGCACTCCACAAATGCGAGCTCCAGCGGCAGGGAGGAGTAGTCCTTGGAACGGAGATCGATTTGTCCAAAGAGCTTGAGTGCTTTGAGGATATCTTCCATCGATAGCTTAGCTGCTAATTCCTTTATTTCGGCCAAGTCTTCCACGCCGAGATCCAGTGAGGCCTCCGCCCCAGATTTGGCCAGTAACATGTTCCGCAGACACTCCACGAGTCCCCGGTTCACCTGTAGTAGGTCCAAGCCATCGTTGACGATGCTGTTTATAGTGGCTAGGCCGGCAGCTACATCTTTGCTGGTGATATGCTTCGCCAGCTCCTTGATTCGAAAGTCAGTGGCGATACCCAGCATGTCCTCAACCTGGTGGACGTCTACCTGGTTTCCATAGTAAATCACTACCTGCTGTAGCAGGTTCTCAGCATCCCGGAGGCTGCCTGATATGCTCTTGGCGATAAGCCTCAAGCTCTCAGGCGCAATGGAGATGTTCTCTTTCTCGCAGATAAGCTTCAGTTTGGCCACCACGGCACTGTGAGAGAGCCTGCGGAAGTCGAACCTCTGGCAGCGGGATAGGATGGTGGTCAACAGTTTGTGCGGCTCGGTAGTAGCAAGAATAAAGATGGCATGAGGCGGGGGCTCCTCCAGGGTCTTGAGCAAAGCATTGGAGGCGTGTTCGGTGAGCATATGGACTTCGTCAATGATATACACCTTATAGCGGGCACTGTTAGGGGCAAACTTCACCCTCTCGCGGAGCTCCCGAATGTCATCAATGCCACGGTTACTGGCGGCATCGATCTCTATCACATCCAGCGCCCGGCCCCGATTCATAGCTTCGCACATCTCACAGGTATTACATGGCTCTCCGTTGCCGTTGGTCAGGCAGTTGATAGCCTTGGCCAGGATACGTCCGGTGCTCGTCTTGCCTGTACCTCGGGGGCCGCAGAAGAGATAAGCATGAGCTACCCGCCCGGTCTCCAAGGCGTTACGCAGGGTCTGGGTGACATGCTCCTGTCCTACCACCTCAGCCAGGGTTTGGGGACGCCACTTACGATAAAAAACCTCTGATGCCACGGCTACTGTCCCATTTTACCGCTTCTTCACTTCAAATAATACCTTTTCCTCCAAAGCTTTCATCTCCTGCTCGTTTGCTGGATCGTCGTGCTCGTAACCCAGGAGATGTAGCGTACCGTGAACAACGAGGAGCGCTATCTCCTCTTCTATCCCATGATGTTGTTCCTCTGCTTGCCTCACTGCCTGGGGATAGGAGACGATTACCTCGCCGAGGTGACGGAGGCCATCAGGCGGTGTGACGAAGGAGAACGAATCTCCCTGGGTTTTCTCCTCAGTCAGGGCGAAGCTGATGACATCAGTAGGCTTGTCTATTCCCCGATACTTTCGATTTAATTCTCGTACAGTCTCGTCATCTGTGATCAGCAAGCCCAGTTCCACTTCCGCGCCGCTACTTTGAGTGTGGAAACAGCCTGCGACCACTCGCCGCAGCCATCTCTTCTTCACCAGGCCTTGAAACTTCTTGTCAATTTGAATTCCCAGCTTCACCGGAAGCTACCACCTCTGTAGCTCTTTCCTGGGGAGGTTTCTTCAGAGTCGCCCTCAGCGCCTCCCTCAATGAGTCTACGCCCAGCGCTTTCATTCCCCCTGGAAGCTTGAGGCTATTCAGGGAGGACTTAGGCCCGACACAGTGAGTGAAACCCTGTCTGGCTGCCTCAACTAGCCGGCGCTCCAGTTGGGCCACCGCTCTTACCTCCCCACTCAGCCCTATTTCACCCACCGCTATCAAATTGGGGTCAATTTCTCTGTCAGTGAAGCTGGAAGCAACAGACAAAGCCACAGCCAGATCAACAGCCGGCTCATTGACCTTCAGCCCACCGACTACATTGACAATGATATCTTGATTCGCCAACCGCAGCCCAACTCGTTTGGTGAGCACGGCGGCAATCAATTGCAAGCGATTAAGGTCTATTCCATTTGCTGTTCGCCTCGGTAGGCCAAAGCTGGTTTGGGTGGTTAGGGCCTGGATCTCTACCAGCAGCGGGCGAGTGCCTTCTAGAACAGGGGCTACCACTGAGCCTGCTGCCCGCTGCGAGCGCTGGGACAGGAAGACTCGAGATGGATTCTGTACTTCCGCCAGCCCATCGGCTGTCATTTCAAAGATACCCACTTCATTGGTTGACCCGAAGCGGTTCTTAATGCCCCGCAACAACCTGTAGGTACTGAAGGTCTCACCTTCCAGGTAAGTGACCACGTCCACAATGTGCTCTAATACCTTTGGGCCAGCGATAGCTCCCTCCTTGGTCACATGTCCGGTGATAAGTAGAGGAATCGTTGCCAGCTTGGCCCACTGCATCAGTCTCAGTGTACATTCTCTTATTTGTGACACGCTCCCTGGTGCCCCGTCCAGTTCTCTCAGATAGACCGTCTGGATGGAATCGATAACCCCTAAACCAGGGGATAGCTCCTCCATTTGGCGCAGAATGACCTCCAAATCGGTCTCATTAAGGAGATAAAGCCCCTCACCTTTGATCCCCAGGCGGTCTGCCCGCAATCTTGTCTGGTACAGCGACTCCTCCCCTGAGGTATAAACCACCCTCCTCCCTCGGCGGGCGATCCCGTCTGACACCTGAAGCAGCAGGGTCGATTTGCCGATCCCCGGGTCACCACTGATAAGAACCAGGGAGCCAGGGACTATTCCTCCTCCAAGCACTCGATCAAATTCGCCAAAGGCAGAGGAAAGGCGTGGCACCTCTTCAGTGGTTATCTGGAACAACTCACACGCTGGGTGCTCTATCGGGACTGAGGGTGTACGGGCGCTCTTGGAAACAGCCACGCGGGTCTCCACAAAGGTACTCCACCCCTGGCAGTCAGGGCAGCGTCCTAGCCATTTGGGGCTTTCCTTACCGCATTGCTGGCAGACAAAGGATACTTTGGAGGGCTTGTTCACCGTCCGTACCTTCCAAAAAGGGGAGCACCTTTCGGGCTCCCCTTTTTCAGATTCCTGTCGCTATGTGCGCTGCCTAAGAGATTGTTTCCACCGGACTCATGGTGCGCGCCTTAATCTGGTCACCGTCACGGTCCAGACAGACGGTATCACCTGGCTGAAATTCGCCCCGCAGTAGCATTTCAGAGAGCTGATCCTCCACCATAGTCTGAATTACCCTCCGCAGTGGTCGCGCACCAAAGGTTTCATCGTAACCCTTTTCACAGAGAAGGTCTTTGGCCGTGTCTGTCACTACTAATCCCATGCCCCTCTCAATGAGCTGAGCTCTCAGCGGACGGAGCATCAGATCCACGATCTGTCGAATGTCCTCTTTAGTCAGATGACGGAAGACTACCACTCCATCAAGGCGGTTAAGGAATTCTGGGCGGAAGGTCTTCTTCAGCTCCTCCAGAAGCTTTTCCTTCATCCTCTCGTAGGAACGCTGTCTGGTTTTGGATTCATCAGTGCGGCTGACAAAGCCCATAACAGCATCCTTCTTAATCAGTTCGGCGCCGATATTGCTTGTCATAACTATGATGCTATTCCGGAAATCGACCTTCCTCCCTTTAGCGTCGGTCAAATGGCCATCATCGAAAATCTGAAGCAAGATATTGAACACATCAGGATGCGCCTTCTCGATTTCGTCGAGGAGGATAGCACAGTAGGACTTGCGCCTTACCGCTTCTGTCAATTGGCCACCCTCATCGTAGCCAACATACCCTGGAGGAGCTCCCACCAAGCGGGCCACGGTGTGCCTTTCCATAAACTCCGACATGTCAAGCCGAATCAGGGCATCCTCACTGCCAAACATGAACTCGGCTAAAGCTCTGACCAGCTCCGTTTTTCCCACCCCTGTAGGTCCAAGGAAGATGAAACTGCCTATAGGGCGTCTGGGGTCTTTCAGACCGGTGCGGGCACGCCTCACCGCCTTGGCCACAGTGACGATAGCTTCATCCTGAGAGATGATCCGCTGATGCAGGGCTTCTTCCATGTGTAGCAGCCTGGCTACCTCGTCTGATGCCAGTTTTACCACGGGGATACCAGTCCACATGCTCACCACTTCGGTAATGTCCTCTTCCGTTACCACGGGCTTGTCGCGGCTCAGCTCAGCCTGCCAGTTGCTTTCCAGTTCCTTGATCTTCTCCATCAGATGAATCTCGCGGTCGCGTAGTTCCACAGCGTATTCGTATTGCTGTGCGCTAATAGCGGTTTCTTTGTCCTGGCGCACGCTGTCCAGTGCCCTCTTCGTTTCTTTCAAACCGATAGGGACAGTTCCTCCCCTGAGACGCACTCGAGAGGCAGCCTCGTCCACCAGATCAATGGCCTTGTCAGGCAAGAAGCGGTCAGCTATGTAACGCGATGCCAGGTTGGCCGCTGCTCTTATCGAGTCATCACTTATCTTGAGTTGATGGTGCTCCTCGTAGCGCTCCTTGATACCCTGTAGTATTTCCACAGTCTGCTCCACGGTGGGTTCGTCTACCGTGACGGGCTGGAAGCGACGTTCCAGAGCAGCATCCTTCTCCACATACTTACGGTAATCATCCAGAGTGGTAGCGCCAATGCACTGGAGCTGTCCTCGAGCCAGGGAGGGCTTGAGGATATTGGCAGCATCCACAGCACCCTCAGCAGCACCAGCACCCACTATGGTATGCATCTCGTCAACAAACAATACGCAATTACCGGCGGTCTTTATCTCGTCAATAACCTTCTTCAGCCTTTCCTCAAATTCTCCCCGGTATTTCGTGCCAGCTACCAGAGCTCCCATGTCCAGAGCCACTACCCGCTTTCCTTGCAGGGTGTGGGGTACTTCCCCAGTTACTATGCGATGTGCTAGGCCTTCAACGATAGCTGTCTTTCCCACACCGGGTTCACCAATAAGAACAGGGTTGTTCTTGGTGCGCCTTGACAGTATCTGGATCACCCGCTGGATCTCTTTGGCACGGCCGATAACCGGGTCAAGCTTGCCGCTGGCCGCCATGGCGGTCAAGTCCATGCCTAACTGGTCCAGAGTCGGCGTGCGGCTGGTACTGCGGGTTCCAGGCTGAGGTTGGCCGGTAGTCTGGTTCAGAATACGGGTAGTCTCAACACGGGCACGCTCCAGGTTAACCCCCAGGCTTTCGAGTACTCCACCAGCTACCCCCTCGCCCTCACGTAAGAGACCAAGGAGGAGGTGTTCCGTGCCAACATAGGTGTGGCTGAAGCGGCGCGCCTCATCAACTGCCAATTCAATGACCTTCTTCGCCCGGGGCGTGAGGCCGACTTCTCCAGCAGGTGCCTTTCCTCCGCGCCCGATGATGAATTCCACCGCAGCTCGTACCTTATTCAGGTCCACGCCCAAGTTGGAAAGTACCTTAGCAGCAATGCCATCAGTTTCACGAACCAGCCCCAGCAGTATGTGCTCTGTGCCGATGTAGTTGTGATTGAACCTCTGCGCTTCTTCCTGCGCATAGGTCAGGGCACGTCGCGCTCTTTCAGAGAATTTTTCAAACCTGCTTGCCATAACAAGACCTATTCTACCACACTTTCGCCCTCAAAGAAAGAGATTTGGCGTTTGGGGTAGCGTAACATATTGTGTGTAAAAAGAGGGGGGCGTATCCTTCTAGAGATAAGAGAAAGATATCTTAGAAAGGAGGACGCCCCATGGTACAGGTCAAAGACCTGACCCAACTCAAGTTAGAGGATTTGTGGCGGGAGGTCAAGGATGAGGAGGATTGGTGGGGGGATTTTGAGCAGGAGACCTTGCGTATAGCCAAAAGGCTGCTGGAGAGCGTCATGGTAGAGGAGCTAATAGAGCAGTTACGTGCTGGGCGCTACCGGCGCACTGATTTTCGTCGGGGA
>Ga0194110_10002779_pt1 | contig 22058 bp, 15 predicted proteins | sample TA2Kig1200mmetaG_FD_146192 | JGI IMG/M metagenome (GOLD analysis project Ga0194110, IMG submission 146192) | Freshwater microbial communities from Lake Tanganyika, Tanzania - TA2015032 Kigoma Deep Cast 1200m | ecosystem: Environmental > Aquatic > Freshwater > Lake | place: Tanzania: Lake...
GAAGGGGGCGGTAGGTAGGCCAGCCCTGAAAGGGCGTACTATGCGGTTCCGGGCGCCACATCCTGCCCAGGGCGGGTAGTACGCCCCTACAGGGCTGAACCTGGCCCCTCCCCTTTCCCAGGGCTTCGCCCTGGGCTGCTATAGTACGCCCCTGTCGGGGCTGCGGAGTAGTTCACCAGAATTGGGGGCCATACTCCCATCGGGACGCCGAGCTTTGACTCGCTGGCCCGAAGTTGTAGAATGAGTGGAACAAGCAAAGCGGAGCGCCACTGCTGAGGATATGACGATCATGCGGACATATCGGGGTTGGGACCGGGGGCTCGCCTTGTGCGTTGCCGCGGCGCTGTGCGCCGCGTCGGCGGCGGCCGCCACGCCGGCAGCACCGGCCAAGGAGACCGCCGCGTCGCCCCCAACGGGCAGCCAGGACATCCAGGTCGCCGATGGCGACGACGACGCCGAGGAGGCGAGCGACGGCGACGTCATGGCCTCCAGCTCTGACCTTGAGCTGGCCTACGACGACGAGCACGGCTCGCACGGGAGCCAGACGGTGGGCATCCGCTTCGCGGGCCTCAAGGCGCCGCGCGGGGCACTGGTTCGCAACGCCTTCATCCAGTTCACCTGCAAGGACTCTTCGGACGAGCCGTGCCGCCTGACGATTCGCGGGCAGGCCGCGCCCAACGCCGCGGCGTTCAAGGAGAAGCGGCGGGACGTCTCGTCGCGGCCCACGACCCGGGCCGAAGTCCGCTGGGAGCCTCCCGCCTGGCACGAAGGGGCGGCCGGGGCCGCCCGGCGCACGGGCGACCTGGCGGCAATCGTCCAGGAAATCATCGGCTCCGAGGGCTGGGCGCCGGGCAACTCGCTCGTCTTCATCGTCACCGGCCAGGGGCGCGCCCTGCGCCGCGCCTGGTCGTGCGACGGCCAGGGCTCCCAGGCCCCCCGCCTGCACGTCGAGTGGGGGCAGGGCGGCAGCGCGTCGCCCCCGGCGGCGCAGCCCGGGCAGGACGCCGCCGCGAGCGCCAGCCTCCCGTCCGTGCGCGGCCAGGAAACCAGGGTGGCCCGCGATGAGGACGACGCCGAGGAGCGCGCCGGCGGCTCCGTCTCCCTCTCCAGCTCGGACATCGAGCTGGTCTTCGACGAGGCGCGAGACGAGGGGAGCCAGACCGTCGGGGTCCGCTTCACGGGCATCAGCGTCCCCGCGCGGGCCACGGTCGCCAGGGCCTGGGTTCAGTTCACCGCCTGCGAGTCCTCCCGCGGGGCCTGCCAACTGGTCGTCCGGGGTGAGGCGGCGGGGAGTGCGGCGCCCTTCGAGGAGGAGCGGCGAAACGTCTCGGCCCGCCCCCGCACCAAGGCGGAGGTCCGCTGGGAGCCTCCGCCCTGGAAGGCGGATGCGGCGGAGGCGGCGCAACGCACCCCAGACCTCGCCCCCATCGTGCGGGAGATCGTCGCCCGACCGGACTGGTCGCCGGGCAATCCCCTGGCGTTCATCATCACGGGCGAGGGCACGCGGCGGGCCTACTCGCACGACAGCAGCCCCGAGCGCGCCGCCCGGCTCCACGTCGAATGGCAGACAGGCCGTGTGGCACAGCCGCCCTCGGCTGTGGGCGCACAGGCGGGGGCGCCTGTGCCACACACTGCCTCGCAGCCCGGGGCGCCGCCCGAGCCGGCCGGGGAGCCCGGCCGGTCCCTCTCTGAGGCGGCGAATGAGCTCATTGACGACCTGCTGGCCACGGGCAGCCGGCTCATCGAGCTTCCGCTGGTCATGGTGTTGGTGGGGGTGGCCGCGGGCGTGGGCGGCCTGGCCGTCGTGGCGCGCTACACCTTCTGCCGCCAGGGCAAGCGGCGGTGGGTCTACCGCGGCCTGCTGGGGGGATTCGCCCTGCTCGTCGTCCTCGCCGCCGCCTTCAGCGTGGACCGGCGCATCGCGCGCGTGCAGGACCAGGTGCGGCAACTGGGCACCCGAATGGTCTTCGACGCCCCCGCGCCCCCGCCGGGCGCGGCTCAGCCCGGCGCCCCGTCAGGCGCCGCCCGCAGGCCCTACGCCCCGCGGAAGGCGTCCCTCGTCGAGGCAGCGGCGGCACAGGAGGCCATGGAGAAGCAGTTCGGCAAGGTCAAGATGCAGGTCTCGCCCTACGACGACGCGATGGACCTCGTGCGACTCCGCCTGGTGGAGACCGTGGCGGAGGTCTTGCTGGTGGTCGTGGACCTTGAGCACCCGGGGCTGGAGGTCCGCGTGGACCCGGCGATCACGCGGAAATGGCTCACCTCGGAGTTCGCCCGCGAGAACAGTTGCACCGTGGCCATCAACGGCACGACCGGCAGGTCCTCCTCCCGCAACTCCGGCCTGGGGGAGTGGCGGGGCTTCCAGGTCTGCCGCGGCCAAGTGGTCTCCGAGGAGGAGAAGGACACCCCCCGCCCCTGCCTGGCCTTCGACCAGCAGAACCGCGCCACATACCTCCCCATGGCCGCGGCCGAGCGAAAGCTCCCCCCCGGCACCTACAACGCCATCTCGGGCCACTTCGACGCCCTCCTGGCCGGCGTGGAGCCGAAGAAGGACGAGACCCGCCACCCCTACACGGCCATGGGCATCAACGAGAAGGGCACCGTGCTCTACCTCCTCGTGGTGGACGGCCGGCAGCCCAGGCAGAGCATGGGCCTCTCGCGGCGCGACATCGCCCGCGTGCTCAAGGGCTTCGGCGCCCACAACGCCATGCTCTGCGACGGCGGCGGCTCCACCTGCGTCTACCTCAAGAAGCTCGGCGGCATCGCCAACCAGCCCTCCGACGGCGAGGAGCGGCCCACCTACACCCACTTCGGCCTCGCCCTCCCCGGCGGCGAGTGAGCCCCCCAATCGTCACGCGAAACGGGGAATCTCACCACAGAGAACACTGAGGGCGCAGAGGAAGACACAGAGAAGAGATTGCCCGCGAAACCGGCATTTCCGAACTGCGGGCCACAACCTAGACTTAGCTATCGCGCTGCTTACCAATGAGTGTCGCAGACGACCCACCACGGCTCCCTATAGGATCGGGGTTCCTTATGTCACCTTCGGACGGCCCCCGGGACAGCGAGCGGCGGACGGTGCTCGTCTTGGGAGCCGGGGCCAGTGCGCCCTATGGTTTTCCCGTTGGCAACGTCCTTGGGGTCAAATCTTCACTTGTCATTTGGCAAGGGGGCCAGAGACTCGGCAAGCCCTTGACAAGGCTGGTTCCGGGGGGTAGGATAAGCCACATGATTCGCATGGACACCAGGCCGACCGGGGCCGTGGTGGCTCGCTACGCTGTCCATGTGCTGGTGGTAGAGAGAGGCAAGCGGTTCGTTGGCACGGCAGGTGAACGTAGTGAGTCGCTTGACGGGGGAAGTGGAGGACGATTCAGAATTCCTGGGGGAGGCGGGTGAGCTCGTCGCAGCGGAAGACCGGGCCGTCCTTGCAGACGTATCTTCCGCCGACGTTGCAGCGGCCGCACTTGCCGATGCCGCACTTCATGCGGTTCTCGAGGGTGGTGTAGACGGCGTGGGTGGGGAAGCCGAGCTGGGCGAGGCTGACGAGGACGAACTTGATCATGATGGGCGGACCGCAGGTGATGACGATGGTGCCCTCGGGGAAGGGCTTCATCTCGGTGAGGACGTTGGGGACGAAGCCCACCTTGCCGTCCCACTCCGGCGTCTGGCCGCCGGGGTCCACGGTGTAGACGGTGTGGACGTCCTGGCGCTCGCGCCAGGCTTTCAGTTCGCTCTTGTAGACGAGGTCGGCGACGGTGCGCGCGCCGTAGAGGATGGTGATTTCGCGGAACTGGTCGCGGAGGTCGAGGCAGTTCCAGATGAGGCTGCGGAGGGGTGCGAGGCCGATGCCGCCGCCGATGAAGAGGAGGTTCTTGCCCCGCATGGAGTCGAGTGGGAACGAGTTGCCGTAGGGTCCGCGGAAGCCCACGATGTCGCCCTCGTCGCTGTCGTGGAGGTCGGAGGTCACTTTTCCGGCCCGCTTGACACTGCACTCGATGTAGCCCTTGCGTGTGGGCGAGGAGGCGATGCAGAAGGTGGCCTCGCCCGCGCCGAAGACGGAGTAGAGGCCGAACTGTCCGGCCCGGAAGGAGAAGCCTTCGCCCTCGGCCTCGTCCACGAAGTGGAGGCGGAAGGTCTTCACGTCGCCCGTCTCCTGCGTGATGGCGGCGATGCGCATCAGCATGGGGCGGTAGTCCATCGGGACGAGGACGGGAGGGGCGGGGGGCGCGAGGACGGCTTGGTCGGTGGCCATTGGTAGGCCCTTACATTGGTATGGTTGATTCTCTTCAACAATCCGTAATCCGTGATTCGTAATCCGTAACCAGAGAAGACTGGAAGCGCCGCAATGGGGGTCTTCGCTTTTCTGGTTACGGATTACGAATCACGGATTACGGAATTCCACTACCCTTCGCTTCGATGGCGCCCAGGACGTTCAGGAGGCTCTGTCCGGCTCCGCAGGTCCGGACGCAGCGGCCGCAGCCGACGCAGGCGAGGCGGCCGAAGCGGTCGGGGAAGTACTTGAACTTGTGCATGACGCGCTGGCGGTAGCGGGCGGCCTGGGTGGGACGCGGGTTGTGGCCAGAGGCGTGAAGGGTGAAGAGGGAGAAGGAACAGCAGTCCCAGTTGCGCCGCCGTTCGCCGCGGTTCCAGGTCGCCTCGTCCACGATGTCGAAGCAGTGGCAGGTGGGGCAGAGGTAGCTGCACGCGCCGCAGCCGAGGCAGGCCAGAGTGGCCTCAGTCCAGAAGGGGTCCTCGAAGTGGGCGTCGAGCCAGGGCTTGACCCGCTCGACGTCGAACTTGGGGGCGACCGCGGGGGGCGCGGGCAGAGCGGCGCCATCGGGCGCGGGCTGCACGATACCATCGAGGCGTTCGATGAGTTTGGCGCCCTTCTCTGTGAGGGGCTTGATGAGCGCGCCGCCGTCAGCAGTGAGGAAGGCGAGGGCGTCGCTGCCGGCCTCGCCGTGTGGCGAGCCGCCCACGGAGGTGCAGAAGCAGGCCGCGTTGGGCTGCGTGCAGGCGAAGGCCACCACGGTCGTCCGCTCGCGGTGGCGGGCGTAGCGCACGTCGTCGTAGTCCCACTTGAACACCAGGTCGAGCGCGGCGAGAGCCGCGGCGTCGCAGGGCCGGCAGCCGAGGATGGCCCGCTCGCCCTCGGGGGCGGCGGGGACGTTGAGGGCAACGCCCTTGCTCTCCCCTTGGCCGTAGTGCAGGAGAACCTCGGTCTCAGGGAAGAAGAGGCGCTTGAGGGGCAGGAGGGTGTTCAGGTACTTCGTGGCGAGGCCATTGTTGGCGGCGAGGGGCGCAAGGTCCACGACGTCGCTCTGGCGCTTGACGGGGGCGAGGACTTCGAGGCCAGCGGCTCGGAGCTTTGCGGCTGTGGCGGAGACCCAGCCGGCCGGGGCCTGGAAGAGGGTGTTGGCGGCGGCGGTGGCCATCAGAGGATGCCCTCCTCGGGATCGTTGGGGGCGAAGGTGGAGAAGGGGGCTTTCTCCTCAGCAGAGCGCCCCGAGCGGAAGGCGTATTCGTCTTCGACGAGCTTGGCCATCTTCTGGTTCAGCGCGCTCAGGGGCAGGTGCATGGGGCACACGCGCTCGCACTCGCCGCAGCCCACGCAACGCCCCGTGAGGTGGAAGGCCCGCGCCGCGTTCCAGGCCAGGTTGCCGCGAAGATGGGCGCTCGGCTCGACCCATTGGGGCACCGATTTCTCGACCACGCATCTCCGGCAGTAGCAGAGCGGGCAGGCCTGCCTGCACGCATAGCAGCGGATGCACTTGCCAAGTTGCTCCTCCCAGTAGGCCCAGCGCTTCTCGATCGGCATTTCCTCGATAGGGGCGACTAGAGGGTAGCGGTCCGCCTTGTCCGCCGGGGATTGGGCCACGGCTTCGCCGACGACCACGTCGCAGCCCTCGGGCTCGTGGGCGTCGCAGGCCGCACACTTGGAGAGGGGCGGGTTGCCGACGCCGGGGCAGCGGACGCCAATGAGGACCACCTCGTCGCGCTTGAGGACGTGCTCGCGGAGGAGGACGTTGACGGCGCGCAGGTCGCAGCCCTTGACGACGAGGCCGATGGCTGGGGACTTGCCGGCGCGGGCGAGCTCGCGGACCTCTTTCTTCGTGAGGTAGACCGCGAGGTTCGAGAAGCAGAAGGCGTCGAAGAGCAGGCGCTCGGCGTCCTCGGGCCGGCGCACGAAGGCGGGCGCGGCCGAGGCTGTGCCATTGAAGCGCCCGTAGCCGACCACCAGGCCGACCCGTCCCTCGCTTAGGAGCTGGGCGGCCGCCTGTCGAAGCGCTCCAGTTGTCGCGTCCATCGTTAGAACCCCTCTTCGTTCACCAGAACGTGGGCCAGCAGAGGTCGAAGAAAATCACTACGGCGGCCAAGAGGCCGAGTGGGACCGCGAGGACGAGCCACGCGGGGATGTCACGCGCCTGGGCCTTCGGTTGTTCCACCACCATTGCCGTTGCTCCAACTCGGGAAGCCCTTGAACGGGCCGAGGCGTCGGGCCTCGTCGGTGATCTCTCGGACGACGGCGGACCACTTGCCGCCCTCGGCGGCGGAGACCCAGGACATCTTGAAGCGCCTTGGGTCAATGCCGAGGAAGCAGAGGAGCTCGCGGAAGGCCGTGAGCTTGCGGCGGGCGTGGTAGTTCCCGCTAGTGTAGTGGCAGTCGCCAGGATGGCAGCCCGACACGAGCACCATGTCGGCCCCGCGCTCGAAGCTCTTCAGCACGAAGAGCGGGTCCACGCGCCCCGAGCAGGGCACGCGGATGATGCGGACGTTTGCGGGGTACTCGAAGCGGCTCATCCCCGCCAGATCGGCGCCAGCGTAAGAACACCAATTGCACAGGAAGGCCACGATGTTCGGCTGCCAGTCCTGCGGCGCGTGGGACCCGTGGGACGTGTCGGACGAGTGGGCGATGCTGGACATGGCGGTTCACCTGGTGATGGCGTTGATTTCGGCGAAGAGCTGGTCGTCGCGGAAGCCCTGGACCTCGATGGACTTCGAGCGGCAGGTGACGGCGCAGGCGCCGCAGCCCTGGCAGAGGCCCTTGTTGATGGCGGCGACGACCTGGAGAAGCGTCCCCTTGCGGTCGCGGATTTCCTTCGGCTCGATGGCGCCGTAGGCGCACACGGGCTGGCACTCGAAGCAGCCGTTGCAGGACTGCTCGTTGACGACGCCGATGGTTGGCTCGCGGGTGAGGCGGTCGTGGGTGATGAGGCCGAGGGCCTTGGCCGCGGCCGCGGAGGCCTGGGCGACGGTCTCCGGGATGTCCTTCGGGCTGTGGGCGCAGCCGGCCAGGAAGACGCCGGCCGTGTTCGTCTCGACCGGGCGGAGCTTCGGGTGGGCCTCGGAGAGGAAGCCGTTCTGGTCGTAGCCGATGCGGAGCTTCTGGGCCAGCTCGCGGACGCCCGATGAGGGCTGAAGGGCGGCGGCGAGCACCACCATCTCCGCCGCAATCTCCACCTGTCCCCCGCTCAGCGTGTCGGCCCCGCGGACGATGAGCTTGCCATTGCGGGGATAGACCTTCGAGACGCGGCCCCGCAGATACGTCGCAACGTCCTCCTTCACCACGCGGCGGACGAACTCCTCGTAGTTCTTTCCCGCCGAGCGGATGTCCATGTAGAAGATGAACGCCTGGCCATCGTGGACCTTGTGCTTGTAGAGGATAGCGTGCTTGGCGGTGTACATGCAGCAGATTTTCGAGCAGTATTCCTTGCCCGTGCCCTGCTCCTCGCGCGAGCCGATGCACTGGAGGAAGACGACGGACTTGGGCGGCTTGCCGGTGGATGGTCGGCGCAGCTCGCCCTCGGTCGGGCCGCTCGCGCTCACCATCCGCTCGAACTCCAGGCTCGTCACAACGTCGGGGTAGCGGCCGTAGCCATATTCTTCGTAGACGGTAGGGTCGGCGATCTCGTAGCCCGTGGCGACGATGATTGCGCCGACTTTCTCCTCGACGAGTTCGTCGGCCATGTCGTAGTTGATGGCGCCCGCGGGGCAGACCTTGGCGCAGGCGCCGCAGCGGCCCGTCTTGTAGTGGATGCAGTTCTCCCGGTCAATCAGCGGCTTGTTGGGCACGGCCTGAGGGAAGGGGATGTGGACGGGGGTTCGGAAGTCGAAGCCGCAGTTGAACTCGTTGGGGATTTTCTCGAGGGCGTGGGAGCAGAAGTCGGCGGGGTCAATCGCCCCGGTGGGGCAGAGGAAGGCGCAGGCGCCGCAGCCGATGCAGACGTCCGAGAGCATCTTGTAGGGGGTCGAGACCTCGCGGTGCGGCCCGCGCCCGGCGAAGCAGGTCGCCTCCGGCCCGATGACCTCCTGGCACACGCGGACGCACAACCCGCACAAGATACACTTGGCCGCGGCGGAGCCGTGGTGTTGGGTGTCAGGTGTTGGGGGTTGGGCTACGGAGGTGGCGAGTTGGGCGGCGATCGGTTCAACGCCGTAGCGCCTGGCGAGGTCGTGGAGCACCTCGGCCTCGGGGCAGCGGGCGAGAAGGAGGGCGAGGGTCATCCGGCGCGACTTCTGCACCGCCTGGGAGTCTGTGGCGATGACGAGGCCGTTCTGGGCGGGATAGGCGCAGGCGGGGACGAGCCCCGGCCTCCCGCCGCCCGTGACCTCGACCACGCAGACTCGGCAGGCGCCCGCGGGCGGCACCGCCTTGTGGTGGCACAGCGTCGGTATCTCGATCCCGAGCGTCTTCGCCGCCTCGAGCAGCGTCTGGCCCTCGGCGACCTCGGTCTTCCGGCCATCTATCGTCAACGCGATCATCTCTCGGTCCTCTTCTCACTCCACGACGACGGCGTCGAACGGGCATTCCTCGTAGCAGACTCCGCACTTCACGCACGCGGCGGCATCGAGGGTGTGGGGCTGCTTCTTCTCGCCCTTGATTGCGCCGGAGGGGCAGGCCGTGGCGCACTTGGTGCAGCCGCGGCAGGCCGAGGCGTCAATGCGGAACTCGGTCAGCCGCTTGCACACGCCGGCCGGGCAGACCTTCTGGCGGATGTGGGCCTCGTACTCGTCCCGGAAGTAGCGGAGCGTGGAGAGCACTGGATTCGGCGCCGTGCCGCCGAGCATGCACAGCGACGAGCCCTTCACGTAGCCCGCGAGCTGCTCGAGGAGCTCGACGTCGCCCTCGCGCCCGTTCCCCTCCGTGATGCGGGTGAGGATGCGGTGCATGTGGTGGACTCCCTCGCGGCAGGGGGTGCACTTCCCGCACGATTCGTCCACCAGGAAGCTCAGGAAGTAGCGGGCGACGTCCACCATGCAGGTGCGCTCGTCCATGACGATGAGGCCGCCGGAGCCCATCATGGCCCCCGCCTCGGTCAGGCGCTCGTAGTCCACCGGCAGGTCCACCAGCGCCTCGGGGATGCAGCCGCCGGAGGGTCCGCCGGTCTGGACGGCCTTTAGGCCGCGGTTCTTGAGGATTCCTCCGCCGATGTCGAAGACGATCTGGCGGAGGGTGAAGCCCATGGGGACTTCGACGAGGCCGGTGTTCTTGACCTTTCCGACGAGTGAGAAGACCTTGGTGCCCTTGGACTTCTCGGTGCCGGTGGCGGCGAACCAAGGTGCGCCGCGCTCGATGATGACGGGGACGTTTGCCCAGGTTTCGACGTTGTTGATGTTAGTGGGCAGCCCCCACAGCCCCGACTGGGCCGGGTAAGGCGGGCGCTGTCGGGGGCTGCCGATGTCGCCCTGGATGCTGGCGATCATGGCGGTCTCTTCGCCGCACACGAATGCGCCGGCTCCGCGCACGATAGCCACGCTGAAGCTGAACCCCGAGCCGAGGATGTTGTCGCCGAGAAGCCCGAGCTCATGGGCCTGCTGGATGGCGGTGGTGAGGTTGGTGACGGCGAGGGGGTATTCGGCTCGGACGTAGATGTAGCCCTGGTGCGAGCCGATGGCGAACGCGCCGATGGCCATCCCCTCGAGCACGGCGTGCGGGTCGCCCTCCATGATGCTGCGGTCCATGAAGGCCCCGGGGTCGCCCTCGTCGCCGTTGCAGATGATGTACTTCTCGTCGCCGGGCTGGGCGCGGCAGATGGCCCACTTCTTTCCCGTGGGGAAGCCTCCGCCGCCGCGGCCGCGGAGGCCGGCCCTCGTCACCTCGTCCACGATGGCCTCGGGCGCCATCGTGGTCAGGGCCTTGGCGAGAGCCGCGTAGCCGCCCACGGCCACGTAGTCCTCGATCTCGGCGGGGTCAATGAGGCCGTTGTGGCGGAAGACGATGCGCTGCTGCTTGGCGTAGAAGGGGACGTCGTGCTCGCAGCGGCACTTCTGCTTGGAGACCGGGTCGCGGTAGAGGAGCCGCTCGACGGTTTCGCCCTTGTGGAGAGTCTTGTCAATGACCTCGGCCACGTCGGCCGGCTTCACGCCGTGGTAGAAGAGGCCGGTGGGATGGATGACGACGAGGGGGCCTTTCTCGCAGAAGCCGTGGCAGCCCGTGGCGCGGAGGTGGACCTCGGCCTCGCCGTTGCCTTCGAGCTGTCGGCGGAACTCCTCGAAGAGCTCCATCGCGCCGTTCGCGCGGCAGCCGGTGCCGCCGCAGATGGCGACTGAGAGCGCCTTCTCCCCGCGGCGCGCGGCCAGGCGCTCGCGCAAGGAGGCGAGGTCTGTGGGGGAAGCAAGTCGTGTGGCCACTGCCATAGGTTCCTCGTTACAGGTCGCGTCCCGCGTGCCGCGTCCCGCGTGCCGAAGAGAAGAATCAGCCTGGCCTGCTCTTGGCACGCGGCACGAGGGACGCGGGACGGGCATCTTCCTATCCGGCCGCTGCCGCCAGTTCATTCGCCGGCTGCGGCTGGGCGGCCAGCTTCCCGATCAGGTCGGTCATCTTCCCCACGGTCATCTGGCCGTGGTACTTGCCGTTCACGGTGACGACGGGCGCGAGTGCGCAGGCCCCGAGGCAGTTCACGCGCTCGAAGGTGAAGAGCATATCCTTGGTGGTCTCGCCGCTGGCGATGCCGAGCTCGCGGGTGATCGTGTCGGCGATGTGGGCGCCGCCGCGCAGGTGGCAGGCGGTGCCCAGGCACACGCGGATGATGTGGCGGCCGCGCGGCTTGAGGCTGAAGGCGTGGTAGAAGCGCGCCACGGCGTAGAGCCGGCTCAGCGGCACCCCAGACTTCTCGGCCATGTACATCAAGGCGTCCTGGCGGAGGTAGCTGAAGGCCTCCTGGACGTCCTGGAGCATGCCGATGGCCATTCCCGCGCGGTCGGAGTATTTTTCGAGGATGGCGTCCACCCTCGCCGCCACGTCGGGCGGGGTCTGTGCGGCGACGGAGCGCGGCGCGGGGATGCGGATGCGGTTGCGCGAGAGGCAGTTGTTCCAGCAGTCCCCGCAGCCCGTGCACTTCTTCATGTCCACGCTGCGGGCCTTTTGGCGCACCTTGACCTCGAAGTTGCCCACGTAGCCGTCAACCTCCTCGATCTCGGAGTAGGTGAGGAGCTTGACCTTCTGGCTCTGCATTATCTCGACCATGCGTGGGGTGAGGATGCACTGGGAGCAGTCGAGCGTGGGGAAGGTCTCGTCGAGCATGGACATGTGTCCGCCGATGCTGGGCTTGCGCTCGACGAGGACCACCTCGTAGCCGGCCTGCGCCACGTCAAGGGCCGCTTGGATGCCGGCGATGCCGGCTCCGATGACCATGACGCGCTGGGTGACGGGGACCTCGATTTCGGCGAGAGGCACGTTGCGCCGCACCTTCATGACCATCAGGCGAACGAGGTCCTTGGCCTTCTCCGTGGCCTCGCGGCGGTCGTGGTGGACCCACGAGCAGTGCTCGCGGATGTTGGCCATCTCGAGCATGTAGGGGTTGAGGCCCACGCCGGCCACGGTGCGGCGGAAGGTGGTCTCGTGCATCCGGGGCGAGCACGACGCCACGACGACGCCCGACAGGCGGTGCTCCTTGATGGCGTCCGTGATCAGCCGCTGGCCGGGGTCGGAGCACATATACTTGTAGTCGCGCGCGACCACCACGCCGGGCAGGGTGCCGGCGTAGCGGGCCACCGCGCCGGAGTCCACCGTCTCCGCGATGTTCGCGCCGCACCAGCAGATGAAGACACCCACACGAGCCACTGCTCACACTCCGACGGGTTGGGTCGTCGCAAGGTTCATGCCGATTGCCCGGGGCCGCGCCGGACGCGTGACTCGTGACGCGTGACAAGACCAGAACAGTGAGGGTTTTTCTTGTCACGCATCACGCGTCACGGGTCACGCGTCCGACGCATCGTCCTACAGATAAACTCCTGTCTCAACCAACCCCTTCTCAACCAGGAGGGGCATGGGGTCCACAATCTGTTTGTCCAGGCACAGCACTTCGGGTCCCAGCCCCATCGCGAGGGCCATGAGCTGGGTGAAGTAGAGGACGGGCAGGCCGAGCTGCTGGCCGAGCAGGCCCTCGGCGTCGGACTGATACATGTCCATGTTCGCCTGGCAGAGGGGGCAGGCGACGGCTACGACGTCGGCCCCGGACTCCTTTGCGACCTGGAGGAGCTGGCCGCTGAGGCGGATGACGGTGTCCTGACGGGCCAGCGTGAGCGATGCGCCGCAGCACTCGGTCTTGAGCGGCCAGTCCACGGGCTCGGCGCCCGTGGCGGCCAACAGGTCGTCGAGGAGGGTTGGGTATTCGAGCTTGTCAATCCGCAGCCCCTCTGGGAAGCGGGTGAGGAGGCAGCCGTAGTAGGCGGCGACCTTGAGGCCGGCGAGGGGGCGGGTGACGCGGGCGCGGATGGCCTCGACGCCGATCTCGCTCGCCAGGAGTTCGGCCAGGTGGAGCACACGGCACTTCCCCTGGTAGTTCTCCTCGATGATCTCATTCACCTTGGCGAGCAGCTTCGGATCGCTCTGAAGCTCGTGGTTGGCGGTCTTGAGTCGGCTGTAGCAGGCCGAGCAACAGGTCAGGACGTCGAGCCCCTGGCGTTCGGCCGCGGCCAGCGAGATGCCGGGCAGCGCGAGCGAGAGCAGGTGGCTCGTGGCGTGGGCCGGCGTGGCGCCGCAGCAGACCCAATCTTCGACATCCTCCAGTTCGACGCCCAGCGCTCCCAGAAGGGCGCGCGCCGAGCGGTCGTACTCCACCGCGCTGGAGAGGAGAGAACACCCAGGGAAGTAGGCAACGTGCCGCGTGCCGCGTGCCGGGTGCCCAAAGCCATCGTCGCGTGCAAACCCGTTTGTGCTCATCAATGCCTTCCCCCCTCCCCCCTCGCCCCTCGTCCCTCGCCCCTTGCTTCGGCCTCAGCGACGCGCCGGAAGACGCGCTGAAGCCTGTCAATCCTCTTGATCTTGTGCGGCGACAAGGCGACCTTGCCCTTGAGGAAGAACCAGGGTGCCTTGGCCATGTTGGTGAAGAGGCGGCCTGAGTTGATGTTGTAGCTGCCCATGAGGGCGATCTCGCCGAGGCGGCCGAACTCCTCGACGCAGTCGAGGAAGCTGCGGTAGAATGCCCACACGCGTGCGGCGGAGGCGGGCGGCTCGATGCCGCGCCGCTGGGCCATCGCCCGAAGCGTGTCCATCACCCGCACGATATCCACGTTCATCGGGCACCGGGTGTTGCACGTGCCGCAGGCGACGCAGCACCAGACGGTTTCGTTGTGGAGCGCCTCGTCTTCGAGGCCCAGTTGAACGAGGCGGAGGACGCGGTTCGGCGAGAGGTCGAGGTCTGGGAAGACGGGGCATCCGCCGGAGCACTTGCCGCACTGGTAGCAGGTGCTGAGGCCCTGGCCGCTTGCGGCCTCGACCGCGTGGCGGAAATCCGAGCTCAGAGCCTTCTCTGTCAGATCCCACTTCACGAGCGGCCTCTTTTCCTGGTCACGCGTCACGCGTCACGCGTCGTGCGCACAGGGACCCCATCGCGGCAAGCCGCAACCAAACGCGGAGGAAAAATCTTTCCGAAAAACACGATTCTGGATGTTTGTAGCACAGGGACCACAGGGACCACAGGGACCGCAGGGACCGCAGGGACCGCAGGGACCGCAGGGACATAGGGGCGCCAGACGTCACGGCCTAGCCTCCTTCGTGGCCTCGGCTCGGGGCAGGAGGGCAGTTGCCTTCTTGGCCTCGGCCTCGGCGCGGGTGAGGAGGGTGGAGATGTAGGCGTAGTTGTGCGCGCCGTAGCTGCCGTCGGTGACGACGCATGAGACACGCCCCTTTGCGGCGGCGAGGAGCTTGGCTGCTTCGTCGGCGGCGCCCTGCTTGTCCGGTGGCACGGGCACCTTGCCCGTGAGCCACTGGCTGGAAGCCAGTGCCACCAGCCGCTCCTCGAGGGCCTTCACCCGCCCCCGCGTCTCCTTCTGCCAGTCGGCCAGCATGTCGCCGTAGTCCTTGTCCCCGTGGCAGCCGGCGCACTGGCGGGCGCTGGCGGTGCGGGTGGTGAAGCTGGCGGTTCCGACGGCGACCTGTTTGGCCTCGATGTGGCAGCCGTCGCAGGCCACGCCGGCCTTGAACATCGCGTCGGGCTCGGCGGGCAGGTCGGCGACGGCCTTGCCTGCGTAGACCTGTTCCTGAACCGAGTGGCGGGTGCCGTTGTGGCAGGTTGCGCACTTGGCCGAGGCCATCAGTTGGTGCGGCTTCATCCCGTCGCCGTGGCGGATTTCGTCGTGGCACTGGAGGCAGTCGAAGTGCCCCTTCGAGACGTGGACGAGGTGGAACTGCTCCTGGTCCTTGACCTCGGGCGTCCGCTTCAGATGGCAGCTCTGGCAGCGGGTGGACGACACGGCGCCGTCGCCCTGGGTGATCTGGCTGTGGCAGTGCTCGCAGCGGGCGTCCTTCTTGCCCTTGAGGAAGTCCTTGTGGCTGAAGGCCTGGCCCATGAACTTCACGGGCTTCTCGGGCAGGACGTGACAGGTCTGGCACTCGCCGGCGGCAACCGGCTTGCTCCCGCGGCCGTAGAAGTGGCAGGTGAGACACGTCGTCTCGGCCACGCTGATGTGCTGGCCCTCGACCATCTGGCCGTGGCAGCTCACGCAGTTGAGCTCCTTGCCGCGCGGGTGGCCGCTGAGGTGGCGCTCGTGGCTGAACTTCACCTTGCCGTGAAAGAGCACCGTCTTCTTGTTATGGTCCATGTCCGCGTGGCAGCCGGAGCGCATGCACGAGGCGTTGCTGATCATCGCGTGGGGCTTGTTGTCGTAGGCGTGCGAGATGTACTTGACGAGCTGGATCATGCCGGCCATCTTGCCCTCCAGCTCCGCCCCCACGCCCGGCTCGTAGTGGCATTGCACGCAGGCCACGTCCCGGTGCGAGGAGTGCTGCCAGCTCTCGTAGTAGTCGCCCATGTAGTGGCAGGAGATGCAGAACTTGGGGTGCTCGGTGAGCTTGACCGAGTATGCGCCGAGGACGAGCGTGCCCATGCCGAACACGGGGACGGCCACGAGCGCCGCGCCGCGCCAGGTGAAGATCGAGATCATCGGCAGAGTACCGATGCGGTCCACCAGCCGCTTCGCATAGGGGAGCAGGTAGAGCGCCCCGAGCACGCACGCCCCAATCACCAGGTAGAAGAGCACGTCCTGCGTGAATCGCGTCGTGCTCGCCTTCACCCAGTCGTAGGTCAGAAGGGCGAACGACAGGGTGAGGAGGAACGCGAAGACGTCCTGGCGCAGGATGAGGAAGAGTGCGGCGAACACGATGCCGCAGACAAGGAAGACGTGCCAGGAGCCGTTGGCGACGGGCGAGAAGACGGTGACGAGTCCGCAGAAGGAGGCGAGTAGCGCGGCGGCGGTGTAGAGCGCGGGCGCCCAGGCGGCCAGGCGGGACTTCTGGACCCCATAGCCCAGGCCGAGCCAGACGAGTGCGAGAGCCGCCACAACGTAGGCCTGGAGGCGGTACGGCGTGCCGGCCCATGCCGCCGCGCCGAGGAGCGCCGCGAGCGTGGCCCAGCACGCGAGCCCCACGCGGACGCCGGTGGAGGGCTGGAGGCGCGCCTTGAGGGCGTAGAGCGCGACGAAGCACAGGCAGCTCAGCGCCGCGGTTGACCCGTTGCCGGGCCAGGCCCGAGCCAGCGCTGCCGCCGCCACGGCGATGCCCGTCAGGTGGCCCACCGTCGCCCAGGCGTGGGCCTCGGCTGGAAGGGCGTGCCGCGCGGCAATCGCCAGAGCGAAGAGCACGGCCGCGACCCCCGCTCCGGCGGCCACCCGGGCGTCGAGCCGCGCGGTCAGGCCGAAGATGGCCAGCAGCGCGCCCAGCGAGAAGAGCGCCGCCGCGAGGCGCGCGCGGCGCGCCTGGCGGCTCAGCGCCCAGGCCACCGAGCCGGCCGCCGCCAGCGCAAGCACGGACGCTCCGGCACCCGCGGCTCCGAAGTGGCTGAACGGGCTCCACGCAACCGTTCCAACCACCGCCACCCAGGCCCCCACGGAGACGAGCGAGCGGAACACGTCGCGTTCGCCTGCGCTGGCGCGCCAGCCGGCAAGCACCAGGGCCACGACGCCCGTGGCCGTCAAAGCGCACAAGGCGGGCCGCGCGCCCGATGAGCCCGCAAGGACCACCGCGGCAACGGAAAGAGTGAGCCAAGAGAGGCAGGCCGCTCCATTTCGGATTTCGGATTCCGGATTTCGGATTTCAGATTTCAATCCGCAATCCGCAATCCGCAATCCGCAATGCGCCATAGCGGCTATCAGTGCGCCGAGCCAGCAGATGAACCAGGGGGGAAACCCGCCGACGGGGAACATGAGGGACGCGGTGACTAGCGCCCCGGCGAGGCAGGGGCCAAGGGCATAGAGGAACCAGCGCGCCTCGCGGCGCAGCCCGTTCGCTGCCGCAAACACGGCTCCCGCCAACGCGCCGACGAGTGCCGCCGCCGGCACGCCCGACAGCAGCGGCACAAGCCACGCGAATAGCGCGGGGAACGCCGCGCCCTCGGCCAGGGCACGCAGGGCAGCAGGATTCCCGATTTCTGATTTCTGATCTCTGATTGCTGATCTCAGAGCCCACGCGAGGGCGGAGATGGCGGCGAAAAGGAGAAACGGGGCAGCGAAGAGCCAGGCGGTCCGCGCCTGGACGGGCAGCAGCCGGCCGGCGCCGAGCAAGCCAGCAGAAAGGAAGAAGAGCGCAGGAAGAACATAGAGGTTTCGGACCGCGGGCGCCTCGCGCCGGCGCTCGTAGGCGATCCAGGTGAAGATCAGGCCGAACGCGAGGGCGGCCAGAGGCACCTCCCCCGACGCCGGGGCCACGAACACGGGCGGCACCAGCGGGACGGCGAGCGCCATCGAGCCCAGGAAGAGCCACTTCGCAAGGGCGCGGTCGGCCAGCGTCGCGCGCCGCACGTCGCCCACCGCGTCGCTCAGCCACCTGTAGCCCAGCCACAGCACGAGCGAGGCGAGTGCGAGGCCGAAGAGGAAGAAGGCCCAGCGGGAGACCGCGAAGAGGAGGGAGATGAACAGGGCCGTTGCCGCGCAGATAGGGAAGGCCCCGAAGCGCATTTCGGATTTCGGATTTCGGATTTCGGGTTTCAATCCGGAATGAGGAGCCCGCGCGAGGGCGCCCAGGTAGAGCATCGCTCCCGCCGACGCCACGGCGGGCAGCCAGGCGAAGGCCGACGATGCCGCCGCAGAAACCGCCATCATGCTCCCGAGCAGCAGGAACGCGCAGGATACATAGATGTAGAGGGTCCCGCCCACGAGAAACGTGTGGGTGAGGTAGAGCGCCGCGTAGCCGAGAAGCGTCGCGCCCGCCACGAAGCGGGCGAGTCCCTCGCCCGCCATGAGCCGGGGCACCTGGACCAGCGCCCAGGCCGTGAAGACGGCCACGGTGATGTGCATGGCCCGGAGGACCGCCGCGGGGAACGAGGCCCGCTCGGCGGGCAGGCGGCGCGAGAGGCGGCGCGCCACGAGCCACAGCGCCACCACCAGCGGCACGGAGAGGAGCGGGAATGCCTCGCCCGGCGCGCCGAAGGCGTGACACACGAGGAAGTACGACGCCGCGCCCAGGAGCATGGTGGGGTAGAGGAAGTGCGACCGCGCCGTGGCCACCGACGCCGCAAGGTAGAAGCAGGAGAAGACGAGGACGAGGACGGCGGCGAGCGCGGGTTGCGCCGTGGCAAACCCGCTTGCGGCCAGCAGGAGGATGAAGGCGATCAACAGCCCGAGGTGCTGGAGCGCCTCGGCTGGGAACGCGGCCAGTCTGTTCCTCACGGCCCTACACGGCCCCTATGAAAGGCATTCCCGGACTGCCTCACATGCGCGTTCGCAAGCACATTTCGTGCCGGGCGTTTGCCGACACGCGAGCGGCGGCCAGAGAGCCGCGAGCCTCCGGCAACCACGTGTGGTTGCCCGGCCCGAGGCTCGCGGCTCGCGGCTCGTGGCTCGAAGCTCGCGGCTGCCTTCCCACGCATCAGGTGTCACGCACCACGCTTCCGGGCTCCCCCTCGCTCTTCCCGGCAACGGCAAGGATCAGCAGCCCATTTCGCAGAGGCTGGAACCGTGGTGCGCCCGGGCTTCGGAGCCCGGATTGCACTCCGGAACCCACGGTTGCCCCCGCTCGTGCTCCGTGAGGTAGCAGGCGGGGTCTTCGGCCCAGGGGTCGCCGTAGACGGCTTCGGCACGGAGGCGGCAGCCGCCGCAGATGGCCTTGTGGGCGCAGGTGGCGCACTTGCCCTTGAGGTGGTCGAGCTTGCCGCGAAGCTGGCAGAGGAGCGGGTTGGCGGGGTCGCGCCAGATGTCGGCGAACTTCCGCTCGCGCACGTTGCCCAGGGCCGCGTGGCGCCAGAAGCGGCAGGCGTGGACGCTCCCGAGCGGGTCCACGTTGGCCACCTTGCAGCCGGCCGAGCAGCCGCCGTGGCGCTGGAGGAGGCGGCGCGCCTCAGCCGCGCGTCCCTCGGTCGGCTCGGGCGCACGCTCGGCCAGGTAGGCCTGGAGGAATGCGCCGTCGGCGTGCTGGCACGTGGTGAGGACCTCGATGGGCACCCTTCGCCGCGCCCAGGCGAGCACGCGGCCGATGAGGAGGTCCATCGCCAGGCGCCGCTGCGCGGGCGTGACGTCGTGGTCCTTCAGGCGGGCGCCGCTCCCCGCGTACACGAGGTGGTAGAGGCAGAAGCGCGGCACGCGAAGCCCTTCGGCCAGATCGAGCACGCCGGACAGGTCGGCCAGGTTTTCGGCGTTGAGGGTGAAGCGGATGCCGGCCTTCACGCCGGCCGCGCTACACGCCTCGATGCCGGCCACGGCGTCGCGGAACGCGCCCGGCTTGGCGCGGAAGCGGTCGTGGGTAGCCTCCAGGCCGTCGAGGCTCACGCCCACGTACTGGACCCCCGCCGCCCTGATGCGCGCGGCGAGCTCGTGCGTGATGAGGGTGCCGTTGGTGGAGAGGACCGGGCGGATGCCCTTCTCGGTCGCGTAGCGCGCGAGGCCGAGGACGTCCTTGCGCAGCAGCGGCTCGCCCCCCGAGAAGATGACCGCCGGCACGCGGAGCGCCGCCAGGTCATTCACCAGCGCAAGGGCCTCCTCGGAGGTCAACTCCTCCTGATGGCCGCGCGCGGGGGCGTCCAGGTAGCAGTGGGGGCAGCGCAGGTTGCAGCGGTGGGTGATGCTCCAGACGACCAGCGGCGGCGAGGCGGTCGAGAACCTCAGGAGCCCCGGCTCCACCCGGCCCGCAGCCTCCTGGCGCATCGCCTCCGCCACCGTCGCGGTTCCGCACAAGAGTCTGGTGAACCCGACCATCGTCCGGCCCCGCCTGCGAGTGGGATCAGGGAGCAACGGCCTTGAGGCGAGCAAACTGCGTGCCGCCGCCCTTCGGCAGGCCGAGCGCGACGGCCCGACCCTGCCTCCGCCACGGTTCGCGCCAGTGGCAGCCGTTGAGGCGAAGCTTCCCAGGATTGGGAAGCAAGGCCGACCCCGCCCGGTCGTCGGTCAGCGGCGCTCTGCGTGCCGGATGCGAAGCCCATCCCCGTGTTCCGACTTTTCGCGCGGATCTGGAAGCCGCTTGGCACGCCGCTTGCAAATCCTGGCACGCTGTGGTGTGCTCGCGATACGTGCGGGAACTCCAATGTGTAAAGGAGACTGAACGGATGAGACTGAGTGCAGGTCGGGTGGCGGTGTTGACCGCTGGGTTGTGCGGGGCGACGCTCCTGGTGATCGCGGCCGAGGCGGAGGCGCCGAAGCACAAGTACATCGGGGTGGGCAAGTGCGCGAAGCTGTGCCACAAGACGGCGAAGCAGGGCAACCAGCTCGGCCTGTGGGAGAAGTCCAAGCACGCCGAGGCGTACAAGACGCTTCTGACCGATGCGGCGAAGGAGACGGCGAAGAAGCTGGGGATTGACGCGCCGGAGAAGAGCCCGAAGTGCCTGAAGTGCCACGCGACCGCGTACGACGTGGCCGCCGAGTGGCGCGCCGAGGGCTTCTCGGTCGAGGACGGCGTCCAGTGCGAGTCCTGCCACGGCGCCGGCGATGGCTACAAGGACAAGGAGACGATGAAGGACAAGGCGAAGGCCCTCTCGCTCGGCCTGGTCATCGGCGACGAGAAGACCTGTCTCGGCTGCCACAACGACACCGCCCCCTCCTGGAAAGCCGACCGCTACACTACAAAGGACGGGAAGAAGGTGGGGTTCGACTACGAGCAACTCAGGACGAAGCTCGCGCACCCCAGGCCGAAGGGCGGCGAAGGGGACGAATGAGAGCCGCCGATGGCCAGTAAAGTGCTATCCTGGTTCGGCGTCGAGGTCGTCAAGGGGCGGCGCATCCCCATCCGGCTTCGGCGCCGCGGCTGGGTGCTCCTCACGCTCCTCGTCGTGGTCGTCGGCAGCGGCTCTTTCCTCTGGGTCAGCACCAAGGCCTGGTTCTGCAAGACCTGCCACATCATGAAGCCCCACTACGAGTCGTGGAAGGCATCCACCCACGGCCAGAAGGGCGTGGAATGCATCGAGTGCCACTTCCCGCCCGGCTTCACCAACGCCATTTCCTCCAAGTTCCGCGCCGCCTCCATGCTCGTCTCCTACATCACGGGCACCTACTCCACCCAGGCGCGGGCGGAGGTCCAGGACGCCTCCTGCCTCCGCCCCGGCTGCCACGACACACGCCTGCTCGAGGGCCGCGTGACGTTCAAGGGGGTGCACTTCGACCACAAGCCCCACCTCGAGGAGATGCGCCGCGGCAAGAAGCTCCGCTGCCAGACCTGTCACTCCCAGATCGTCCAGGGCTCCCATATCACCGTCACCGAATCCGTCTGCTTCACCTGCCACTTCAAGGACCTCAAGAAGGGCCGCGTCGAGGAGCCCGTCGCCGGCTGCACCGGCTGCCACGACGTCCCAAAGAAACCCCTCAAACTCGCCAACGGCAACGAGTACAAGCACGCCGACTACGCGAAGGTGGCCTGCTACAAGTGCCACTTCGACTCCGTGGAAGGCGACGGCCGCGTGCCCAAACAGGTCTGCATCGGCTGCCACAGCGAGCCCGACCGCCTCGCAAAGTTCGACGACCACGAGTTCATGCACAAGCACCACGTGACCGACCACAAGGTGGAGTGCTTCCACTGCCACAACGAAATCCGCCACGGCCGCGCCCCCGAGCCAGAGCCGATGGACGCCACCTGCAACCGCTGCCACACGGGCAAGCACGACCTCACGGCCCAGCTCTACCGCGGCACCGGCGCACGCGGCGTCAAAGACCAGCCCAGCAGCATGTCCGCCGCAAAGGTCCACTGCATCGCCTGCCACCAGTTCCCTGGCGGCATCCCCGGCCACGCCCCGATGGGCACCTACGAGGCCGGCGAGAAGTCCTGCATCGAATGCCACGGCAAGGACGTCGAGGGCATGCTCGCCGACTGGAAGAAGGAGGCCGACGCCGCTGTGAAGCAGGCCAGCGACGAGTTCGAGAAGGCCGAGGCCGCGGCCAAGGCCCTCCCCGACGAGCAGGCGCGCAAGGCCGCCCTCGCACGCCTCGACGACGCCCGCCACAACCTCAACCTCGTCCGTTACGGCAAAGCCCTCCACAACCTCGACTACGCCAAGGCCATCCTCAAGAAGGTCCGCGCCGCCGCCGCCGCGGCCGCCCAATCCGGGGGTGCCAAATGAGCACGGCAGCGGAGAGCATCGAGCCACGAGCACCGAGCCGCGAGCCTTCTGAAGAGAAGCTTGAAGCTCGTGGCTCGCCGCTCG
>Ga0194110_10002780_pt1 | contig 22044 bp, 19 predicted proteins | sample TA2Kig1200mmetaG_FD_146192 | JGI IMG/M metagenome (GOLD analysis project Ga0194110, IMG submission 146192) | Freshwater microbial communities from Lake Tanganyika, Tanzania - TA2015032 Kigoma Deep Cast 1200m | ecosystem: Environmental > Aquatic > Freshwater > Lake | place: Tanzania: Lake...
TCAACGCCCCTCAGTTCAGGGCCGAATTGGGCGCGCTGATGGGCAGTTGTCCTGCCTGCGGCGCGTCCAAGATGCGCCTGGCGCTGCGGGGGGCCTGCGCGCCAGGCAATGGCAACCCCTGTGCAACGTGCGCAGACGAGCAAGCAGGGCTTACCGCCACGCTGCTGCGCTTTTGGGAGCTGCTCGGCTCGCCGCCCGCAGAGTTGAAGACTATCCTGCAAACGCCCCAGTTGCGCGCCTCCATCCAGCGCCTTGTCGGGGTGATCAGCAAGTGGGGTTTGCACTATCCGCTCATCATGCCGACGACGGTGAAGTGGGAGGTCACCAACCGCTGCAACCTGGGCTGCCAGCACTGCCTGGTCAGCGCCGGCAGGCGGCTGGAGCACGAGCTGAGCACCGAGGAGGCCCTGGCGTTGGTGGATACGTGCGTCGGCCTGGGCGTGCAAAACCTGGGCATCCTGGGCGGCGAGCCGCTCTTGCGCGAGGATGTCTTCGCGGTCATGGAATACGCCGTCGCCAAAAAGCTGTCCGTCACGTTGACCACGAATGCCCTCGCAATGAATGACGCGGCCGCCAGCCGCATCGCGGCCATGGGGCTGCATGATATCGCGGTGAGCGTGGATGGGATCGGCGAGGTGCATGACCGATTCCGCGGGGTTCCAGGAGCATTCGGCAGGACTGTGCAGGGAATCAACAATCTGGTCAAGCACGGGGCGCACTTCGCCATCTTCACCGTGGTCTCCCGGCACAACCTGCATCAGCTCGGCGAGATCGTTGACCTGGCTGTTGGGCTGGGCGCGGCCAAATTCGCCATCAACGACCTGCAGCCCTCCGGCCGCGGCCAGGCGCTGCGTGACCTGTGCCTGTCACAAGAGGAATTCGAGCGCCTGGGCGAGATCATGGAGGGGAAACGGGCAGAGCATCGTGAGCAGCCGACCCGGCTGGCCTGGGCCGGCGTGGGCAAAAGTCGAGCCACGCCCGACATCGAGCGCGGGCCTTTGTTGATGAGCAAGTGCGGCGCGGGGCTGACGGAGCTAACCGTGGGCGCCGATGGCACGATCCGAGCCTGCCCCTTCTTGCCGCCGACGACGGAGAATCTGCGCCTGCGCACCCTGGAAGAGATCTGGTTCGATTCGGCTGAGCTTGACGTGTACCGCGAGCGCGCCGGGCTGAAGGCCCGGTGCGGCGTCTGCCAGCTCAAATACGCGTGCAGCGGGTGCCGGGCCAGGGCCGAGGCGTTCCTCGACGACCCGCTGGGGCCGGACATCCGGTGCCGGTTGGACTATGCCTTCGCTCCCGACGAGCGAATTCCGATTCCGACCGGAATCGAGGCTTCAGCCGGTCTCCTGGTCTGAGCGCCGAACCGCCTGAAGGCTCGACTCCCTGGGGAATGGGAATTTCCAGGCAAAGGAAAACCATGCAGGCCAACCTGAACACCGCCGAGGTCGAACAAACCATCGCCTGGAACACGGCCGTGCAAATGATGGGCGCGATCCTGGCCGGGCCGCAACTGAACTACCGGATCACCTCGGTGTTCCTGTCGGGCGACGAGCGCACGCAGTTCGTCAACGATTTCATGCGCCTGGTTCAGGAAGGGGCCTTCCCCCCGTATTGGGGCAAGTGCCTCTCGACCATCAGGCCGCGCGCCGAAGCCAGCCTGGCGATCCTGGTTATCGGCTTCAAGCAGACCAACCGGCCGGACGGCGTGGATTGCGGCGTCTGCGGTGCGGCGACCTGCGAGGACTTCTACCGGCTGAATGACCAATGGGGCCGGGCGGCGCCCTGCCCGTTGGGGCTGATGACCTTCTGCGACGCCATCTCGCGCGGCCTGCAGATGGCGCACATGGCGTATCTCGCAAGCCTGTCGAGCCTGACGCAATCCCTCGGCAAGGCTGCGCTGGCCCTGAAACTGCTCGACGCCGACTTCGCGCTCGGCATCTTGTTGGAGTTGGGACCGATCGTGGTGACCACGCGGGAAAACGAAGGGTGACTGTTCGGCCTGGGTTCAAAACGCAAGCATCCTGAGCGGAGCGGAGCGTCTTCTGCGGAGCGCAGTCGAAGGACGCGACCTCGCAAGATGACCGCTCCGCATTCCTTCGACTGCGTCCGGCACACAACGCCGGACTCCGCTCAGGATGCTCCGCTACGGTCTGGACGGTCACAACGAAAGGAATAGTTGATGTCCAAAGGGAAAATCGTCGCCGTGAGCATCGGCCACACGCGCAGCCAGATCACGCCCGAGGCCCAAGAGGCGCTGCGAAACGTGGATGTGGTCGCAGGGCATCCCGGCTTCATCGAGATCGCCGCGCCGTACCTTAACCCGGCGGTTGTCTGCATAGACGACCGGGCGACGCAGGCCGGCGCCGACAGCCCCGAGGCGGCGAAACAAAATCGCGTGGCCGCGGTCGTGGCCCAGGCTTTGCTCGGCAAGTCGGTGGCGATCTTGAGCGGCGGCGATACCGGGATCTGGGGCTATGCCGGCTTCTTCATCGAGGCCCAGCAGGTTCACGAGGGCGCGTTCGACGTCGAGGTGATCCCCGGCGTGGCGGGCATGGTGGCCTCGGCGGCCCGGGTGGGCGCGCCGTTGATGAACGGCTTCGCCCTGATCGCGTTGGGCGACGAAGATACACCCTTCGAGGTCATCGAGCGCCGGCTGCGGGGCGCGGCGCAGGGAGGCTTCGCCATCGTGCTGTACAAACTGATCCTGGAAGCAGCCGGCTGCCCCGCTGCCTACCCGCCGGACCGCTACCCGGAGCTTCATCCGCCCCTGGAGCGCACGCGAGAGCGACTGGAGCGCGCCTACGCCATCCTGGCGGAACACATCGCGCCGGCGACGCCGCTGGCGATCATCACCGATGTCTACGACCAATCCTCGAACTACAGCGGCCGGTCGCCCCTGCTCGGCTCGGACACGGGCCGGGAGGAGATCATCCTGACCACGTTTGACAAATTTCTGGACTACCGCGACCACTACCGGTTCCTGACGACCGTGATCATCGGTGAGGAGATGACGCGGGTCTGGCGCGACAGGATTTATACCGCCCCATGGAACCGCCGCTGGGCTTATGATGGGCAGATCCTGCAACGGGTGGCAGGGCTTGAGTACCTGGTGCAGGCCGAACAGTTCTTCAAGAAGAACGGTTAGCCCTCTGGATTGGAGGCTTCAGCCGGTCGCACTGATTGCCCAGAGAAACCGGCTGAAGCCTCCAATCCGGGGCGAGAGGCATGTCCAGGTTCCAGGATAGGACAGTGCATTGCTACATCACGGCGACTCTCGACCCTGCGCGGTCAGAAATAACCGCAAGTGCCGTGCTCGATCTCGTGGGAGAGACGCAGTCTGGGGAGTTGATCCTGCAGCTCAACCCCAACCTGCGGGTGACGGGCGCTCGTGTCCGGGGAGCCGCTTGCGATTTCTCTCAGGGCGAAAGCGGCCGGGTCGTGATCTCCTGGCCGGCGGACGGAGCGGGCGCTGAGCCGGTCTTGGAGGTGGATTACGCCGGGTGCCTGCCGCAACACAATGCCGCGGGGGAAGAGGCACGAGCCTTCATCGGCGAGGAATTCTTCTGGTTGCGCGATGACCAGTTCTGGTTCCCGGTGTTCGCTGACCGGCAGGAGGAGCTGCTGCCCGTGCCCCCCGGCCGCTATGCCGTCCAGATGCAGTTGCCGGCGGGGTGGGAGGCAGCCGCTTCGGCGCCGCTGATCCGCCGCTGGCAGGAAGGGCCGTGTGCGTGCTATCGGTGGGACACCCAAGACGAACATCCGGGCCTGTCGGTGGTGGGCGGCCGGCTGCAACGGCATGTCGCCGGCAGGTGTACGTTCCTGTGGCTCACGCCCAGACCCGACCTGGCGGAGGCCGTGCTCGGCGCGTTGGATTTCTGTGAGGCACGCCTGGGGCCATATCCCCACGCTGACCTGACCGTGGCGCTGGGGCCGGCCTTCATCCCCGGCGGCTATGCCGACCGTGGCCTGATCCATGTCGGCGAGAACAAGCTGAACGCGCGCACCCTGGCCCATGAATTGGTGCATCAGTGGTGGGGCCGCGGCGTTTGGGCCAAGGCCCACGGCGATCGTTGGCTGACCGAGGGTCTGGCTGGCTACCTGTCGCTGCTCTACGTGGCAGGGCGGGGCGAGTTGGAGCTCGGTGAAGTCCTGGCGGAGTTCCGAGAGGCTTACCGGCAGGCCGTGACGACCTGGGGCGACAAGCGCCTGGCCGAGGTCAACCGCGAGGATTACGAACGCAAGGGCCTGGTCAGCGCGCTGATCTACAAGAAGGGCGCCTGGCTGCACCGGATGCTGCACGGCCTGCTCGGCGAGAGCTATTGGGGGGCGCTGCGGGCGATCGGCGCCGACTACTGCGGCAAGCCCATCACGACGGAGCAATACCTGGCCGGCCTGGTCGCAAGCTGTCCGGAGCACCGCGCGGCGATTGATGCCTTTGCGCAGCAGTGGATCGACGCGCCGGGGCTACCGGACACATTGGCCTGTCACCCTGAGCGGGTCTATAACTCAACGCAAATGACAGCTCAAAGCCAGCGAAGGGTCTCGTTGGCGACGGAGAGATACTTCGCTGGGGCCACGCCGTGACTGGCGTTGACCCGTTAACCCGCTCACGCTGCGCAGTGACATTTTCATGGGCCATGGCGCCGCATGCGGCATAAAATTGCCTTAAGCCCAGTCGAAGGGGTGCGCCCCCTACAGATTGAGAAGATACATTCTATGACCACACAGCCCTTAGTCAGCGTGCGGTTGGTGACCTACAACCACGAAAAGTACATCGCGCAATGCCTGGAAGGTATCCTGATGCAGCGCACCGACTTCCCGTTCGAGGTGGTAGTCGGCGAGGATTGCAGCACGGATCGCACGCGGGAGATCGTGCTGGCTTACGCGGAGCGGTATCCGGACAAGTTGCGCGTCCTGCCCGCAGAGGCCAACCTCGGTCACATGCGGAACAGCCTGCGCGTCTACCAGGCGTGTCGAGGGAAATACCACGCGATGATCGAAGGGGATGACTATTGGATTGATCCGCTCAAGCTCCAGATGCAAGCGGATTTCATGGAAGCGCATCCTGATGTCTCCCTCTGCTTTCATAACGCGCTCATTCTGAACGAGAAATATGCCGCGACGCGCTTGTTTTTTGAGCACGCGCCCGCCGAAATCCTGGATTTTGCCACTGCGTATCAGATGACACTGCCAATGCCTAGCCTGATGGCGCGCAGCGATGTGTTGGCGACCTTACCTGAGTGGCGGCTGAAGATCCGATGCGGCGACCTGCTTTTCCGTCTGTGGTGCGCCCACCATGGGAATCTCGGCTATCTCGACCGGATTATGTCGGTCTATCGGCGGCATGGGGGCGGGCTTGACGCCAGCACGTACGCACAAGGTCCCAGGGCCTATTACGACGACGTGCTGTTTACCTATCGCGAATTCGATCAGGCGACCCGGTTCGCGCACACCAACCTGATTCAACGCGAGATCGCACGAATGCAAGAGGAGCAGTTGCGACAACAAACACGCCGCTGGTATTTCTTGCTGCGACCGCGCTACATCGCCGTCCGACTCAAGGAATATGCTAACTGGATTTACCGGCAGAAGAATCTACTCAGGTAGCGCCATGCCACTGACTGTGTCTGTCATGATTCCTGCCTACCGTCGCCCCAAGGATTTGGCCGATTGTCTCGACTCGATCCTGGGGCAATCAGTATCGCCACTTGAGGTGATTGTGGTTGATAACGATGCAAAGTTGAGCGCGCAAGCGGTAGTTTGTCAATACGAAGCACGATACCGCGAACAGAGAATCGCACTGCGCTATCAAGCCAGCCACAAGAACAGCCCGTCATTCGCCCGGAACATGGGTGCCAAGTTGTCGCAGGGCGACATTGTGCTTTTCTTGGATGATGATATTTTCCTGCAAGAAGATTTCCTGAGTGAAATCCTGAAAGTATATGAAGTGAAGCCCGCTGCCTTGGGGGTGCAGGGCTATATCACGAACACAGCGGAAAGACCCCGGTGGTTGCGCAAGGTCTTCTTCCTGCCTAACTTTGAGCCGGGCGCGTGTCGGGTGTTGCCTTCGATCCGTTCTAGCTACCCGTTTGCGCCGAACACGCTCATTCCATGCGAGCGTCTCTCAGGTGGCGTTGCTTCGTATCGTCGCTCGATCCTGACAGAATTCTCGCAGGACGAGAATCTGCTCAGGTATTCTTTCGGGGAAGACCTTGACCAATCCTATCGCATCTTTAAGCGCTATCCTGATTCACTGTGGCTGACACCCTTTGCCCAGTGTATCCACAAGACTTCCCCGACGGGACGCGTTGTCGGGAAAGAGCAAGTTTACATCATCGAGGTATACGGACTATATCTCTTTTACAAATTGTTTCCGCCAACGTTGAAAAACAAGGCGATCTATTGGTGGAGCTTTTGCGGACGCATCCTGGGAAATATTAAACACCCTTCGCGCGCAACTCTCGTTGAGGTGGGGCACCGCCTTGGCGCATTAGGTTTTTGCCTTCGGCACTTGCGCGAGATCCAAACCGGCCACCTCGAGTTTTTCAACCGCGCTCTGGCTGAATGAGAACAGAAAACGTGATTGATGGAAGGAAGCGACATGAACCCCCTTGAATCGGCGTTTCTCGAAGTGGCTGAGAAGGAGATCGCGCGCCTCTCGCAGTGGTTCTACAAGACCCCCATGCTGGTCTCCCAGGCCAGGTATGAGGAATTGCAGGCCGTGCAGCAGTTACTCCACCGGGCGATGCGCTTTTTCGTGGCCCATTATGACGACTTCGCACCCCTTATGCCGCTGTCGGAGAAAGGCCGGCGGATCGTCGCCATCGCCTCGTGGCGTCCTTATCGCACGGGCGCCTACCGCCCTGATTTCGTCATCGGCCAGGACACACAGTTGCGCGTCTGCGAGATCGGCTGCCGGTTCCCGCTGGATGGCTTCTTCAATGCCGGCGTCACGGAACTGCTCGCCTGCCGGTTGGCCGCGGGGCTGGGCGTGGATCAGCCGCCGACCCACTACCGGCGCTTCCTCGACCACCTGACCGGCCACTTCGGCCCGTTCGAACGGGTGCGCGCCCTGAAAAGCCCGGCCGACCGGCCGATGGATCTGCGCCTCTACACGCAGATCTTCGAGAAGACGGGGATCCCCTGCACTGTGCATACGCCGGCCGAGATCGCCGCGCAGCCCGAACTTTTGTCCGACGCGGCCGTAATTGATGAGTTCAACCAGATGGATCTGGAGACGCTCGACGATGCGGTCATCGAGAAGCTGGCCGCGGCGAACAGCCTGAACGATCTGCGCACCAAGTTCCTGATCCACGACAAGCGCTTCCTGTCAGTGCTCTCGAACCGCGCCTTCCTGGCGCATTTCCTGAACGAGGACGAAAGCGCCTTTCTCACCCGGCACGTCATCCCGACCTACACCCGCAGCCAGGCCCCCGAATTGTGGGCGCAGGCCCAAGGCGACCAGGAGTGCTGGCTGCTCAAGCCCTATCTGCTGGGAAAAAGCGCAGGGTTACTGGCCGGCTGGGTCACAGACGAGGAACGCTGGCAGGCAGCCTTCCAGTCCCCCGATATCGAGAAGATGGTGCTCCAGCCCTTCATCCGGCAAAAGCAGTTCGTGGCCCCGCTCGAAGGTCGGATGTATATGGATTACGTCGTAGGTTCATTCCTGTGCTTCGAGGATGAGTTTCTCGGCCCTGGTCGGTTCCGGGCCTCATCCTTTCCGGTCACAAACCAGGGCGATGACCGCAAAGTCGCGGCCTTTGTGACTGAGCAGCCCGGTCTGCTAAAATCGCCATTTATCCTATGAACGTATTTGTTTACGCTCCCCCGCGCTCAAGTAAACCACAAAGGACACGAAGGACACAAAGGATAAATGTACCATAGACATGCGGGGAAGAACATGGCAAATTACGAGCTGATTCCAAAGGACGTAGAGCATTGGGGCAAAGCATTGCTCGACGCCGCCTTCGAGGTGCATACCCTCTTGGGCGCCGGGTTTTTAGAACGGGTCTATGAGGAGGCCCTGTGCCACGAACTCACACTCCGGCATGTGCCGTTCGAGCGACAGAAAGCGATCGTTGTGCCCTACAAGGATTTCCAGATTGAAGGACAGCGCCTTGACCTGCTGATCGGCGGTCTGGTCATCGCTGAGATCAAGGCTGTGGATGCCATTCATCCTGTCCATCAGGCCCAGTTGATGTCCTACCTCAAAGCGACCGGTCTGAGACTGGGGTTCGTCATCAATTTCAATGTGCCGCATTTGAAAGAGGGCATCCGCCGTATTGTGCTTTGATTATAGTGTCCTTACTGCCAACAGGCACAGTTTTTTATTTTCACCACGAAGGACACAACGCTATTCCTTGACAGTTTCTTTGTGTCCTTCGTGTCCTTTGTGGTGAACAAGAAACATGAAAAATACTATCGACATGCTTACAGACGAACGCGATGGCAACACCTATCGCACGATGGTCATCGGCGACCAGTGCTGGATGGCTGAGAACCTCAGGTATCTGCCGTCCGTATCGCCCATCTCAGCGCGTTCTCCACGTAGACTGTGGCGGCACGTCCAAAACAATTCCCGAATCCGCCCGTACTACTACGTGTACGGCTATCCGGGGAGACGGGTCAGCGAGGCCCAAGCCACCGCCAACTACCGGCACTACGGGGTGCTGTACAACTGGCCGGCGGCGATGGGGGCTTGCCCACCGGGCTGGCATCTGCCCGGCGATGAGGAATGGACGCAGTTGGTGGATTACTTGATGCAAGCATATGGCCTGCACAACGATTGGGTGCATACCCACTGCGCCGGCAATGCATTGAAATCGCGCCGCCAGATTGATTCGCCGCTGAACAATGCCGGCAACCCAGCCGAGCACCCGCGCTGGGATTCGATCCATACCCCGCCGCCGGAGCGGAAGACCGTAGCCGTCAATGTGGGGCAGCAGTACGGCACGGATGAGGTTGGTTTTTCAGCTCTGCCGGGCGGCCGCTACGCCTACGGCGCATTCACGGAGCTTGGCTTCATCGGCTTCTGGTGGACTTCCACCGAGTGCTATGCCACGCGCGCGTGGTACCGGTTCATGCGCCACGAGTTCGGCGACGTGACCCGCTCTAGCTTTGACAAAGCCGCTGGTCTCAGCGTCCGTTGCGTCCGGGACTAGAGATACTGAGCAGGACGGATTGAGCCACGAATTACACGAATTGCTCGAATTTGCCTCTTCGTCTTCGTGAAATTCGTACAATTCGTGGCAAGAAAGCTGTATCCGTTGCGCAAACACTCATCAGGTCAATTCATGTCCACCTTTACCGACCTCAGGGATGGCAACGTCTACCGGACCGTGCGAATTGGCAACCAATGCTGGCTGGCCGAGAATCTGAGATACCTGCCGGCCGTCTGCCCGGCCACGAGCACCCCGGACGGCTCGGCGATGTACTACGTTTACGATTACCAGGGCGACAGCGTGCATGAGGCGAAAGCCACCGCCAATTACCGGAATTACGGCGTGCTTTACAACTGGCCGGCGGCCCTGACGGCCTGCCCGGCCGGGTGGCACCTGCCCAGTGACGCGGAATGGTCGGAGCTAACGGGCTTCGTGATCAGCAGCGATGAGCGAATCACCGCAGCGAATGTGGGCTATGCTCTGAAGTCCTGCCGGCAAGTGGATTCGCCGTTGGGCGACGACTGTAACACGACCGAGCATCCGCGCTGGGAATCCGATCACACAGACCTCGGCGCCGATGCGTCTGTTATTTCGGCTATCCGTCGCATGGTGAGGAACTTTGTCAGTCGCGCGCCGGCGCGCTGCGGCGCCGATCTGGTTGACTTTTCAGCCCTGCCGGGCGGTCGCAGCACCTATGGCGGGTTCTACCGGCTGGGCGATCTGGGCTACTGGTGGTCGGCGACCGAAGCCTCGCCGCTGCGCGCCTGGTGCCGACAAATGACCACCGGCGGAACTGTGAACCGTTGGGACATGAACAAGCCCTACGGTTACAGCGTCCGCTGCGTTCGGGATCAGGCCTTGTCGGGAACAGCGTCATTCTGAGCGGGTCTACCCTTGAATCTCTCGTTACGGCGTGAAACCAGCGAAGAATCTCGTTATGATGAACACGCAACCAACCATCCCTCCCCTCTACGACCCGGGACGCACCGACGAGGCGCACCGGACGGCTGAGTTTCGCAAGAGCGCCACACTGGAGCAACTCCTGGCAGAGCTGAACGGCCTGCTGGCGGGCTGCCAGGCGCAGATGAACCAGCAGTACACGCGGCCGCGCTTCCCGTTGGTCCTGATCGTGGGCTTGCCGCGCAGCGGGACGACCCTGTTCCTGCAATGGCTGGCCGAGAGCAAGCAATGGGGCTATCCGTCCAACATCATCTCCTGGTTTTTCGGCGCGCCGTACATCGGCGCGCGCGTCCAGCAGGTGTTGGTCGAGCACGACTACAAGCATCAGATCACGGACTTTCAGAAAACGGACCCGTATGCTTCCTCCCTGGGGACGACAAAAGGCGCAACCGCGCCGCACGAGTTCTGGTACTTCTGGCGGCGCTTCTTCCCGTTCAGCGAAGACTGCGAGGTCGTACCCCCGGAGGCGTTGGCGCAGATAGACGTGGCCCGCCTCAACGCCGAGTTGGCGACCCTGGAAGCGGCCCTGGCAAAGCCCCTGGCGATGAAAGCGATGCTGCTCAACCAGCACATCCCCTTCCTGGATGCGGCCTTCGAGCGGGTGCTGTTCGTTCACGTGCAGCGCGACCCACTCCTGGTGATGCAATCCATCATGGAGGGACGCCTGAAAAACTTCGGCACGGAAGAACGGTGGTATTCGTTAAGGCCACCCGAGTATCGCTGGCTGAAAGATCTCGACCCGGTTCGCCAGGTGGCGGGGCAGGTGCACTTCATCTCGAAGGCCGTGGCGGAGGGGCTGGCCCAGGTTGCCGAGTCCCGCAAGATGGCGGTGGACTACGAGCGCTTTTGCCAGGATCCGGCCGGGTCTTGGGAGGCGCTACGCGCGCAACTGGCGGCGCAAGGGCATGCCCTCGAGGGTGCGTATCAGGGGCCTGAGCGCTTCGAAGCAGCGACCGGTCTGCGAGTGTCGCCGGAGCGCCGGATGAGCTTCCAGGCGGCGCTGGCAGAGATCGCGGCCATGGATAGCCAACCATGAACGTCATCGTTGATGGCAACGGCTTACAGGCGCGTGCCCATGCCCAGGACGGCCGGCGTCTGGACACCTTTCTCGCCTTGCTGGCTGGCCTGCCCGCCTGCCGCGTCAGCGTCAGCCCCGAGGCGCCGCTGACCGCCGAGCTGCTGGCGGGGCAGGACGTGTTGATCATCACGACGCGTAAATGGCAAACCTCGCCCTACACCCTAACGGAGCTTGACTCAATCCCGGCGTTCGTCCGTCAGGGCGGCGGGCTGCTGCTGCTGTCCAATCACGGCGATGTGCCCGGCCGTCACCCGCTGGACATGACCCGCAGCGACGCTCTGCTGGCCCGTGCGTTCGGCATTGAGATCGAAAACGCCTTCTTCTCCCATCCTGAACCAAGCCGGCTATCCGAGTTTGGCGAAGCGGATCTGCTGGCCGGGCATCCGATCCTGCGCGGCGCGGCGGGGGAAGCGCCGGTGCGCTCGCTGGTGACGAACAACTGCTGCAGCATCGTTTCGCCGGATGGCGCTCCACTGATTCGCTTGACCGATCGGATGATAGACCATCGCAACGGGTTTTCCTCCCAGGGCCGGTGTTTTGCCATCGCATTGGAAAACAATCTGAAGGTTGCCAGGGGCAGGGTTGTGATGGTGGCGGATTCAGGGTTCATCGGCACAGCAGGAACCACCTTCCCCGGCGTAGGATTGATTGACCAGGGCGACAACTCCCGCTTCGCGCAGAACGCAGTGCGCTGGCTGGGGCGCGCACTTTGATTGGAGGTATTTGTTTACCGCATCTCAGATACACCGCAGAGACGCAGAGAACGCAGAGGAAGCAATGGAGATCAATCAACTCACAGAGGCCATCATTGGTTCGGCAATAGAGGTGCATCGCGCCCTTGGACCAGGGTTGTTGGAATCTGCCTACGAGGAATGTCTGTGCCGAGAGTTGGATTTGCGAAGCATTACCTTTGAGCGTCAACGGCCACTACCTGTAGAATACAAGGGGCTACGTTTGGACTGTGGATACCGTCTCGACCTGTTAGTAAGCGATAGGGTCGTCGTGGAAGTCAAAGCAGTTGAAAGCCTGTTGCCTGTGCATGAAGCTCAGCTCTTGACTTATCTGAAACTGGGGGGTTGGACGGTCGGGTTACTCATCAACTTCAATGTACCTGTGTTGAAGCAGGGGATCCGCAGACGCGTCCTGGGTCTGAAAGAGGAAAGACAAGAGCTCTCTGCGCCCTCTGCGTCTCTGCGGTAAACAAATACGATTGGAGATACTTGTGAAGCTCGGCATCATGCAGCCATACTTTTTCCCGTACCTGGGCCATTTTGACCTGATCAACCAGGTGGATGCGTGGATCGTGTTCGATACGGCCCAATACATGCGGCACCATTGGATGAATCGCAACCGCATCCTGCACCCCAACGCGGGCTGGCAATACATCACCGTGCCGCTCCGGAAACACGCTCAGGCAATCCCAATCAACCAGGTTCAGATCGCCATGGAAGAGGATTGGCGCGGGCGGATTCTGCGGCAGTTGCAGCACTATAGGCAAAAGGCGCCTTTCTACAAGCCAGTCATCGGCTTCCTGGAGGAGTGCTTTGCGGAAGCGAGCGCCAGCCTGGCCGAGACAAATCTCGCGACACTCAAGAAGACCTGCCAGAGATTGGGTATCTCCACCCCCATGCGCGTGTTTTCGCAGATGAACCTTGCCCTGGAAGGGGCCATCGAAGGCCCAGGCGATTGGGCCCTGGTCATTTCACGTGCGGCCGGGGCCGCCGAGTACGTCAATCCTGCCGGCGGCGCGGCGCTGTTCGACGAGGGCCAATTCGCCGCACACCATATCAAACTGACCATTCAATCGTTTACGAACATGCTCTATCCCTGCGAGCCTTATCAGTTCGAACCCGGCCTGTCCATCATTGACGTGATGCTGTGGAACGCGCCGGAGCAGATCAAACGCTATCTGGATGAATCGCGCTTGCGGCAGGCAGCATAGCGGATAGCCCCCTTTCATAAAGGAAATTACTATGACGGAGATATTAATCATGTCCCATCTGGTTCAGGATATTTGAACTCTCAATGTGACCGAGCGTCCCGATAAGAAAGACGATCAGTATGAATGAGCTTTACACGAATTTCCTTGAACTCGCCAAGACCGCTGTCCCCTACTTTGGGCAGTGGACCTATACACATCCGATGATTGTCACCCAGGAGACAAACGAAACGATGCGCTTTTTGCAAAAGGCGATGTACACATCCATCCGCCATTTTGTGGAGAATTACGATGCCTATCGTCACCTGATGCCGGTTTCAGAGCAAGTGTCGGCTATATTGTCTCTCTGCAAGGATGTGCCGTACCGCCCCGGAACCTACCGCACCGACTTTTTGATTGACGAAAACAAGCGGATTCGGCTGATCGAAATCACCTGCCGCTTTGCCCTGAACGGCTTTTTGCGCAGCGGGTTTTTCCACCTGTTGGCCGACCGGTTCATCCAAGAGCACCCGCAGGTTGTCAAAATTGACCCATACACGGCGTTCTTCGATGAACTCGCGGCGTATTTCGGAGCGTTTTCGCACGTCTGCCTGTTGAAGGATGACAAATTCAACGAGGGTCGGTATCTCAAACTGCTTTTCCAAAGCGCCGGCTACCCGGTTCACGTGCTCGAATTGGATGATATTCCGGCCCGTCTCGACCTGCTGGAGCATGCGGCTGTCATCGGTCAACTGCGCCACGATGAATTATGCGCCTTGTCGTTGCCTGTCGTGGAGCGCATCATCCACTCCAACCTGATCAATGACCTGCGCACGGTCTTGCTCATCCACGACAAACGCTTTTTCGCGGTGTTGGGTAACGACGACTTTCTCCACACCGCGTTGAGTAAAGCCAATGCGGAGCGCTTTCGCGCTCACCTTGTCCCGACCTGGGGCTGGCATGAAAGGCGTGACCTCTGGGCGCAGGCGCGCCAGCACAAGGAGGATTGGGTCATCAAGCCGCGCGCCCTGGGGATGGGCATCGGGGTCAAGGCGGGCTGCCTCACCGCTGAAGCCGAATGGCAGGCCGTTTTTTCGCAGGCCGATGTCGAAGACCTGACCTTACAGCCCTACGTTCCCCAGGCCAGGTTCCACGGCTGGGTGGGCGAGGAGGAACGGCGTGAGGATTACGTGGTGGGGACGCTCTTGTTTTTCGAAGATCATTATTTTGGCCCCGGTCTGTTCCGCGCCTCTTCATGTCCCATCACCAACCAGGGGGATGACCGGAAAATCGCCCCGCTGGTCTCGCCGGCCTTTGCAGGCATAGATGAGCGCATGGTCATTTGAGCGGATGGGATTGACAGGAAGCAGATGAAACTCGCCGTCATGCAACCTTACTTCTTCCCTTATTTGGGATATTTCGACCTGCTCAATATCGTTGATGAGTGGATTGTCTTTGATGTGGCGCAGTATATCCGCCATGGCTGGGTCAACCGCAACCGTGTCCTGCATCCCGTCTCTGGTTGGTGGTATATCACCGTTCCACTAAAGAAACACCATTTCACTACGCCAATCAACCAGATTGAAATATCGCATGACGTTGACTGGCGCACAAGGATCTTCAGGCAACTGCAACACTACAAAAAGGACGCCCCTTACTATGCCGAGGTCATCGCATTTCTCGAGGAGTGTTTTTCGGGGCTGTCCAACAATCTGGCAGAGGTGAATACGACGCTGTTCAGGAAGGTGGCCGGGCGATTGGGAATTGAACGACCGATCCACGTTCTCTCCGAAATGACGCTGGTCCTGGAAGGTCCTATTATCACTCCGGGCGATTGGGGCTGGGCCATCGCGCAGGCGGTCGGCGCCGATGAGTTCATCAACCGGCCGGGCGGGGCTGGATTCATAGATGAAACGGGGTACCGGGAACGGGGTATCAAACTCACCTTTCAATCTTTTGCAAACATGACGTACACCTGCGGCAAGTACCATCAGTTTGAGCCGGGTATGTCTATCATTGACGTGATGATGTGGAACGCACCGGAGCAGATCAAGCGCTACCTGGATACGTGGCGCCTGGGACAAGAGTAGGCTGGTCAGCATGAATAGGATCCTTGTCAAGCCTTCCTGCAACGCACGCGGCGCAAGTGGCAATCTTTCCTTTGCCCTGACCCTGTTTCTTGTGTTGGTGGGTGTCTCGATCTTCGCGCTGTACATGTTACAATTCCTACCCTTTACGATGGATGACGCCTTTATCACCTTTCGCTATGCGCGGAACTTTGTCAATGGGCACGGCATGGTATTCAACGCAAACGAGTACCCGAGAGCCGAAGGCATCACCAGCCCGCTCTACGCCGCCTTGTTAGCTATCCCGATCTATTTCGGATTGGATGTTCTGTCGTTTTCCAAGTGGCTGGGGATTGCGGCTACCGCTGTTTCTTGTGGCGTGCTCTTCGCAATCATCCGCCGGCTCATCAATCAATTGGTAAAGTTGCCCGGAAACCACATGGCAGTCATCTGCGGTCTCGGCATTTTGATATTCCTGAGCGATCCGTATGTGGCCGGCAATGCGGTTTCCGGCATGGAAACCGCATTGGCTGTGATGGCGGTATTGCTGTTTGTGTCGTACCTCTTGACCCTGCTGACGCAAGAGACGGAAAAGCTGGTTGGTTATTCCGCCGGCATTCTTGCTCTTATGGGTTTATTGGTCCCCTTGCTCAGACCTGAATGGGCCTTATTTGTTGTTACGGTGTTTGTCATTGCATCCTTGGTCGCTCCCCGCCAAAAGCGCGCTGTTCGGCTTGCCCTGATGGGTTTTTGCTTTCTGGGCGCGATATACTTTACAAGTCGGTTTCTCTATTACGGCCTGCCGTTCCCGCTGCCCTTTTATCTGAAACAGGGCACAACGGGACTATCCGGCTGGCGGGATATGTACTCCTATCTGCGGCAGATCTTTTTCCTGCTCCCCCTCGCAGGATTTGTTCTGCTGTGGCTCGTGCGATCATACCGGCAACACGAACGGCTCGATTGGTTGATTCCCGCCATCATCACGATAGCCACGCTCATTCAGGGAGCATACTACTTGACCATTCGCCATGTTATGGGAATGGGATTCCGTTTCTTTCAGCCTATCCACACGCTTATGATCGCACTGGCGTGCCTCGGTGCGGTCTTGATTTGGGATGCCTTTGAGGAATCGCATCACTGGCGCGCGGCCAGGATCGCGGCCATCGGATTGATGATCGCATTTGTGATCTCGAACGTCGTGTCCTACTCGTCGGCAAAAGTGATCTACGTGGACCGAAACGCGAAGGCTGTGATCGAGGCTATTCGGATCGGCAAGAATATGAAAGTGGCTGCCCAAGGTCGCCCGTTAACCATTGCCGTGAACGATTGCGGGGCAATCCCCTTCTACTCCGACTTCAAAGTGATTGACCTTGCCGGGTTGAATAATCGGCAAATCGCCTTGAACTCTACGCCAGCCGTTGTACTTGCGGAGATTGCGAATGGGGGCACTGATCTCGTCTTCCTTGTTTCCAATTCAAATCACGGCCTGACAGATCTCAGGGGATATGAGGAACTGACGTCCGATCAAGTGCAAGACCTCGGCTTTCATTACATCGGTAGTGTGAGAGTCAATCCAACTTATTTCCTGCTGATGTTCGGGCAACAGACGCTCCAGGTAGATGACTTTGCCAAGCGGTTCTCGGCCCTGGGCAGTTTGGAACTTGCCCCTTCTCCCTGAGCCGTGCAGTATGTGGGGAGCAGTCAAGGAGAAATTTGTGTCTATAACGCAACTGGCCATTCTGGGTGGCGCACCCGCCTTCGAAATGCCGCTGCACGTCGGCCGGCCCAACATCGGCGACCGCCAGCAGTTCATGGCCTCTGTGGGACAGATCTTGGACAACCGTTGGTTGACCAACTTTGGGCCGTTCGTGGGGCAGTTCGAGCGGGAGTTGTGCCGCTTCCTGGGCGTCAAACACTGCCTGACCGTCTGCAACGCCACCGTCGGGCTGGAGATCGCGGCGCGCGGCCTGGGGCTGGCGGGCGAGGTGATCGTGCCCTCGTATACCTTCATCGCCACAGCACACGCCCTGCACTGGCAAGGGCTCACCCCCGTCTTCTGCGACATTGACCCGGCCACCCACACCCTGGATCCCGCCCAGGTGGAGCGCCTGATCACCCCGCGCACCACCGGCATCGTGGGGGTGCACTTGTGGGGCCGGCCATGTGACGTCGAAGCCTTGCAAGAGATCGCCGGACGGAGGAGGCTGAAGCTGCTCTTCGACGCGGCCCATGCCTTCGGCTGCTCCCATCGAGGCCGCATGATCGGCAACTTCGGCGACGCCGAGGTCTTCAGCTTTCATGCCACCAAGTTCTTCAACACCTTCGAGGGCGGCGCGATCGTCACCAACGACGACGACCTGGCCCGTCGCGCCAGCATCATCCGGGATTTTGGCTTCACCGGCTACGACCGGGTGGCCGAGGTCGGCACCAACGGCAAGATGACCGAAGTCTGCGCCGCCATGGGCCTGACCAACCTGCGTTCGCTGGACGATTTCGTCCGCATCAACCGGCGCAACTACCACGCCTACCGCCGGGAGCTGGACGCCTTACCCGGCTTCCGGCTCATCCGCTACGACGAAAGCGAACGGGGCAACTTCCAATACATGGCCGTGGAAGTGGACGCACAAGAAGCCGGCATCGCGCGTGACGACCTGATCGAGGTGCTGCACGCTGAAAAGGTGCTGGCGCGGCGCTACTTCTGGCCCGGCTGCCATCGTATGGAACCGTATCGCACGCTCTATCCTGACGCTGGCGCGGCCCTGCCGCACACCGAAGAGGTCGCCGACCGCATCCTGGTGCTGCCGACCGGCTCGGCCGTCAGCGAAGAGGATATCGGGACGGTCGGCGCCATCCTGCGCGCCGCCGTCGCCAACGCAGACGCGGTGCAGCAACGAATCGTGAGCCATGGATAACCTCAGGCAGAAGACGCTTTACGGGCTGTTCTGGAGCCTGGTCGAACGAGTGGGACTGCGCGTCATCCAATTTCTGCCGACCATCCTGCTGGCGCGCCTGTTGACGCCGGAGCAGTTCGGGCTGGTGGGGATGCTGGCGCTCTTCATCGCGCTGGCGCAGACCTTCCTGGACAGCGGCTTCGGCGCGGCGTTGATCCAGAAGCAAGATGCCACCTACACCGACGAATGCTCGATCTTCTATTTCAACATCCTGGTCGGCGGCCTCGCCATCCTGGGGCTGTACTTCGCGGCGCCCCTGATCGCCGCGTTCTACAGCCAGCCGCTGCTGATCCCACTCACGCGCTGGCTCGCGCTCGATATCGTGATCAAATCGTTCAGCCTGATCCAAACGACCCTGTTGACCCGGGCGCTCGATTTCAAGACGCAGATCAAGGCCAACCTGTTCGCGACCCTGTGCGCCGGCGTGATCGGCGTGGCTGCGGCGTACTATGGCCTGGGGGTCTGGAGCCTGGTCATCCAGACCCTCGCCAACACGCTCCTGTTCACCGCCGCCCTGTGGCGGTTGAGCGCCTGGCGACCGGCGCTGCGGTTCAGCCTGGCCTCGCTGCGGGGGATGTTCAGCTTCGGCTCCCGGATGCTGGCATCCGGTCTCTTGGCCGTGTTCTTCGACAATTTCTACCAGATGTTCATCGGCAAGGTGTTCTCGGCCGGCCCGCTGGGTTACTACACCCGCGCTGCGTCGCTGCGGAGCGTGGTAATCGACGCGACGTCGAACACCCTGGGGCGAGTCATCTATCCGGCTCTGGCGTCTATCCAGGATGATGTTGAGCGCCTGAAACGCGGCTATCGCAAGACGGCGGTGCTGTCTACCTTCATCCATTTCCCGTTGATGATCGGCCTGGCCGTGATAGCGCAGCCGCTCATCACACTGCTCTTTTCCGCTCGTTGGGCGGATAGCGTGCTATTCTTTCAACTGATGTGCGTGGCCGGGCTGCTCTACCCGCTTAGCGTCATCAATCTCGACATCCTCAAGGTGAAAGGCCGTTCGGATCTCTTCCTCAGGCTCGAGATCATCAAGCGCAGCCTGATCGTCGTCAATGCCCTGGTCGCCTACCGCTCGGGCATCGGCGCTATCCTGCTCGGTCACGTGGTCGTCGCCAGCATCGCGTACTTCTTGAACAGCTACTATTCCGAGAGGCTAATCGCCTACCCGATGAAAACGCAAATCCGCGACGTGCTGCCTTCTCTGCTGTGCGCCAGCCTGATGGGCGGCGGTATGGCGCTCGTTGGTAGCGCGCTGGTGGCGGCTGGCGATTTCGCCCAACTGGTCGCCCAGGCGGTGGTGGGTGTGATCATTTACCTGGCCCTCAACTGGTTGGGAAAAACGGAAGCGTTGCAGGAAATGCTGAAGTTGGTAGTGGGCTGGACGGCCCGCCGCCGAGGAACGGCTCCGGGCCATGCCTGAAAACCCGCGGCTGGTTTTCGGCTTCGCCTCTCTTGCACTGCTGATCGTGTTGGCGGTTGTGCGCTGCACGCCGCATGTCGCGGCGGGGTTCGCGTTGGCGTCCGCGCTGCGATCGTTATATGGCGTCGCGTTCGCCGACCGCGAGGGCAGCGCTGCCGTGTGTGAGGACTGGTGCGTGGCGCCTGGCGGCCCGTTGACCGATGGACAGCGGTTGGTCGCCGGCAGCCTGTTGAACGCCCTGGGATGCGCAGATCAGGCCGTGCAGGTGTTGCCCGCCTTTGCGGCCGGCGCAGCGCGTTCGAACCTTCTGGCCTACCAATGGGGGCTCGTCGCCTGGAACCACGGGGATGCCCCTGCCGCAGCCGCACTTTGGCGCCAGGGGCAGGACATAGATCGCCTCCTGCTGGCGCAAGCGCGACGCAAGGCTGCTGACCTGGACGCAGCGCAACGCTGGTACGAAGCCGCGATCATGGCGGCCGGCTCGCCGCAGATGCAGGCTGAGACGATCACAGCCTACACAGAAGATCTGCGCGGCCGCATGTCCCCGGAGCAATTCAAGACGCGCCTGGCGTACCTGGCGGCTTATTTCGGCCCGGACACGGCCATCGGCTATCGGCTGAACGGGCAGCGAGCTTTTGGGGAAGGCAGTTATGGCGCGGCCGCCAGGAATCTTTCACAAGCGATCACACTGGGTTTCGCCGACAACGAGACCTGGTATCTGCTGGGGGAAGCCGCCTGGAAGACCGGCGATCTCGCAACCACTGAAAAGGCGTTTCGTTCGGCGTTGGCTGCCTCCATCCAGGTGACAGGCCGCCGGCCCTGGCACCTGGACCGCCTGGCAGCTTTGCTGATCAGCGAGAAGCGTCTGGACGAAGCGTTGCCATTCCAGGAACAGGCCGTGCGCTTGAGCGACTACTACTATTATGCGGACAATCTGGCCGTGCTCTATGCGCAACTCGGCCAGGTGGTGCGCGCCCAGGCGATGTGCGCTCAGGCAGCGGTGTCTCGATCGGTTCCCAAGGCGCTACGATGCCGAAATCCATGATGAACAAAGCATTCGCTCCCCTGCGCAAGAACACAGGCCTTGTGAACGCGCTGGCGCTTTCGGCCCTGGCGTTGGCTGTGATCGCGGTCAGTGCGCTGGTGGTCATCCTGCCCGGAGCGTCAACCTATCTCTTGGGGCTGATGGGGGGTGTGGGCTACATCCTGCTGTGTGTGAGCCAGCCCTTCGCCGCTTTTGCGATCCTCCTGCTTTTCGCCCTGACAGTCTGGCTATCGGGCATCAAGGTGGCGGGCGGCGTCTCTGTCATGATCGGCGTGGGCGCCGTTTTCACCTTGACCTGGCTCACGCACCTGATCTTCCGGTCAGCGACCTTCATCAGGGTGCGGGAATTCGGCCTCCTGCTGGCGTTGTCGGCGGTGTTATCTATCAGCACCCTGCTGCACCTGGACGGGCCAGCCGGTCTTGCGGCGGTCTCGACCTATCTGCAGCTCTTTCTATTCTTCATCCTGGTGATCAATTTGACGACAACACCTGAGCGGTTGACCATCATAGGCAACCTGATCATCGTCTCCTCTACCCTGTTGGCCGTGCTCATCCTGCTCGATCAGATCGGTTGGTTGCCGCCACAACTGATTCCCGAGCAAAACCTGAGCATAGCTCCGGGTGTTGCGGTAATCATCTCCCGCACGGCTGGCGTTTGGGGCGACGCCAATGTGACAGCGCTGCAGTTGACGATTGCCTTGCCCTTCATCATGGCGCGGTGGCCGGGGGCGAGCCAGGCGCGGCGGGCGCTGCTTCTGGCGGCGGGCGGCACGATTCTGGTTACCTTTGTCTGGACCTTCTCGATGGGGGGATTGCTAGGGCTATCGGTGATGATAATGGTCAAAATGTTGATGGCGCCGCGGCGCCATCGGCTATTCATTATTGCCAGAAATGGCCTGATAGGCATCGTCGCGCCTTCAGCCTTCCTCGCCTTCGCCCCAGAGCTATTCGTGCAGCGGGTGGTGATCCTGTTCGAGAGCAATGTGGCTGCACTCAACGCCTTTGATCGGGCCTCGTTGCTGACGATCGGCACCACACGCGGCGATGCCTGGTGGGCAGCGCTGCAGGCTATCGCGGCTGCGCCGCTGTTTGGATATGGCCCCGGCAATGGCATATATGCAAACGCGTCTCATAGCATTCTGCGTTCGACGATCTTCCTAAGCCCGCACAACATGTTCCTGGCGGTGGCTGGCGATCTGGGCCTGGTCGGTTTGGTGTTTTTTGTAGTCCTGTTCGTTTCGGCCCTGCGGGCGGTGTGGCCGCAGTCCAACGTGCCCGCGGGCGCGTCGAGCCTGCAAAGCACCCGCCAGGCACTCTTCATCGCCTTGATCGGCTTCACAGTTCAAGGCATGCTCCTGGAGGTACACAACATGAAGCTGCTGTGGATCCTGCTGGGCATGGCGATCGCCTATCGCGAGGTATCCGTCCAAGCGATGCCG
>Ga0194110_10002793_pt1 | contig 21970 bp, 18 predicted proteins | sample TA2Kig1200mmetaG_FD_146192 | JGI IMG/M metagenome (GOLD analysis project Ga0194110, IMG submission 146192) | Freshwater microbial communities from Lake Tanganyika, Tanzania - TA2015032 Kigoma Deep Cast 1200m | ecosystem: Environmental > Aquatic > Freshwater > Lake | place: Tanzania: Lake...
ATGAAATAATTTTAAAAACAGATTTTCCTGATGTATCCTTTGTCAAACGTGGAAAGGTAAGAGACATTTATGATCTTGGAGAATACCTTTTACTTATAGCTACCGACAGGATTTCAGCATTTGATGTTGTACTTCCAAATGGTATACCTGGAAAAGGCAGGGTGCTTACCCAGATATCCATATACTGGTTTCAACAGATAGAGGATATTATTCCAAACCATATCGTAGCGACCCGCGTAAAGGATTTTCCTGAAAAAGTCCATAAATATGCAGACATTCTTGAAGAGCGAAGTATGCTTGTAAAAAAGGCGCATCCAATGCCTGTAGAATGTGTGGTGAGAGGATACCTTTCAGGATCGGGATGGAAGGAATATAAAAAGAGTGGCACTATCTGTGGTATCAGGCTTCCTGAAGGGCTTGTTGAATCATCCAGACTCAATGAACCACTATTTACACCGAGTACAAAAGCTGAAGAGGGGCATGATATCAATATCACCTTTAATGAAATCGCAAAGAAAGTTGGTCAGGAAATGGCAGATAAATTGAAGGATATAAGTATAAAGGTTTATACAAAAGCAAGGGACATAGCTGAAAAAAAAGGAATTATAATCGCTGACACAAAATTTGAATTTGGATTATATAATGGTAAGCTTATATTGATTGATGAGCTCATGACACCTGACTCTTCACGGTTCTGGTCAATAAAGGATTATGCTTCTGGCAGAAGTCAGGACAGCTATGACAAACAGGTTGTCAGAGATTATCTACTTACCCTTGATTGGGATCACACATACCCTGGACCTGTGTTACCCAACGAGATTGTAGAAAAGACAGGAGCAAGGTACAAAGAAATTCTTAAAATCCTCACAGATTAAGATTACACCGCTATAAATCGATATTACTGCCTCCCAGTGCTGTCCAGGATAATCTGAAAAGCCCATCCCTTAACCCAGTTAATTCATAAATTTTTATTTTGAAAAGTTGGAAACCCTTGCTTTACTTAGTTTACAGGGAATTATTCACCTGTTTTAATAAATACAGAGTGTATTTTGAGCATTACATGACTTCATTGAACATAATAGTTTTCTATCATCTGTATGCCGTTGCATGAATTAACTGGGTTAAAAAATAACATCTTGAAATTTAATAACTTTTGGACAGATTTGAAACAATTCTAAAATCAGGTTGCCTTTCTTTACAAATGCTGTCCAGAATAGCCTTCCATCCTCGTCATTCCCGCGAAAGCGGGAATCCAGGAATGTAGCTCTGTGAAAAATACCGAAAATACTGGATTCCTGCCTCCGCAGGAATGACAAATTAAATGACATATACTATTTTGTCCTCTCTTTCATCTGCTATATGCTGTCCAAGAAATTTTATTTTGGACAAGTATGACTGCCTCCACATTTTGAATGCATAATGTTAATGTTCTTGAAATACTCCTTAGAACAGGCTACAAGTGAATTGTTGTATGCTACAAGTGAATTGTTGTATGCTACAAGAGAAAAGCTCTCACAAAAAACATGTGAGATAGTTTGGTAAAGGGTTCGCAAAAACTGAACTAAATGAGATACTAATATAATAAAATGGATGAAGAGAAAACTACAATTCTTGTTGTTGATAATGACCCTTATATTCTTGAATCTGTTTCATCGTTATTAGATGAATATGGTTATTCTGTAATTGCCTGTGAAAATCCAATATTTGCAATAGATATAGTAAAGGAAGACAGGATTGATATAGTGCTCACAGATATTAAGATGCCTGTAATGACAGGGATTGAGCTCCTTGAGAAAATTCAAAACCTTAACCCGGAAATACCTGTAATATTGATGACTGCATATGCAGAACTGGACATGGCTGTTGATGCAATAAAAAAAGGTGCTTTTGATTTTATCACCAAACCGTATAAACATGAATACCTTTTGTATACAGTAGAAAAGGCAATCAAGTATAAAAGACTATTAAAGATAGAGAAAGATTACAAATATACTCTCGAAGACACGGTAAGGAAAAGAACACAGGAATTAACCGATGCCTTGATAATACACAAGGAGGCAGAGGAGGAACTGAAGTTACAAGCACAGCTTCTAAATGCTGCTACCGATTCAATCTTTGTACATGATATTGACGGGAATTTTATTTATGTAAATGAAGCAGCTTATAAGTCACGTGGATACAGTAAAGACGAGTTGATGGGGATGAATTTTTACGCTCTTGATACTTTAGAGTATGCAAAGCTCACCGAGCAGCGAATCAAAAAGCTGCTGGAAAAAGGCGCAACCACCTTTGAATCTGCTCATCTCTGCAAAGATAGACCCATGACGTCTGTCGAAGTACATGCATGCATTATTAAACTGGGTGGCAGAGAACTTGTAATTAGCGTTGCTCGCGATATCACTGAGAGGAGGCAGCGCGAGCGAGAACTGGGAGCTATTTTTGATGGAATAGAAGATGGGATTTTATTTATTGATAAGGATTGTCAGATCTTAAGGGTTAATCGAGCAATCTTGAAAATGTTTGAAAAAAATGATTTTTTTGATCTTGTTGGCAAGAAATGCCCTGTTGATTTTTTAAAAAAAGATAACATGTGCGAAAATTGTCCGGCTGAAAAGGCATTAAAAAACGGTAACGTACATCATGCTCCCAGAATATCCAACATAACCAATAAAGGAAGGATGGTTTTAGCTGTATCTGCTTATCGTGAATTCGGTGCTAATCCAGTTGGAATTCTTAAACTTATAAAGGATTCAGGTGCATTGAAGAAAGGGACCAAAGGGGTCGAGATGATAGAGGAATTAGAGCCGTATATTGATCAGATTACGATTGTGCCTGGAAAAAGGGGATTATGTTCTTTTGGGGTCCCGTTGATGGATTCTATTTTAAAGGAGCACGGTATTAAAAATGTTGCCCTGGGGGGATTATTAACTAATATCTGCGTTGAATCTACCGCCAGATCTGCCTATGACAGGGGATATGCTGTAACTATCCTGAAAGACTGTACTGCTTGTAAGTCATTTATGGAACAGGAATTTGCTGAAAGATATATATTTCCTTTAATCGGACATGTAAAGACTCACGATGAGTTCTTAGAGAAAGAATCTTTGATAGGAATTATGGAGGGTGGTGTTTCGATTGAAGAAATTCTTATGTGGTTGAAGGCACCGGACAGAACTCTACAGGATGTCCTCGAACTCTCTATGCAGATAGAGACCAACTCCCTCGACCTTTATATTAAAATGCTCCATAAAATAGAAGATGAGAATGCTCAGAAGATCTTTAATCTGCTCACAGCGGAAGAAAAGGCTCACCTGTCACGATTGGGTAAACTACTTGACAATAAACTAAAAATGAAAAATGAATAGAATATCAGAAGAAAAGTCCGCATATCTTAAGCATTCTGCGTACCAGAAAATTGACTGGTATCCATGGTCCGATGAGGCTTTTGAAAGAGCAAGAAAAGAAGACAAACCAATATTTCTCAGTTCCGGTGCGATATGGTGTCATTGGTGCCATGTAATGGCAAAGGAATGTTTTGAGAATGAAGAGACAGTAAAACTCCTTAATGAGAATTTTATAAATATAAAGATTGATAGAGATGAAAGGCCTGATATTGACAGAAGATTCCAGCAGGCTGTTGCTGCTATGGGTTCTGGTGGTGGCTGGCCTCTCAGTGTATTTTTAACTCCCGATGGAAAACCTTTTTTTGGCGGGACATATTTCCCTCCTGAAGATAGCAATGGCAGACCCGGGTTCAAAAAAGTTCTGAGGTCTATAGCTGATTTTTATTATTCAAAGAGGGAAGAGGTTACAGACTATGCCGAGAGACTTATAAATTTTCTTAAGCCCAAAACAGTAGTACCCGGCAACATAAATGAATCTTTGATCAAAGAAGCAGTTACAAATATTCTTTCAGAATTTGATCCTCAGAATGGTGGCTTTGGAACAGCACCTAAATTTCCCATGCCGGGTGCGGTAGCATTTCTCATAAACAGATACTTCTTTACTAAGAACAAATCTATTGGTTATGCCATTAGAAAGACTCTTGAGTCCATGGCTAAAGGTGGATTCCATGACCAGATTGGTGGCGGATTCCATAGGTATTCTACTGATGCTGAATGGATTATTCCTCACTTTGAGAAAATGGCTGATGACAATGCATGGCTCTTAAGGAATTATATCGATGGGTATTCTGTCTTTGAGGATGACTATTTTAGAAAGATATCAGAAGGAATAATCGATTTTGTGAGTAGAGAGCTTTCTGATCCAGAAGGTGGTTTTTACGCAAGCCAGGACGCTGATATCACACCCGATGATGAAGGAGGATATTTTACATGGACAGATGAAGATTTCAGAGCAGTGCTTAATGATGAAGAATACACAATCTTATCCCTTCACTTACTGAACGAGAAGGGATGCATGCATCATGACAGATCGAAAAAGGTATTGTTTATTTCTATGGAATCAGAAGAGATTGCAAGAAAAACAGGGTTTGATATAAAGACAGTTACTGAAATCATTAATCTCGGAAAAGAAAAACTACTCAGAGAGAGAAGAAAAAGGCACAGTCCCTTTATTGACAGAACAATGTATACATCACTAAACGGAATGTTTATCTCAGCATATCTGGAGGCATTCAGAGTACTAAAAGACGAACAATTAAAGAACTTTGCTCTGAAAAGCCTTGAGAGAATAATGAAAGTAAATTTTATACATAATGAGCTTTATCATTCAGATGGAGTGAAGACATTACTGGATGACTACATCTATTTGATTGATGCATTGATTGTTGCATATGAGATCACAGGGAAAACAGGTTATCTTCATCGAGCAGACGAGCTTATGGAGACTTGCATAAAAAATTTCTGGGACAATGTCGAAGGAGGTTTTTTTGATACTGAAGATGGATTTTTCGGGATTAGGCTTAAAAGAGTCGAAGATATTCCACATCCATCAGCAAACTCGCTTGCGATACTGTTATTGCTGAAGCTTTTTTTCATGACCTCAAAAGAACTCTATCGACAATCCGCAGAAACATCGCTAAGGGTTTTTTCCTCAAGAACTAAAGGTATGGATATTCATACAGGATTTTATTTTTGTGCAATGGATGCATATTTTAATATGCTTAAACTTACACTCGAGACATCTCCTCACAGTCAACTTACTCAGACCGTTATTTCGTCTTTTCATCCCTATATGAGTATAGTGTATGGTGAAGATAATGGTCGTGTTATTCCTTGCCTCAGAGATAGGTGCTATGAGCCTATTGAGAGCATAGATGAACTGCGGACTTTTAAAAGAAAAATAAACAGTAAAGACAAATGAGATAAGTGTGACCAAAAAGAGGAAAACGTGATCATTGAAGGAGAGGCAAAAGAATAGTGGGATTAAGCTTCATTGGGGTTTTTATTATTTGATAAGAAAGGAGGATGAGTATAAAAATACCGAGTGAGTAAAAATTGCGAATGGATTTTAGCTGTGATATTCTTATTAAAAAGGAGGCAAGAAAATGGCGAAGAAAAAAAGTAACGAGGAGTTATTAAAGATTTTGAAGAATTGGCAAGGTTTAGAAAATCAAACAATCGCTTTTGCAAAGGATCTATCGAAGAAGTCTAAAAACACCTTTGTAAAAATGACAATGGAGATGATCAAAAATGATTCAGAAAAACATAAGGTCATGCTCCAGGCTGCAATTGACAACGAAACTAAGGAGGCAATGCATATAAGTCCTGATGAACTTTTCGATATTGCCAATGCTCTGGACAAACACCTTGACGCAGAAACCAAGTCGCTCAGGGCTGCAGGTGCTGCCCTTTTATGCAGCAAGGACTTTTTCACCCGTTATATCATCTCTTATCTCATGAATGATGAGATAAAGCACCATGAAATGCTGTCCAGACTCGATGCGATAAAGAGCAGGTATGTCCCCTATTAAATCCTCTTTATGTGGTAACTATAATAAGGAGATATGCAGAAAGACATTGAAGAGCAAAGGGTAGAGTAAACCTGCCCTTCGCTCTGTTTATTTTTTGCACTTTGAGATAATCTCTCCAAGACTCATCTCTTTATAGTGTCCTTCTTCATAAATACGCGTACTCATATCTTTACAGTCAGGTGTGAGTTCAGGAATTATTCCAAATTTACAGAGCGCCCATGCTGCATAAAGTCTCACGTCAGGGTTAGCTTTGACATAATACTCTTTAAGTTCCGGTATGGAAAAATGTACCAATTCAGGTGCGATTTCTGCAATCCTGCCGACTGCCCAGATGATCCCTTTTTGAAGAAATTCCTCATCACTATTTGCCCAGAGAATCTGGGGGATGTCAGGGTATTTCTCAGGATCATTTCTCACAATTTCACCGATCATTTCAGGTGCGCTCCAGCCAATGCCGCCTGATTCATCTGTAATGCTCCAGAATAATCTCCTGAGAATGAGTCTGCCAAACTCAGGTGAATGCGCTGAAATGGAAGCAACAAACACTCCCATTGCTTCAATACTTCTCCATGCAATAATCTCTGATTTGTCGTAGGAAATGGATATCAGATATTTTACAATCTTGTGTGGTTCATCAATGCCGCTTAATGCGTTATAATCAGCATTTAGAAGTATTTCATACAGCCTCCTGCTTATCTTTTTAGACATTACATCCTCCTCATTGTTTATTCTATAAGTATTGTACACATTTGCACAGGCTATTGAGAATTGCTCTATTGCAATGATAGTTTCATAAGCTTAAACTAAAAAGAAAAGAAATAGAGGAGATAAAGTGGGCACCTATCTGGTAAAAAAACTAATTTTGCTTATTCCACTGCTATTCGGTATCACATTGCTCACATTTATCCTTACAAAAGCTCTTCCTGGTGACCCTGTACTGAGTATGGTAGGAGAGCGGGCACAACCCGAGGTTATTGAGAGAATAAGAAATGAGATTGGTGCTGATAAAGATGTCCTCAGGCAATATTTTGGATATATAAAACTTCTGCTGCAGGGAGAATTCGGACGTTCATACTATACGAATAGAAAAGTATTTGACGACCTCCTTTTGAAATTCCCACATACTCTGAAACTCGCATCAGGCGCTATGATTATTGCTATCCCTGTTGGCTTGCTTTTAGGTTTCATCTCTGCATATAGGAGAGAGAGCATTGCAGACAGAATTATCACATCAATATCTGTGACAGGTCTGAGCCTCCCGGTATTCTGGAGCGGACTTTTAATCATGCTGTTCTTCAGCCTTACACTCAAAATTTTCCCTCCATCTGGTACCGGTGACATAAAGTTCCTTATCCTCCCTTCGATAACACTTTCTCTCCCTGCCCTTGCAACACTGGCAAGGGTTACAAGGAGTACACTCATAGAAATCTTTGATCTACCTTTCGTGACTGCAGCGAGATCAAAAGGAATAGCAGAGTTTAAATTAACTACTATCCACGTCTTTAAGAATGCACTTATTCCCATTGTGACCGTGATAGGACTTGATTTCGGAAGTTATCTTAATGGTGCAGTACTCACAGAGACAATATTCGGTTGGGATGGTATCGGAAGATTCACCATGGAAGGAATAATAAAGAGGGACTATCCTGTAGTAATGGGATGTATAATAACAGGCACGCTTATTTTTGTGCTCATCAACACAGTTGTTGATATCGTTTATCATTACCTTGACCCGAGGATACGATTGCATGAAAAAAGCAGGTAAGATTTCTATAGCTCTATTGGTTGTCATTTTGTTATTTTCTCTTTTTGCACCCCTCATTTCGCATTATGATCCTGATAAGATAGACCTTGATACGATAAAAGAACCACCGAGTTCAAAACATTTTTTCGGTACTGACAATAAGGGTAGAGATATTTTTTCGAGAGTACTTTATGGTGGCAGGATTTCGATAAGTGTTGCTCTTATCGCTGCATTTCTATCTATGGGGATAGGCCTTATTGTCGGTCTCTGTTCAGGGTATTTCGGAGGAAAGATTGACATAGCAATTATGGCCATGGTTGACTTGATACTTTCTTTCCCTTCATTCCTTCTTGCAATAGGTGTCTCAATTATCCTTCCCCCTGGTATTTATACTGTAATGGTCGCGATTGCTGCAGTCGGATGGGCCTCGTTTGCACGACTTATAAGGGGATATATTTTGACCTTGCGGGAAGCGCCATTTGTGGAAGCTGCAAGGTCATTGGGATGCAGCAACATCAGGATAGTGTTTGTGCATCTCATGCCCCAGTGCATTTCACTGACACTTGTAATGATGGGGTTAAAACTTGGAGGGTATATATTGACTGAGGCTTCATTGAGCTTTTTGGGATTAGGTGCACAGCCGCCTACCGCAACATGGGGATCAATGATAAGTGCGAATAGGGCTTATATATCTTCAGCCCCATGGATGGTATTTTTCCCGGGATTGATGATTGCAATAACCGCGGTTTGTTGTAATATAATGGGTGATAATTTAAGAGACAGATTTAGTGTAAAGATCAAAGAGTAACGCTACAATTCCTTCAGCTTTTCCTCTTCTTCTTGTTGCGTCTTGCAATCTATGCACATAGTGGTCACAGGCCTTGCATCAAGTCTTTTTAAATCGATCTCTTCTCCGCACTTCTCACATATGCCGAATATCCCGTGTTCTATCCTGTCTACAGCATTTTCAATTTTCTTTAACAACCTTTGCTCTCTTCCTCTTAATCTCAGCATGAAATTTCTGTCTGTTTCAGCTGATGCCTGGTCACCAATGTCAGGGAATATTGTCTGTCCAGGAAGCTCATTAAGCGCTTCCTCAGCTTCGGAAAGGAGTGCATCTTTCTGAGCTATAAGGCGTTTCTTTATCTCTTGTATTTTTTTCTCTCTGAGTGTAAGGGATTTGACTATTTTTGTCTTTTGTTTTTGATTTGTTGTTTTTTTGGACATTGGACTTTTCGTTGTTATCTTTTCTACTTTAGGCTTTTTCACTTTCTTTGTACTAAGCTTCTTTTCCATGAGAACTCCTGTAAAAAATTTCAGTAGATTAACAAAAATAACCAATTATAGTCAAGGTAAATAGGATGCAAAATGATAAGTAATATGGGCTTGTCAAGTGTAATCCCTTTGTGGTAATCTTCATCAAAAAAGGGGATCTCTCAATGCTGAAGAATGACCGCTGGATAAAAAAGATGGCTGCAAAAGGAATGATAAAGCCATTTCACAAGGAACAGATTAAGAAGGGTGTTATTTCATATGGTGTGAGCTCCTATGGATATGATATGAGGATTGCTGATGAATTTAAACTATTCACTTACCTACAGAACACTGTTATTGACCCAAAGGCATTGGATCCGAAAAATTTTATTGATGTTAAAGGAAATATATGTATTATTCCGCCTCACTCTTTCGCACTTGGTCGTTCTGTGGAATATTTCAGGATTCCAAGGGAAATTATCGTGATATGTCTTGGAAAGTCGACCTATGCACGATGTGGCATCGTGATAAATGTCACGCCGCTTGAACCTGAATGGGAAGGATATGTGACAATAGAGATATCAAATACAGCACCCCTTCCCGTGAAGATATATGCACATGAAGGTATCGCACAACTGCTTTTTTTAGAAGGCTCAGAAATATGTGAGAAATCATATGCGGATAAGGCAGGAAAGTATCAGGCACAGAAGGGGATAACTCTGGCTAAGCTAAAATAAATATTCTGACCGTCATTCCCGCTTGTCGGGTCTACGACTCGTAGAGAATCTTTCTGCGCGAACCAAGAAGGATTCTGGGCAAGCCAGAATGACATCATGAAAACATAATAGTATTGATTGAGGAAACTAATGACTGCAAGCGAAAAATTGATACTTGCTCTCGATGTATCTGAGCATGCTCATGCAATTGAGCTTGTAGATAAATTTAAAGATTATGTAGGAATCTTTAAAGTTGGTATCGAGCTTTTTGTAACCTCAGGCCCAAAGATAATTGAAGATATAAATAAAAAAGGCAGAAAGGTATTTCTTGACCTGAAATTTCATGATATTCCAAATACTGTCTCAAAAGCAGCCATTGCTGCAACAAGGCTCGGAGTACATATGTTTAACATCCATACATCTGGCGGAGTGGAGATGATGAGAAGGTGCAGAGACAATGTTATCGAGACATGTCTTAAGGAAAATCTGGATAGACCGAAGATTCTTGGTGTAACAGTGCTCACAAGCATCTCAAAGGAGATTCTCAGAGATGAACTTGGAATCCAGTATAGTTTGAGGACGCATGTAAGGCATCTCTCTACACTTGCCCTTAAGGCTGGCCTTGATGGTGTGATCGCATCTGCGAGAGAGGCTGCAATAATAAGGAACCATTGTGGAAGAGGATTTCTCATAATAACTCCTGGTATTAGACCCTCATGGACACCACCTGATGATCAGAAGAGAACCATGACGCCTAAAGAGGCTATAAGAGAAGGAGCTGATTATCTTGTCATGGGGAGGAGCATCCTCAAACATGCAGATCCTTTGAAAGCGCTTGAACTGATAACCCTTGAAATACTTACTGCGTAACTAAAATCTAAACCAACTTTTTTTCGCTTTCATTTTGTCGAAATAATTCCGCATATCTCTGAGAAGAACATTTGTTTCTTTCTGCTCTTTTTTTGCATCTTTAAGTGTATTTTTAATCTCTGTGAGGTTATGCACTATCTCATTGAGGCTACTTATTATCAAATCCAGTTTCTCTTCTGGAATGACAGGTACCTCTCTGACTTCCTTCACCACAACCTCCCTTGGAAGCGGAGTCTCTTTCTCGCTAGTTTTTTGAATAGGTACCTCTTTTGCCTCTATAGGTCTATAGATAGTTTGTTCTATCTCAGGATATTCATACATTGATGATTCGATTATTGGCTCTGGTCCTGATTCTATAGTGGTTTCAAAAACTTCCTCGATAGGCTGAAGTTTCGAACTCTGCTTTTTTTCAATGTCGTCAATTGCAAGTTTGGTGATATGGCGAAGAGAATCTTCTACTCCCGAACCGTCAATAGCTACTGCCTCTATATATTCATATTTCCCGTTTTCATTCAGATCGTTGTTCAATTCATCAATAGATAAGATATTCGGAAGGTCCCTCTTATTGTATTGGAAAAGCAGAGGGATATCATCAGGGTTAATATTATTAGCAATGAGATTTTCGTGCATATTATTCAGGCTTTCAATGTTCTGTTCTCTCATCTCCCGTTGTGAGTCTGCGACAAAAATAACTGCATCAGCACCTTTTAAAACAAGTCTCCTTGTTGCGTTATACCTGACCTGTCCGGGTACTGTGTAAAGCTGGAACCGTAGAGAAAAATCTCTTATTTTCCCTATATCCACAGGCAGTAAGTCGAAGAAGAGTGTTCTGTCAGCCTCTGTTGCAAGAGATAAAAGTTTTCCTCTCTTCATCGGGCTAAGCCTGGAATGGAGGTATTGAAGATTTGTTGTTTTTCCGCTAAGTCCGGGACCATAATACACTACTTTAACAGTTGTCTCTTTTGTTGCATAATTAAACAGTGCCATAGCTTTTACATGAGAACATACACATCGTTTCTTGTATGATACTTGACGTTGTACATTGCCTCATCTGCGAGCCTTATGAGGTCCTCTTTAGATTTCGCACTTTCTGGATATGAGGCAACCCCAAAACTTGCGGTCATCTTAAGAGAGTATCCTTCTTTTTTAAGAAACACATAACGCTCGACTGACTTTCTTATCCTCTCTGCAATCCGTGCAGCAGCGTCAGGCGCTGTCTGAGGAAGGACAATCACAAACTCATCTCCTCCGTATCGTGCAACAATATCAATTGTTCTTAGACTTTTTATAAGGAGCTGGGCCATTTCAACAAGAACTTTACTCCCTACAAGATGACCATGACGGTCATTGATATGTTTGAAGTAATCAATATCCATAAATATAAGAGAGACAGAAGTATGATATCTATTTGAGCGCTGGATCTCCATCTCAATAGTTCTGTTGAGATATCTCATATTGAAAAGTTTTGTAAGGTCATCTGTGATCGCAAGTTCTTCCATCTTCTGATAAAGAGATGCTCTTTCTATCGCAATTGCTGTGTGGTCGACAAGCTTCATCAACAGGCCAAGATCTTCCTTTGTAAAAGGTCCACCTGTTGTTTTATTGACGATATCGAGAACCCCAAGGAGTTGTCCTCTGCTCTTTATAGGAATACACATAAGTGATTTTATCCTGGGATTGATAGCACCTTCTATCTTTTTAAGAAAACGTTCGTCTCGTGAGACGTCTTGCACGATAATAGGTACACCTTTTTCTGCAACCCATCCCGAAATGCCTTCACCAATCTTGAGTCTGAGTCGCTGAATATTTCTTGTTTTCTTCGCATCCTTTTTTTCGAATACCAATTCACCTGTTTCATGGTCTACTAAAAACACAGACCATGTCTCTGCCTTTGCGATATCTTTTGCTTTTTTCATTATGGCAGTGAGGATGTCGTTGAGATCTGAGGATGAGGTCAGGGTTTTGGTCACTTCTTCATAAAAATTCAGTTCATGATGTACTGTAGAGAGATCATTTTTTAATTTGTCATTTTCGAGAAGTATTTCTTTAACCTTAAGAAGCCTGTTGACAAGATACCCGAACTCCTTTACCGTTGGTGTGCAGATGGGGTAAATGAGGGGTTCGTTTAACCAAGGGATATATCCTCTCAATAAACTACTGTCTAAGATAAGAATCTTTGGTATGTTTTTCGTGAGCTTGAGCAATTCTTTAAAAGAGGGTTCGATATTTTGTTCTTTATCTATAATGAGGAGGTCAGCTTTTTTATTTAATTTCGGTAAGGCTGTATCTAAAGATTTGAACTTGGTAATAGTATGGCCTTGTAAAATCAGGGCATTCGCATATTCTTTTTCGAGTGTGCTGCTCCCTATAAAATATATTTTAGGCATTTACACCACAGCATTTCTTAAATTTTTTCCCGCTTCCACAGGGGCACGGATCGTTTCTTCCTACTTTTTTCGTGCGTCTTACTGTTTGAACCGCAGCAGAGCCTTCACCTCTGTTATAGTTTAATCTTGCCTGTCTTGAAGTCTCTCTTTTAAGAGCTTCCTGTTTTTGAATCTGTATTTTAAAGAGTCTGCTGAGAACCTCGGTGGAAATCCTGTCTGTCATGTCTACAAACATGTTAAATGCTTCTTTTTTATATTCTACAAGTGGCTCTCTCTGACCATAGCCTCTGAGTCCAATGCCTTCCTTCAGGTAATCAATTGCAAGCAAATGCTCTTTCCACTGAGTGTCAACGACCTGAAGAACGATTACTTTTTCGATGTATCTCATCATTTCGCTGCCGATTTCTGATTCCTTCTTTTCATATGCATTCCTGATATCTGAAGAGAGTGTTTCCCGTAACGTGCTTAAATTTGAAGATGTAACAGGAGGCACGAAGGAAAATATGCCATAGACCGCGTCTCTAAGCCCTTTGAGGTCCCATTCTTCCATGTGTTTTTCTTCAGTGCAGTAAATGCTCAGTAACTCATCAACAGTCTCATCTATCATACTGAAAACGCGATCCTTGAGGTTTTCACCCTGGAGTATCTCTTTTCTGAAGGAATATATCTCTGACCTTTGCTTGTTCATGACATCATCATATTCAAGGAGGTGTTTCCTTATATCAAAGTTATGTGCTTCAACACGCTTCTGTGCATTCTCTATGGCTTTTGTGACCATCTTATTTTCTATGGGCATATCTTCATCCATGCCAAGTTTTCCCATAAGACCTGATAACCTGTCAGAGCCAAAGATTCTCATAAGGTCATCTTCAAGTGAAAGATAAAATCTTGAAGAACCAGGGTCTCCCTGCCTTCCTGAACGGCCTCTTAATTGATTGTCTATTCTTCTTGCCTCATGCCTCTCTGTGCCGAGGATGTGAACACCTCCAAGGGATACTACTTTTTCTCTGTCTTTCTTCCAGATATCCTCAGCCTTTGAAAAAGCATGCTTCCACTCATCTTCTGTATAATCTTTTTTGTCCCGTAGTAATTCTCTGGCAAGGCCTTTAGGATTACCTCCAAGTATTATATCCGTTCCTCTACCCGCCATATTTGTCGCTATTGTAATAGCACTACTTCTCCCTGTCTGTGCAATTATCTCTGCCTCACTTTCATGATACTTTGCGTTGAGTACAGAGTGCGGGATACCTTTCTTCTTTAACATATGGCTCAATACTTCAGATTTCTCTATCGAAATAGTGCCCACAAGGACAGGCTGGCCTTTTGTATGAAGTTCTTCAATTTCTTTTAAGACCGCATTAAATTTCCCTTTCTCTGTCTTATAAATCACATCAGGATGGTCTAACCTTATCATTGGTTCATTCGTTGGTATTACCATCACTTCAAGGTTATAAATCTTTGCAAATTCTTCTGCTTCTGTATCTGCTGTTCCTGTCATTCCCGCAAGCTTCTTGTACATCCTGAAATAGTTCTGAAAGGTGATTGTAGCAAGAGTCTGGTTCTCACTTTCAATTTTTACATCTTCTTTTGCTTCCACTGCCTGGTGAAGTCCGTCTGACCAGCGCCTCCCTGGCATGAGCCTGCCGGTAAATTCATCTACAATAATCACATTACCGTCTTTGACAACATAATCAACATCCTTTTTAAAAAGCGTGTATGCTTTAAGAGCTTGCAGAACATGGTGCACAAGTTCGATGTTTGATGGATCGTAAAGGTTACCTGCGCCGAGCAATCTTTCTACCTTGATGTTTCCTTCTTCAGTAAGAATAGCAGACTTAACCTTTTCATCAATCGTGTAATCACTGTCTTTTTGAAGTCTCGGAATAATCTTATTTATTTTGTAATATTTATCCGTGGATTCTTCTGAAGGGCCTGATATGATGAGTGGTGTTCTTGCCTCATCTATAAGAATACTGTCAACCTCGTCAACGATTGCATAATTTAATTCCCTCTGACAGTAATCAGATAGATCGTATTTCATATTATCTCTGAGATAATCAAATCCAAATTCATTGTTTGTTCCATAGGTGATGTCAGCTAAATAGGCCTCTTGTCTTGAACATGGCCTGAGAAATTCCAGTCTCTTGTCTGTGGAAGAATATGACGGATCATAGATGAAAGAGCTATCATGTTGTATTACCCCAACGCTGAAGCCAAAAAAGTTGTATATTGGTCCCATCCACTGGGTATCCCTTTTTGCAAGATAATCATTCACAGTGACAACATGAACGCCTTTTCCTTCAAGTGCGTTCAAACAGACGGGGAGGGTTGCAACGAGGGTCTTCCCTTCACCTGTCTTCATCTCTGCGATCCTGCCCTCATGAAGGACGATACCGCCAAGGATCTGAACATCAAAATGCCGCATCTTTAGTCGTCGCCTCGATACTTCACGTACTACTGCGAAAGCATCTGGCAGTATATCTTCAAGAGTTTCACCTGTCTCAAGACGCCTCTTAAATTCTTCAGTTTTGTCTTTAATCTGTGTGTCTGAAAGGTTTGCTATCTGTGTCTCTAAAGAGTTGACCTGTTCGACAAGAGGCCAGAGTCTTTTTATCTCTCGCTCGTTTTTAGTCCCGAAGACCATTCTCAGTAATGATCCAACCATGTTTATATAATAGAATTAAGAGACCTGAGATTTCAAGGAAACAGATACCATGAGAGTTCGCCTTTTTCAATTTCTCATATCGTAGGGTTGATTTTTATTCTTGAATTGTGGCTCTTCTTGTCAGAAACTGATCATTAATGTTACATTGTAAAAATGATGAAAAAAGTGTATATACGAACCTTTGGTTGTCAGATGAATGTTCATGACTCCGAGAAGATGCTCGGTGTTCTTCAGAAAGACGGATATTTAGAAACAGATGATCCGCGTAAGGCAGACCTGATTATATTCAATACGTGTGGAATAAGGAAGAAGCCTGAACAGAAGTTTTACAGCGAACTCGGAAAGACAAAATTGTATAAGAAAAGAAGGCCGGAGTTGAAAGTAGCAGTTGCAGGATGTATCGCACAGCATGAGGGAAGAAGTGTATTCACAAAAGCACCTTATGTTGACTTTATATTCGGTCCGCAGAATATACACATGCTTCACGATATGATCTCAAAAAAGAACCTCACACTCGCCTTAGAAGATAATCCTGAGATAGCAAAAAATGATCTTCCAGTGAAAAGAGCAGATGAAGTAAAGGCATGGGTTACGATAATGTACGGCTGCAACAATTTCTGCAGTTATTGTGTAGTGCCCTATACAAGAGGGAGAGAACGTTCAAGGCCAAGTGAGAATATATGCGCTGAGACAAAAGAACTCGCTCACAGAGGATATAAAGAAGTAACCCTTCTTGGTCAGAATGTCAATTCTTATAGGAGTGATATTAATTTTCCCGAGCTTTTAATAAAAATTGACAGAGTAGGGGGTATTGAGAGGATAAGGTTTGTAACATCACATCCGAGAGATTTGTCTGATGAGCTTATATATGCAATAGCTGAACTCCCCAGGGTATGTGAGCATATTCATCTTCCGTTGCAGTCAGGCTCGAATAATGTGTTAAGGCTTATGAACAGAGGTTATACATATGAAGACTACATAAAAAAGGTTTTACGGTTGAGAGATAAGGTTCAGGGTATTGCAATAACCTCAGACATTATTGCTGGCTTCCCCGGTGAGACAGAAGATGACCATCTCCATACAGTAAAGGCATTAAAACAAATAGAATTCGATGGGATATTTTCATTTAAATTTTCTTCAAGACCGGGTACAAGAGCTGCTGAAATGGGAAGCCATTTGCCAGAAGAAGTAAAATCTGAAAGGCTGCAACACATATTGGAGGTTCAGGAGGAGATAACAGAGAGAAAGAACAGATCTCTTGAGGGAACGACACAGGCAATACTCATAGAGGGAGAGAGTGAGACAGACAAGGAAAAACTTACTGGAAGAACGAGGACGAACAAAATAGTGAATATTCCTAAAGTTGATCCTGAAACAAGTTCAGGAGAAAAAGGCACTCTAATAAATGTTGAAGTAACAAAGGGAAGAAAACATTCTCTTGAGGGAAGACCGATTACAAAATGAAACGGTCATATCGACCTGTCGTCACAAAGAAGAGAATGAAAATTATTCTATGCTAAACATTATACCCGAACTCGTCATTCCAGCTTGTCTGGTCTACGACTCGTAGAGAATCTTTCTTCAAATGTCGGAAGGATTTCGGACAAGCCGAAATGACAAAAAAGTGTAAAGGCATTTTGAGGTGAAGGTCTCAGTTCTCACACTCGGTTGCAGGGTCAACCAATCTGAAAGCAACATTATAGAAGGTAATCTCAGTGAACGTGGATGGTCTGTAGTAGGATTATCTGAACATCCTGATTATTGTATAGTCAATACCTGTTCTGTAACGTCAAAAAGTGATTACCAGTCAAGGCAACTCATCAGGAGGGCTGTGAGAACAGGTGCGAAGGTTATCGTTACTGGCTGCTATTCACAACTCAGACCGGATGAAATAAAAAGAATCGAAGGCGTTAACTGCATTATTAATAATAATGATAAATTAAATATTATTAATATGTTATCGAATAATACTGAAAGTATGACTTTCAGTCATAGCAGTAAATCACGACCTTATATTAAGGTGCAGGATGGTTGTAATTTTTCATGTTCCTATTGTGTTGTTCCAATGGCAAGAGGAAGATCAAGGAGTCTTAATACTTCTAAAGTTTTGGAACAGGTTAAAGAAATCGCGGCTTCTAAATTCAGCGAAATAGTTCTCACCGGAATCCATCTTGGCTCCTATGGATACGATCTCGCACCTAAGACTAAACTTTCAGAGCTCATCACAACTATTTTAAAAGAAACAAAAATTCAAAGGATAAGACTAAGTTCGATTGAGAGTAAAGAGGTAGATAATGAACTTGTTGAGTTACTTCAAGATCAAAGGTTATGCAGACATATTCATTTACCATTACAAAGCGGGAATGACACTATTTTGAAGCAAATGAACAGAATGTATACATCTGAAGATTTTGTGAGAACTATAGAAAATATCATTCAAAAAGTACCTGATTTCGCTATTGGAACAGATGTAATCGTAGGGTTTCCAGGTGAAAGCGATAAAGAGTTTCTTGATACAAAGAAAATGCTTGAGTATCTGCCACTTGCATATATTCATATATTTCCTTTCTCACCAAGACCAGGAACAAGAGCTTTTAAAATGGCTCACCAGTGCAGTTCTTCTATCAAAAAAGAGCGGATAAATGAGTTGAAATCAATAAATTCAAAGAAGAAGATGGACTACATGATCTCTCAACTCTATAAGAACCTTGAGGTTGTTATAGAAGAGAAGGGCTCTGATGGAATATCAATTGGCACATCAAGCAACTACCTTAAAGTAAAGATGAGCTCAAATGGATACCCTAATAAAACCCTTGTCAGAGTTAAGGCTGCTAAGATAGAAGGAAATTTGATGCGAGGAGACCTGATAGATACACTATAAGATATTCATTTATCGTAATTTTTCATATGCCTAAAACCTATTCATGTATGGTGAAACATATAAATTTCAAAAGACGGAATCCCTTTTCAACATAGTTAATAACAGTTTATTAACAATTTTTGTTTGTATAATATGTCTGATAAGATATATTATGTCAAATAATAGAAATAAGTAATCTAATTGCATCTTTCTTTGTCTTTATTCTCCCTTCAAATTGGGCCCTCTTGATCTCGTTTATCATTATCCCTATACGAGGGCCTGTCTTTACTTCTGTAACCTTTATAATCTCTTCAGAGCTTAATAACCCCCTTTTCCATATTCTCCTGAACCTATCGTAGTCCTTTAAGAGATCACATTTACCTGTAATGATTAGTACATCCATTGCAGCTTCTTTTGAGACTAAAAAGAGATCAAATAATTTATCAGGCTCCTTTTCTTTGGACTTCCTGATACCCTTATAAGCCAGCTCTATCCTTTTTATTATCTTATTACTCATCTTAATCTTCGAAATTGCCTGTGGTGTTAAAGAATCTTTCTTATTGAGTAAAATCTCAAGACAGAGTAATCCTTTATAAATAAGGATTTGAGAAAATATTTTCTTAAGTAGCACTTGAATTTTTAAAGAAAACTTTTTATTTATTTGTTCAAGTTTAAAAATATCTTTAATGTTTCTATCTAACTGACTGTAATTAATAGATATAATATCAGTGAGTAAATCATCTGAAAGTGCCATTTGAAGGTACTTTGCTGAATGTTTCAGGTTTAACAAATTGAAAAGTTCTAAAGTTATTCTTTCAGAGGAGGTCTCATTTATCATATTATTAAACATTTTTAGTGAATTCCTTGTCCTTTTTTCTATATAACCATTGAGTTCTGCTGCAAACCTGTATGCCCTGAGCATTCGTAAAGGGTCAGCAATCAGGTTTTCTTTAGCCAATAAATGTATTCTCCTCTTCTGGATATCTTCAATCCCGTGATAAGGGTCTATAATCCCGCTTGATGGAGACCAGGCGATTGCATTAATGGTAAAGTCCCTCTTTGACAGATCTTCTTCAAGGGTTCCCATAGGTTTTGAGAAATCAAGGGTTGTACCATTTTTTAAGGCAATCCTTATCATGTGCTCTTTTCTGAGCTCAACGATGGTGCCTCCGGTAATCTTTCTTATTTCCTTCGCAAAGCTTCTAATGTCTCCGCTTACAATATAATCCCTGTCTTTTGAACGTATACCCCTCAAAATGTCCCTGACAAAGCCTCCAACAAGGTATAATTCCCTCCCCCTTCCCTTTTCAAAGACAAGAGAGTTGTACTTGTCCCTGAGTATTTTTCTTTTGAGCTTCTCCGGGGAAAATTTCATGGTTAATAATACCATATTCGTGTCTTTGGCTTGCCCTTATTTACCCTCCCCTAATTTTGATATTTTAATGAGTTTTAGTACTTTTACCTTTTTGTAATATTTCTTGACAATACAAGGGGTTTAATCAATAATTAACCCGTAAAAACCAAACCATTACTTTTAAGGAGTCCTTGCGATCCGCCTCAGGCGGAGAAGTAATCCAATAAGAGTCATTACAACAATCCCCCCTTACCCCCCTTTGCTAAAGGGGGGTAAGAGGGGATTTGAAGACCTCAGAAGAGAACTTATTTCCAGAAAATACAGCTACAAAACCGTTAAGGGGTACGTCTATTATAACAGGGATTTCCTTAATTTCATCAAAAAATCTCCCTCTGATGTGAGCGATTCTGACATAAAGGACTATCTTCTTTACTTGGTAGAGGAAAAACAAGCTGCTACATCTACCTTAAATCAGGCAATCAACGCCCTGAAGTTTTATTACGGAATAATGCTAAAGAGGAAGTTTTTATATGAAATAAAGAGACCTCGCAAGGATAAAAAGCTACCAGTTGTTTTAAGTAAAGAAGAAGTTGCAAAAATCCTCTCATCTATTGATAATATCAAACACAGGGCAATCCTGATGCTTATTTATTCTGCTGGCCTCAGAGTTGGGGAAGTCGTCAGGCTGAAACGGGAAGACATAGACAGCAAGGGTATGTTGATACACATCAAAGAGGCAAAGGGAATCTCTGGGACTTCACCCAGAGTTGGTATATCCGCATTGCGTCTACACTGCCAAATTGGGAGTATAGACGCAATTAAAGTTCGTATAATTGCATTTGTGAACAAGACAAGCAAAAAGGATACGCAAGCATGGCAAATGAAACAAAACCAGAATTAATAGCTCTCTACCAAAAGACCGCGGGAGAGATTACAAGATATCGCGACTTCGAATGGAAAATAACAATCTGGGCGCTGTCTTTATTAGCAGGAATTATTTCTTTCACAAAACTTATCCCGTTGCCGTCAAATCATAAATCAATTATTCAAACTCTTTTCGTAGTGTTTATTGTTGTAGCTATTCCCTTCTCTATTTGGCATATTCTTTATTGCCATCATCAACTCACAAAAAATAGGCAGGTTCATCGGAAATGTGAGGGAGAGCTTCAACTCGACAACTTTTTACCAGAGGAGTGGAAAAAGAAGCCAGAAGAAATAAAATACACAAAAGGGCTGTGGCACCTTGTTTCGTGGATTTTTCTAATTTTACTTGTTACTGGATTTGCGATCTATGCGATATGTTTATGGTAAACAAACTAATTGCGACGTCGCCTAACAACAGGCCAAAAGATTAACATCCAAATGCTATCACACTTCTTTTGGCCTTGAACGTTAGGCGAAATTTTGTCTGGCATAAATTGGAGGTGGTTGTTATGAGGCATTACAAAGCTAAGGCATTGAATAACATCGTTAAGGCCACGGTGATGATGTTACTTGTCTCTTTCTGCCTGCCTCTTATTGGATATTCGCAGAAGGACACAATAGAGAGATTAATTCAACAGCTGAAGGATAAAGACTGGGAGGTCCGAAAGGGAGTAGCAAGGTCACTGGGGTGGACAAAGGATGCCCGAGCAGTTGAAGCCTTGATTGCCTCCTTGAGGGATGAACACTTCAGTGTCCGAAGGAAGGCAGCAGAAGCACTGGGGAAGATAAAGGATACTCGAGCAGTTGAAGCCTTGATTGCCGCCTTGAGGGATGGAAATTTAGAGATTGTAGCTGGAGCCTACCGTTTCTTTATTCTCAGAGGTGTATTGGGGAGAGAGGATGTCCTCATTGAGGCTTTAAATATATATGGCACTGCAGAGATGGCCAAGGATTTCTTAAATTGTGGTAATAGTAAGTTGGCGGAAGCAGCGCGTGACTGGGCAAAAAGGCACGATTATATCATTATTTATCAATAAATGATTTACCTTCAGAATGTCTGCCAGACAAAACAATCGCCTAACATGGCACAAAAGACTAACGTCCAAACCTTATCAGGCTTCTTTTGTGCCAGAACCGTTAGGTGAAATTGCGATTAGGAAGCATTATATATAAATGGAGGATTAACAAATCAGTATGGCACAAAAGGCTCAAACGGAGAAAAATTATTTGGTGTTTATCAGCCACTCCGAGAAAGACCGCT
>Ga0194110_10002796_pt1 | contig 21963 bp, 11 predicted proteins | sample TA2Kig1200mmetaG_FD_146192 | JGI IMG/M metagenome (GOLD analysis project Ga0194110, IMG submission 146192) | Freshwater microbial communities from Lake Tanganyika, Tanzania - TA2015032 Kigoma Deep Cast 1200m | ecosystem: Environmental > Aquatic > Freshwater > Lake | place: Tanzania: Lake...
GCTTGCGCCCGTGCTGGAGACGATCAAGCTGGTCAAGCGCAGCGGCAAGTGGCTGGAGCTGGTGTACCTCGTGGTGCCCACCCTCAACGACAGCGATGCGACCGTACGCGAGATGTGCCGGTGGGTGCGCGCCAACGTCGGCGCCGAGGTGCCGCTGCACTTCTCGCGCTTCTACCCGAACTACCAGCTCAAGAAGCTGCCGCCGACCCCATACGAGACGATGGAGCGCTGCTGGAAGCTCGCGCGGGAGGCGGGCATGAGCTTCGTGTATGTCGGCAACGTGCCGGACACGCCGCACGTCAACACCATCTGCCCGGGATGCGGGAAGGCCGTCATCAAGCGCAGCGGCTACGCCATCCTCGAACGGAACCTGCGCAACGGGACGTGCAGGTTCTGCGCGAGGAGGATCCCCGGTGTCTGGGAGTAGAGGGCGAACGGCCTCGGGGCTGAAGCCCCTCCCACGGACTGCCCGTCGATGTCTCGCTCACTCATCGGCTCAGCCTTCCTCCTCGGCTTCACCTCGCTGCTGCTGCAGATCACCCTCACGCGCGAGCTTCTGACCTCGTTCTTGGGGAATGAGATCAGCATCGCAATCGTGCTCGTCGTGTGGCTCGGCTGCGTGGCGCTCGGCAGCGGGCTGCTGGGTCGGTGGTACGCACGACGCCCGTGTGATGCGACCGTTGCGGCTCGGCACATCCTGCCGCTGTCGGTCGCCGCGTTCTGGGGCCTCCTCGTCGCTCAGCTGTGTGGCTCGGTCGGTCAGTTCCCCGGTCAGGTGATAGGGCCGCTGAGGATGCTCGTCGCGGCGGCACTGGCGCTGGGGCCCCTGTGTGTGTACGTGGGCGGCCTCTTCGCCGGCCTCTGCCGGGCCGCCGAGGCCGAGACGGGCGCAGACCGGGCGACAGAGGTCTACGCCCTCGAAGCCGCAGGGGCGGTGGCGGGCGGGATGATGTTCCACCTCTTGCTCGCCGAGTGGCCGGCCGGGTCGGTGGTCCTGTCCGGGATCGCCCTCATCTCGGCGGCCGGAGCCGCGCTCTGGTTCGTCTGCCGACGATGGGCGAACGCCGTCGGCGTTACGCTGCTCGCCGCAGCCGCGCTGGCCCTCGCGCCCGTGCGGGGAGGGCTCATTCCCTCGGGGCAGACGTTGCGGCTCCGCCTCCTCAAGTGCAGTGTGGTCGCCGAAGCCGAATCGCGCTATGGGAGCATTGGTGTCGTCCGCGACGGTCAACAGATGACGTTCTACGAGTCCGGTCTCCCCGCATCCACCACGGAAGACACGCAGGCGAACGAGGTGGCGGTGCACCCGGCGCTTCTCGCGCACCCCAACCCTCGGCGGGTGCTGATGATCTCGGGCGGCCTGGGCGGCGGGCTGACCGAGGTGCTCAAGGAGCCCGTCGAGCGCGTGGACTATGTCGAGATGGACCGCAAGCTGGTCGAGCTCGCGCGGCAGTATCTTCCCTCCCGCCTCAAGCGGGCGCTGGACGATCCCCGCGTCCGGGTGATCCTGCGAGACGGCCGCGAGTATGTGCGCACCTGCACGGAGCGGTACGACGTCGTGCTCGTGCTCGTGCCGGACCCGGCGACGACCGTCATCGGCCGCTACTACACGCGTGAGTTCTACGAGGAGGCGCGGCGGGCCCTGGCGCCCGGCGGCCTCGTGTGCGCCGGGCTGTCGGCGGCGCAGGCGAGGCTGAGCGGCCCGCGCCTGGAGTTGCACGCCTCGGTGTACCACGCTCTGCAGAGCGTGTTCCCGGCGGTCGGCGTCATCCCGGGGGAGCGCACGCAGTACATCGCGGCAGTTGAGGGCGAGAGCGTGTCTCTCGATCCTGGTCTGCTGGCGCGACGGCTGCGAGAGCGGCAGGTGCACACGACCTTCATGAACGACACCTGGCTCCGCTTCGAGGCCGGCCCGCTGCCCCGCGAGATGCTGCTGCAGTCCCTCGACGCGGCGAGGGACGTGGCGTCGAACCGAGACGCGTGGCCGATCGCCGCCCACTTCTGGCTGCGGACATGGCTCGGTGAGGTGTCGCCCAAGGCGGTCGATCTGCTTGCCGCGGCGGGCCGGGCGACGCGCGGCTCGTGGTTGCTTATCCCCCTGTCCCTGGGTACGTTCCTACTGCTACGACGACGCCGGGGCCTGCCGCGGATGGCCGCGAGTGCCGGCATCCTGGGAGCCGGACTCGTTGGCATGGGGGCCCAACTGGCCCTCGTGATGGCCTACCAGGCGGTCGCCGGGTACCTCTACCATCGCATCGGGCTGCTGATGAGCCTGTTCATGCTGGGGCTTGCCCTCGGGGCGGCCGCAGGACGGCGTGTCGCGGCGCGGCGACCGGCACGGGTGCGTCTCGCGCTGATCGGGGTGCTGGCGCTTCAGGCGGCCGGTTCTCTCGGCCTCCCGGCGCTGTTCGCACTTGGCGGGCTGCCCCAGGCGGCCGTCGATGCCCTGTTCGCTCTGGCTTCGGGAGCGCTGGGTTGCCTCGTCGGTGCGAGCTTCCCGCTGGCGGTGGGCCTGGCTATCCGGCCCGATACGGGAACGGCGCAAACCGCGGCGCGCCTGTACGCGCTCGATCTGACCGGAGCGGCGTTGGGGGCGGTGCTGATCGGTGCGATCGCGATTCCGGCCGCAGGCATCGGACACGCCTCGCAGGTGCTCGCAGCCGTGGTGCTCGCCGCGCTGGCGCCTCTGGCAGTCACGCGAGGCCCGTCCACTGATCCGGGGTAGGGGCCGGACGTAACCGATGTCGGTGAACCCTCAGGGCGTTCGCCGAGCGTGCTAGCCTTCCACAACCTCCATTGCGATGGCGGCCCAGTCGCTCAGACGCTGCGGGTCGTAGCGGACCGTGCTGATGTCCTTGAGGATGATCTCCAGCACGCAGCCGTGGCGGCGGCAGACTTCGCGGCTGGCCACGAGGTCCGCTCGCGCGTGCTCGCCGTCGAACGTATCGGTCGCCAGCACCGCCGGATTGGGCTTGCGCGAGTAGACGTAGTCGCCGCCGATCTCCGCTGCGCCGCGCTCCTCGTCCACCCACGCGCTCATGGAGACCTTCCGCACGTTCGGGATCATCCGCACCTCGGCCATCTTGCGGTCCAGCGGGTCGCAGCAGCCGTAGTACACCAGCCCGAAGCGCGCGCACAGGGGGCTGACGTAGTCCACCTCGAACTCCCGGAACATCCGCGGCGAGACCGTCGAGAACATCTGCGCCAGACCCATGGCCCACAGGTCCTTCGTTCGTGGCCGCGCGGGATCGTAGCCCGGCGCGGGCAGCTCATCGGTGTAGGCCCCGGTGCAGTGGACCGTGCTCTGCGGGCCGCACAAGAGGCCCTGCTCTTCGAGCTGGTCCAGCATGGCCGCGTAGCCGTCCGCCACGCGCCCCACCAGCGCGTGCATGTACTCCGGGCGATCGGCAAGCCCCCACAGCGCGCCCTCCACGCTCATCCACGTGCTGATCGGGTCCCACAGGGACAGGGAGGAGTCCGCACCCTCGGCCCGCACGTCCAGCAGCCCATCGAACAGCTCGTGCGCGACCGCCAGCCGGCGCTCGGTCTCCGCCGGGTCGTGGCTGATTCGCGGCGTCTGAATGCGCTCCAGGTCCTTCTCGGTCTCGAACTGGTTGATGAACCGGTGGCCGACCACGGAGTTCGTGGGGTCGGTGACCGCGATGTCCTCGCGGGCGCCGACGCCGAGCCCGGTGTTGTGGATCGCCTTGTACACGCGCACGAAGGGCTCGACCACCATGTCCACGGGGAAGTGCCTCCACTGGAACAGCGTGCGCCGCAGGAAGCCCTCGTACCCGCGGCACTCCGCATCCTCACAGCGCATGGTCAGCTCGTCGCCGATGTTCATCTCGTTCCAGCACACCTGGTCGATCATCACCATGGGCCGTACCGGGCGGAGGCCGTTGAGCCGCCGCCAGAGTTCACGCTTCTCCTCCTGCACGGGGAGGGCGGCGATCTCCGCCACCTGCTCTGCCAACTCGCGTACGACGGTCACGTCCTGGGGGTTGGGCATTGGTGGGTCCTCCGTCGGAAAGGTGGGTGTACTACGGCAACAAGGGACAGTCCCTGTCTCGGCTACTGCCCGGCGTGGGCGACCATGGCCTCGAACAGAGCGTCGGCGATTCCGGCCATGCCCTTGTCGCCACTGTTCCGATGCGCCGGCGGGATCAGCGCTTCTCGTAGGCAAACACGGCGGCGCCCGGCGCTTCGTCGATGTCGGTACGCAGGCCGCGCTGCAGCAGCTCCTCGCCGGTCAGCGTCTGCTCCCGGTTCGCGCCCACCTGGGTCACGCGGTAGGTGGCTTCAGGCGCCACCCCGCGAAGCCGATAGCGGACGGCCAGAAACGGGCTGGCCGCGCGCCGGAAGACCATCACGACTCCGCGCTGCTCATCGGCGCAGTGGAACTGCCAGGCCACCCAGGCCGCGGGGTCCATCGACGCCGGAGTCAGCGGGTAGAAGTCCCCGGAGAAGCAGTCGATGATCTGAGCCCGTTGCGCGTGCAGGGCCTTGAGGGCGGCGTAGTCGTTGTCCGGCGAGCGCACATCGAGGGGCCACCCATTGGCCGGGGCGCAGGTGCTCCAGAAATCGTACGGCACCACCGGCGTCGCGCCGGAGCCGTAGTAGCTTCCGGCGAAGGCGAGGTTGCCCGTGCCGTAGTAAGGCACCCACTGCGAGAGCCCGTAGGTCAGGCACTGGTTGCCGATGACCTCATAGGCATGGTCGGAGCGCCACAGCGGCACCGCACGCCTCAGCGTCTCCAGGTCCATCCGCCGGCCACCCGAGGCGCACGTGTCGATGAGCATGTCGGGATGCCGGCGCTTCAACTCGTCCCAGTACGCCAGGTACCCCTGGACGTGCAGATTCTCCGTAATGCCCTGCCGGTCCTCGGCATCGGCGCCGCGCCAGAAGGTCAGCGGGTCCATGTTGAAGTCCTGGCGGTAGAGGTCGATGCCCTGCTGGGTCAGCACTTGGTCGATGTGGTCGGTGAGCCATTGCCTTGCCGCGGGCAGCCCGAGGTTGAGCAGCCGGTTCCCGTTCGGGTCGGCCGGGTTCGTCAGGAGCCACTCGGGGTGCTGCTCGTAGAGCCACGTGCCGGGGGCGACGCGCTCGGGCTCGAACCACACGAGCGTCTTGAGGCCCTTCCCGTGCGCGTAGTCGCTGACCGCACGCAAGCCCCCCGGGAAGCGCTTCGTGTCCACCTCCCACGTGCCCACCCACGGCCACCCGTGCTCGACCGCGCCGACATACCAGCCGGCGTCCATCCACCAGTAGTCGATGTGGATGCCCCGATCGAGGTAGCAGTCGATGAACTCGCGTTGGTTCTGCTCGTTGGCCTCGATCATCTCATTCAGCTGGCGGTTGCTGCCCCCGAAGGCCAGAGGCGGCGGGGGAGCGCCATTGACGCGCGGCATGTTGTGCGCCCGCATCCACGCCCGCCAGATGTTCTGCGCCCGGACGGGGTCGCCATCGTAGAACTGGAGCACAATGCGCGGCGTTCGCATCGACTCGCCCGGGTGGAGGACGAAATGCGTCAGCTCTTGCCCCGCGCGGACCCGGAGTCCGGTCTGGCCGTCGCGCCTGAAGCTCGCCGACCACTGCGCGGGCCATCCGACGGCGAGGATCACCGAGTTCGTCCAGCACTCGAGGTTGTAGTAGGGCCACTCGCCGTCGGTGCCGCGACCCGCAGGCGGCGCGAAGCGTACGTTGGCTCCGGGCTTGAGTGTGATGGCCTCCTGCGCGAGGCTGCCCTGTCCCAGTCCCTCGCCGCGGTAGTGGTGAAGCACGAACTCGCTCAGGTCCTCCGGCTTCCCGTGGCGCTCGAACACGGCGTCGATCCCCTGGAGGCCCTCGATGAGGGGCGTGTCGGCGTCACCCGTATTGGTGAGCCACACGGTCCACTCGACGGTCGGGAAGTCGGTGAAGTAGACCGTCTCGCAGCGCACCTGTAGCCTCGTCTCGGGGTCGGTAAGCGTCAGCGTGTGGGCGAGCCGACCCTCATCAAGGCGCGTGGTCTCCGCCGTGCGACTCCAGCCGGGCAGCAGCTCCGCCGACGGGCGTCCCCCGTATGTGAACGAGAAGGGCAGCTCGCGCGCGATCGGCGGTCCGTCCTGGCCCTCGACGATCGGCATGTCGCCGACCAGCAGCGTGCGCCCGTCGGCCAGCTCGACCCGCGCATCCGCCCAGCAGCCCTGGTCACACGAGATGCCGTCGCCTGAGTCGCTCACGCTGATCGCGAACTCGGTGGCGCCATCCAGCTTCACGTTGACCTCACAGCTCGCGCCCTCGCGGATCACCGGCGAGGTGAAGCGGCGCTCGCCTCCCACATCGACCCCGAAGACCACGCTGCCCCGGCCGCCGCTGGTCATGAAGTTCGTATCGACACCGGCGATCGCCGAGAACGACTTCCCCGGGCCGGGCAACCGAACCGTGATCCGGCTGTTCGCGTGGGCGAACAGGCCTCGATAGTAGGTGCGTCCGCCGATGGCGAAGTGGCCGGCACAGAACGTGTTCCGGAGTATCCAATCGTACCGCTGCTCGACGACCAGTTCCCCCGCGGGCGGGCGCGTCGGCATCTCGAACTCGGGGAACCGGGCGGCCATCCAGCGGTCGCGCTCCGCCAACTCAGCCGGGGACGGGCCGGCCCCCCAGGCCGCCGAGGGCGCGATGACTGTGAAGGCTGCCGCGAGGAACGAAGGGTGGCGCATGGCAATCGCCTCCGTGTGAGCCTGACCCGCACCGGCTGACCGGCGGGTCGGGGAGGAGCGGGACGCCCTCAATGGGAATCCCCATTCCGCAGTCTCGCGCGCAGACCTGCGCTCCGGAGGGAACGTGTTCGCCACACGCAGACCTGCGACGATGATCTTGCTGGCCCTTGCCGGGCTGGGCCGGGGGGCGGTCCACGGACGGGACGCCGCCGCCCAGAAGGAGGCGAACGCGATGGGCACGGCTGCGGTCGTTGTCGAGTCGCCAGCCGACTGCCGCGTGGAAGTGGATGGCGAGCGAGGGACGTGGTCACTTGACGTGGCAGGCAGGCGCGTGATCTCGCAGGCAGCGGTGGGGGTCGTGGTCCCGCGTCCTGTCGCGATACCGGAGGGAACCCGCTTCCTGAGGTTCCGGCTGTTTCAGCGCGGCGGCGACTGGGACGCATACATCGGGTACCTGGAGTTCCGAGCTGGAGACCGGCCGCTCTACAAGGACGGCTTCACCTCCCAGACGCCCCGCGAGCAGTACGTCCGGGCGGACAACCTCCTTTGGCGCACCGAGACCGAGGGCGGGCTGATCTGTCCCGATGCTCGCGACGTGTGGGCCGAGATCGTCTACGAGACGCGGGCGACAGAGGTTCGGTGGGTCTACCAGGTCGTGCACGAGGATGATGCCATCGAGGTGCAGGCCTCTCCCGATGGCGCGCAGTGGATGACGCTGGTGCGCAAGAGCGGCGAGGGCGGCATCCAGCCGCACTTCCGGGATGAGGACGCGGCGCCGCTCGCGGCGACCGTGACGGAGTCGCTGGGCCCGGCACGCTGCCGGACCGAGGCGGTACAGGACCGCCTGGGCGAGGGGCGGCAGGCGACGCTGGAGCGGACACTGCCGGACGGGCTGCGGCTGCGGGCGGAGATCACGCTCCTCGACCGCGAGCCGGTCGCTCTGCTCGACCTCAGCCTCACCAATCCGACGCACGAGCCCCTTGAGGTGCTGAGCCTGCACCCGGGAAGCGGCTTTGAGGTGGATGTAGGCGGCCCGGCGGAACGGTGCACCGTGCTGTCCAACGACTACTGGTTCGCCCCGCGACAGATCGTGCAGTTCGGCCGCGAGCAAGAGACCACCGAGTGGTGGAGTACCGCCGTCATCGACCGCAGCACCGAGCAGGCGCTCATCCTCGGGATCGCCGAGGCAGCCAACGCCGGGGTGACCTTCCGCGTGCGGCGCGAGGGCGCGCGGGTGTGCGCAGACATCGACGCCAACCTGTCCCCTACCGGATCGCAGGCGCCCCTGCTCATGCCCGGCGGGACGACCGTCAGGCTGTGCCGCCTCGCCTTCCTGTTCGCGGACCAGTTGCACACCGGCCTCGAGCGATACGGTGACTTGGTCGCCGCGAACGCGGAGGTGAAGCTGCGGCACCCGGCCTATTCGGGCCTCTTCACCGGCTACAGCTCATCCCCGGACCTGACAACGGTCGTCCGGCTGGACGAGCCGCGCGTCATGCACCTACTCGAACTGCTCAAGCAGAAGGTCGGGCGCTACGGGATCGACTTCGTGAAGATCGAGTTCGAGCCGTGCGGTTCGCCAAACCTGCTCGACCCGACCCAGTACCGGATGGAGGACTACTTCCCGCGCGGGCCACAAGCGCTCACGGACGCGATTCGCAAGCTGGGCTTCCGGCCCGCCCTCCAGTCGCGGACCTTCGCCTACGTGCAGGCCGGGGATCCTGAAGAGCAAGAGAAGACGAGGGCACTCTACCGGCGCTTCACGCAGGAGTGGGGCTTCGAGTACCTGATGCTCGACTTCAACGAGACCGATCTGCAGAACGCGGATCGGACCCGGCCGCGCATCCAGGCATTCCGCGACCGGTTCCGGATGATCCGGGAGGCGGTCGGCCCGGACGTGTTCATCGAGGCCTGCATGATCCCCTATGGCCCGGTCATCGGACTGGCGGACGGCTACCGGGCGAGCCAGGACTACCGTGGGGGGAACGAGGACTCGCAGCTTGGGAACTTCGCCACGCGCTACTACCTGCATGGGCGCGTGTTGCAGCTCGACACGGAGTTCTTCGACCTCGCGCAGCGTCCGTTCGTCTGGTCCGCGCGGAACGTCGTCACGCCGACCGCCGGGACACGCGCGTGGGTGTCGTTGTGCGGACTGACCGGCTACAGCTTCCTGTTCGGGGGGGCAATCGAGGAGACCTCGGACGAGCGTTGGCACATCGCCAGCCGCGCGCTTCCCGTCACCGGAGTCGCCGCGCGCCCCATCGATCTCGCAGAGAACGCCCTCCCCGAGGTGTGGTCGCTGACCGTGCCCAGCGGGGGGCCGCGCAGGCAAACGGTTGGGCTGTTCAACTGGGACTACGAGGGCGCGAAGACCGTCGAGGTGAGCCTCGCGAAGTGCGGCCTCCCGCCGGGGAAGACGTTCGCAGCCTTCGACTTCTGGCAGCAGCGCTTCCTCGGCGAGGTCACCGACCGACTCGATGCCCGCCTGGTCGCTCGGAATGGCCAAGTCGTCTGGCTCACGGAGATCGCCGACCGTCCCGAGATCATCGGCGCCAGCCGCCACCTCACCGGCTTCTTCAGCGGTAAGGTCACGGGCTGGGACCCGGCGGCGCTCCGGCTGGAGGGCGTCGTCTCGGGCCTCGGCGACGACCGCGTCTCGCTGTTCATTCACGTGCCGCAGCGCCTCGGCGTCCGCTCCGCCGAGGGCGCGACCTGCGAGCAGGTCGAAGAGAAGGTCGTGCGCCTCGACGTGCCCGCGCCCGCCGGTGAGGCCAAGTGGTCAGTGCAGTTCGACCGGGACGCGAGCGTGAGGTGAGCCGGTCACCGCGTCAGGGCGCCTCAACGGTGACCGCCGCCAGCACCGGCGAAGCCGGCGTGCCGGTGTCGCGGAAGATGATCTTCGTCAGCTTCACAGGCCGCAGTTTCACCGCGAGCACCGACAGGTGCCACGGGTCGCCGCGCAGGCCCACCTCGGTCAGCGTAGCCGTCGGCGGCGTCGCCCAGTCATCCACGGTCTGCTGGCTGATGAGCGGAACCACCTGCCGCTTCCCGTCCGCGTAGACGAGCACGTACTCCCCCACCGCCCCCGTCTTCGGGTCACCGGGATCGCCGGGCGCCCACCCCGTGACCTGCCCCAGGAAGAACGCCCGCGAGCCGGTGACATCGACAGGTATCTGCACCTCGCGCGGATAGTCCGTTGAGGTGCCGATGCCCTGCAGCACGACGAGCGCCTTCCCGCCGTTCACCCTCGGGTCGATGACCTCGAAGGGGATCCCCGCCACCTCAACGCGTCCGGTCGAGAGACCCGTGAAGAGGTATCGACCCGGGTTCACGGTGCCGAAGGGTGCAGTGAAGGGGTCGGTGTTCGCCGCGGGTCGCAGGTCAAGTTGCGCACAGGCCTCCGCCTCTACGGGCGTGTCGAGCGGCCAGCCGAGGACGCCGTCGAGCGACGCGGTGCGCCGTGGGTGCGCCCGGACGTAGCGGGCGACTGCAGTGCGGTAGTCACAGCGCCTGAAGGGGTGGCGCGTGATGCGCAGCTCAACGCAGGAGTTGCCGGGCGCGAGGATGAGGCTGTGCTCAGAGACGGCCCGCACGGTCCCGACGCGTGGCGTAGCGGCCTCGATGGCGATGGAGGGCGGCGTGTGGACGACCACCCGGCGCAGGCCCTCGGCGCGGGGCGCGGTGACCCACACGCGTGAGCGGTCCGCCTCGGCCTGCACGCGGATGCCCGCGCGCCCGAAGGTGGTCGGCGCCTCTAGAAACGCGACCTCTTGTCCGGGCGCCAGCCAGTGGTCCGGCACGGCGCTCGCTAGGTGCAGCTCATCCTGCCACTCGCGCACCAGCATGTTCCGCACGAGCAGCACGTACTGCGCGGCGGCCCACAGGTGCGGGACCGTGTCGCCCCACGCGGTCCGCGAGGGGTAGTAGACGCCCTCGGGCAGACCGTGGTCGGATGTGCTGTGCAGCAGGAACGCGTACAGGCCCTCCACGGCCCGCCCCTGGGCGCCTCGGATGATGTCGCTGTTCGTGATGAAGGTGGACATGTAGGGGTGGATGACCTGCTGGGTGTCCGGGCACCAGCGGATGGTGCCCTCGGTGAAGGTCTTCCGAGCCTGGGCGAAGGTCGCTGAGACGCGGCGGTCAAACGGCGGGAGGAGCGGCGTCGGGTAGATGCACTCCAAGTTGCCCCAGTCGGTGCCGGCGAGTTCCAGCGTGGGAGGCAGGTCTGGGGCGCCCGTCTGCCGGATCAGCCGCAGCAGATCAGCGCGGTACTGCTCCGCGAGGCTCCGCCACGCGGCGGCGTCCTGCGTCTCGCCCAGAGCCTCCGCCGCGCGCACGGCACATTCGGCCCCGCGCAGATTCCATACGTCGTAGCCCACCACATGGTAGTTGCTCTGCGGCAGGGCCTCGCCGTCCGCCCAGGACTTGGGCAGCACGCCCGCGAAGGCCGCGTCCGGGTCTCCGGGCGCGCGCTTCAGCGCCTGCGTCAGCCACTCCATGCTCCGGCGGATGGCGGGGTAGACCTGCCGCAGGTAGGCCTCATCGTGCGTCATCGCGTAGTGGCGGACGAGCTGCCACAAGGCCTGCCCGTTCCCGTCGAACTCCCCGCCCTGGCTCTCGAACTGGCCGTTCGGCTTCTGGAAGTTGAGGAAGTCGAGCGCGCTGACTCGGGCTTCGTCGAGGAAGCCCGCCGCCTCCAACGCCCACACCTGGTAGGCCCCGTCCCGCAGGAAGAACCCGTCGTAGAACCCCTCGCCCGCATGGACCCGGCCGGCGTCGCGGCCGATGAACGTGTAGGCCAGCGAGGCGAAGTAGGTGTCGCGGACCTTGGCTTCCGGGATGACAACCAGGGGACGGTCGGGCCGCAGGAACCGCGCCCACCAGTCGTACGTGAAAGCCAGCTGGTCGATCCCCTGGGCCTCGTGCAGCCACTCGGCCTCGGGGCTTCCCGGCGCGAGCCCTCGGTAAGGGAGGTAGAACGTGACCTCCTGTGAGGTCAGCGGCGGCAAGTCCCAGCTCACCGCCAACGTCCCCCCGCCGTCCACGCGCACCTCGCCGGACTTCGCCTGCACCACAGCCCGCACACGGCCCTCGGCCATCGCCTCCCCCGGCGCCCCCGGAACGAGAGCCAGCGGTGTGCCCGCCGCCTGGAGCTGGACGGCAATCCGGGCCGGCTGGGGCTGTGCGGTCAGGTTCCGCACGGACGCCGAGGCCACCACGACGAAGTTGTCCTCGTCCCGCGAGTGCTTCAGGTAGTCGTAGGGCCGCCCCGGCAGAGGCACTGCGCACGGTGTGAACCAGTAGTCGAGCGTCCCGCCGACGAGGAAATGGCTCTCCGGCACCGGCAGCCCCTCGTAGAGACACCGCTTGATCCCCCGAGGCATGGGTGTGGCCTCAGCCCCCAGCAGCCAGCGGGCCTCGACTCCATCGGCCAGCTGCAGCCGCCAGTCCGGGGTGATCCGGCAGGCGCTCGGGTAGTCCTTCAGCCCCACGACGCCCCACGAGTTGGCGAAGTAGTCGAAGTCCGTGAACCAGTCCGCGATCTCCGCCGCCGCCGCGTAGGTCGGGACCAACAGAGCCACGGCCAGCCCAAGATGGCGAGTCATGGAGCCCCCTCCTCTATGGGCGCCCGGGTGTCCCCTGGGACTACGGCGCCTGGCCGAGCGGCTCAGCGAAGAGGTTCGCTTCCCCTTCGTCTGCGGCCGGCTTGCCGACCAGGTCCACACGGTTCCGGCGGAACACGTTGGCATACGTGCCCTTGGTCAGCCGCACCCCAACCGGTCCGCGAAGCAGTTGGTTGCCCTCGAACAGGTTGTAGCTGATACTGCGGGGCGTCGCGCCATCGGCCGGCCTGGGGCCCGAGGCCCTCAGTGCGACGGCGGCGTAGTCGGCCGGCGCGTAGTCCGGGTTCAGCCAATACGGCCAGTACTGGTTGCCGGGCTTCTCGCGGAAGTCGCTGATCTGAGAGATGCGAACCACATTGCCCACCACCAGACCCGCGCCGGGCAAGAGACCCGCGTCGCCCGGCGTTCGGTCTGCAGTGAACCAGATCGCGCCTCGATCCAGGCAGCGGCAGTTGATGATCTCGTTGAAGTACGCGGTCAGGAAGTTGTCCTTGTCCTCCAGCGTCCAGAGCCAGATCCCCTGGGCGTTGCGTGAGATGTGCCCCTCCAGGACGTTCGCCAGGCAGGCGCCCCAGTACTGGACGGCGGCGTCGCTGTCCAGGTCGGAGTTGTCCAGCAGGAGGTTCTCCAGGAAGAACTCGCCGACCACGACCGAGGTGGAGTCGTCCGGGATCACCAGCCACGGCTCGGCCAGAGTCAGCGTGTCCTCAGTGTTGGCGGCGACAGTGCGGTACTGACCGAGGCCCTTGCCGCCGACGATCAGCGCGATCTTGCCGGCCAGTTCGTCAGGTTCCCAACTCACGTCGCGGCCGACGAGCGTGGTCTCCGTGGCCGAGGCCGCCTGCCCGCGCCATGCGGAACTGCCGCCCTCGAGGAGTAGCGTCTCGGAGGCGTTGTCCCGCCGGGCTGCGACCTCGCGGACCACGTTGCCGGCAATCAGGTTGCGCCGGAAGAGCCCCCAGTTGCGCCAGTTCTGGAAGCACAGCCCGCGGTGCGCGAACTCGATGACGTTGTTCTCGACGACGCACTCGCGCAGGTGTCGAATGGACAGCATGTCGGCCGACCACGGGGGATCGGCGCGGAAGTAGTTGCCGGTGAAGCGGCCCTTGTGCACGCCGCCCCAACCGGACAGCCCTCCCTGGCTGATGAAGCTGCAGTCGGAGACCTCCAGCCGTTCCACCGTGCCGTCGATGCTCACGGGAAGCTCTCCGCTGTGCCACTGGCCTTCCTCCCAGAACGCCCACCCGTTGCGGAATGCGCAGCGGCGGATGAAGATGTCCTCTCCCGGCTCGGTATAGGGCTCGTGGCGGATCCAGACCATCTGGTACAGGGGCCGGCGACCGATGATCGTGAGGTCAGACACCCCGCAGCGGGTGTCGAGCACGAGGAGGCCCGAGCGCTCGCCCGCACGCGGGTTAGCTCCCCTGAAGCCATGCTCGGGCGACACGGTGAGGGTTGTGGCGCCCTGCGCCGCTCCCTTGAGCCACACGCGCTGCGGGAGGACGAGGGATTGGGAGACGATGTAGGTGCCGGGCGGCACGAAGACGACGCCGCCCCCGTTGTCCGCCGCCTGCTTCAGGGCGGCCTGGAGCGCGGCGGTGTCGTCCGTCAGCCCGTCCCCCTTCGCCCCCAGGTCGGCGACGCTGAAGACGCGGGAAGGCCATGGGGTCGGAGCGACGACCTCGATGTCCAGCGGGTTCGACCAGCCATACACGCCGCCGGAGTTGTTGTGGGCGAACAGCCGGTAGGCGCCCGGCGCGAGGTCGTCGGGCAGCCGCACTTTGAGGATGTAGCCCGGGTGTCGATCGCCGGCGACTTGAGGACGAACGACCTGGCCGCCGGCACTGACGAGCACCACGTAGGTCTTCGGCTGATACACGTTCGAGTAGAGCTGCTTCCCAAAGATGCGGAACTCGGCGCCCGGCTCAACCTGGTCACGCTCGCACCAGGAGAGCTCGGCGACATGGAGGCGGAAGGGCGGGCTGACCCCCGCCGCCGTCCTCACATAGAGCACCTGCCCGCCGGCGTTCACGGCGGCGATCACCTGCTCGTCCATCTGCAGGATCGCACACGGCTTCGCCTCGGCCGGTACGTCGCGCGGCGGGGACGGCGCGGTCGGCAGGTTGCGGGCGGCCGCGAGGATCTCAGCCTCGTCGTTGGGCGGCTGCCAGACGAGCACTTCGGTCTGTCCCGCCACAAAGCCCGTCCCGAACACGAGCATCGCCTCGCCCGGATCGGCGCGCGTGACGCGGCACACGGCAGGCTGCGCGGCGGCAACTCCCGACAGCATCGCCACGGCCCAGAGCGGTGCGGAGCGAATGCTCATGGCTGCTCCTCTCCTTCGCGCCTGGCTTTGTGAGGCGGGTCGCTTGCAGGCGGTCGATTCGGCTGCTGCGGACGACGTTCCTCTCTCCCCCTCGCGCTCACGGTCCCGCACAGCCAGTCGTCCTCCACCATGCCGAACGTCCCGGACATGCCGATCCCCCGCCACATGGTGCTGCCCTCGCCAGGTCTCGGGGTTGCGTCCGGGTATCCCGGAGGGTCGAGTGCGAAGGGAGGGGAAACAGGAAACGCTCGAAATGGGCCTTCTCGAGCGCTCGGGGTTCGGGCTGGTGCCGACGGCCGGACTTGAACTTGAAGTGGTCGATCAGATGGGGTTTCAGCCCGCTGGCCCGCCAGACGCGGTAGACCATCGAGGGACTGACGCCCAGTCCCTCCGCCAAGGAGCGTGTGCTCCACTGCGTGGCATTCGCCGGCCGGCTTTGCGTCGTTCGCTCCGCGATCACGGTCGCTACCTGGTCCCGTTTCGTCGGCTAACGCCCGCCGCCGGGCGCGTCCTTCTCGATCCCCTTCAGGCGTTGCTCCACGAACCGCTTGCGCCAGCGCGCCACTGCCACGCGACCGATCCCCACCCGGGCTGCGATCTCCTCGTTCTGCCGGCCCTCTGCAGCCAACAGAACCACCTGGGCCCGCTGCGCCAACCGCACCGCGGTCTTGCGCCCGCGCGCCCAACGCTCCGACTGCTAGTTGTGTCTGTCAAGCTCTGCAAATGGGTAGTCGGGCATCTCCTGGGCGATAGGCTGGTTGTGTTGCGGTGGCCCCGCGCCCGTGGATACGGGGTGGCCGGGCGGTCGGGCTTGGGCCCCGGTTGCACACGACGAGGGCTACCGGGACTCGGGGGCCGCCTGGCGAACGTATGCCGTCGTTCCGGCCTGGGCCTGATAGACCAGGAACTGCCCGTCGCGTCGGGCCTCCAGCGGCGTGCCGTCGGCGTTGTAGGGCGCCAACTGCGCCGAGGCATCCCAGACACGGCACGGCCGGGTGCGGGTGGCGTGGAGGGCAGCCTCGACGACTGCCCCGGCTTCCCAGGCGATGTCCACGCTGAAGCCGCCGCGGGCGCGGAGGCCGCGGACCTGGCCCTGCGGCCAGGCGGCGGGGAGCGCCGGGAGAAGGTGCAGCTCCTCGTGGTAGCTCTGGAGCAGCATCTCGATGACCGCGGCGAAGCCGCCGAGGTTGCCGTCGATCTGGAAGATGCGGGGCGGGTGGAGGTCGAGGAGCGTGTCGGTCGCGAAGTCGGTGACCAGGTGCTCAACGTGGTAAAGGGCTTCGTCGCCGCGTCCCGCGCGGGCGAAGCAGCAGGCGGTCCAGGCGCGGCTCCAGCCGGTGTGGCCACCCATTGCCTCCAGGCGCAGCTCAAGCGAGCGCTGGGCCGCCGCGAAGAGCTCGGGCGTGCGGCACGGGCAGATCAGGTCGCCGGGGTAGAAGCCGTAGAGGTGGGAGATGTGCCGGTGGCCGGGCTCCACTTCCTCGAACTCCCGGTTCCACTCCAGTAGCTGCCCCTTCGAGCCCACCTGCATGCACGGGAGGCGGGCGCAGAGGTCGCGCCAGCGGGCGGCGCGGTCGGCATCGAGCCCGAAGAACTCGGCGGCCGTGGCGGCGTGGGTGAGGGTGTCGTGGGCCAGCTGGACGTCCATGGTCGCGTTGATGCCGATGCTGACCGGGTAGCGCGGGCCGCTGCCGACGAAACGGTTCTCGGGCGACTGGGAGGGGACGATGAGCAGGTTGCCGGCCTCGTCCTCAATGAGGTAGGACTCGTAGAAGGCCGCGACCTCCTTCAGGAACGGGTAGGCGCGGTCGCGGAGAAAGTCCTCGTCGAGGCTGAACTCGTAGTGCCACCAGAGGTGCTGTGCGAGCCACGGGGCGGCGCCGATCCAGACGGCCCAGCCGTCGGACTCAGGCGTGCAGCGGCCCCAGGGGTCGGTCTGGATGGGCAGCCAGACGCCCTCGCAGCCGTAGAGCTTGCGGGCGGCTTCCCGGCCGTGCGGGACCTGGCGCTCGATGTGGCGCAGCAGAGCCTCGAGGTAGGCCTGCAGGCCCCCCGGCTCCGCACCCCAGTAGCACATCTGGATGTTCACGTCCTGGTGCAGGTCGCTGTTCCAGCAGGGGTGGAGCTCCTCGCACCAGCGGCCCTGGAGGGTCGCGGGGAGGGTCGCGGTAGCGGAGGAAGCACAGAGGAGGTAGCGGCCGTAGTTGAAGTAGAGCAGGGCGAGGGCGGGGTCGGACCCGCCGGCGCGGAGGTCCTGAAGGCGCCGGTCGGTGGGGAGGTCGGGCTCGTCGAAGGGCAGCTCGAGCGTGAGGCCGCCGTAGTGGCGCTCATGCTCGGCGATGTGGCTGGCGACGAGGGCGTCCCAGTCCGTCGTGGTGAGCCGATGGGCGGCGCACTCGTCCTCCGGCGGCTGACCCTGGGCCGAGGTGCCGATGTCAACCGCGACCAGGACTTCAGTGGCGTCGGTGACTGCGACCTTGCAGCCCTCAAGAACACTGGCGGCGCCGTCGATGACCAACACCCGGGCCTGCACCTCGAAGGAGATGCCATCGCGGATGTCGCCGCGCATTCGCAGGGCGGACTCCGTGGCCTCGCGGACGAGGGCGCAGTTGGGGTCGTGGACGCGGTCGAGCCACAGGACGCAGCTCAGGGGCCGGCCGCCGGCGGTAAGGCGGACGAGGATCACGTGCTCGGTGAGGTGGGCCAGGACCTCGCGCTTGTACTTCGCGCCGTCGCGGCGTACGGCGCCGTAGGTGACCGTGGCAATGCCGGTGGTCAGGTCCAGCTCGCGGGTGTAATCATGCCAGGGGCCCTGGCTGAACTCGACGAACAGGTCGCCGGCGGTCTGGAAGGAATCCACGCGCGTCGGCAAGGGCCCGATGCCGCCGCCGCCAAAGCAGCGGTTGGCCAGCTCGGTGCCGCGCTCGTAGTCGCCCGAGAGGAGGACCTCGCGCACCTCGGGGAGGTGCTGCGCCACGTTCTGCAGGTCACGGAAGCGCCACTTGCCCTCCCACAGCCACTCGTGGTTCAGCGCCAGGCGCTCGCGAGGGCAACTGCCGATGACCATCGCGGCGAGGCGGCCGTCGCCGATGGGCAGCCCCTCGGTCCAGTCTGACGCGGGCTCGCGGTACCAGAGTCGTTGGCTCACAGGGATTCGCCTCCAGCGATAGGAACATCACAGCCGCCCTACGATGCCGTGGCGGGCGGGCGCTATTCGGGCCGGCAGCCCCGGACTCCTCCTGCCGGCAATCCGGCGCCCACCGGCGCGCAGTGCCGCTCGGCAGACGCCGGCGACTTTGGAGGTCTGACATGAGACACGCCAGGACGGCCCTTCTCCTGACGGCCTGCCTTGCCTGCGTCGCGGCGTCGGCCGCCGCGGCGGACCCCAGCTGGACGGTCTCCGGCGCGGACGCGTTTGACGCGCCCGGGGGCCCGATGTGGCAGCCGTTCCCCTCGGCCACGAGAGTCGATGACGGCGTGCTGACCATCGAGCCACCGCAGTCGCAGCAGTGGCTCGCCTCCGCGGCGAAGCTCCGCTACGGCGAACTGGACGTGGAGGTCGTGGTCACGCTCTACAGCAAGCCCGGCGCACCGGTCACTGGCGAGGCCATCGAGGTGGAAGCCCGCCCCGGCTGGCACTGGGTCGAGTGCCTGGGCGACACGGAGCCCACCGCTGAACCCGCCGGCAAGGGCCGCGAGCGGCTGAGCCTGAGCCTGGAGGCCGGCACCGTGGCGTGCCTGAGCCAGATGGTGCGGCTGATGACCGTCGAGCCGACCGCGGGCGGCGCGACCGTGACGCTCGCGCGCAAGACGGAGGGCGCGCGACTCGTGGCCTACCTGGACAAGGACACCGGCCTGCCGGCCGACGGGCGCGAGGTGGAGCTGAAGGGCACTCGCGTCGAGGTGGAGGCCAGCCGGCTCTTCGGCCGCAAGGGCAAGCTGATCCTGAAGCTCATGCGCGGGCCCCACCTCGTTGACGAGGCGATCGCCGCGCCGTGGTGAGAGGGAGGCGAGGAGGGGGCGGACGCCGCGGCGCTCGTACGGCAACTGGCCGCCGAGGCCGGCGTCACGGCGCCGATGCAGACGCCCCCGGGGTGTGTCGCGAGCCTGCCGCTCGCGCCAGACCGGGGTGCGCTCCTCATCGCCCTGAACCTGCGCAATGAGGCGATGGAGGTCGACCTTACGACCCGGGACGGCGCGGCCCGAGAAGCCCGCGACCTGGTCGCCGACCAGCCGCTGGCAATGGGCGAAGGCGGTAGACTCAAGCTGGCCTTCCGGCCCTACGAGAGCCGTGTGCTGTGGTTGTTGACCTAGACGAAGCATCACCAGGCCGTGAGCACCCGGACTCGATCGAGCCCGAGGGCATGGAGGTGAGGCAGTGCACGACATGAGAAGTGCAGTCACGGCGCTTGGGCTGACGCTATCGGTGGCCGGCTGGTCCGGAGTGGCCTCCGCTCAGGCCGGGCTTGCTGGAGGCACGGATATGCGGGCTGTGAAGTCAGGAGCCACTGACCCGGCTGCGGGCGCGGCCGACGGGGTCACGCTGCCGAACCCGGACTACCGCAAGCTGGTCTCTCAGAGCGACCTGGTCTACAGTGCTCCGGCGGCGGCGCCCGTCGCGGGGCACCCCATCGGCAATGGCCGCATGGGGACGATGGTGTGGACCACGCCCGGGGCCATCCACTTCCAGATCAACCGGGTGGACGTGTTCGCGGTCAGCAAACACCACACGGCCCTGCCGCAGCACGGAGCGACGGACTATTGCGGGACGTGCGCGAGAGTGGACCTTGAGGTGGGCGGGGCGGCCTTTGCGGAGGGCAAGGGGTTCGCGCAGCGCCTGTCCCTGTACGCGGCCGAAGAGACAATCGCCGGCGAGGGCGTTCGCGTCCGGTGCTTCGTGTCCGCGGTATCGGACGTGCTGGCACTGGAGGTCACGGATGACAGGCCCGAGCCTCAGCCACTGCGCCTGGTGGTCAGCAAGTGGCGGCCCGACCGCGTGGTGAACGGCGGGCACGTCGCCGCCCTGGACCTCCACGCGCGCGGCGATACGGTGGTGCTGGCCCAGGCGTTTCGGGAGGGCGATTACTCCTGCAGTTCCGCGGTCGCAGCGCGGATCGTCGCCTCCGAAGCATCCGCGAGTCGCGCCGACGACAGCTCCCTCACCTTGACAGCGCCCGCCCGGGGTGGGCGCACGCTGGTGCTGATCTCCAGCGCGGCCTCGCGGGACGCCGCCGTCGACCTCGCGGCGCAGGCCGTGGCGACGCTGAACATGGCGGGGCAGTCCTACGAGGCTCTGCAGGAGTCGCATGCCGCCTGGTGGGCAGACTTCTGGGCGCGGAGCTTCGTCCACATCACGACCCCCGACCCTGTGGCCCAGAGGGCCGAGCGCGCCCGCAACCTCCTGCTCTACGTGATGGGCAGCAGCTCGCGCGGCGCGCTGCCGCCGAAGTGGAACGGCTCCATCTTCTCGGTCAATGGCGATGCCCGGACCTGGGGCGCGCAGTACTGGGTCTGGACCACGGAGATGCCCTACTTCCCCCTGCACGCGGCGGGATGCAGTGACCTGGCGGACTCGTTCTTCGACATGTATGTGGCGCAGCTCCCCGACTGCCGACAGGCTGCGCGGCAGCGCTGGAACAGCGAGGGGGCGTACTTCGGGGAGACCATGCCTTTCGACGGTCCGGTCGTACTGCCGGAGGACGTGGCGGAGGAGTTCCGGGGCGTGCTCATCGGTGGGAAGCCCGCAGCCGGTCTCTCACCTCGCGCCCGGCGCCTAGTAGTACAACCGCACTTCGCACTCGACGCGGGCGAGACAGCCAAGATCCGGCGTTTGGGCCGCTCAGAAGGCGTGCAATTCGGCCTCGCACAGGGCCCGATCCGGCCCTTTGAGCCCCTGCCGGAGCCGACCGGCGGTACCTCTCGCGCAAGTGCGGTTGTACTACTAGCCGTTCCGTCGTCGCCTTCTGCCTCTCCAGCATCCGCGCGGAGATCGCCTCCAGCTCCCGATCGTCCACCCAGATGCCCTTGCACTCGGGGCACGCGTCGAGCCTCACCCCCGGCGTGTGCTTGAACTCGAACCCATACAGCGCCACCCCGCACTTCGGGCACAGAACGCCCTCTCCTTCCACCGTCTCCGCGATCCCGCCCGGCTCGAAGAGCTGCTCCGCCCATCCCACGGCCGTCTGCCCCGTCGTCGCCAACGCCCCCAGCTCATTCGCATCGAACCACACACCCCCGCACTGATCGCACCCATCGATCGTCAGCGACCCAACCGTCTGCTCCTTCAACGGCATCGTACAACGCGGGCATGTGCTCACGAGCAATGGCCTCCCATCAAGCGTGGCTGGCGGGGCTGCGAGGTCGCCGGGGAGGATTCGGCGGGAAGGGTAGAGGGACCTGCGCGTCACTGGGCCACAGGGTCAAGGTGTCTTGTTCCCAGCGCGTGCGGACCGTCCATCGATATCCGCCAACCACTGGCGGATCGCGTCCTGACGCTTCGGCAGGGCTGCTAGTTCGAGCGCACGCACAAGATGGGGCCGGGCGTCCTCATCGCGGCCAAGCTCCATCAACGCCACGCCGAGCGCGTAGTCGGCATCCGGGTGGCGGGAGTCGTCGGCCAACGCCTGCGCGAACTGCGTTAGGGCGGCGTCGGCGTTCCTCCGCATCAGGCTCCGCGCCGCCTGCAGGTGTGGGTAGTGCAGCGCGATGCTGAGTGCGTTCTCAACGTGATACCGCTTGCGGTACGACTTGATTGCCGCCTGGAGTGCCTCCTCCGGGCTGTACTCCTGCTGCCAGAACCACTGGAGGAGTTCGGTCGCAGGGACATGCGAGAGGTCCTTGGCAAACAGGTTGCAGTATGTGTACAGGTTAGGCGCGATCCCCTCCGCCCGCATGGTATCCAGCCAACGCTGCGCCTCGGCGTAGTCCGGCGCCTTCGACACCAGCGTGTTGTACGTCACCACGTTAGGCGCGATCCCCTCCGCCCGCATGGTGTCCAGCCAACGCTGCGCCTCGGCGTAGTCCGGCGCCATCGACACCAGCGTTGAGTACGTCACCACGTTAGGCGCGATCCCCTCCGCCCGCATGGTGTCCAGCCAACGCTGCGCCTCGGCGTAGTCCGGCGCCATCGACACCAGCGTTGAGTACGTCACCACGTCTGGCGCGATCCCCTCCGCCCGCATGGTGTCCAGCCAACGCTGCGCCTCGGCGTAGTCCGGCGCCTTCGACACCAGCGTGTTGTACGTCACCACGTTAGGCGCGATCCCCTCCGCCCGCATGGTGTCCAGCCAACGCTGCGCCTCGGCGTAGTCCG
>Ga0194110_10002801_pt1 | contig 21946 bp, 20 predicted proteins | sample TA2Kig1200mmetaG_FD_146192 | JGI IMG/M metagenome (GOLD analysis project Ga0194110, IMG submission 146192) | Freshwater microbial communities from Lake Tanganyika, Tanzania - TA2015032 Kigoma Deep Cast 1200m | ecosystem: Environmental > Aquatic > Freshwater > Lake | place: Tanzania: Lake...
GGCCGCCGCCAGGGAGAAGTACCCCAGCGACCTCCTGGAGGAGTGCATCCTGCGGCTCGGCGCGCGCCTCGACCACGAGCCCCTCGCCAAGCCCCTCCGCGACGCCGGCCTCATCCCCCCCGCACACAAGTAGGTGCCTTCGTCGTCCCTCGTCCTCGTCCTCGTCCTCGTCCTCGACTCTTCCCGAGGACAAGCCCAGAACCAAGAGAATCGAGGACGAAGGACGAGGAGGAGGGACGATTACGATAGAAGAAGCAGCAACGCCTTTCCGTGACACAGGGGGATGGATATGTCCAAAGTCAGCATCATCGGCGCGGGCGACGTGGGGGCCACCATCGCCTACACCCTCCAGGTGTCCGGCCTCGCCACCGAGCTCGTCCTGGTTGACCTCGACCAGGCGCGGGCGCAAGGCCACGCGATGGACATGAACCACGGGCTGTTCTTCACCCCGCCCGTCACCATCCGCGCGGGCGGCTACCCCGATTGCGCCGGCTCCCGCGTCATCGTCGTCACGGCCGGGGCCAGGCAGCGGCCGGGCGAGACCCGCCTCGAGCTCTGCCGCCGTAACGCCGACATCTGCGGCGGCATCGTTGACGCCCTCGCGCCCCACCTCGGCGACGCCTGCATCCTGATGGTCACGAACCCCGTGGACGTGATGGCCTGCGTGGCGCTTCGTCGGTCGGGGCTGCCGCCCAGCCGAGTGTTCGGCTCGGGCACCGTGCTCGACTCGGCCCGCTTCCGCTTCGAGCTCAGCCGCACCTGCCGCGTGGACCCGCGAAACGTCCACGCCTACGTCGTCGGCGAGCACGGCGACAGCGAGGTCTTCCTCTGGAGCCAGGTCCACATCGCCGGCACGCCCCTCGAGGCCTTCTGCGAAGGGTGCAGCCACGGCTCCCTGCCCGACGACAAGGCCGCCGTCGAGCGCCGCGTCCGCGACTCCGCATACCACGTCATCGAGAAAAAGGGCTTCACCAACTACGCCGTCAGCCTGGCCGTCCTCCGCATCGTCGGCGCAATCCTCCGCAACGAGCACAGCGTCCTCACCCTCTCCGCGCCGCTCCAGGGGCAGTATGGCCTCGACGGCCTCTGCCTGAGCCTGCCCTGCATCGTAGGCGCAGGCGGCATCGAGCGCATCATCCACACCAAGCTCTCCGACGCCGAGAGCCAGGCCCTCGCCCGCTCCGCCGACGTCATCCGCGCCGCCATCGCCGCCGCCCTGGGCGCGTAGCTCCTGCTCCTCAATCGTCCGCGTCCTCGTCCCTCGTCCTCGTCCTCGACCCCTCTCCCTCAGGAACGACGAGAATCGAGGACGACGGACGAGGACGAGGGACGAGGACGATAGAAGAACCTCGAGGTCAGGTCATGGGCACATCGAGGGACCGGCCCCCGTGCCGCTCCAGGCGAAAGCGGCCTGTGAGGGCCGCGCCCGAGGGGAGCTTGGCGCGGACCTCGTGCTCCCCGAAGAAGCAGCGGAGGGTGGCCTTGCCCGCGGCGTCCGCGGTCACGCTCGCATTCGTCGCCCAGCGCTTCTGGAAGGCCTCGAGGAGCCAGTCGTAGAGCGGCTTCGGCGTCATGTCCTTCCGCACCAGCCCCGCGGGCGCGCCCTGCCAACTGCCGTTGTCCGAAAAGTCCCACCAGGTGATCGCCTCGACCGCGGGATGGCTGAAGAGGACGGTGTAGAACTGCTGGCCATACTCGAGCTGCCGCTTCTCGCCGTCGGGCGTGGTGTGCCAGTCGTCCCGCCGCTTGTGCCAGTCGTCGTCCTTCTTCAACTCGCCCGAGAGCACGGTGGCCTCGGTGAAGTGGAGCGGGAGCTTGAAGCGCGCATAGGTCTCGCACACGCTCCACACCCGCTCGATGGGCCACGTGCCCTTGTGCATGTGGCTCTGGATGCCGATGGTCTTGACGGGTGCCTTGGCGTCCAGGAGGGCCTGGACGAGCTTCTCGAAGTCGGGCGAGACGTTGAAGTCGTTGTACAGCAGCACGGCCTTGGGGTTTGAGGCATCGGCCCAGCGGAGCGCGTCGGCCACGCATTTCGCTGCGCCGTTGGCCTTCATCCAGCGGCCAACAGCGTTCCCGAACCGCGCGCTCACCGTCGCCTCGTTCACCACGTCCCAGATGTCAATCCGCCCCTGGAAGCGGTAGACGATCTGCTTCACACGCTCCTCCTGGCGTTTCAACACGTCCTCATCGGCAAGCGCCTCGGCCCACTTGGGGAAGACCTCGTGCCAGACGAGCGGGTGGCCCTTCGTGGCGATGTTGTTCTCGCGGCACCAGGCCGCCATTTGATCGAGGCGTGCCTCCTGGGTCTTCCCCGGCTGCGGCTCGTAGCCGCCCCAGTAGAAGGGCAGCGTGGCGTAGTTGAGCAGCGCGGCGAAGCGCTCGTAGTATGCGCGCTGAAGAGCGGCGTCCTCGATGGCCCCGATGCGGAAGGCATTGGCGCCGAGCTTGAACTCGCGGCGCACGAGCGTCACCTCGGCCGCCACGCTCGCCAGCGGCTGGCCCGCCGAGTCCACAAAACGCAGGGCGGCCTCAGCCGTTCGGTGCTCCCCTATGCGCCGTTCCGCGCTGCTCAGGATTTCGCTAGCATTCACCTATGCTTTCCTTGCGGCAGTTCGGTGCCGCCTTGCCAGGTCCTCCTTGGTGACGACCCTTCCCTTCCAGCTCTTGACGACCTCGCGGTCCTGCTCGAGCATCTTCTGGGGGTCATAGCCACACTGTGCGGCAAGCGCCTGGCGTGCCGCACGAACTTCCTCGACAATCGGGGCTTTCCACATGTCAGATCTCCTCGCTGTACCTCGCGATTTCCTCGGGGGTGCAGATGATCGGCAGCCAGAACCCATGTTGACGGGTCAAGTTGGCAAGCCGCCGCTGGGTTTGAGGATTCGCCAGATGCGCGCAGTTCCAAGTGAGAAGGTAATCCAGTTCGCATGAGATCGGGTAAGCGACGTGGAACGCATCGCCAATGGCTTTCTCCGGAAGAAGAAGCTCTCTACGAAGCAGTGTGGCGAGCGACGGGATCTCGGCGCGCTCCACCAGCAAGTCTATCTCACTGACCGCGAGAAGCCTGCTCTCGGCCTCGTCGGAGTCTCCTTGCCTTGCCTCCAAGATGACTCGCGCCGAAACGAACACGCGGTAGTGAGCCAGTTCCTTCTCCCACCATTCGTGCGTGATCTCTTGGTGCTTTCGGATGGTGCCATCGCGGCTTGGACGTGATGTGTGATAGCTCACGACTGTTGTCTCAAGATACAGGGACGGGATGTATTCCACTTCGGCGGCCATAACAATGCACTTCCTCGCAACAGCCGGGGACTCGCTCACCTTCTCATTTGACTCTTATCCTGTTCTTGTCTCTTTGTCAAGTGACCCGGCAGGGTACCTACCGCACAAGTTGCGCCTCGGCCCAGTCGCCGTGGTCGCCCCCGACGCCGTCGCCGCCGTCGAGGGTGAGCAGTTCGAGGGTCGTGCCGCGGGAAACGTCAATCTCGACCTGCTTCGCGGCCGATGCCTTGGTCATCGGGCCGCTGTCGAAGACCACCTTGCCGTCGAGCTTCACCTGGAAGGCCATCGCGCCCTCCATCGCGGCCTCGTCGCGGCCGACGAGGCAGCGGAAGGCCTTGAACTTGCCGCCGCTGAGGTCGTAGACGATGCGGCTCTCGGCGTGGGTGCCGAGGCCGCGGGCGAACTTCTTGCCCGCGACGGTCATCGGCTTCTCCCACACGCTCTGATTGGTCTGGAGCTTGCCCCAGCCGAGCGTCGCGTCGTCGGGCGGAAGCTCGTCGAGCCAGGCGCTCGGCGCGTCGGCCTTCGGCCAGACCCGCGGCGCCGTGAACACCTTGGCCGCCTGAATCGTGATGATCTCGCGCTCCGTTTCCATGGCGATGGGGATGGGTAGTGGCTTTGGGTTGGCGGGGGGCAGTCTGTCGGACTCCCGGGTGGCTTCCAGGACTAGGGACTGCTTCTGAAGGGGATGCTCGACCCAGAGCCACCAGCCGACCTCGGCGCGGCTGAAACCGCCTTCCTTGGCCGGCTTGATGGTGACCGCGACTTCGCTCTTGCCGGCGGGCAGGTCGAACTCGAACCATGTCCAGGAATGCTTCGAGTGGGCCTGGTTGCCGCCCGAGCGGACAGCGCGGACAGAAAGCGGCTTTCCGCCAATCAGTGCCGTGCACTCAGCGCCGGCGGCGCCGCCCCGCGGGTCGCACAGGATGTGCATAGCCGCCTTCGCGCCCTGGGGCACGGTGGCGACGCAACTCCCCTCGACCCGCCACGGGGCGTCAGTTGCGGGAATATCGAGTCGCGCGGCCTCGACGCGGCAAGGCGCTTCCAGGCCAGGGAACATCAAGCCACGGACACTCCGGCCAGATCGACCGTAGACAGCATAGCTCACGCGCTTCGCTGCCCGCTCCGTCTCGACAGCCCGGAGGCCACCGAGAGGAGGCGCGATGCCTGGGGGCGCCGGCTCGACCTCAATGAGGGTCGTCTCGTACGCCTGGAGCATCACCTCCAGCCGGTCGCCATACCCGTACCGGCCAGGGAAGAACTCATGGTGCGGGTAGACGGTCTGAGCAACGAAGGCGCCCTCCGCGCGCGCCAGGTCCCAACCCACCGATTCGTCGAGCTTGAGGCTGACCTTTTGAGGCTCGATGAAGGGGTTCCTCAAAGAGATGATGCCGCGGTTGGCGGCGAAGTGGGCGTAGCCGTACCACTCGCGCTTCATCGGGTCGCCGCCGATGAGGGTGGTGTGGCCGAGCGTGGCCGAGTTGTGGCGGGTCCACTTGAGCACCGAGGCTAGGAAAGCCCAGTCGCGGTCGCCCACCCCCTTCTCGTTCCCACGCTCCGCGCCCACCCCCTTCTCGTTCCCACGCTCCCCCACCCCCTTCTCGTTCCCACGCTCCGCGTGGGAACGGTCGTCCGGGACGCTCCGCGTCCCTTCTTTGGCCGCGGAGCGGCCGGGGTCGGCGTCCCCCCGCGGAGCGGGGGGACGAGAAGGGGTGGGAGCGGGGGGACGAGAGACGGAGGTGAAGAACTTGGGGTTGATGTAGAGCGTGAGGAGCCGGCAGCCGCGGCCGACCACGGCGATGGCGTTGTCCTCCCACTTCTCGGGCGTGATGACGATGATGCCGAGGTGCTCGATGGCGCTGGGCGGATAGCCGGGGTGCTCGCGCACCCGCTGGCGGAAGACGGCGTCGCGGGTGGTCGTGGCGCTGTCGCGGACGATGGGGGCGGGGACGATGATGTCGGGGTAGTCGCCCGACACGTTGCCCCAGATGGCGTCGCAGTAGGGGAGCCACCAGGGGCTGAGCCACATGCCGCAGGTGGGGTCGAGGAAGATGCCCGGCTTCGCCTTCTTGGCCGCCGTCATCAGCTCGATGAAGGCGTCAATGTTGGCCTCCTGGGCGTAGGGGCCGGGCAGGTGGCCGTGGTCCTTCGCCTCGCAACTGGGGCAGAAGCCGTCGAACTTGTAGAAGGCGAGGTCGTACTGCTTGGCGAGGGCGGTGACGCGCGCGGCGATGTCGCGGCGGTACTTCGGGCCGCTCTGGCAGCAGTACCACTGATTGCTGTTGTGCTCGTAGCCGAGCTTGGCCAGGTGGGGCGCGTGGCTGTAACCCGACGAGGGGGAGAGCCAGAGCCCAAGATTCGCCTTCATCGCCTTCAGCGGCTCGACGAGCGGCCCGAAGCCGTTCGGGAACCGCTCGGGCACAAGCTCCCAGAGCGTCTCCTTCTTGTCCCACCCGTCGTCAATCGTGAAGGTGTCGAACGACTCGCCGTGGGGGTCGAAGAGCTTCTCCTTGAAGAGCTTGATCAGCTCCACGCAGTTCTTCTCGGTCGGCGGCATCAGCGTCCACCACGTGTTGTAGTTCACGAAGAGCCGCTGCTCCCTGGGCGTGGCCTGGATGGAGGCGATGTAGTCCTGGAAGCGTTGCGCGACGCGGCCTGGCTCTGCGACGCCCAGCACCGCCGTCTTGCTCACGAAGCGATCGGTGGTGCGCCCGGGGTAGTGGGTGAGCTTCGCGGTGCCGTTGGCGAAGCTGTTGTGGCCGCCCGGGAACTCCAGCCCCCAGAACGTGTCCTCAAGCAGCACCGGCTGGCCAAAGCCCTGCCCCGACGCCTTGCCCTCGACGCCGACGATCCAGGCATCCACCTGGCGGATAGGAAGCGGTTCTGAGGCGGACAATTCGATGTGCCGCCGCACCAAGGGCTCTGTCCCGATCCTGTAGACCACCCGAAGTTGCACGCCCTTCGGCTTCCCGTCATTGTAGGCCAGCACGAGCCGGCGCTCTCCCCCGGCCTCATCGCTCAGCGCCTTCTCGAAGAGGAGATCGGAATCCCGTAGCGGATCTCCCCCCTCCACGCCGATAGAGAAGCCATCGGACTTGACAGCCAGAGCTCGCTTTGCGAGTTTGCTGACCACCTCCGTTAGTTCGCACCGCGCGCCCGCCCTGCGGAAGCGCAGAGTCAGGTGCTCGTTGCCGAACGAGATGTCCTCGGCGTCCTTCCTGAGTTCCGCGGGCTCGCCCGCCTGCGTGGTGCCGCAGAGCAGGGCAAGAACACACAGCCGCGTCAGCCTCTTCACGTGCGGGTCCTCCGCAAAGGGCGCTTGGCAACCCGCCGTTTGCCCAGGACCTCCTCCTCGCCGACCACCTTGCCCTTCCATTGCCTAGTGATCTCGCGGTATTTCTCGAACATCTTATGGAGGTCATAGTCGCACTCGGCGGCGAACTTCTCCCTTGCTCGCCACACTTCCTCCAGGATGGGATCCTTTCGCATGTCAGCACTCCTTTTCCGGTCGAATCATCTCCTCGGGCGTGCAGATGATGGGCATCCAGAGTTCGCGTTCACGACACAAGTCGGCCAAAGCGCGGCGGACCATTTCGTTCGCCAGATGGGCGCAGTTCCACGTCAGAAGGTACACCATGTGATAGTGAACGGCAAAGGCGAGATGAGCGGCATCAGGACCCTTCTTCTCAGGAATGTGGAGAAACGTTTTAAGCTCGGCGGCAAGCGCCAGGACCCGTGGAACCGCCTCAAGCGTGTCGGCCTCGGCCAGGTACTCCAGCCTCTTCCTTGCTTCCTCAGGGTCTCCCTCGCCGGCTTCGCTCACCGTCGCCGGAGAGGTGAAGAGGTGATAGCTGTGCCGGGACCCATCCCACCAGCGTCGGGTCAACTCCTGATGTCCTCGGATCAGAGGGTCCCTGCTCAGGCGCGCCGTGGCGTAGCTCACGACGGAGGTCTCGAGATACACAGAGGACAACGGCTCGATCGGATCACCCATGGTCGCGTCCTTTGAGGCGGCTGTGCGATGCGAGCCTTCGGCCGGCCTCGATCCTACTCCCACTCTCCCGGCGATGTCAAGTGGGGTCAACCGATCGCGTTCAGTTCGGCGATCAGCTTCTCGGCGAGGTCGGGGTGGGTTGAGCGGACGAACTCGATGCGGCCGCGAAGGGCCTGGCGAAAGTGGGGGTGCTTCTCGCGGTTCTGGGCCTCAAGGCCACCCCGGCGGGCGTTGTGGAGGATGGCGCGGAGCCGACGGCGGTAGGCACGCGGCACGCGGGGGCCGTCGTTCACCACGAGGCCAGTGACCTCCTGGCGTGCGCCGCGGCGGGCGAAGTGGGTCTTGCCCTTCTTGAGCTTGAAGCCCTCCTTTGCGATGATCTGGTGGAGGAGCTTGAGGAAGCGCTTGAGGGAACGCCTGAACGTGTCGTCGCCGCTGAAGGTCAGGTCGTCGGCGTAGCGGGTGTAGGTGCAGCCGAACTTCTTGGCCAGGCCGGCGAGCCGCAGGTCGAGGTGGCGGCAGGCCAGGTTGGCGAGGGCGGGGCTGGTAGGGGCGCCCTGCGGGAGCATGCGGTGGCGCTGGCCGCCGACGAACTCCCGCACCTTCTCCGCCGGCTTCACCGTGCACAGCATGGCCAGCGGGATGGCGACCTCCTCGCCATAGCCGAGCGATTGGAAGATGCCGCGCACGCGGCGGTAGGTGACGGACGGAAAGAAATTGTCCAGGTCGAGCGTCACCACGATGTCCTTGCCCGCGTGGGGCTGGGCGTTGGTGTGGATGGAGCGTCCGGCGACGAAGCCGTGGGCGGGGTCCTCGGCGAAGGTCTTGCCCAGGATTTCCTTGCGAATCCAGTGCTGTGCGGCCTTCAGCTTCGGCTTTGGAGCGTAGAGGACGCGGTAGCCGCCGGAGCGCTTGGGCACGGCGAAGGCGGAGTAGTGCGGCGGCTGCTCCCTATCGTCGGGGAACGCCAGCCAGTCGAGGGTGCCCCTTGTGATGCCCAGAGCGCGTGCGAGGTCGTCGCGCCTCGCGATGTTCGGCAGGCCGTTCTCGGCGAGGAGCTGGGGGCGGTGCGTGGCGGTGGCGCGGAGCCTTTCGCGCCCCTTGCCGCTGCCGGGCGGGACCGGTTCGCCGGTCTTGGGGTTCCGCTTCGTCACGAAGGGGTCGCCCGCGGGCCGAGCCGTCCCGCGGCCTGTGAGCCACCGCAGCACGAGCCACGCGGCGATCAAGGCGCCGATGATCCAGAAGGCATTCACAGCGCTGCTCTCCCCGCTCCGCAGTCTGCAATCTGTAATCTGGAATCTGGAGTCTGGAATACGCGAAGCGGGGGGCGGGGAGGGCTTTACGTCGCTCTCCTGCGCCGAATATTTCAGTGGTCGGAACGACCACTGGAATATTCTGCTGGCGTGAAGCGAGCTAGGGCACGTCCGCGGCGTAACGCCGCAGCGACACTTGCGTGTCGGCTAAAGCTCTCTCCCCGCCCTTCCGCTTCGCGTATGCCAGGTTCCAGATCCCAGATTACACATTCCAGACTCTGGATCAAGAGCGAGAACGAGATTTGCGCGCTCTCACGGGCGCGGGCCGATGGTCCGATCTGCCGCCGTGGGCCTGCGCTTGGGGAGCACAGATGGCGGGCCGATGATTCTCAGGCCATCTGCCTCGAACACTCCCCAGTCGGCAACGTCGTATGTGTAGACGGACTGAAGCCCGTGGAGCAATGCGGCTGCGGCGTGGCGGGCATCGTGAATCCGCCGCGCGGTGAGGCCGTGAGCGGCGGCAAGCCGCATGGCCCTTCTCGCGGTCTCATGCCCACAGGCTAGGACCTCGATGGCAGAGCGGGGGTGAATGAGCAAGTCCACCACTCCCGCTGCGTCCGCAGGGTCCAGCCGCCATTCGGTCCTCTCCCAAGTCAGGACGGCGTAGACCTCGCTCAGCACGCTCGCTGTGGTGCATGCGGGAAGAGTGCCTCCGCGCGCCGCCTCGACCAGCGGCCGGGCCTCCTCGTGCCTCTCGTCGCGCTCGCACAAGGCCGCGATGAAGAGGCCTGCGTCGAAAAACACCCGTTCAGTTCCCGGGGGCGTTGATGACATCCTTCCAGTTCCTGGGCACGACGCACCGGAGCCTCGGCAGCGGCTCGAGGTGGGGGGATGGCTGAATCATCACGCCCGAGCCGTCCGGGCGACGGACCGTCAGGACCTCCTCCTGCTCCACCACCTCGTCAAGGACATCCTCAAGCGTCCTGCCCCGGATCTCCTCTAGCGGCACTGTCCTCGTGATCATGTAGGAATCTCCTGCGTGTTCCGCAACTCTTGATTATACGCGACACGCGAGATATGAACAAGCATCAACGCCGCACGCGAACGGTTTGGCCGGTGGTGGCGGACTTGACGATGGCGTCGAGGACGCGGACGGGTTCGAGCATCGCTTCGTCGGCGAGCGGGCGCTGGCCGGTGCGGAGCATCCGCAGGATGCGCGTGAGGCCCGCGACGTAGCAATCGGAGATGTCCAGCGCTCCGCCCGCGACGCCCTCCTTGCAAAAGGCCGTGGCATAGAAGCCGTGCTTCGCGTCGGCCAGGAGGTGCAGCGTCGCCGTCCGCCCATCGCCGTAGGAGATGGCGGCGACCGTGTTCTTCCCGCTCTGGCGGGCGGTGACCTCGGCCACGCCCAGGCCCATCACCTGCTGCATGGTCTCGACGGCGTGGATGGCGTAGAAGTGGATGCCGCCGTACTCGCTCGTGGGGTCGGATGGGCAGCCGAAGACGCCGCTGCGGACGCCTCCCAGCTCCGCGCACTTGCCGATCAGCTCCTGCGTGCCCTTCGCCCAGCGAATCGTCGAATAGGAGGTCAGGAGCACGTTCTTGCGTTCCGCCAGCGCGAGGATTCGCTTCGCGTCGGCGGTCGAGCAGGCGAGCGGCTTGTCCACGAACGCCGGCACGCCCGCCTCGATGAACGGCCTCACGTAGCGATAGTGCAGCCCCCCGTGGCGGAAGACCACGAACACCGCGTCCACCATCCCGATCATGTCCGTGTGCTTTCTGACGATGGTGGGGATACTGCCCGCCTTTGCGACCTCCTCGTTTCGTTCGGGCACGAGGCCGAAGAGTGCGGCCACCTTCGCCCCGCGAATCGCCTTCTGCTCCGGCGTGTCGTTCAGGTTGCACAGTTGCGAGAGTGCGATTGCGTGCGAATTGTCCGACCCCACGATTCCGATGCGAATCACACCTGTCTCCTTCATGGAAGGCCTTGACACGAACAGCGTCAGAGATTACTCCGGCGGCCCGCAACAGTCAAGAGCTTGTCAAGCTCCGCCAGGGGTTCTGCGGTTGCGGCGTCTGGGCCGTGGCGGAGGATGCCGGCGAGGAACCGGCCGCGTCGGAAGGCGGCCAGGGGGCCTAGGGCGGGGTCGTCAGCGGTGAAGCCGCCGTGGCCAACGGCCAGAGGCTGGGTGGGCTTCTTCGCCTGGAGGACGGCCTGGAGGCGGGCGAGGGCGGAGGCGGCCTGGGCTTCGGTGTCGCAGCGGCAAGCGAAAAGCGTGGCCTCGCGCCCATCCAGCTTGTAGCGGGCGGAGACGGCTCGCCTGAGGAAGTCGTGGCCGAGGAAGTCGGAGGGGGTGTATTGTTCGGAACGTGCGATGCGGCGCTGGGTGGGCAGCAGCTTCAGGTAGTCGGGCCAGGCTTTGGTCGGCGGGAGGTCGGCGGCGAGCCGGGGGGCGATGGCCTGCGCGCTGACGGGTTTGCTGGATGGGAGGGCGTTGACGGCGACGCAGAAGCGGCCTTGCCAGAACTCGACCCGCGAGTCGTCGCCCGCGCCCTCGCTGCCAACGTCGAGCGGCTTCGATTCGAGGGTCACGTGTGCGCGGTAGAGCGCGAAGGCGTTGCCCTCGCAGCCCATGTCGTAGAGGTCAATCGAGAACAGCGGGGTCTCCTTGTCGCCGTATGTTGCCTGGGCGAGTGAGCGGAAGCCGAAGGAGATGACGAAGGGGGCCTCGCCGTCAATCGCGTCGTAGAGGTTCCTGGCCGAGTAGTGCCGCACGGGGCCGATGCGCGTGAAGCCGCTGCGCGTTGCGCCGAGGGGATGGCTGCATCCGGCGGCGAGCAGGCAAAGGAACGCGGCGTGAGACACGCCGCCCACAACCTTACGCAAGGGCATGGTGGGCCTCCCGAATAAGGCGGCGGAGGGGGAGGCGCTGGGGGCAGGCGCGCTCGCAGGTGCCGCAGCCCTGGCAGGCGGTGGCGCGGCGCTCGGGCGGCAGCGCGGAGTAGTCGGCGCGGGCGGCGGCGCCATAGCCGTGGTGGCGATAGCCGTGGAAGCGGAGGATGTCCTGAACGGCGATGCCGGCGGGGCAGGCGTCGAGGCAGGCACCGCAGAAGCCGCACGCGGTCGCGTGCGCCGCCGCCTCGTGAAGCCGCTCGACGTCGCCCGCCGCAAGCTCGATCGTCGGCACCTTCAGGTTCTCGTCTACGTGGGTCATGTTGGTCATGCCGCAGACGACGGCGTGGACACCCTCGACGCCGAGGACGTAGCGGTAGCAGAGCTGATAGGGGGAGAGGCCGGCCTTCTTAAGCTTCGGGTCGTCCACTGCGGCGACGATCTTGTCGGCCTGCATCGCCGCCTTCATCACGATGATGCCGATGTCGGCCTTGCGGGCGGCCTCGAGCGCGGGTTCGATGGTCTTGACGTCGGTGCGGCCGAGCGAGCCCCAGGCGCCCTTGATGAGGGAGAAGGCGATCATTGCGACATCGTAGCGGCCGGTCTCGGCGGCGAGCTTGAGGACTTCGGCGGGCTTGGCGTGCTCGCTGAGGCCGATGAAGCGCGCCTTCCCCTGCTTCTTGAGGTCGTCCGCCGCCCGAAGCCACTCCTCGTCCTTCACGTAGTCAATCAGCGTTGTGCAGCCGTGGAGCATCATGATGTCCACGCAGTCGGTCCGCAGTCGGCGCAGCGCCCCCTCGGCCCGCTCCATCGCCACTTTGTAGACGTCGCGCTTAGCCTGGAGGTTGCCGCGTATGTCCATCTTCGTGCAGATGAAGGCGTTCTTGCGGCGGCCGTCGCCGCTGAGGAACTCGCCGATGGCCTCCTCGCTCCTGCCGCCGCCGTAGACGTGTGAGGTGTCGAAGAGGTTCACGCCCCCCTCGTAGAGCTTTGCCAGCAGCGGGATGCGCTCCTTGCTCGTGTGGAGGGCGCCGTGGGCGATACGCGAGACCATGAGATTCGTGCGGCCGAGGCGCGCGTAGCGCACCGCGGGCTGCTCGTTTCGCCGCTCGGCCTTCGCCTCCTGCGCAAGCCCATCGTGTCTCACCACCACGGCGCCTGCGGTCGCCGCCGCGCGGCGCAGGAATTCACGTCGTTCCATGCCTTGTCCTCCAGGAACTCTCCCTCGCGGCATTGTAGCCATACGCTCCGCCCCCTGCAACACCGCACCTTCTCACGCTTGACCTTGTCGGGGAGCACGGGTAGCATAAGTGCCGAAGCGGGTTCCCCATCAGCGGCAGTGGAAGGCACACAATGATGAAGCAGGTCCGTGTAGCCATCGTGGGCATGGGCATCGGGAGGCCGAACGGCAAGGCAATCGCGAAGAACCCGCGGGGGCGCGTGGTCGCGCTCTGCGACCTCGTGGAAGACCGAATGAAGGACTTCGCGAAGGAGCTGCCCGAACCGCCGAAGCTCTATGCCGACTACAAGGCCATGTGCCGCGACAAGGAGATTGACGCGGTGATGATCGGCACGCCCAACCAGTGGCACGTGCCCATCGCCCTGGAGGCCGTGCGGCGCGGCAAGCACGTGCTCATCACCAAGCCGCTGGCCGACGCCCTGGCCCCCGCCCGCCGGCTCGTGGCCGCGCAGGAGAAGGCGGGCGTGGTCGGCATGATGTCCCTCTCGATGCGCTTCAGCGGGTCCACGCTCTACCTGGGCCAGATGGCGCGGCGGGGCGACTTCGGCGAGCTGTACTACGCCCGCGCCCGCAGCATCCGCCGCAGCGGCATCCCCGACTGGAATCTCGGCTTCATCGAAAAGGGCGGCGGGGCGTTCCGCGACATGGGCGTCCACGTCCTCGATTCCGCCTGGTGGATTCTCGGGATGCCGACGCCCGTGAGCGTCACGGGCGTCGCGGGCGCGAAGTTCGGCCCCTTCGGCCGCGGCTACTGGGACTTCCGCCAGCCGCCCAAGAGCTTCTGGCGCAAGTACGGCTCGGACGACTATGCCGGCGGCTTCATCCGCTTCGAGAACGGCGCGGGGCTACAGTGCGAGAGCTTCTGGGCCTCCCACCAGGCGCCCGAGCACCAGCTAGAGCTCTTCGGCACCGACGCCGGCGCACGCTACACCCCCCTCACCCTCTACCGCACGGTGGACGGCGCGCCCCACGACATCACGGTGAACCTGCCCAAGGGCGCGGACCCGTGGGACCTGATTGCGGGACACTTCATTGACTGCGTCCTCGACGGCGTGCCCTGCGATGCCCCGCTCCGCCACGGCCTCATCGTCCAGGAGATGATGGAGGCCATGCTCCGCAGCGCGGAGACGGGGCGCGAGGCGCGTGTCTCCGGCTAGGCCCCTCACTACGCCCTGGGGTGCACTCCATGCGCATCTTGGCCAACTCAGCGTTCGTGCTTGCCGTGTTCGCCGGGACCACGCCCGCGGCAGTGTTCCAGTACGCCGTGCCGGTGGCGACAGGGAAAGGGGAAAGCACGGCGTTCCTGTGGGTCCCGCCCAAGGCGCCGCAGGTGCGCGGGGTGGTGATGGGCGGGATGACCCTGATGGAGCAGGAGTTTGCGAAGGACACGCGCATCCGCCAGGCGTGCGCCGGGGAGGGGCTGGCCATCGTCTTCCTCAAGTGCGGCCTGGGCAGCGTGGAGGTTCAGAAGGTGCTCGAGGACCTCGCCAAGGCCTCGGGCTGCGGCGAGCTGGCGATGGCGCCGCTGTTGTTCGTGGGGCACTCGGCTGGCGGGCCGCAGGCCAAAGCCTGTGCCGTCAGGATGGCAGCACGCTCCTTCGGGCTGGTGCAGTACCGCGGCGGCGTGCCAGGGGGCGGCGATGCTGTGCCGCCAGGCCTCCCGGCGCTCATGATGGTCGGGCAATACGATGAGTTCGGGGGCACGATGCGCGACGAGGCGGGCCGCGAGGCCTGGGAGGGCGGCCGCGACGCACTCGCCGCCTTCCGCGCCCAGGACCCACTCAACCTCGGCAGCATCGCGGTCGAGCCGGGCGCCGGGCACTTCGCCTGGTCCGACCGCAACGCCGCCTACCTGGCGCTCTTCATCCGCAAGGCGGCGAAGGCACGAATCCCCGATTGGCCCCCTGATGCCAGAGAGCCCGCGAAGTGCAAGGAGATTGACCATCGCAGCGGTTGGCTCACGGACCTGGCCATCAAGTCCAAGGGCGAGCACGAGCCTGCCCCCCATGACAACTACCGCGGCGACAAGGGACGGGCCGCCTGGCACTTCGACAAGGAGCTCGCCGAGGCCACAGTGGCCTACCACGCCGGCGGCTTCGGCAGGAAAGACCAGTTCATCAAGTGGAACGACCCCGTTTGGGTGGACGCCGGGGCGCGCTTCTTCTTCACGAAGCTCACGTGGGTGGGGGACGGGCAGACCCTCGAGGTCCACCCCGCCTACGCCGACGCCTACCCCTCTCAGCACCAGGGCCGCGGGCCGCGTTGGCCCCAGGCTGGGCAGGCGGTGGGCCACTCCTCTGCGCCCATCCGTGTCAAGCAGGTCAGCGGGCCGGTCGTTGCGGTCGGCCCGAATGCCCTGCGCATGCAGTTCGACGCCCTGGCTCCCGCCACGGAGGGCGGCCGGGTCACTTTCATGGCCTACAGCGAAGGTGATGCCGAGCACCGCTACACGGAGCAGGTGGGGATGATGCCGCGGGGCTTCGCCGGCCTGAAGGCCGGCAAGGACCAGACAATCATCTTCCCGCCCATCGGCGACCTGAAGGCCGGCGGCGCCCCCGTGGAGTTGAAGGCGACCAGCGACGCCGGCCTGCCGGTGGAGTACTACGTCGCCTACGGCCCGGCCGAGGTCGCAGATGGCAAGCTGAGGGTCGCCGAGCTGCCCGCGCGCGCGAGCTTTCCCATCGCCGTCAAGGTCGTCGCCTGGCAGTTTGGCCGCGCCCTCGAGCCGCTCGTGAAAACGGCTACTCCGGTGGAGCAAGTGCTCCATATCAGGAAGCAGTGATTTGCACTCAGGGAGCCAGGCATGGCAAGCGCCCGGATGACTGCAAAGCGCCAGATCACGCTTCCACACGCCCTCTGCGAGCAGATGGGCCTGAAGCGAGGCGACAGATTGGCCCTGGAGAAACGGGTGGTGGATGGCGAGGAGCTCTGGGTGCTCCGGCGAGCGCCCATTGCCGGCAATGGGCTCCCGCCGCCGGATTTCAGTTGGTTTGGGTGTCTCAGGCGATACGCGAAGGGCAAGTCCCACAGCATGGATGCCATCCGCAAGAGCATCGCGAAGGCGAAGAAGCGTGGCACAATCTGACCTCGCAAGATCGGGAACGCCATCATCCTGGAGGCCTGGGCCACCGTGAAACTCGCCGGGCCGCGCCGCTGTATGGCAGATGGAGGGAGGGCAAGGCTGAGGAGCACTGCCATGTTGGGCCGAATCCTGTCGGGCTGGCTGGCTGTCGCGTTTCCCCTCTCCGCCCTGGCCGCGCAGGCGAACTGGGAGAATGACCTGCGCGAGATGGGCTACATGTTCCTGCACATCTCCAACATCAACGTGGTGAACGGCCTGAACCTGACGAGGGAGCAGGCTGGGCGGCTGATGCAGCTCGCGGCCCAGGTGGAGGAGGCGGCGCCACCGCCGCCGTCGCTCCGCGGCCCCATCGCCCCAGAGCTGGCCGAGGTCCGCAAGGCCTGGCTCGAACTCCGCGCCCTGCTCCTCAAGGGCGAACCTGTCCCCAAGGAGCTCGAGGACCGCGTGAACCGGGGGCGCATGGCCGAGAGCAAGGTCATCCGCTCCACCCTGCGGAGCGTGCCGGCGGCGATCAACACCAACTGCGTGAGCTGCCACACGGCTCCGGGGACGGCCAGCGGGACGCCAATGAGCCCCGGCCCAGGCACGAAGAAGATAGCCGACCTCGCGCACGTGGAAGGCATCTATGGCAGGAAGGGGATAGCGAAGCTAGTGCAGCTCTCGCCCAAGGTCGAGGAGGTGCTCACGGAGGCGCAGGAGGCGATCCTGGGCGGCTTCGCCTGCTGCCTCGTGCCCCCTCAGAGTCTCAGCGACCCCGTGCGCGCGGGCCAGGCGGAGTCGAGCGAGAAGGTCCTCGACCTCCTCCGCCGCGTGCGGGCCTGCCCCGAGGCCTTCTGGCCCACGATGCGCGAGGGCATCCTGGCCTACGCCGACCAGTTCACCGAGGCGGTCAGCCCGGGCGCCAGCCCCCTCCGCCGGGCCGCCGCACGCGACGGCGTGGCCAAGGCACTCGACCGCGCCCGCGCCTGCTCCGACGTCGAGTTCGAGCTCGAAAAGGACAACCTCTCGAAGGCCGTCAAGACCGCCATCGTCCCCGCGCCCGGCGAGGGGCCTTACAAAGCCGCCTACTTCCTCCTCATTCCCGGCGCATCGAGGGTCTACGCCAACTACCTCAAGCGGCTGGCCGCCAAGTAGCGGGCGGGGCCAGATCAGGCCGATCCGTCGGATCGGTCCGATCCGTCGGGTGTTGCGCTTTTCGGCAGGGCGCTGGGCATTCCAACACGCTGGGGAGAGGGCGGCAGTGCCGCGTGTGCCACGGCTGGCTCGCCCAGCCGTGTCTTCACCATTGGGGCCGCCACGGGCCAGAGAGCACGGTCGGGCAAGCCGACCGTGGCACACGGATGCCGGGGCCGGCACGTGGTTTGCTCTGGCACACTGCGAGCGCTAGGATGGGGGAGAACCACGCGCACTCAGGAGGACCGCTGATGGGCGCCCGCAGCATCTTCGTGGGCATTGGGGCGCTTGTTCTGGCCGCCGTGGCGCCCGTGGCGAGCGGCGGGGAGCCGTTCGGCCCGCCGCCACCGAGCGAGCACGCGGAGGCCGAACGGCAGCTCAACGAGCTCTTCCAGGACATCTCGACGATCAACCTCCTCAACGGCCTCCTGCTGAGCCGCAAGCAGGTGCAGGACATCCTCACTCTTGCGCGCGAGGCGGACGAGCGGCGCAAGGGGGGCAAGAACTCGCCCTTCGGCGAAGGCTACCGCAAGGCTCTCACCGAGGCCCAGGCCGCCTACGCGGCCTTCAAGGCCGAGGCCAACAAGGGCGAGCCGCCGGGCGAACGCCTCAGCCAGCGCGCACTCCACTACGAGAATCTCCTCAAGGACCTCCGCAACCGCCGGGCCGAGCTGATTGACCAGGCTATGCCCGAGCTCGACGCGAAGCTCAGGGGCATCCTGACGGAGGCGCAGCTCCAGATCATCGAGACCTTCCGCCCCTGCCTTGTGCCGCCGCGCGACCTCAAGGACCCCGTGCGCGCGGGGCAGGCGGAGAGCGACCGCGGGGTGGAGATGTTGAGCCACTTCCGCAACCTGCCCGCCCCCCTCTGGCGCGACCGCCAGGGCGAGATGGCCGACCGCTACGTCGCGCGCCTGGGCCACGGCCGACTCGAGATAACCGACGAGAAGGTCCGCGCCGCCGAGAAGCAGCGCTTCATCGCGCTCGTCGCCAAGGCCAGGGCGATGAGCGACACCGAGTTCGAGATGGAGAAGGCCAAGCTCGCCGCCCAGCTCGACCCCCAGGTGCGCCTGGGCCAGATAGTCGAGAGCGCCAGCGTGGTCCGCGACAAGGGCCGCCCCCGCGATGTCTCCCGCGCCGCACGCTGGCTCCTCAGTCCCCGCATCATCCCGATCCTCGAAGAGCGCCTGGGCGCGAAGAAGGCGAGCTGAATCGTCCTCGTCCCTCGTCCTCGTCCTTCGTCCTCGATTCTCTTGGCTTGGGGAGGAGAACAGTCGAGGACGAGGGACGAGGACGAGGACGAGGACGATTGAAGAGCAAAGACGGCTTCACTACAGATGGAGAAACGATGACGCCGAGAGAGGTCGTCACACGCGCGATCGAGTTCACGAGGCCGGAGCGGCTCCCCATCAGCGGCTACGGCGTGGCGAGCGACGTGGCCTGGGTGGGCTACGAGCAGATCAAGCCGCCAGAGGCCCAGGACGACCCGCTCACCGACCAGTGGCTCTGCCGCTGGGGGAAGACCGAACTGGCGAACATGGGCCAGGTGAAGGGCCACCCCCTGGACGACCTCGCCGCGATGAAGGACTTCCCGTGGCCCGATGGGGACGACCCGCGCCGCTACGCGAACGTGCCGAAGCAGCTCGACGAAATGGCCGCCGATGCCAGCCGCCGCGACAAGTTCACCGTCACAGGCATCTTCATGATCCTCTGGGAGCGCATGCACAGCCTCCACGGCTTCGAGAACTGCATGCTGGATATGATGGATGACCGGCCGGCGATTCACGAGCTGGCCGAGCACATCGTGGAGTACGACCTCGCCGTGGTGCGGAACATGCACCGCATCGCGGGCAGCCGCATCCAGGCGCTGAACTTCAGCGAGGACTGGGGGACGCAGGCCGACCTGCACATCTCCCCCGAGCTGTGGCGCCGCTTCTTCCTCCCGCGCTACAAGCGCCTCTTCGCCGCGGTCCACGGCTGCGGCTGGTTCGTCTGGATGCACTCGTGCGGGAAGATCAACAAGGCGATCCCCGGCCTCATCGAGGCCGGGGTGGACGCGTTGAACATGCAGCAGCCGCGGGCCAACGGCATCGAGGAGATAGGCCGCGCCTTCGCGGGCAAGGTCTGCTTCGAGACCCTCTGCGACATCCAGGCGACCCTCCCGCCCGGCAACCGCCGCGTCATCACCGCCGAGGCCAAGCAGCTTATGCGCACCTGGGGCACGCCCGACGGCGGCTTCATCCTGGGCGACTACGGCGACCACGTGGCCATCGGCGCCCAGCCCGAGACCAAGGAGTTCATGCTCGGCGAGTTCCGCCGCCTCGACCCCTGGGCGCGCGGCTGGTGACGCAGCGCCCCTCCATTGGGTGTCTGGCTCCATACACGGGTGCCCGCCTGTGCGGGGCGGGGCACACTCGGGCAGGGCCGCCCCTGTGCGTCCAAGTCCTGTCAGGCCCGTCACATGCGGCCATCCCCTGCTCCCCGACTCCTCGGCCTGCGCCCGCGGCATGCGGTTTGCGCCGAGCCAGAGAGGTTAGTCCCGCGAGGTGCGGCTTCGGCTCCATACCGCCTATTGGAGGGCCCCATGGCGCGAACGCGCGGCACTGGCAAGGGCCGGATGCGCTGGCTCGGCCTCGGGCTCGCGGCCGCCACGCGCGCGGTGCTGTGGCTGGCGAGGGCCGCGGCCACGGCCATCGGCTCGCTCGTCGCTCGCAACCGCACCCGGCGAGAGGCCCAGGACCCGGCCGGCCGCGAGCGGGCCAGGCTGGCTGCCCTGCTCTCGGGGATGCGCCGCCGGGCGGAGGAGGCGACCCGTGAGGCCACCCAGCGTGCCGAGGAGCTCGCCTCGGCGCGCAAGGCCCTCCTGCACATCGTGCGCGACCTCGAGAGCGCCCGGGCCGCCGCCGAGGCCGCCAACAACGCCAAGAGCCAGTTCCTCGCCAACATGTCCCACGAGATCCGCACCCCCATGAACGCCATCCTCGGCTTCGCAAAGCTCCTCCTCCGCGAACCGCTCTCGGACGGCCAGCGCAGTTGCGTCGAGACCATCTGCCGCAGCGGCAACCACCTCATGGCGCTCATCAACGACATCCTCGACCTCTCGAAGATCGAGGCCGACCGCGTGGAGCTGCACCTGGAGGTGGTGGACGTGGGCCTGGCGGCGCGCGGCGTGTGCGAGCTCCTCGGACCCCGCGCCGCCGAGAAGGGCCTCGCCCTCGCCGTGGAGGTGCACCCCAGCACCCCCGCGGGGGCCACCACCGACCCCGGCTGCCTGCGCCAGATACTGATGAACCTCGTCGGCAACGCCCTCAAGTTCACTGATCACGGCTCCGTCACGGTCCGCGTCGGGCCGCCAGCTCCCGCTCCCCCCTCTTGCCCTCTCCCTCTGGGAGAGGGTAGGGTGAGGGCGCCGGGAGCCACGCAACCCCCTCTTTCCGGAGCCCTCAGCCCGGCCCTCTCCCAGGGGGAGAGGGGGCAGTGCCTTCTCCCCGCGGAGGAGGGGGAGCGCCGGGAAATGATCCACTTCGCCGTGGCCGACACCGGGATCGGCATCCCGGCGGACAAGCTCGACGCGGTCTTCGAGGCATTCGTGCAGGCCGACGGCTCGATCTCGCGCAAGTACGGCGGCACGGGCCTCGGGCTCGCCATCTCCAAGCGCCTCGTCGGACTCCTCGGCGGCCGCATCTGGGTCGAGAGCGCCCCCGGGCGCGGCAGCACCTTCCACTTCACCATCAAGAACCATCTCGCGCCGCGGCCCCAACGCGAGGCCCCCGCGCAGCCATCTGAGGTCCGAAATCCGAAACCCGAAATCCGAAACCTGCCGGACGATGCGCTGGTGCTGGTAGTCGAGGACGACCCGACGACGGCGCACCTGACGAGCGCCCTCCTGCGGAAGGCGGGCTACCACCCTGTGGTGGCGCGCGACGGCGCCGCCGCCATCGAGCTGGCCCGACGCCAGCCCCCCCTCGCCATCCTCCTCGACCTCGTGCTCCCCGTGATGGACGGCTTCCAGGTCCTCAAGGCCCTCAAGGCCGACCCCGCGCTCGCCTGCGTCCCCGTCATCGTTTGCTCCGTGCTGCCCGACCGGCGCAAGGCGTACAGCCTGGGCGCCCTGGACTACATCGAGAAGCCGATGGACGGCGACCTGCTGGTTCGGAAGCTCGAGCGGCTGCGCCACCGCTTCGCAGCCGGCGGCAACGTGCTGGTGGTTGACGACGAGCGGGCGACCCTGCGCATCATCGAGCGCGCCCTCACAAGGGCCGGCTACCGCGCCGCCACCGCCGCCAGCGGCGCCGAATGCCTGGCCATGCTCGACGCCCGCCAGCCGGTGGACCTCGTGGTCCTCGACCTCGTCATGCCCGACGTTGACGGCTTCGAGGTCCTCGACGCCCTCCGGCAGCGGGAGGCGACCAGGCGGGTGCCTGTCATCGTCAACACCGCGCGCGACCTCTCCCCCGCCGACCTCGCCCGCCTCAACGGCCGCTACGACGCCATCCTGCGCAAGTCGGCGGCCGACATTCCCGACATGGTCTCGCGCGTGGCCGAACTGCTCGACGCCGCCCGGGCCACCGCCACCTCAGCCGGGCCCGAGACGGGTCTCACGCAGAGCCAGCAGAGAGAGGAGAGAAGACCGGGGCCTCTGAAGCAATCAGAAATCAGAAATCAGAAATCAGAAATGGTCCCTGAGCCCCCCTCCCGCCCCGCCACCATCCTCGTGGCCGAGGACAGGCCGGCCACCCAGGCCCTCCTCCGCTCCGTCCTCGAACGCGAAGGCCACCGCATGCTCCTCGCCGAGGACGGCCTCAGCGCCGTTGAGGCCGTTCAGCGCGAGCCCGTGGACCTCGTGCTCATGGACGTGCAGATGCCCAACCTCGACGGCTTGGAGGCCACTCGCCGCATCCGCCGCGACGCCAGGGGGCCAGAGCCTCCCCATCCTGGCACTCACCGCGCACGCCATGGCAGGCGACCAGGAGAGGTGCCTCCAAGCCGGCTGCACCGCCTACGTCACCAAGCCGGTTGACCCCGACGA
>Ga0194110_10002805_pt1 | contig 21930 bp, 19 predicted proteins | sample TA2Kig1200mmetaG_FD_146192 | JGI IMG/M metagenome (GOLD analysis project Ga0194110, IMG submission 146192) | Freshwater microbial communities from Lake Tanganyika, Tanzania - TA2015032 Kigoma Deep Cast 1200m | ecosystem: Environmental > Aquatic > Freshwater > Lake | place: Tanzania: Lake...
CTTAGCCTCGATTAGCAAGGTCAGGGCTCAGTTGAGACCCTCAAATTACCAGGATTAGGCAAGGTGCAATACCTAAGAACTTGTAATAAATACCTCCCGAAAAAGTACTTGACAAGAATAAACCAGGTTAGGAGGGATTTTACAAATTAAAGTAGTCAATATGAAACGAATAAGAATGCCCGCACGAATCCTTAAAAGGATAGGGCGGGCATTCCTCTTTCATCTTCCTTTCCCCTCTATTTAATAACTCCTTTTTCCTTGAAGTATTTCTCCGCCCCCGGATGAAGTGGAATTAGCCCTAACCCTGTGACACCATCCTTCAGTTGGTAAGGGACCAGGGAACCATGAATCTTGCGAAACTGGTCAAGGTTTTCATGGATCGCTTTGGCCATCCGATAAGCTGCATCGTCAGCCACATCCTTATTGACCAGGATGACACTTCCGGCAATGGCTGTGGTCACATCCTCATTGGCATTGGCAGCCTTGGGATAGGTTCCTGCTACGATCTTTCCTGATTCGATGCCATACTGTTTTAAGCTCTGTAATGCCTCAGGTGAGAAGTGGATCAGTCTCAGGGGACGGCCGATGGAAGCCTCTGTCACAGCGGCTCCAGGAGTAGCCAGAAAGGTAAAGACAGAGTCCACGTTTTTATCTTTGAACTGGCTTGCCTGTTCGGCGTAGGATCCCCTGAAGAACTTAAAACCTGCGGCTTCAAGTTCTTTATAGTCTGTCTTATAGGCAGCAAGGACTTTTCTAAAGACCCATTCATCCGATGTGCCGGCCGGGGAAATGGCCATGCGAAGGGTTTTTTTCTGTTTAAAAACCTCATCCATGGTTTTAATGGGGGAATCGGCTGCCACATAGAAATGGAAGAAATTGAGACTCATTCCACCTGCGATGGCACGAAGGTTTGAGTGTTTCTTGTCATAAGGATCTTCACCGTTCCAGGCTGCCACATTCAAGAATGGAAGTCCCCATCCCAACTCGCAATCTCCCTTGTCAACCAGTCTTGGATTAACCGTGCCGCCTCCCGGAATAACCTTAACCGTGATTCCGCCAGATTTTTCATTGATGATGTTGGAGATGCCTCCAGCAATGGTATACCACCCTCCGCCAACGCCACCCGCTGTCCAGGTCAGGGTCTGAGCATAGACCAACGAGGTAACCAGGATCAATGACACGAGAATCGTTAAAAATAATAATTTTTTCATCTCATATCCCTCCTTCCTTAAATTTGGATACCTTATAATGGATGAAAGAAAAAAAGTAAAGGGGAAAATATCTCCCGCGATTGGGGATAGTAGCCATTTTAAGGAAGACCATTTTGTGTTATGTAATATCCGATTGTTTAAAAACTGTTTTTCCCTCAACCTTCCCTCTCCCCAGGTGGGAGAGGGCTAGGGTGAGGGGGATGCAGAAATTTTCAGATGGGAGGTTTTTTTGATCGGCATCATCCTGTTGGATACCCGTTTTCCAAGGCTTCCGGGCGATATAGGAAACCCCGCGACCTTCCCTTTTCCGGTAATTTATGAAAAGGTTGGCGAGGCATTTCCATCCCGGGTGGTCAGTGAAAGGGATTCTTCGCTTCTCCTCCCATTCATCGAAGCCGCAAAGACCCTGGAGAAGAAAGGAGCCATGGCGATTACCACCAGTTGCGGATTTCTTGCCCTCTGGCAGAAGGAGATGGTTTCTGCTGTACGTGTGCCTCTTTTTTCCTCCAGCCTTGTTCAGATTCCCTGGGCATATGAATTAATGGGCAAGCGAGGTCGAATCGGTGTGCTCACGGCTGACAGGGATTCTCTGACGGCGGACCATTTGAAAGGGGTTGGAGCAAAGGGAATCCCCTCGGTCATCCATGGGATGAAACCGGAGAGTGAGTTTCACCGAGTCTATGTGAGAAATAGCCCTGATATGGATTTTCCAAGGATCGAAAAGGAGTTGGTTACCGAGGCCTCCAGCCTGATTGCCAGGCATCCTGATATTTCCGCTCTTGTTCTTGAGTGCACCAATATGGCTGTGTTTGGGAGATCAGTGAGGGAGGTTGTGAAAATACCTGTATTTGATATTCTCACACTCACCCATTACATCCATTTGAGTTTAAAGTGAGGTTTTAAATTGAAACAGGTTGCAGATATCATCATCATCGGTGGCGGCGTCATCGGTTTGAGCATTGCCTATCACCTAAGCCAACGAAAGGCGGGCAAAATCATCCTTCTGGAGAAAGGACAATTAGGCGAAGGCTCGACCAGCCGATGTGTGGGTGGGATAAGAACACAGTTTTCAACAGAGATCAATATTCGTTTCTCTCTCGAATCGATAAAAACTTTTGACCATTTTGAGGAGGAATTTGGTGTTAACCCCGAATTCAGGAAGATTGGGTACTTTTTCCTAGCGACCACCGAGCAGGAGGTGGAGACATTTAAAGGGAATGTCATTCTTCAGAAGCGATTTGGTATCCCTGTGAAATGGCTGGATGCTGACGAGATCAGGAAGCGGTGTACCTATCTGAGAATGGATGATATCCTGGGTGGGACCTTCTGTGCATGGGATGGATATGCAGGCCCAAGCGAAGTCCTCTCGGGATTTGCCGGCGCAGCGAAAAGAACAGGGGTCAGGATTCATGAAGCGGCAGAGGTAAAAGAAATAGGGGTTGAACATGGCAAAGTAACAGGCGTCAGGACGAGCCGAGAGGAGTTCTCCAGCCCTGTAGTGGTCAACTCAGGTGGACCTTACGCCTCTCTCATTGGAGAGATGGCCGGGTTGAGAATACCCGTGAAACCTTTGCGAAGACAGGTGTTTGTGACGGCCCCTTTTCATCTGACGGATCAAACTATTCCGCTTACGATCGATTTTCACCGGGGGTGGTATTTCCGGAGGGAGGTGGACGGATTTCTTCTTTCCGGCCCCTTGGATAAAGAACCGAGTTTTAATACAAATACCGATTATGAGGCCATGGTCGAGGCTTCGGAGAATGCGATCTATCGCGTCCCCGCAATGGAAAAGGCACGGATTGCCCGAGGATGGGCAGGACTTTATGAAATATCTCCGGACAACCATGCCATTTTAGGGAAGGTTCCTGGAATCCAAGGTTTTATCTTAGCCAATGGTTTTAGCGGCCACGGATTTCAGCATAGCCCAGCAGTAGGGAAGGTGATCTCGGAGCTGATCCTCGATGGAAAGGCGACCAGCATCGACATCTCCTCTCTTTCCATCGAGCGCTTCGAAAAAGGCGAACTCCTCCTCGAACCCATGACTGCCTTTAAAGAATAATTGAGTGGTCCCGCCTGCCTCATGTTAATTTTGCGATTGGCGGCAGACGATCATGATCTTTTTGAATATTTTCTTTAAATCCTCTTTCCTCAGGGGACCTCGATTTTTTAAATTCAACCTCTCTAAAATTTCGTTTTCCCTCTTAGGGTTGTAGATTTTTTCTCTCCTCTCTTTCTTGATTTTTCCAATCTCCAGTGCAATGGAGAGGCGTTGGTTGAGCAGAGAGAGGAGTTTCTGGTCAATGAGATCGATCTTCTTTCTCTTTTTTTTCAATTGTCCGAGTAGGTTATCTATCTCTTTCATCATTCAACCAATTCTATTTGGGCACCCAATCCTTTCATGACTTCGTAGAAATTGGGGAAGGAGACTTTCACAAATTCCGCATGGTCAATTGTGGTAGTCCCTTGGGCCATCAGAGCAGCTACAGCCGTAGCCATGACAATTCGGTGGTCGTGCCGGCCGTCCATGACAGCTCCTTTGAGTTCAGAGTGGTAGATAGTTAAGCTGTCCTGTGTTTCTTCAAATTTTCCTCCCATCTTGGTTAGCTCCTCTTTGATGGAGCGTGTACGGTCGGTTTCTTTCAGACGGCTGGCGCCGATGTTTCGAAGCACGGTTTTGCCTTTAGCCTTGCAGCCCAACACTGCGAGGATGGGAATGGCATCCGGGGTACCGGAGCAATCGATCTCAATGCCGTGCAGATCGTTTCCGCCCTCCACAGTCACCGTTCGACCGGAATCACTGAAGGTGACCTTCGAACCCATTTCCTGAAGGATGTAAGGGTATCTACGCTCGCCAGCAAAGTCGTCCGGATCCATACCCACAAAGGTAACTTTGGAGTGGGTGATGGCTGTTGCAATCATGGGATAACCAGAGCTCCCCCAGTCCGCTGGCACATGGGTTGTAAAAGCTCTGTATTTCTGGCCGCCGTCCACATGGAATTCATCGTAGTTTTTATGACTGCAAGTAGCACCTGCGAGCTTCATCCAGGCCATGGTCATATCGATGTAGGGCCACTCCATGAGGTTGTCCTCAATGACCGTGATTCCTTCCTGGCTGAGAGCGCCAGCAATGAGCAGAGGAGTCAACCACTGGGAGTTGATGCCAGGAAGTTTGGTGCGGCCTCCCTTGAGAGGACCTTTGATCACGAGAGGTGCTACTCCTGCATTACGGGTGGAGAAGACCTCTGCACCCAAATCATTGAGTCCATCGATAAGGGGTTGGGCAGGGCGGCGGCAGATCTGGTAGTCGCCGGTAATGACTGAGTACCCATTAACGAGCGAGGCAATGGCAGTAAGGATGTAATACCCAGTGCCGGAGTTACCAGCATCCAGAACGCAACCCGGCACGCGGGGCTGATTAGCTACACCTTCGAATACCCATTCCTGAGGGTTGGAAATATCGATTTTGGCGCCCAAAGCCTGCATCATGCCGACGATGGAAAAACTATCGACGCCAGGAAGAGGGTTGGTGACTTTCGACACCCCCTCAGCCAGGCCGCCAAGGACAATGGCGCGTGCGCTGGCTGACTTGTTGCCGGGAATCTGGGTCATACCCTGCAAGCTTGACCTCTTAATGATGAATTTCATATTTTGGCTCCTCGGTATTTAAAAAAATAGAAACGAATGGCACGAATGAGTCGGAACGACTGTCGTGCCGACACAGCGAATGACACGAATGGGTTTGATTTGTGTTCACTGTTTCCATGGAATAAAGATCCGTTCCAATTTCTGGAACAGCCAGTTAAAGAAGATCCCGAGCAAAGAGAGGATGATGAGCCCCACCATCAGTTTCTTTGTCTGCATCAAGTCGGCAGCGGTCAGAATCATAAACCCGATTCCAGCATCGGCAGCCACCATCTCGGCAGCAACGACAAGAAGTAGGGCGATCCCGATTCCCAGTTTCATTCCTGCAAAAATCATGGGCAAAATACTCGGAAGGATGACCTTCCTGATGATCCTTGTTCTATTCGATCCCAGACTCAATGCGGCCTTGATCAAAAGAGGATCTACATTCTTAACCCCTGTATAGACATTGATCACCATCGGGAAAAAGACACCCAGGGCGATGACTGCTACCTTAGACATCTCTCCTATTCCAAGCCAGAGGATCAGTAGAGGAAGGATAGCGATCTTAGGGATCGGAAAGGTTGCTGCGATGATGGGATTTCCAACGGCTTCAGGGATGGAGAAGAACCCGATGAGGATTCCCACCATAATCCCAAAACTACAGGCAATCACAAATCCCCAGAGGATCCGAGTGAGGCTTGAAAAGATGTGTTTGAAGATAATCCCTGTTTTAACCATGGTCCACCCCTCGGAGAGAATGGAACTCGGAGCAGGGAGAAAGAGGGGAGGGACCCAGGCCATTCTGCTCACCCATTCCCACAGCAGAAGAATGGCAATAAAAGAGGCAACGCTCAGCCAGGGATGTTCTTTCATCTGAAGGAAGTAGGTTTTATCCTGAACAATGGCTTTTTCATTCATGGATTGATCCACTTCTCTTCTCATCCAGTCTCCTCCATCGCCTCTCTGGCTTGATTCTTGATGTGACCCCAGATGGCATCCACATATTCCAGATACCTCTTTTCGAGGGTGAGATGCTCGCCTCTTGGTCTGGGGAGGTCGATTTTGATGATATCCAGAATTCTGCCCGGCCTTCTTGAAAGGACGACCACACGATCCCCTAAAAAGACAGCCTCCTGGATATTATGGGTGATGTAGAGGAGACTTTTGTGGGTCTCCTCCCAGATCCGCGAAAGCTCATATTGCATCAGGGTCCGTGTTTGCGCATCGAGGGCGGAGAAAGGTTCGTCCATGAGGAGAAGCAGGGGATCGTTAGCGAGAGCTCTGGCAATGGAGACCCGTTGTTTCATGCCTCCTGAGAGTTGATGGGGATATTTGTTTTCGAATCCCTGAAGACCAACCAGGGCGATATATCTTTTTGCAATCTCTAACTGCTCCTGCCACTTCACGCCCCTTTCCTCCAGACCGTAAACAATGTTCTTCAGAACGGTCCTCCATGGAAAGAGGGCAAAGTCCTGAAAGACGACAGCGGTATGGGGTTTCGAGTCGGTTTGGGGACCCTCAAAGATCACCTGGCCGGAAGTGGAACTGAGAAGTCCGGCGATGATGTTGAGAAGGGTCGATTTCCCGCAACCGCTGGGACCCACCACAACGACGAATTCATTCTCCTCAATGGCGAAATGAATATCCTGGAGAGCTTCGGTGGACTCTCCCCGGCGGTCGATATAAACTTTGGAGATGTGATCAATGAGAACCTTCATAAAATGAATAAATTCGTTTATCAGGAGATCAGGTTATCAGGTGGTGGATATCAGATTATCCGGGTATCAGGTTTGAAAATTCCTTATCTTCTGTTTTTCCTGATATTCTGATACCCTGGTATCCTGCATCCTGATTTCCTGGTATCCTGATAACCTACTAAGGTTTCGTGCTTCGGATTTATGGAATCATTTTCCTAACAGTCCCATGGCTTCTTTCCAGAAGGAGAGGTCCACCAACTCAGAACTGGCCATCTTTTTTGAGACCATCCCGTTGCGCTCGTACCAGTCCAGCTGCTTTTGAATGTTCTCAGCATAAAGCTCTCCATTTCGATCCATATAGGGGAGAGCGAGGACAACAGCCTCAGGTTTTTCTTCCGTATATTTTGCGATGAGGTTGATGACTTCCTGATATTGGGGGCCTTCCTTTTTGGCAAGGGCAAAATCGTAATAGAAACGACAGCTCCGGATATAGCCCTTCATGAAGGCGACGGCCGCGGATCGGTTCTTCATGAATTTTTCTCCGTAGAAGTTTGCAGCGATTTGATAGGGGAGATGGTCTCCTGCCCAGAGAAGAACGTTTGCCTTTCCATCTTTTTCCATAGCAGTGATATGGGGCTGAACGAGGAAGGCAGATTCGATCTGATTGGTGATGACCGTATCCCTCATGCTGGCTACGCTTCCGAGGGGAACGACCTTCACATCATTCAGAGACATCCCCTTTTTTTCAAGGAGGTTTCCAAGAATGTAGTGAAAGGTTGAACCCATCTGGGTGATCCCGATTCGTTTTCCCTTCAGGTCCTTCAAATCCCTGACTCCAGCCTTCCATTGCTCCGGGTTGACGATGATGGCCGTCAGTTTATATCCGGGCCACTCCCGCCCCTTGTCTGCGACGACGGCGATCTTCATTCCCTGAGCAATGGAATTATAAAGGGCAGCAGTCAGTCCGGTAGCGCCCACATCAATATCTCCGCTGGCCATGGCTACAGCAATGGGTGCCGCCGCTTTAAACCAGACAGGCTCCACCTTAATGCCTTCGGCCTCAAAAAAGCCCTTGTCCATTCCGATGAAGATGGGAGCGGTACTGGAAAGTCTAAGCGCGCCCACCTTTACCGTTGTCATTGCCCAGGAAGAAAAGGGCGCCAAGAGAAGACCCAATAATAGAAACAGAATGATGTTCTTCTTCATAATGTTACCTCCTGTTGAATTATTACAAACGAAATATGTCGTGTGTCATTGCGAGGAGCAGAGCGACGAAGCAATCCCAATAAAAACCGAGATTGCCACGCCCTCCAGGCTCGCAATGACTGTAACAATATTTACTTCGTTTGTATTAATCATCTCTTAAATATCCCAAGATGGATTGGAAGACAAGACTCTCTTTTTTTGAGAGAGGATCTTCATGATCTGAGAGGATACAGGTGGACATCCTTGCACATAGATCCCTCTTTTCTTCATTCCCGCTGTACAGTTTCCGACCAAAATGATTCCTTCAGGACACGTTTTTAAATGTTTACCGATCCCGATGTGGATGTTTTTATCCTCCAGATGATAGCGATTCAGTTGCGGATGATACTCCTGGAGAAAAACGAGAAGCGTTGAAAGACAACCGCTACACGATCCTTCATCATAGAGAACGACATCAGGATAGGAGATGGAAAGAGTTGAGGGAGGAGGCTCGAAAGGGGTTTCCCATTTGAGATAATCCTTCGGTTTAATCCATATTTTCTGAGGTTGGATTTCTCCCATTCCCCTCTCCGAGCAGAGCTTGAGGTGAGGGATAATTTCCGGATTAAACCCCATTAATCGCGCAGCGATTGCATCGGCAGAAAGGGCATGATCGCTGACGATAATGATTCCCATCTCTTTTGATCTTCCGTAGGCCGGTCCCATTCCCTCCATTCCCACCATGCCATCAATAATGGCCAGGTCAGGCTTGAGAACAGTGGCCATCTCAGAGATGGCCAGATCGAGTGTTTTATATCCTGGGTCGGTTCTTTGATTAGAACGGAGTTGATGAAGCTTCGCCTTTTCTCTCCGCCAGAGCAGCCCTTTCATATTTTTGATGCTCAGAGAGACCCGGGTATGCATATGGGTCTTCATCACGGGAATGGAGATGACCCAGTCAAAGTCGTTCAGGGCAGAGGAGACCTTAATCTTTTTCAGAAGTTTTCCATCAGGAATGATCCTTTCCTCTGGTTCGAACTGGTCCAGGTCGATCAGCTTTACACCCTTCTTTTGCGATACCCCTTTCAGTCCTGTCTTTTCAAAGGCTGCTTGGGCATCGACACCAAAAATACAGCCTTCTCCGATCACCATCTCCTTGGCTCCTCTCTCTCTCAGTAGGTCGATTGTGGCCTCCACCACCAGAGGATGTGTGGTGACTCCATCTCCTGGAGATGCCATTCGGGCAGCATTGGGCTTGATCAGGACATTCTTCCCCTTCAGATTCGGAAGCGTAAAACTTCGGAGTGCAGTTAGGGTTGTGGAGTAGGGGCTTTTTCCTTTTGAAACAACAACCAAAGAAGGTTTCATTCTCATTCCGTTGAAATGATCGATGGCAAAGGTTAGTGGATATCACCTACCACAGATTTCGTCTATTGATAAGGAAAGATATCGATGCTATATTTTAGAACATGCTCCCCAGACCTTGCAATGCTTATTACTACGGAGGGCTTCCTGTCAAAGGGGCGAGAAGGAAGGGTCGGCTCTGGGTGGAAGGAGAGGCGGTTTGCTTCGATGTGCCGGAAGGGAAGGGAGGGGAGAGGGTCGATTTAAGAATTCCCTTTTCAAGGATGGAGAAGATCTTTCTCACACGGGACAATTATTATGGAACCGATACCAGTCTCCTCAATCTGGTTTTCAGAGATCCTGATGGGAAATCTTTCACCCTCCGATTTGCCCCTGTTACCATCATCCCCCGGCGGAGAATCGCGCTCCAGAAGGTATGGTTCGATTTCCTTAGCGATACATTAAACAGACCTGCTGGAGACGCTTTCAGACTCTTGTAAAGCTGAGTTTATTTGGATGATAAACTCTATGGGGTGAAAATATTTTGACAAAATCCCCTCTAACTCCCCTCGGTTTCGAGTCGCAACGACTTTGCCAAAGGGGAGGACTAATTATTATCCCCCTTTTTAAAACGGAGAAGTATTTCTCCTCCCTTTGGCAAAGGGAGGTCGGGAGGGATTTTATGAAGTCTTTTTCAAACCACTAAATTGGTACTTTTCCTCTCGATAGAGATTAAAGACTATTTAGCCAGTCTCATTAACTCTGGTGGCAACACCTCACCTCTTTCTACCAGATAATCCCTATACTCCTGATAGTTAGGCTGCACCCACATCGGATTCCCGAAAATCTCGTGCATCATGATATTGAACGCCACCTGGGTGATGTAGAACCGGTGGTGGTGCCTCAGAATCGGATTTCGTGAAAACAACTTGATCAGTTCACGGGGCCTCCAGTAGTATCGTCTCATGATGTTCTTATAGATGAAGTTTAACTGTTCAAGGTCATCCACCTCCCGGGTTGGCATCACCGCATGGAGATAGTCAAAATTCCGGTACTCCCAGTCCTTGATCCTCCCCATCTCCTTCATCTTGTAAAAGAGAGGGGTTCCAGGAAGAGGGGTGATGATGTTGAGACCGAAGTGGTCCACATACTTTCCAAAGAAATTTAAGAAATCATCGCGGTCTTCCTCAGTCTCTTCCCAATGGCCGATGAGTAAGGTTGCCATGATCATCAGTCCATGCTTTTTGATCAATTTCATGGCCTTCACGGCTTCTTCGACAGAGTGGCGCTTGCTGATATCCTTGAGGACATTGTCCCTGTGGTATTCGAGCCCTAACATAAATTGATAGACTCCGGCTTCCCTGAATCCGTCGAGCAGGTCCTCATCCCGGAGAATCAGATCCGCTCTCGATTGAAGCCAGAATCTCTGGTTCGTTTTTCTCTTGAGCATCTCCTCGATGAACCCAATTCCCTGGTCACGGGTGACATTGAAGGTATTGTCTCCTACATAGAAGATGTCGCGGTGAAACTTCTCTTTCAGGAGCTGTAACTCATCGGCAATTTTTTTCGGGCTTTTTTTCCGCCACTTTCTTTTGTAGAAGGCCGCCTCCGAGCAGAAGGAGCAGTCAAAAGTACATCCCCGTGAGAAGTTGACAACCAGCCCTCTCTTCCCTTCCGAAGGAATGCCCACATAGGGGTGCTCCATGTTGGCCAGATGGTAGGCGGGAAGGGGCAGGGTATCGAGGTCTTCGATAAAGGAGCGATCGCCCGTATAGATGAAATTCCCTGTCTCATCGAGAAAGGCAAGGCCACGAACTTGTGAAAGATCTTCTTTCTTTTCCAAGTTCCTGAGAAATTCGGTGAGCGTTACCTCTCCCTCGCCCACGCAGATGTAGTCGATGGCCGGGCAGTCCCGGAGGGTTTCTTCAGCCGTAAAAGAAGGATGTTCTCCGCCCATGATGATAGTCGTTTCAGGGCTGATGGTTTTAATCAGGTTGGCGGCATTCATCCCATCATAGATGAAAGCCGTGCAGATGACGGAGATTCCAACTACCTTAGGTTTTTCTCTTCGGATCTTCTCTTCCAGGTCTCCCCATGGGTTTTCATTCAGGGTGCAATCCATAAATTCGATATCGAACCCTTCCCTTTCCAGATAAGCCAACAACTGAAGGCATCCCGGCGAAGGCACCCAGGCTCGAAGAATGGTCCAGATCTTATGAGGGGGATCGATGAGAATGAACCGCATGGCTTCAATGACCCGGTGGACGGATGGGTTGTCCTCTTTTTAAACGCAACCGGATGAGATATTTCAAAAGAGGCTTCACAAGGGGAATACGGAAGAGGAGATGGGAACGGGGAGCTTCGAATATTTCTCCGGTTAGGAGTCTTTCAGAGAAATCCTTCACCTTCTTTGAAGCTTTTACTACGCCTTCCCTGTCCACAATGGCGACCTCTTCGAAAACCTTTTCACAGTAGAGGCATTGTGAACAGGAGGTCTGGTTGCAGTCCATCTTCTTAAAGTGTTCAATGAATCCGTCAAGCTTTCGGTTGTCCATCTGGATCAGCTGCCGGACTTCAAGATCGAAGACCTTCTCCAATTCGGAGATCTTCATGATGTTCACATGCTCGGGTTTGATGAAATATTCGAGATGCAGCGGCGTGAAGGCCCCTTTTCTCGGAAGGGTAAAAAGGTCCAAGACATTTCCATCAAAACGCCGGTTTTCGTAAGCCTTCACATGCTCCACGAGAAGAGGCGTCCGTTTGAATCGTTCCGTGATTTTAAAACGGTCGTAGCCGAGGGCTTCATAATGAGGGAGATCTTCCGGCCGGATCCAGGGCGATTTAAGAAGTTCCACAGGTTCTGTCAGTTTTCGGTAAAGGCAGAGGTATCCCGGATACTGGAGATAACAATTGGCCTCTTCTTCTCCTTCTCTTGAGGCATGGCCGTCATGATTGACGTGCTCGTAGTTATACGGACATTGCCAGAGGCAGATGTTGTTGACCAGAATCTCCAGATTGCAATTGACAGCCTTTCGGATGGCTTCAAGGGTTTTGAATTCGCGGTTGATATGTTCATCAATAATGATTTCTTCCACGCCCATGTCTTCATATTGGAGGGCCTTCCGTACGGTATTGACCCGTGCGGTGGTGGACGCCTTTATCTTCAGGCGGGGAAATCGTTTCCTGATGAGATCGATCAGGTAGGGAACGCCGACCACAACCGAATCTGCCCCAGAATGTTCCACCCATTCGACCAAGTCAATGATCTGTCCATAGCCTTTTCTCGAATACTGGAGGTTTCCAAGGCATGGGGCATTGAGGAGGTAACTGAACTCTATTCCCTTTTCGTGGCAGGCACGGACGTATCTCTCGATGAAGTTTCTGTCCACCTGGGGCAGGACAAAGCCAGGCCTGGCTCCTCCGATGACATCAAACGGAAGCTTGCCAAAGAGCGCATCCACCGATGTCCCCTTTAGGGCATCGAGAAGGTCAAACTCCCAGTTGGTTCCCACTCGTAATTTCATCACTTAAAAAATTAACACACGGAACTCTTCTTTATCAAGGATGGAAGATAAAAAACGGATGGAACGGTTACAGATCGCTTCGATTCGAAACCGAGACGTTCGGAAAAAAACGTTCATCCTGAGGCTCTCGAAGGGAGAACGTTTCACTCTGGGCAGGGTTCTCGACCCTTGAGAATTACGACATAGCCTTGATGACACGGAAAATGGCAGTGCGTCAAAAGACATTCCGAAAAAGTTGTTGAAAATGGGAAATTATTTGTTATGATAAATCTATAACAAAATGAAAGGAGGATACCTGGAATGGCTTATACTGCAAAGGATTATAACAATCTCATTGGAATGGAAGGGTTCAGCGAGACCCTTCTGAAAAATCATTTCACACTTTATCAGGGGTATGTGACCAATACGAATAAAGTCCTCGACACCCTTGCTGAGATGGCAAAGGGTGGGAAGATTGGAACCCCTGAATATGCGGAGTTGAAACGGAGGCTCGGCTGGGAATTTGATGGCATGCGGCTCCACGAGCTTTACTTTGAGAATTTAGGAGGCAAAGGGGCTCTCAAAAAAGACGGGAAACTGGGAAAGAAGCTGGCTGAAGAATTCGGAAGTTATGAAAATTGGGAGGCCGATTTTAAAGGAGTGGGCACGATGCGGGGCATCGGATGGGCTATCCTCTATCAAGATCCTGTCAATGGGAAATTGTTCAATCAGTGGATCAATGAGCATGATGTGGGACATCCGGCTGGATGCAATCCGCTTCTTATTTTGGACGTTTTTGAACATGCTTTTATGATTGATTACGGTTTGAAACGGGCAGATTACATTGCTTCCTTCTTTAAAAATATCAAATGGGAGGCAGTAGAAGGAAGGCTGAAATAATTTTAAGAGGGTATTTGGGTACAATTTAAAAGGGCAACCCATCGGGTTGCCCTTTTGTTTGTCGGGGTTAAGGGATGTTATCTTGTCCTGTTTTACTATGGAACTATTGAATCAAGTCTTTTCGTGAGGATCTCTTTCAGAAGTTTTGGGTTGGCCTTGCCCTGGGATGCCTTCATGGCGAGCCCCATTAGAAATCCTATCACCTTTGTGTTTCCCTTCCGAAAATCCTCAACATCAGATGGATGTTCGGAGATGATCCGATCAATCACCGTTTCGAGCTCAGTGGTGTCGGAGACCTGTTGGAATTGGCCCTTTTTTACGATCTCTTCAATGGTTTCATCGCTTGAAAGGAGTTGGAGGAGCACCTCTTTAGCAGATTGAGCATTGATCATATCCTTATCTAACATAGAGAGAAGCTGTGAAAAGCGATCAGGCGTAAGAAAGGTTTCTCTCATCGTCTGGTTTCGGTCTCTCAGGATGGGGATGAGATAGGTTGTTATCCAGCCAGCGACCTTTCTGGGCGATATATCCTGTTTCACAACTGCTTCAAAAAAATCTGACAGGTCCCGTTCAAGACTCATGTTTGAGGCTTCTTCAGGGGTAAGACCATATACTTTCAGGAAACGCTCGGTTTTTTGAGCTGGCATTTCTGGAAGCCTGCCCTGTATCTCTTTGAGCCACTCTTGGCTTACGACAATTCTGGAAACTGAGGGGTCCGGGATGCAAGGTCCGGAAAATTTAGACCTCATGGGAGAGGTCATGCGCTTTTCAGGATCCCAGAGCCGTGTGTGAAGGACGATGGACTCACCCTTGTCAAGGCAGTGAGTTTGGCGGGTGATCTCGTAGGCAATGGCATCTCCCACGTTGCGGATGGAATTCATGTTCTTCACTTCAACCTTTGTATTGAACTCATCCGTACCCAAGGGACGTAAAGAAATGTTTGCATCCACCCGGAGCGTTCCAAGCTCGAGACTGCATTCGGCACTTCCTGTATAGCGCAACTGGTTCCTCAGGGTCTTTACGTACTCCATGGCTTCATCGGGACTACGCATGTCGGCTTCACTCACGATCTCAATGAGAGGAGTGCCGGCCCGATTGAAATCAACGAGACTGATAGGGGTCTTGCCTTCCATCTCGTGAACGAGTTTGGCCACATCTTCTTCCATGTGGATGTGGTGAATCCGGAGCCTCTTGCTTCGGCCATCTTCACCAACGATGTCAACCCAGCCATTTCTGGCTAATGGTTTATGGTGTTGGGAAAGCTGAAACCCCTTTGGCAGATCGGGATAGTAGTAAACCTTCTGGTCAAAACCGCTCTCCTGTTGAATCGTACAATTGAGGGCAAGGCAGGCAAGAGTAGCTTTTTGGAGAGCCTCCCGGCTAAGTTTCGGCAACGCACCCGGCAACCAGAGGCAGATGGGGCAGGTATTCCGGTTCGGCTCATCGCCGGGCCGGTTGGGGCAATCACAGAACATCTTGGTTGCGGAGTTGAGCTGAACATGTATTTCAAGACCGATGACCGGTTCATACTTCATGCGATACGCCCTCCCTGTGTTGTGGATAAAAGCTTCAGGCCTATTGATAACAGCCAGGGATCCCCTAATCGTGGCCCTACCAACTGGATTCCAACATCCACCTCTGAATGGAGAGCACGGGATGGAAGATGGAGTGAAGGCTGGCCTGTTACATTGGCAGGAAGCGTCCACAGAAAGGCGTCATAGATTCGGTTGATCGTATTAGCCTTTTCGGCATCATGATCGAGCCGCCTTGTAGGAAAAACAAGAAGATCAACTTGCCCGAGCAGATGAGTCATGGCCTGGACAAGACGGTGGCGGTTCCGGCAGGCGTTTTCGAATGCAGGGTAATTCTCAAACTGAAAATAGGCTCCCTGAAAGAGAAAGGGCTTTATCAGCGGTCCGAAAGATTCTCCCCGGAAATTGAGATACATCTCATTCCAGTTTTTGCCAGAAGAGGAACGATGGCCATAACGGACGCCATCGTATTTGTCTGCACTGGAGGACGCTTCCACAGAAGCAATGATATTGTGAACCACGCGGAAGAGATCAAAATCTGAGAAATTTACTTCCTTGATGGTCAAGCCCATCTCTTCGAGCCGTTTGAGCTCTATTCCGAATGTCTTCTGTTCAGCTTCCTGGAGGATATCCAAACAATCTTTCACCACACCAGCAGTGCAGGCCGTCTTTAAGGGTTTTCGGACATCTGTATAATCGGGGAATCCTTTGTCGGGCATGGAAGGATCAGTTTCATCTTTTCCGGAAATTACGGTCAGGGTATCAATGATGTCTTCCAACCTTTTCCCAACAATTCCATAACACTCCATCGAGGGAACCAGGCCGATTAAGCCGAACCTTGACACAATTCCGTAGCTCGGTTTGAATCCCAACATTCCTCTGTCGGCTGCAGCCATTCGGGCCTCGCCCATGGTATCCGTAATGAGTGCAATATCGGCCTCTCCAGAGGAAAGGATTTGGGTGGCCGTATCTCCTGCCAATCCGAAACTGAGCTCGCTCATTCGGGAACTTCCCATCAGATTAGCCCCTTCTTTCTTTATGCGCATGATTACGGTTGCATCCTCAAGGGCAACAAAACCTTTGAGGGCTTTCGAACCGGCATCACACAACCACCCGCGTGCCGACATGTTAGGCTGGATGAGGACTTTTTTCCCGGAAAGCAATCCATTGGTGACGAACAAATTTGGAGAGGGGTTTTTGTAAGTGAAGATTTCAGGGGCCATTTCAATTCCTTATTCGAGAATATTAGCCACCTTAAAGTATCCGCCTTTGGTGGAAGGTGCGTTTTTGAGGAGTTCGCCCTTTTCCGAAAGCGGGTTGATCCGAGATTCAGTTCCCGGGCGAGTCCGGTTAACCGCAGTGGCCACCGAAAACATGGGCTCATCTTCTGCATAGCGATTGCTGATCAAGTCAGCGCAAGTTTTAGCGTCTTCGATTGCCGCACTGATAACGGCTCGTTCTTCAATATTTACACTGATCCGGGATACCCAGGAGAGTGAATCAATCAAATCCTGCTCTTCCTTTGAGTTAGGGAGAGTCAATAAGCCGCCGAGTTCGAGAAGGCCGAGCTCAGCAAGCTGCTCTAAGGAAACAGGGGAAGGCGCCTCTGTTAGAGGGCAAAAGGCGCTCCGGTTTTTAGGAAAAGCAATCACCTCCCTGATTGAGGAGGTGCCAAGGATCATGGCGACCACGCGATCAATCCCCAGGGCAATTCCTCCATGGGGAGGAGCCCCGTATTCGAGGGCTTTTAGGAAAAATCCGAATTTTGCCTCTATCTCGTCTTCTGAAAGCCCTAATGCCTTGAAAATCCGATTCTGGATGTCTCTGTCATTGATGCGAATGCTTCCTCCGCCTAATTCTTCACCATTCATCACAAGGTCATAGGCCCGTGAGTGAAGCGAGAGCAGTGCATCTATATTTTCCGGATCAAAGTCCGCCCGGTCCGGCATCGTAAAAGGGTGATGGCTTGAAGTGACTCCATTCTCCGTGGCTTCGAAGAGGGGGAAATGGGTGACCCATAAGGGTTGAAAGCTGTCTACAGGAATCAGGTCCAGGCGCTGTGCCACATGCAGCCGGAGCTGACCTAATGCTGAACAGACGAGAGACCAGGAAGGGTCAGCGATCATGAGAATTACATCTCCATCCGTTGCCTCGAAACGCTTGATCATCTCTTGACGTTCGTAATCGCTGAAAAACTGCACAATATTGGAATCCAGCCCTCCATCTACGACTCTCATCCAGGTCATTCCCTTGGCGCCAAAACCGGGTACGATCTCCTTTGCATACTCATTTTGAAGGATATTCTTACTCAGCCTTTCAGATTGGCCTTTGACATTGATTCCCTTAATACATCCGCCACGGTTGAGGATCTGTTTAAAAATGGAGTAGTTTGTTTTAGTGAAAATATCGGTGACATCCTTGAAGGTCATGCCAAACCTGATGTCAGGCTTGTCCGAACCTGTGCTGTTCATAGCATCCGTCCATGTCATTCGTGGAAAGGGACGGGGAAGCTGAATTCCACCGATCTGAAACATTCGAACTGTGACTTCCTCAAGAAGGGTATAGACAAATTCTTCATCAATGAACGAGGCTTCAAGGTCGAGCTGAGTGAATTCCGGTTGTCTGTTCGGACGCAGGTCTTCGTCGCGGAAGCACCTGGCGATCTGGAAATATCTTTCCATACCGCCGACCATGAGAAGCTGTTTGAACAGTTGTGGGGACTGGGGAAGGGCATAGAAGTTTTTGGGATAATGCCTGCTTGGGACCAGGTAATCCCTTGCACCCTCGGGTGTGCTCTTGGTCAGCATGGGTGTTTCAATCTCGATGAACCCCTGTGCGTCGAGATAATCCCGGATAACCTTGATGATGCGGTGTCTTTTGATGAGATGATCCTGCATCTTGGGCCGGCGAAGGTCGAGATAGCGATACTGAAGCCTCAGGTCCTCAGCCACAGCCTCCTCACGTTTCAGAGCGGCTCCATCCACCATGGACTTCTCCGATATTTGAAAAGGAAGGGTTTCGGCCCTGCTCAAAACGGTAAGGTCTTTGGCCACGACCTCAATCTGCCCTGTTGCAATGGAGGGGTTTTCAGTGCCCTCCACCCGTTTCGCCACCCGTCCGGCTACAAGAACGCAGAATTCGTTTTTGAGAAGTCCTGCCTTTGTACAAACGGTCTGGGGGGTAAGCTCAGGGGTAAAGACCACTTGGACAATACCGCTCCGGTCACGGAGGTGAATGAAGAGCAGGCCGCCATGGTCTCTCAGGGCATCCACCCATCCAGCAAGAGTTACTTCCTTTCCCACATCCGACAACGTCAGATGCCCACAGGGGGAGCGGTCTCGGTATTCCATTTGTCTTCTTTTACCCCGTTAGAAAGCCCCGCTGTTTGCCCCGTGAGAAGCTTGGCTTCTATCGGGGTACGATCTTTCTCGTTAGAAAGTTGAAAGCTTTCCAACGGGGTGTACTGAAGGATTTTGGGATATCATGGATTAAAGCAGATAAGAAATAACACTGTCATAAAGATTGGTCAATAGAGTCGTGGGATAAATTTCGAAAACATTACTGATTTAAAGGAACAGCAGGGACAGTGGTCCTTTTCACTTTTGGATCATCCGGGTATTGAGTGGGTAACCTCCCCTTATAACTCCCCCTCACCCCCTCTTAATTTAAGAGGGGGAAGATGGATGGGGGCGTTAGATTGGGAGGTGGGGAGGGGTTACTTGTCTCGGAGATGTGATAGGCCGCCTTCTTTCCACCCGTTTGATTTCCCTCCACCCCCTTTAAACGTTGCTTTCATGATAAATCATTTCGAAAGGCCTCAATGATCTTCCTAACCCCCCTTCATCCCCCCTTAAGCTAAGGGGGGAATACAAGAGGGGGAAAGCACCCACATAAAAAAGCCTGAAGAGCCTCACTTTTTAAGGGAATTGGTTTGCTCGAGCATATTCTTCAAGGTGACTTCGGGATGATGATAGCGCTGGTAGTTGACCGTTTTTTTGCCATATTGGATGGCTTCCTGCGGACACCACTGGATACAAGCAAGACATTGTTCGCATCGGTGAAGCCATGAAGGTTTTTCATTTTTCATCTCGATATTTTCGGCAGGGCAAACTTTAAAGCAGATTTCGCAGCTATTGCATTTATCGTCCACCCAGAATTTCTTATCCATTTTAGGAACTTGCCGGAAAGACATCTTATAGAACCAGGAGAATAGGATATTCTGCCACAGAGGGCCTCTATCTACCTTTTGATGTTCACCCCTTAATATTGCATGGGCAATGGATTTGACTTTATCCTGTGCATTTTTAAATAGCCGCTGTTGAGTATCAACCGGCCCTGGACCTCCCCACGGGATATAGTTGGAAGGCAGAGAGATGGAGTAGCCTAAAGAGAGCGACATCTTTTGAACTGACATTAATTTCTGTAATTGCAGGAGTGTGGCCGCTGGCTGACCGGCATTGACGGCCACAGCGAAGGAGTAAGTTTCTGGTTTCGGTTTAAGGTGATTGATAAACCGGATGACCCGACGGGGTAATCCCCAGATGTGGACAGGAAAAATGATTCCTATCCGATCTGCATTCACCTCGAATTCCCCCGACAAGAAAGGCATAAACTTGATAGCCGTGTCTTCTAATGCCACAGCCAATTGGTGCGCAATCCATAATGAATTACCCGTTCCAGTATAAACAAATATCTCTGTCTTCATGGGTAGACCCCCTTTCCAAAATAAAAAATATACCTTTTTCTTTTTACCACAAGGATATATAATTTCAAAGTCAAAATCAGTGTAATAAAAGTCATCCCCAATTTAGGAGTGACCCTATGCAGAGGTTTACGGATCGAGTTGTTTGGATTACTGGAGGAGGAAGCGGCATAGGTCGCGCTGTCGCCTTGGAGTTCGCGCGCGAGGGAGCGTCGGTAGCGGTGTCCGGTCGCCGCATGGAGAAACTTAGCGAAACTGTTGCCGCCATTGAAACGATGGGTGGGCGGGCGCTTGCGGTTCCGTGCGACGTTATGGACGAAGCATCCATTGCAGCGGCCGTTCTCTGTGTGGCTGAAACATGGGGGAGAATCGACGTCGCAGTCGCCAATGCGGGCTATTCGGTGATGGGCCGGATTGAGGATCTCAACCTCGAATACTGGCAGCGGCAGTTCGACGTCAACGTGTTTGGCCTTGTAGCCACGGTGCGCGCAGCATTGCCAGAACTTCAAAAAACGCAGGGACGAGTCGTGCTGCTTGGTAGTGTTGCGGGATTTGTTCCCTTTCCGAAGGGGGCTGTCTATGCGGCATCGAAGGCGGCTGTCCGGATGATCGGCGAAACCCTGTCTGCAGAGCTTCGAGGCAGTGGCGTAAGTTGCACCACAGTACACCCGGCGTACGTCGAAAGCGAGATCCTTCGTGTTGACAATGATGGTCGCTTGCGTGAGGACCGCAAAGACCCGCGCCCCAGGCGGTTGGTATGGAAGGCTGACAAAGCGGCAAAGGCGATTGTGAACGCATCTTATCACCGACGGCGTGAGGTCGTCCTTTCTGCGTACGGAAAGATTGCCGTGGGGATCAACCGGCTTGCACCCGGTTTGCTGTCGAAGATGATGGGAAGGGGCACAGGCGCAAAGGGGAGAGCGGCATCCAGTGCTCAGGTGCGACGTGTGGAGATGGTAGGAGAGCCGAAGTATATTACCATTGACCGGAGTCCCGGGACTGCAGCAATCTACCTGCGATCGCTGTTGCGGATGCCAGGCCGGCCCCACCAGGGTGTGCTCACTTCAGAATGCGAACGGACACTTAAGTCAATCGAGGCATCTCAGTTTGGCGTACGAATCAATCCATCTCGACTCGCACAGTTCCGTGAAGTCTGTGGGAGTCCGAACAATGGATTCGTGGTACCGCCCGCTTATCTAGAGTGCCTCTTCCTTGGACCGATGGCTGAGATAGTACTTTCGAAGGCTTTCCCATTTAGTCCATTTGGCCTCATACATACGCAGCAGCGGATCACGCTATTGCGTCCGATCGATCCAGATGAGACGCTCGATCTATCCTGCCGGCTTGCGGAGATCCGAGAGACGATCCGTGGATTCGAGATAGATTTTGCGCTTCGTGTGGATACAGCTGGCAGCGAAGTGTGGAATGGGACGACTACGGTTCTTTCGCGAAATAAACAGGTCCGGTCCGGACGTGGCACCGGCCGCACCAAGACCAAGCCAATGCCATGGATCCAGAATGAGGAACCGTTCCAATCAATCCGGATTCACGTGCCTGAGAATACCGGGCGGCGCTACGCCGCCGCTTCAGGCGACTGGAACCCCCACCACCTTTATGCTGCGACAGCGAGACTCCTCGGGTACCGCCGACCCATTGCCCACGGCATGTGGACATTTGCCCGAGTGCTTGCTGTTATCGAGGCCGATCGGCCCTTTACCTTTCCAATTGAGGTAAACGCGTTATTCAAACGGCCGATCTTCATGCCAACAGAGATCGAGATTCGCCTGCTTGATGAACAGAAACCAGGAGGCAGCACCCGTTCAGTACGATTCGAAGCACGCGATTCCCGAAGCGGCGAACCCCACATGAACGGATCCATGCAGGGCTAAAGGCCCAATGAAGATTTATAGGTACGTTGGTTCAAATACAACTTAACATTAAATGAGAGAAGCAGTAGCGTAGAGGCCTATGCCGAGACAAGCGAGACTCGATGCCTCTGGGACGTTGCATCATGTGATGGCCCGGGGGATAGAGGGAACCAACATCTTCAGGACGGATAAGGACCGGAATGACTTTCTGGATCGCCTGGCTGCCCAATGCGAAATTGAGGCCTTAAAAGTCTACGCCTGGGCTCTTATTCCGAACCATTTTCACCTGCTTGTTCGAACAGGGAACCGTCTTCTTTCTACGAGCATGAGGAAGATTCTGACAGGATACGTCGTCCGATTTAAC
>Ga0194110_10002808_pt1 | contig 21923 bp, 23 predicted proteins | sample TA2Kig1200mmetaG_FD_146192 | JGI IMG/M metagenome (GOLD analysis project Ga0194110, IMG submission 146192) | Freshwater microbial communities from Lake Tanganyika, Tanzania - TA2015032 Kigoma Deep Cast 1200m | ecosystem: Environmental > Aquatic > Freshwater > Lake | place: Tanzania: Lake...
GGTTTCACGCCGCGGGGTGCTCCCGGTGCGCCCTGAACGTCATGTCCCCACGTCCATCGCCACGGCGTACGAGCTCCTGGCCCGGGCCCTGCTGCAACGATTGCCCTGTCGCTCGTGTGGACGGCTCACGGAGACGGGATGATATTTAGTAACACAGTAGTACTAACAGTCCGTGGTGAAAGTCACTGAGAAATCCCTCGTCAGCATCGAGGGCGTGATCGTACAGTGCGGTCCATGGCGATGGGCAAACGCACAAGCGAGCAAGCCCCGATGTGGGTAGCGGCGACTGACCTGCCGGCGTCGCCGGGCCATCCGTTCTACGCCAGGCTGAACGCGATCCTTGACGAGGCCGGCTTCGACCGGTTCGCCGAGGAGCAGTGTCAGCAGTTCTACGCCCCGGTGATGGGCCGGCCGAGTCTGCCCCCGGGCCGGTACTTCCGGTTGCTGTTGGTCGGGTACTTCGAAGGGCTCGACTCGGAGCGCGGCATCGCGTGGCGCGCCGCCGACTCGCTGGCCGTGCGCCGCTTCGTGGGCCTCGGGCTCGACACCCCGGCGCCGGACCATTCCACGATCTCGCGCACGCGCCGCTTGATCGACGTGGAAACGCATCGGGCGATCTTCACGTGGGTCCAAGAGCGGTTGACGGCCGCGGAGCTGCTGAAGGGGCGGACGGTGGCGATCGACGCGACGACGCTGGAAGCCAACGCGGCCATGCGGAGCATCGTGCGCCGCGACACGGGCGAGACGTACCAGGAATTCCTGACCCGGCTCGCCAAGGAGTCCGGCATCAAGACGCCGACGCGCGAGGCGCTGGCGCGGCTCGATCGCCGCCGCAAGAAGCGGACGTCGAACAAGGACTGGAAGAACCCGTTCGATCCGGACGCGAAGATCACGAAGATGAAGGACGGGCGCACGCACTTGGCCCACAAAGCCGAACATGCCATCGATCTGGAGAGCGGCGCGATGGTCGCGGTGACCTTGCAAGGCGCCGACGTGGGCGATACGACGAGTCTCGTCGAGACGGCGATCGCCGCCGCCGAACAAGTTGAGGCCGCCCACGCCGAAAGTCCCACGCCGGCGGCGCTCACCGAACTCGTCGCCGACCGTGGGTATCACAGCAATCAGACGATGATCGACCTGCACGCGGTCGGCGTGCGATCGTACATCGCCGAGCCCGATCGTGGGCGTCGCCACTGGACGAACGCGCCGGACGCGCAGCGGGCCGTCTATGGCAATCGGCGCCGCGTGCGCGGGGTGTACGGCAAGCGGCTCATGCGGCGACGCGGCGAGTACGTCGAGCGGTCCTTCGCGCACCTGTACGACACCGGCGGGATGCGCCGCACTCACTTGCGCGGCCATCCGAATATCCTCAAACGCCTGTTGATCCACGCGAGCGCGTTCAATCTCGGAATTCTCATGCGCCGGGTGTTCGGGTGCGGCACGCCGCGCAGGCTCCAAGGAGAGCCGGTGGGCGTCCCCGCGCTCGAAATCGCCTTCGCCATGTTCCGCGAGCGGCTCTGGACGACGACCAGGGCGCTTCTGGCGCCCGTGAGACTCCTTCCGCGCGTGGCGCGCAGTTATTCGGCGCTCGCGACTGCTTGATGGCGTTCATGGCTTTCACCACGGACTGCTAGACCAGGGGCCAGCGTGAGCGCGGGAAGCTGATGCCGGTGCGCGCTTGCAGACGCTCGCCCATCTCCTGCACGGTGGCGAAGAGGCGCGGCTCGTCGACGAACGACTGACGGTACGCGTCGACGACCACGCGGCCGTCGATCACCACCGTGTGGATGCTGCGGCCGTCGGCGTTGTAGACGAGGTTGTTGACCGGGTTGAACAGCGCCTGCCACTCCGGGCGCTGCGTGTCGAACAGCACCAGGTCCGCCTTCTTCCCGGCCTCGATCGTCCCGAGCGTATCGCCGAACCCGAGCGCGGCGGCGCCGAGGCGCGTCGCCATCTCGAGCGCGGTCTCCGCGGGAATCAGGCGGATGTCCTGGCGCGCGTCCTTGTACTGGACCGCCGCCGCGTTCATCGCGCGCACGAGGTCGAGGTGGTTCGAGTTGTTCGGCGAGTCGCAGCCGAGCGCCACGCGCACGCCCTTCGCGAGCAGCTCCGGCATGCGCCCGTTCGCGCCGACACCACCCGCGCCCTTCATGACCGTGCTCGGACACATGGCGACGGCGGTGCGCGTGCGCGCGATCGTGTCGATCTCGTCGTCGCCGATGCCCAGCACGTGCGCGAGCACGACGTTCGGCCCGAGGGCGCCGATCTTCTCGAGATAGCCGGTCGGCGTCGTCCCGTGCGCGCGCTCGTAGTCCTTGCGCGCGGCGGCGCCGCTCCGGTGATGCAGCGTGAGCCCGGTGCCGGCCTCGTCGGCGATGCGCTTCGACGCGGCGAGCAGATCCGCGGTGCACGTCTCCGCCGAGAACGGCATGGCCCACGCGCGCATGCGGCCGTCGAGCTTCCCGTCCCACTTCTTGACGAAGGCCGCGGTCCGCGCGATCGCCTCCGGTGTGGGATAGCGCGGCAGCGCGAGCGGCGAGTCGCGATCGATCACGCATTCCCCGATCACGACGCGGATACCCGCATCCTGGTACGCCTGGAGACAGGCGTCGGGGAACTTCGTGCTGCCCGGGTCGAGAAAGCACACGTTGCCGTTCTTGACCAGCTCGAGCAGCCCGAGCAGCGTCGTGTGGTACTCCTCCTCCTCGGTCATCGCGGCCTGGAGCGCGAAGACGTGCTTGAGCGGGCTCCCCTGGTCGTCCGGAAAGATGCCGCGCACGCAGTGCGCGTAGCTGATGTGCATGTGCCCGTTGAAGAACCCGGGCGTGACGACCATGTGGCGCGCGTCGATCACGCGATCGGCGCCGACACCGGCGAGCTCGTTCGCCTTCCCGACGCGCGTGATGCGCGCGCCGTCCACGAGGATCGCGCCGTCCTGGATGATCCGCCGCTGCTCGTCGACGGTGATGACGTACCGCGCGTGATCGATCTTGAGGGTCGTCATGGCGGACGGATTCTACAGCCAAGGGGGGGGCGCTGCCCCCCTCTCGCTCCCCCGGCACGGACGAAGACGCGTGAGGCTATTCGACCGGCGGCAGAGCGTCGCCGGTCACGTACGCATTCGCAGAACGCTCGAGCTCTTGGCGGCGAACGCGCAGCGTGCAGATCACCGGCAGGTGGTCGGAGGCGACCCGTGCGAGACGGCTCCGATGGACGTGGAACTCGCGGCCTTCGAGCGCCACGTCCCAGTAGATGCGATCGAGCTTGAAGAGCGGGAACCAGGAGGGGTGCGTGCGGCGCATCCGCCGCATCGGCGACGAGAACTCGCGGCGCAGCCCGCGCGTGATCGGTCCGAAGTGCCACTCGTTGAAGTCGCCCATGAGCACGCGCGGCCCCGGCAGCTGGTGCGAGACGGCGATGAAGCCGCCGAGGAGATCGAGCTGGCGCCGCCGCTCGCGCAGGTTCAGACCGAGGTGGCAGTTGAACACGTGCAGCGTGGTGCCGCCCACCGTGAGGTCCACGCGCAGGCAGCCGCGCGCCTCGCGCGTGCCCCAGCTCAGGTCGCAGCGCGCCGAGCCCGCGACGGGCAGCCGCGCCAGCACGGCGTTGCCGTAGGTGCCGCGGCCGTGCGCGCGCGTCTCGCCCATCACGAGCGTCATCCCGAGCCGCGCGGCCAGGAACGCCGCCTGGTCCGCGTGATGATGGCCGTCCTCGCGGATCACCTCCTGCAGACCGACCACGTCGGCGTTGGCCTCGGCGATCACGTCGGCGATGCGCGCGAGGTCGAGCCGCCTGTCGTTCCCGACGCCGCGATGGATGTTGTAGCTGGCAACGACGAACTGGATCATGCGGCGCGGGTCACGCGGCGCGCGCCGCGCGAGGCTGATACCGCACGAAGACGTCGTAGAGCTGGAGCGGGTGCGTGATCGTCGCCGGCAACTCGGCGTCGGCCGGCGCGACGATGAACGTGTGCCGCTCCTCGACCGAGGGACCCGCGTGCGCGCCGATCTCCGCGATGTACGAGATGTTGCCGTCCGGCGTGTCGTGACCGTAGATCACGAGGTCGCCGGCCGTCCGCATCGCCATGAGATCGCGCACGCCGTCGATGACGAGCGCCGCGTCGTCGCGATCGGCGAAGGGACCGGGCTCGTCGTCGAGCCGGTACCGCTTGCCGAGGATGAAGCCGATGCCCGGGAAGCGTGAGATCGCGTCGACGAGCCCCGGATGGCGCTCGTCGATCTCCTCGATCGTCAGCGGCTCCGGCGTGTCGACGAAGTAGACGAAGGCGTTCGGCCCCGCGCACACGACGCGCACGCCGCCGCGCTCCTGCGTCTCGGGCGCGCGGTCGATCCGCACGCCGAAGTCCTCGTCGAGGTAGTTGACGAAGCGCTGGAACAGCCCGTTGCCGCGGTGGCTGCGCATGGCCTTGATCCCGCTCGCCAGGTTGCGCCCGCGCGGCCTGGCCGGGCTCACCTCGCGCATGCCCGCCGGATCGAAGAACGCCTCGAACAGGAGCTGCTCGAGCGGCTGCCCGCCCGACAGCGTGTGGAACGGCATGCAGTGCGCCTGGCCGTGGTCGGACAGCACGTAGACGTCGTACGCGTACTCGGGCACGCGCCGGCACACGCGCCAGAGCTGCTGGATGGCGCGGTCGACGCGGCGCAGCGCCCGCCGCGCGCGCCGGTCGCGCGGGCCGAAGCCGTGCGCGTAGACGTCGTAGTCGAGGTAGTTGACGTAGATCGCGGGCACGCCCGCGTAGACGTCGCGTGCGACGGAGAGCGTGAACATCTCGCGCATCCAGATGGACATCCCGACCTTGATCGCGAGCCACTTCCATCCGTTCGGGCGCGCGGCGATCGGGTCGGCCACGATGCGCAGGAGAAAGCGCAGCAGCTCGATGACGGTCAGCGTCAGACACTTCACGATCACCCACGCGACGACGATGAACGCCGACACGGGCGCGAGGATGCCGCTGCCGCTCGGGCGCTTCACCTTGGTGAAGCTGAAGAGGTTGTTCTCCGCCCCGCCGGTGAAGACGCACCCGTACGTGCTGCCGCCGGTGAGGATGCCGAGGCGCCCCCGCGCCTGTTCCTGCTCCACGAGCGCCGCGTCGCCCGCCCGCGGGAAGTACACGTCGGCGCGCCGGCGCTTGTCGTGGACGTGGAAGCCGGGAATGTCGGGCCGCGCCCCGTACATCACCGCCATGTGGAACGCCGGGGTCGACGTGGGAAGACCGACGGACATCGGCTCGAGACGGTGCGTGCGCCGCAGCATGCGCCCGAGGAACGGCATGCGCCCCTCGCGGAGCGCCTGCTCCAGCACGGAGCGCGCGAGCCCGTCGATCTGGATGATCAGGAGGCGGCGAGCGCCGCGCTCCGGCGCCGGCCCGACGCGCACGCGGCGGACGAGACGATCCACGAGGCGCTGCAGGGCGAGGACCACGTCGTCGAGAGGCATTCCGTCTTCATTGTAGTATCGGGTGCGAATGACGCCACCGATCGTGGCCGCGGTCCGCGACTTCGTGGAGTACCACGTGCGCCCCGACGCCGTCGCGCTCGAGCACGCCGACGCCTACCCGGACGCGATGGTCGCGCGCATGCGCGAGCTCGGCCTCTTCGGCGCGCTCGTCCCCGCCGCGTACGGCGGCCTTGGGCTCGACGTCACCACCTACGCGCGCGTGATCGAGGAGATCTGCCGCGGCTGGATGTCGCTCGCGGGCGTGCTCAACAGCCACACGATGGCCGCCCTGATCGTGCTGCACCACGGCACCGACGAGCAGCGCGCGCGGCTCCTGCCGCGCTTCGCGCGCGGCGAGGCGCGCGGCGGCCTCTGCCTCACCGAGCCGCACGCCGGCTCCGACGTGCAGGCGATCCGCACCGTGGCTCGACGAGACGGAGACGTCTACGTCCTGGCGGGCAGCAAGATGTTCGTGACCAACGGCCGTGAGGGCAACACGTTCGCGCTCCTCGCGCTGACCGATCCGAAGGCCGAGCCGCGCCACCGCGGGATGTCGTGCTTCATCGTGGAGAAAGGGCATCCCGGGCTGCGCGTGGTGAAGTCGATCGCCAAGCTCGGCTACAAGGGCGTCGACACCGCCGAATTGCTCTTCGAGGACTTCCCGGTGCCGGCGGCGAATCTCGTCGGCGGCGTCGAGGGACGCGGCTTCAAGCACGTGATGAGCGGGCTCGAGACCGGCCGCATCAACATCGCCGCGCGCGCCGTCGGCGTGGCGCAGGCGGCATGGGATGCGGCGCTCGCCCATGCGCGCGCGGAGGGCCGCCCCGATCCCCGGCTCGCGGAGATGGCGGGACGTCTGCACGGCGCGCGGCTGCTCACCTACTGGGCCGCGGGCATGAAGGACCGCAACGAGCGCTGCGATCTCGAGGCCGGCATGGCGAAGCTCCACGCGTCCGAGGCCGCGCAGACGGTGGCGGAGGACGCGATGCGCGTGCTCGGCGAGCGCTCCGTGCTCGCGAGCGCGCCGGTCGAGCGCTACTACCGCGACACGCCGCTGATGATCATCGGCGAGGGCACCAACGAGATCCAGCGGACGATCATCGCGCGGCAGCTCGTCGACCGGTACGGCGAGCGCGCCGGCGCGCTCGTCGCGCACGAGGACCCGTCCGACGAGCAGCGGCAGATGGTGCTGACCGTGCGACAGGTCGTCGACAAGGAGATCGTGCCCGTCGCGCAGGGCCATGAGCAGGCCGGCCGATCGGCCAGGGCACTGCTCGTACCGCTCGCCGAGCTCGGGCTTCTCGCCGCTCCCCTGCCCGCGAGTGCCGGCGGGCTCGCGCTCCCTCCGAGCGCGTGCGCGCGCCTCGTCGAAGAGCTGGCGCGCGGCTGGGGCTCGCTGGCCGCGATCGCCGCGTCGCACCTGATCGCAGTCCGTGCGCTCGCCACGCACGCGCCCGACGCGATGCTCGCGCGCCTCGGGCGCGGCGAGAAGCTCGCGGCGGCCGCCTTGCAGGGCCGCGTCACGCTTCGTCGCGACGGCGCGGGCCTGGTGCTCACCGGCGACACGGGGCTCGTCGACGGCGCCGCGACCGCGGACGTGCTCGTCGTCGCGGCGACGAGGGACGATGGGCGGCGTGTGCTCGTCGAGGTGCCCGCGCGAACCGCCGGCGTCCGTGTCGTCCGCGAGCCGCTCCTCGGGCTGATCGCGGCGGAAACCGCGCGCGTGCACGTCGACACCGTCCCCGCCGGCGGCGTGCTTGCGGACGGCGCGCTCGAAGACACGCTCGCGTTCGCGCACGTCGCCGTCGCGGCGCTCGGCGTCGGCATCGCGCAGGCGTCGTTCGAGGCGGCGCTGCGGTACGCGCAACAGCGCTCCGCCTTCGGGAAGCCGATCAGCCAGCACCAGGCGATCCAGCTCAAGCTCGCCGACATGGCGACCGCGGTGAGCGCGGCGCGGCTCCTCGTGGGCGACGCAGGCGCCGATCCGGTCCGCGCGGCCGTCGCGAAGCTCCAGGCCTCGGCGACGGCGGTGCGCGTGACGCTCGAGTCCATGCGCACGCACGGCGGCTACGGTTACACCGCGGAGTTCCCCGTCGAGCGTCACTACCGGGACGCGGCCCGCCTCGTGCACATGCCGGTCCCCGAGGACGAGGCCGGCGCCATGGTCACGGCGCGGCTGATCGCAGGCCATCACCACTAGACAGGTCCGGCTCGCGGCGGCGCTCGTGCTCGTCACCTACCTGGTGACGCACCTCTCGAACCACGCGCTCGGGTTGATCTCGGTCGGCGCGGCGGAGAGCGGGCGCTGGTGGTTCGTCGCGCTGTGGCGCAATCCGCTCGGCACGGCGGCGCTCTACGTGGCGCTCCTGACGCATGCCATCCTCGGCTTCGTCGCGCTCTATCAGCGGCGGACGCTGCGCATGCCCGCGGCCGAGGCGGTGCAGCTCGTCTTCGGCCTCACCATCCCGCTCCTGATCACGGGCCACATCTTCGGCACGCGCGTCGCGCACGCGCTCTACGGGCGCGAGGATGCGTATACATGGGTCGCGTACGCGCTGTGGGCCGTCCGGCCGGAGCTCGGCCTCAAGCAGACGGCGGCGATCCTCATCGTCTGGGCGCACGCCTGCGTGGGCCTGCACTACTGGCTCAGGCTGCGCGCGTGGTACCGCCCGCTCGTGCCGCTCGCGTACGCGCTCGCGCTCCTGCTGCCCGCCCTCGCGCTCGGGGGCTTCGCGCGCATGGGCCGCGAGGTCGCCGCGTGGAGCGCGCCCGCCGACGTCGCGCGACGACAGGCGGCGCTGAAGGCGGCGGCGCTGCCACCCTACGCATCCGCGGCGCTGTGGGAGCTCGAGCGCGCGGTCTACGTCACGTTCGGGGTGGCGCTCATCGGGGTCCTCGTGGCGCGCGCCGTGCGCACCGCGATCACGAACCGCAAGCGGATCCGGGTCGCGTATCCCGACGGCCGCAGCGTCACGGTGCCCGTGGGCTTCACGATCCTCGAAGCGAGCCGCGTCGGCGGCGTCCCGCACGTCTCGGTCTGCGGCGGCCGCGGGCGCTGCTCGACGTGTCGCGTCCGGATCGAGCGCGGCGCCGAGAAGCTGCCGCCGCCCGGCGAGAGCGAAGCCCGGCTGCTCCGCCGCGTCGGCGCGCCGCCCGCGGTGCGCCTGGCGTGTCAGACGCGGCCGACGGGCGACGTCGCGGTCGCGCCGCTCATCGCGCCCGCGCCGACGCACGCGGCGCTCGACGTCGCGGGCGCCGAGGCCGGCACCGAGCGGGAGGTGGCCGTGCTGTTTGCCGACCTTCGCGGGTTCACGAGCCTCGCGGAGCGCAAGCTGCCGTACGACGTCGTCTATCTGCTGAATCGATACTTCGAGACGGTGGGGACCGCCATTCGCGAGGCGGGCGGCGTGGCGAACCAGTTCACCGGTGACGGCGTGATGGCGTTGTTCGGCGTCGAGACATCGGCCGACGACGCGTTCCGCGGCGCGATTCGCGGCGCGGCCGGGATGATCGCGGGCGTCGACGCGTTGAGCAAGAGCCTCGCCGCGGAATTGCCCGCGCCGCTGCGGCTCGGCATCGGCATCCACGTCGGCCCCGCCGTCGTGGGACGCATGGGCTTCGCCGAGGCGGCGTACCTCACCGCCGTCGGTGATACAGTGCACGTGGCCGCGCGTCTCGAACAGCTCACGAAGACGTACGCGAGCGAGCTGGTGATCTCCGAGACCGTGGCGACGCGCGCGGGCGTCGACGTGAGCGCCTACCCGCGCGAAGAGGTCACGCTGCGCAATCGGTCGGCGCCGCTCGCGGTCCGCGTGGTCGCCGACGCGCGCGCGCTCGCCGGGAGGCTTGGGGGTCCGTAGCGGTGGGGCCCCCATGGACATGACGTCATGAGCTACGGACGGCTCTTCGAGGAGTTCACCGAGGGCGAGGTCATCAAGCACTGGCCCGGCCGCACGATCACCGAGGCCGACTGCACGTGGTTCGCGCTGCTCACGATGAACCAGCACCCGGTGCACTCGGACGCGCACTACGCCGCCACGCACACGCAGCATCAGCAGCGCCTCGTGCTCGGCCCCCTCGTGTTCTCGATCGGTATCGGCATGACGGTCGCGGACATCTCCGGGCGCGCCATCGCGAACCTCGAGATCGAGAAGATCACCCACGATCACCCGACGTTCATCGGCGACACGCTCTACTCGGAATCGACGGTGCTCGCGCTCCGCGAGTCGAGCCGGGGCGATCGCGGCACGGTGAGCGTCGAGACGCGCGTCACCAACCAGCACGGCGTCCGCGTGATGACGTTCCGGCGCACCGCGCTCGTCCCGAAGCGCAACCACGCGACCCTCGGCCAGGGAACGCTGCCCTGAGGCCGCCGCTCGCCGGGCTGCGCATCGTCGCCGTCGACCAGTTCGGCGCCGGGCCGTTCGGCACCCAGCTCCTCGCCGATCTCGGAGCCGAGGTCCTCAAGATCGAGGATCCGAACGTGGGCGGCGACAGCTCGCGCGCCACCGGCCCGTACGCCGCCGACGGCGACTCGCTCTTCTTCCAGTCGTTCAACCGCGGCAAGAAGTCGATCGCGCTCGATCTCCGTCACGCCGACGGCCGTGCGGTGTTCCACGACCTCGTCCGCGTGTCGCACGCGGTGTTCAACAACCTGCGCGGCGATCAGCCCGCGAAGCTCGGCCTCACGTACGCGGCGCTGCGTGAGATCAATCCCACCGTCGTCTGCTGCTCGCTCTCGGGCTTCGGTCTCACGGGCCCGCGCGCGGCGGAGCCGGCGTTCGACTATCTGATCCAGGGCTACGCCGGCTGGATGTCGGTGACCGGCGAGCCGGACGCGCCGCCGACGAAGGCCGGCGTGTCCGTGGTGGATTTCGCGGGCGGCTACGTCGCGATGGCCGCGCTCATGGCCGGGCTGTGGGACGCCCAGCGCACCGGCGTGGGGCGCGAGATCGACGTGTCGCTCCTCGACGCGGCCGTGAGCATGCTCTCGTACTACGCGATCTGGACGCTCAACCGCGACTGGCAGCCGGGCCGGGTCGCACACTCCGGCCACCAGTCGCTCGTGCCCGCGCAGAACTTCGCCACGCGCGACGGCTGGATCGTCGTGTTCTGCAACAAGCCGAAGTTCTGGGAGGCGCTGGTGGAGGCGCTCGATCTCCCCGACGTCGCGCGCGATCCGCGCTTCGCGACGTTCGCCGACCGCCTCGCGCACAAGGAGGCGCTGCTGCCGCGGCTCGCCGCGCGCTTCAGAGAGCGCACGACGGCCGGGTGGCTGACGCACCTGCGCGGCCGCGTGCCGTGCGCGCCGGTCAACACGATCGAGGAGGCGCTCGAGGACGAGCAGGTGCAGGCGCGCGAGATGATCATCGAGGTCAAGCATCCGGAGCTCGGCACGCTGCGCGAGGTCGCGTCGCCCGTGAAGACGCCGGGCGCGATCACCACGCCCGCGCCCGCGCCGAAGCTCGGGCAGCACACCGTCGACGTGCTCCGCGAACTGCTCGGCTACGACGAGCGCCGCATCGCGCGACTCCGCGAGGCCGGCGCCTTCGGACGGGTGTAAGCTCCGAGCCGGGACCAGCATGGCGCAGCAAACGACCCCGCGGCCCGACGTCGACGACGTCACCGAGAGCGCGGTCGCCCCGCCGTGGATGACCGTCCTCCACAACTGCGACTGCCACACGTTCGAGCAAGTCGTCCGGCAGCTCCAGAAGGCGATCCAGTGCTCGGAAGCGGAAGGCTGGGAGATCGCCTGGCAGGTCCACAACACCGGCAAGGCGGTCGTGAAGGTCGGCGCCGAGGGCGAGTGCGTCCGGGTCGGCAACATCCTCTCCGCCATCGGGCTCGTCGTCACGGTCGTCCAGTCCTGAGGCGCTTGGGGCCCTCCAGGTGCGGGGCCCCCCTGTTCAAAGGAGCCCGCATGAGTGACACCGTCCGCGTCGACACCGATGGCCCCGTGCGCATCGTCACCATCGACCGTCCCGACGTGCGCAACGCGGTGGACCAGCCGACGAGCGAGGCGCTCGCCGACGCGTTCCGCGCGTTCGACGCGGACGAGACCGCGAGCGTCGGTATCCTGACCGGCGCGAACGGCGTCTTCTGCGCCGGCGCGGACCTCAAGGCGTTCGCCGCGGGCAAGCGGCGCCGGCGCGCCGAGGACGGCGACGGGCCGATGGGACCGACGCGCATGATCCTCGGCAAGCCGGTGATCGCGGCCGTCGAAGGCTACGCGGTGGCGGGTGGTCTCGAGCTCGCGCTGTGGTGCGATCTGCGCGTCGCCGCCGAGGACGCGGTGTTCGGTGTCTTCTGTCGCCGCTGGGGCGTGCCGCTGATCGACCTCGGCACCGTGCGGCTACCGCGGCTCATCGGCCAGAGCCACGCGATGGACATGATCCTCACCGGGCGCGGCGTCTCGGGCGAGGAAGCGCGCCGCATGGGGCTCGCGAATCGCCTCGCGCCGAAGGGTGACGCGCTGAAGGAGGCGCTCGCGCTCGCGCACGACCTCGCCGCCCTGCCGCAGCGGTGCCTGCGCTCGGACCGGCTCTCCGCGCTCGAGCAGTGGTCGCTGGGATGGCGCGAAGCCGTGCTCAACGAGTTCCACCGCGGGATGACGGTGATCAATTCCGGCGAAGCGAAAGAGGGCGCGACGCGCTTCGCGGCCGGCGCGGGACGGCACGGCGGCAAGGCCTAGCCCGCGCGGGCTACCTCAGCCCGGCAAAGACGGGCGCGACTAGGCAAAGCGTGCCGGGCTGACAGGCATCGTGTCGTCGCGCGACACGGGGGGCGACACGACCGCTGGGCTCTCGCCCGACGCGGCCACTAGATCCTGCTCTGGTCCCCGGTTTGCACGCAGCACTCGCTTCTCCCCAGGCATGAAGCGTCTCCACGAGACGGCGGATCTGGTGCGGGCGGTGGCCTGCCCGGTCTGCGCCCATCACGTCGCGGATCCCGACCGCCGGTGAGCACGCCGGGCAGCCGAGCCGCACGTTCAGCAGCGCGCCGGGATGGCGCGAGCACGTGCGCGCGCTCCGTGACGAGACGCTCGCGCGCCTGCCCGCGAGCCCGGTCGTCATCGAGGTCGGCTACGGCGACGCCGAATTCCTTGCAGCGCTCGCCGAGGCGCGGCCGGCCGGCCGGTACGTCGGCTTCGATCCGCATGGCGTCGCCGAGACGCCGCACGCGAAGGTGGAGCTGCGGCGCGAGCGCTTCGTCGCGACGCGCGCGCTGGCGGAGATCACGCCCGACCTCGTCATCGCCCGGTACGTGATGGAGCACCTGACGAACCCGCTCGGCTTCCTCCAGGAGCTGGCGTTCGCCGCCGCGTGCTCGAACATCCAGCCCGTCATCTCTCTCGAGATGCCGTGCCTCGACCGCGCGCTCGAGACCGCGCGCCCGTTCGACTTCGCGCCCGAGCACGTGTCGTACTTCACGACGCCCTCGCTGATGCGCATGCTCTCGCGGTGCGGCGTCGTCGAGCAGCGGATCGGCCACGGCCACCAGAAGGACGTGCTCTACACGTTCGTGCGGCTCGGCCGCGGACAGACGCAGGTGCAGCACGCGCGCGCCGCGGAGGCCTTCCGGAGCGCGAGCCGCGACGCGCTCGCGCACCTGCGCCGGCAGATCGACGGCCTCGCCGCCTCGGGGCGATCGATCGCGATCTGGGGCGCGACCGGTGACGCCGCGGCCTTCATCGCGCAGGTCGGCGCGGATTCGCGGCGCGTGCCCGTCGTCGTCGACACCGATCCCGACGTGATCGGCAAGCGGATCCCCGCGACGGGCCATGAAATTCGCCCGGTCGAATTCCTGCGCACGTACCCGGTGGACGTGGTGATCGTGCCCGCCGCGCGGCGCGTGCGGGAGATCGTGCGCGAGATGCGCAGCTACGGCATCAGCTGCGAGCGCGTGCTCGTGGAGAGCCGGGGCCGCCTCGTCGACTACGTGGAAGCCCGCCAGAGCGCGGGGCGCGAGATCGTGGACGGTATCGGCGCGCTCGCGTCCCGAACAAGCTTCCGCGTCACCTGCGCCTCACATCACCGGGCCGATGATCCAGGGCGCGAACTCCTCCTCGCCGACGCCCGAGAGCTCGCTCTTCGACGGCTTGCCCGACGCGACCGCGATGATCTCCTCGAAGATCTGACGGCCGACCACCGGCAGCGGCGTGCCCTCGAGGATCACGCCGCAGTTGATGTCCATGTCCTCCTCCATGTGCCGGTACATGAGGGAGTTGGTGGCGAGCTTGATCGACGGCACGGGCTTGCAGCCGAACACCGAGCCGCGGCCGGTCGTGAAGCAGATCAGGTTGCAGCCGCCCGCGACGAGGCCGGTGATCGACACGGGGTCGTGCCCGGGCGTGTCCATGAAGACGAAGCCGCGTGTCGTGATCGGCTCGCCGTACATGAAGACGTCCATCATCGGCGTGGTCCCGCCCTTCGTGACACCGCCGAGCGACTTCTCGAACACGGTGGTGATGCCGCCCGCCTTGTTGCCGGGCGCGGGGTTGTTGTCCATGGCCTCGATGCCCCGGCAGTACCACTCCCACCACTTGTAGCGGTCGATCAGCTTCTTCGCGACGTCCTCGTTGATCGCGCGCCGGATGAGCAGGTGCTCGGCGCCGTAGATCTCGGGCGTCTCCGCCAGCACGCCGGTGCCGCCGTAGCGCACCAGCTCGTCGACCGCCCAGCCGAGCGCGGGGTTCGCCGTCATCCCGCTGTTCGCGTCCGACCCGCCGCAGTTCGTGGCGAGGCAGATCTCCGAGATCGGCTGCTTCGTGCGCGTCACGTCGTTTGCGAGCGGCAGCAGCTTCGCCGCCTCCGCCGCGGCGCGCTCGACCGTCTTCCGGATCCCGCCGGCTTCCTGGATGTTGACGAGGAACGGCTTGCGCTCCGGATGACCGGGAACCGACATCTTCTGGCGGTCGATCATCACCGCCGCTTGGTTCGTCTCGCACCCGAGGCCGATCAGGATGTACCCGGCGACGTTCGGATGCTTCGCGTAGCCGGCGAGCACCCGTTGCAACGCCACGTGGTCCTCGCCGAAGAGCTTCGTGCCGCAGCCCGACTTGTGCGTGATCGCGAGCACGCCGTCGACCTTCGGATACTCCTTCGTCACGTCGCGGAACTTGTCCTTCACGAACTGGCTCACGCTCGCCGAGCAGTTCACGCCCGAGATGATCGCGACGTAGTTGCGCGTGCCGACGCGGCCGTCGTCGCGCTTGTAGCCGTCGAAGTACCGCATCGTGTCCGCGGGATAGGGCTCGACCGGCCGCACGTCTACGCCGACCTCGTACCGGTCCGCCGAGAGATCGCCGATGCCGAGGTTGTGCGTGTGGACGTGATCGCCGACCGCGATGGCCTCGGTCGCGAAGCCGATCACCTGCCCGTAGCGCCGCACCGGATCACCCGACCGTACCGAGCGCCGCGCCACCTTGTGCCCGGGCTTGATGGCCGCGCGGACCTCGATGGGCGTGGACCCGTCCTCGAGCACGGTGCCGGCAGGCAGTTCGGCCTTGGCCACGGCCACGTCGTCTTCGGGCTTGAGCACGATCGCCTTGTCGGTGAGCGCGTACGTCGCCATCGCTGGTCTCCTTCTCGAGGTGGTCACTATACACCGGCCTCCGGAAGGGTCGAACGGTGTGCCGGCGCGCGGCCGCTTCAGACCCCGGGCGACTTGATTCTCAGCAGAGGGGTCGGCTCGGTCTCGAGCTGGATGGTGGTGTGGTCGATGCCGAACCGCGTGTGGAGCACGGCGTGGAGGGCCTCGAGCAGGCGCTCGCTCTCGCGAACGTCGACGACCACGACGTGCGCGCTCATCGCCTCGCGGCCCGAGGTCAGCGTCCACACGTGCAGGTCGTGGACGCGGACGACGCCCGGCACCTGCGTCATCGCCTCTTCGATCGCCGAGAGATCGAGGTGCGCGGGCACGCCTTCCAGCAACACGTTGACCGCCTGCCGGAGGAGCCCCCACGTGCGCGGGACGATGAAGATCGCGATGCCGACGCTCACGAGCGGATCGGCGACCGTCCAGCCGGTGGCGAGCACGACGCCCGCGGCGGCGAGCACGCCGAGCGAGCTCACGGCATCGCTGAGCACTTCGAGATACGCCGCGCGGACGTTCAGGCTCGCCTCGGCGTCGCCATGGAGCAGCCAGGCGCCGACGAGATTGACGACGAGGCCGAGCGCGCCGATCACGAGCATCGGTCCGCCGAGCACGGCGCGCGGCTGCATCAGGCGCTCCCACGCCTCGATCAGGATCGCCGTGGCGACGGCGAGCAGGATGAGCGCGTTGAGCAGGGCCGCGAGGATCTCCGCGCGGTAGTAGCCGTACGTCTTCGCGGGCGTCGGCGGCCGCGAGGCGATCCAGATCGCGAAGAGCGCCAGCGCGAGACCGCCGACGTCGGTCAGCATGTGCGCGGCGTCGGCGAAGAGGGCGAGGCTGCCGGTGAGCAGCGCGCCGATCACCTCGACGACCATGTAGCCGCCGGTGAGACTCAGCGCGGCGATCAGCGCGCCGCGCGAGCGTGACGCCGCGGTCTCGCGATGGGCGTGCACCATGGCAGGGATGGTACCGCCGATACAGTAGAATCGGCGCCATGCCGACCGATCACACCGTCACGCTCCACGGCGTGCGCTTTCACTACACCGAGCAGGGCGCGCGCACCGCGCCGCCCGTCGTCCTCCTCCACGGCGTCACCGGACACGCGCGGACGTGGGACGCGGAAGGGACTTCCCTCGCGGCGCGCTACCGCGTCATCGCGCTCGACCAGCGCGGCCACGGCGACTCGGATCCGCCGCGCGAGATGGACTACGCGGTCGCGGCGCTCACCGGCGACCTCGCGGCGTTCGCGCTCGTCGGACTCTCGATGGGCGGCCGCGTCGCCATCCAGTACGCGGCCACGTATCCGACGCGCGTCAGTCGCCTGGTCGTGATCGACATCGGTCCCGACGTCGCGATCGCCGGGCGCGCGCGTGTCGGCACGGTGATGGCGTCGGCGCCGGAGCGCTTCGCGACGATCGAGGACGTGCTCGCCTACCAGCGGGCGAACAACCCGCGCTACTCGGACGCCCTGCTCCGCGCCCGCGTGCAGCACGGCGTGAGGCCCCTCCCGGACGGCGGCTTCACGTGGAAGTACGACCGCGGGCTGCGCGACCTCGTGCGCAGCGGGCGCTGGAGCGATCCGATCGACCTCTGGCCCGCGTGGCGCGCGATCGCGTGCCCCACGCTGCTCGTGCGCGGCGCCGAGTCGGACATCCTCGCCGAGGACATCGCCGCGAAGATGGTCGAGGCACAGCCGAACGCGCGGCTCGTCGAGGTCGCGGGCGCGGGACACACGGTCCCCGGCGACCAGCCCGCGGTGGTTCCAGAAGCTCCTCCGTGAATTTCTCGACATGTGACGCGCGGGCGTCTCGCGATCCTCTGGACAGGCAGCTTCGCGGGCTTCTTCTCGTTCTTCCTCGTCCTCGCGAGCTTCCCGCTCTACGCCCAGCACCTCGGCCTGGCGAGCGGCGCGATCGGCGTCGTCACCGCGGCGTTCGCGATCTCGTCGATGGCGTTGCGCGGCTGGGCGGGCTGGGCCGCCGACCGGTACGGACGGCGACCGATCATCCTTGCCGGCAGCGCCATCTTCATGACCGCGCCCGCGGCCTATGCCGCGGCGGCCGGCGTGACCTCGCTCTTCGTCGTGCGGCTCGCTCATGGCGCGGGGATGGGATTGTTGCCGACCGCGGCGACCGCGATGGTGGCGGACGTCGCACCGCCGGGGCGGCGCGCGGAAGTGCTGGGCACCTTCGGCATGGCGAGCGGGCTCGCCCTCGCGCTCGGCCCCGGCGCCGGGATCCTCGTCGCGCGCTGGGTCGGCTTCAACGGATTGTTCGCGCTGGCGATGGCGATCGCCGCGATCGGCTTCGCCTGCATGACGCTCGTGCCAGAAACGCTGACGACGCGAGAGACGCGGCGCTTCCACGTCGCCGACACGGTGAGCCGCCGCGCGCTGTTTCCCTCGGCGCTGATGCTCCTCATGACCCTGACCTACGGCGCGCTCGTCGGATTCCTCCCGCTCCACGCCGACGCGCGCGGGCTGAACGCGGGCGTCTTCTTCGTGGTCTACGCGCTCGCCCTGACGGCGGTCCGCCAGCCCGCGGGCCGGCTCTCCGACCGCAGGGGCCGTACGCCCGTGGTCATCGCGGGCCTCGTGATCCTCGCGGCGGCGCTGGTCGTGCTCGCGTTCGCGGACACCATGGCCGGCCTGCTCATCGGCGGCATCGTCTACGGCGCGGGCCACGGGGCCGCGCACACGACGCTGGTCGCGTGGGCCGCGGACGGCGTCCCGCCGGAGCAGCGCGGGCGCGCCATGGGCACCCTCTACACGGCGCTGGAGCTCGCGATCGCGATCGGCTCGATCGCCGCCGGCCTCGCGGTGGCGGGCGTCGGCTTCACCGCGACGTTCGTGGCGGCCGGCGGGGTCGCGCTCGTCGCGGCCGCGCTCGCGGCCACTCGCGTGGCCGGCCCCTGAGGGCTCAGCGCCGCGGCACGATCCAGAGGTACACGCTCCGCGGGCGACCGTCGACGTCCACGCTGATCGTGCGGTCCGGCCGCCACGCGCCCATGTCGACACGGTACGAGACGATGCGCGCGCCGGGACGGAGCTCGCGCAGGAGCTTCGGGCGAAGCCGCTCGTTCAGCTCCTCGGAAAGATAGAGCGTCACCACCGTCGCGGGGCTCATGTCGACCTCGAAGATGTTGCCGTGCGCGAAACGGGCCCGGGCGCTGACGCCGGCCGTCTCCGCGCTCCGCACGCTTTCCGCGACGAGCTCCGGCACGATGTCGTAGCCGATCCCGCGCGCGCCGAAGTCCCGTGCCGCCGAGACGATGACGCGGCCGTCGCCCGAGCCGAGGTCGTAGACGACGTCGTCGGGGCCGACACCGGCCAGCTGCAGCATCGCGGCGACGACGTGATGCGGGGTGGGACTGTAGCGGACGTCCTGTCCCGGCAGGAGCGTCGAGCAGCCGCCGAGCGCCGCCGCGAGCGCGGAGATCGCGCCGATCACTCGCGCCGCGCGCGGGTTCACCCCGTGCGCGGCGCGTGGGGGGCTTGGGGGGCGCCCGGAGCCCCCCATCTTCATCGCTCGCGAAGCTTCCGGGCGGCCTCGGCGCGCATCTGTTGCATCGCGCGCGTCTCCTGGTCGGAGTAGCGCTCCTCCGTCCAAGGGTCGGCGTGCATGTGGTAGCCGTTCTGCTCCCAGAACCCGGGGGGATTGACGTCGAGGAACTCGAAGGCGCGCAGCCACTTGCTCGACTTCCAGAAGTAGAGCTTCGGCAGCACGAGGCGCATCGGTCCGCCGTGATCCGGCTCGAGGTCACGGCCTCCGTGCTTGAGCGCCAGGATGACGTCGTCGTCGCGCAGGTCGTCGAGCGACGTGTTGGTCGTGTAGTCCGGGTCGGCGTGCTGCAGGACCCACGTCGCCTCGGGCCGCGGCCGGACGTGATCGAGGATGACGCGCGCGGGCACGCCCTCCCACTCGTTGTCGAGCTTCGACCAGCGCGTCACGCAGTGGATGTCCGAGCGCACCGTCACGCGGGGCAGCTTCAGGAACTCCGCCCACGTCCAGGTCGTCTCGCGCTCGACCAGCCCGAAGCACCGGAACGTCCAGCGCTTGGGGTCGAAGCCCGGCGTCCGGCCGTAGGTGAGCACGGGCCACTTCGCGGTGAGGGTCTGGCCGGGGGGCACGCGTGACGCGACGGAGGGATCGACCTGCTTCATGCGGGTGGGATGCGGGCCATCGGTCTGTCGCCCCCTATAATAGAGGTCGATGGATGGCGAGCGGAAGTTGGCGATGTTCATCGACTTCGAGAACGTCGCCCGCGGGGTCAAGGAAGCGCAGTACAAGCAATTCGAGATCAAGCTGGTTCTCGAGCGGCTGCTCGAGAAGGGCAAGATCATCGTCCGCCGCGCCTACGCGGACTGGAACCGCTTCACCGAGTACAAGCGCCCGCTGCACGAGTGGGCGATCGAGCTCATCGACGTCCCGCAGAGCCGCTACAGCGGCAAGAACTCCGCCGACATCCGGATGGTCGTGGACGCGCTCGACCTCGCGTACGGCAAGACCCACATCGACACCTTCGCCCTGGTCTCCGGCGACTCCGACTTCTCGCCGCTCGTGTCGAAGCTCCGCGAGAACGACCGGCACGTGATCGGCCTGGGCGTGAAGTCGTCGTCGTCCGACCTGCTCGTCGGCACCTGCGACGAGTTCATCTTCTACGAGGACCTGATCCGCGACACGAAGAAGACGACGCTCCTGCGCGGGCTCCCGGAGAAGAAGGCCGAGGCCATGGGCCAGCTCATCGACGCCATCCAGGCTCTGCAGCGCGAGAACAAGGAGACGCTCTGGGGCTCGATGGTGAAGCAGACGATGATCAGGAAAAACCCCGCCTTCAACGAGAGCTACTACGGCTACTCGACGTTCTCGAAGCTCCTCGAGGAAGCCGCCAAGCAGAAGATCGTCACGCTCGAGCGCGACGAGAAGAGCGGCACCTACGTCGTCACGTCGCTGACCGAAGACGGCAGAGCCGCGTAGTCACCTGCGGTAGTCCCTCACCCGACCCGCGTCGCTGACGAACGCCGTCAGGATCCAGCTCACCACCGAGATCAGCAGCGCGCCCAGGAACGCCGCCCAGAATCCCTGCACCGTGAAGCCGGCGACGACGACCGAGGTCAGCCACAGACAGAGCGCGTTCAGCACGAGGAGGAAGAGGCCGAGCGTCAGCAGCGTGAGCGGCAGCGTCAGCACGACGAGCACGGGACGGACGATGGCGTTGACGAGACCGAGCACGAGTCCCGCCACCAGCGCGGTCGTGAGCGAGCGGACGTGAATGCCGGGCACGACGTGCGCCGCGAGCAGGATCGCCGCGGCGTTCACGAGCACGCGGATGACAAAGCCCATACCCCATCGTATTCTGGAGTCCCGTGAAGCGTCTCGCCCTCGTCGCGATCCTGCTCGTCGCCGTCGTCGGCGGTGTGACGCTTCTGCTCGTCCCCGGCGGCCGCGCGCAGGTCCAGCTCACGCTCGAGTCGACGATGGTCAAGGGCGCCGCGGGCAGCCGCGTCACCATCGTGGAGTTCTCCGACTACCAGTGACCGTACTGCAAGCGCGTCCAGCGGTCGCTGGACCAGATCCTCAAGGAGTACGACGGCCGGGTGCGGCTCGTCTTCAAGGACCTGCCGCTGGCGTCCCACGACAAGGCGCGCCCCGCGGCGGAGGCGGCGCGGTGCGCGGGCGAAGCCGGGAAGTTCTGGCCCTACCACGACCGGCTGTTCGCCGAGCAGCCGGCGTTCGAGCGTGACGACCTCATTCGCTACGCGGTGGATCTCGGGCTCGAGCGCGGCGCCTTCGTGCGGTGCCTCGAGGAGCGGCGATTCGCCGCCGCCGTGGAGGCGGACGTGGCGCAGGCCCGAGCGCTCGGGATCAACGGCACGCCGACCTTCCTGATCAACGGCCGCTCGCTCGTCGGGGCCCATCCCGTCGAGACGTTCCGCTCGGTGATCGACGAGGCGCTGAAGACACCCTGATGGCCTTCGTCCGCGCCGCGTCCACCAACGACATCCCCGCCGGCCACGGGGCGCTCCTCGACGTCAAAGGCGTTATGGTGGCGTTATTCAATGCGGGGGCCGGCCGGTTCCACGCCACGAGCCCGTTGTGTCCACACGAAGACGGCCCGCTGGCCGAAGGCTGGCTGGAAGGCGACGCCGTGGTGTGTCCCTGGCACGGCTTCGACTTCGACCTCGCGAACGGGCGGTGCCGGGTCGACGAGGGACTCACCATCGCCGTGTATGCGGTCCGCGTGGTCGGGGACGACGTGGAGATCGATCTACCCTGAAAGGTGGCGGCGCGCGGTTCGCGGTTGTCTCCCACCGCGGGCGTTGATAGGTTAGTGGGGCAGCGAGGGGCAGCGCTGACGTAGCACCATCCCTTTCTTCGAGGTGACATCGGTGGGTGAGCGTGCCGTCAAGCATGTGCGGAAGTTCCTGGGGCAGCGTCTGCGGGCCCTGCGTAAACAGCGTCTCCTCAGCCAAGAGCGTCTCGGCCATCGGTCGGGACTCAGCGGAAAGTTCATCGGCGAAGTGGAGCGCGGCGAGAAGTCGATCTCGATCGACAGTCTCTACCGCGTGTCGGTCGCGCTCGAAGTCCCGCTGCGCGATCTGACCGACGTCCGCGCGGACAAGGAGAAGGCGGTGCCGAGCGAGGAGGCGGAGAAGATCTTCGCGCTCGTGACCGGCCGCCGGCGCCCGGAGGACATCCGCAAGGCATACGACGTGCTGCGGGCGATGTTCGGCAGGGCGTCCTAACAGTCCGTGGTGAAAGTCACTGAGGTATCTCTCGTCAGTGACCCGGGGGTGATCGTACGGTGCGGGTCATGGCGATGGGCAAACGCACGAGCGAGCACGCCCCGATGTGGGTAGCGGCGACTGATCT
>Ga0194110_10002813_pt1 | contig 21896 bp, 16 predicted proteins | sample TA2Kig1200mmetaG_FD_146192 | JGI IMG/M metagenome (GOLD analysis project Ga0194110, IMG submission 146192) | Freshwater microbial communities from Lake Tanganyika, Tanzania - TA2015032 Kigoma Deep Cast 1200m | ecosystem: Environmental > Aquatic > Freshwater > Lake | place: Tanzania: Lake...
AAAAATTCCGGGATACTAATTAATTCTCCCGTTTTTACAGATGCTGGTGTTGTCGGAATTGTAGATTTAGTATCTGATGATGAGTCTATCGTTCAAACTTTGAACAATCTGGAGTTGAATATCAGTGTTCAAAGTTCGAGATCTAAAACTTTAGGAATACTCAAATGGAATGGAAAGAGATTCACAATTACGAATATCTCTAAGTCTGCTGATGTGAAGGAGAGAGATATATTTTACACTTCGCAGTACAGCACGATTTTTCCACCTGATATTCCAATTGCATATGTGAAGAGAGTCATTTACGAGGGTGGCGAGAGTTTTTTTGATATAGAAGCTGAAACTACAGTCGATGTTGACAATATTAGAAATGTTCTTCTCCCACAGAATCCTGATTTACTTAAAAAACAGAAGTTAAATTTTTTGCTTGATGTAGAGTGATAAAAATTTATTTAAAGTGGTTTGCAATTTTCGTTTTATTGATTTTATTGCAAAGCACAGTTCTGGATTATTTTTTGATTTATGGACACAAGCCGGATCTCGTACTTATCGCTCTAGTTTTTTTAACACTTACGTATGGTCAAGTTACCGGGATTCTTGTTGCCTTCTTTGCTGGATTAACTCTTGATTTGTTTGTTGGAGGAGTGCTCGGAGCATCTTCATTGTCAAAAGTTATTGCTATTTTTATCTGTGGATATTTTTATAACGAAAATAAGGTTGATATTGTCTTAAGAAATTATACATTTATTGTAATAGTTCTCCTAATTTCTTTCGTTGAGAATTTAATTCATTCTTTAATTGTATTTTCAATCGATATTCCAACATTGTTTAGGATAATATTTTCGTATGGATTATATCCGGCTCTATATACTACGTTGGTAAGCAGTATCGTTTTACTAAGACCAGGAAAAAAGCTTTTTAAAACATGACATTTATAGATTTAAATTCTGAGACAAGAATGAAAGTTGTTACAATCGTCATTGTAACAATCTTCCTTTTCCTCGGTTTTCGATTGTATCAGCTTCAAGTTGTCGATTGGGAAAAATATGCCGTTGCATCAGAAAAGAATGCAGTTAAAGAAAAAATAATTGAACCCTTTAGAGGAGTCTTTTATGATAGGAATTGGAATCTTCTTGTAGATAATCAGCCCTCGTACACACTTCGCATAACACCAAAGGAATTCGATAAGAGTTTAATCCCGTTGATCGAAGGTTACTTTAAATTTCCAAAAGGATATATGGCAAATGTTCTTCGGGCTAATCGAAGTTACTCTCCGTTTATCCCAATAAAAATTTTACGTGGATTAACTTTTAAACAAATTAGCTGGTTGGAAGAAAATGCCACACAGTTACTTGGTGTTGATTATACAATAGATATGGAAAGGATATATCCATTCGGTGTATCAGTTTCGCATTTGTTTGGTTACTGTAAAGAAATCTCTGATAAGCAGCTGAAGGAAAATCAAGAGTATTATTTACCTGGCGACTTTGTTGGTCACAATGGTCTAGAAAAATTTTATGAAGAATATCTTAGAGGCTTAAAAGGCAAGAGATTCGTTTTTATTGATGCACATGGGAGAGAGATAAGTCGAGTTAACGAAGGGAACAACGATATCATTCCTCAACAGGGATATCACGCTCAACTCTCAATCGACGGCAATCTTCAGAAAAAAGCCGAAGAATTGATGCTGGATAAGCAAGGAGCTATTGTAATACTCGATCCACGAAACGGAGAGATACTTTCGTTTCTAAGCAAACCAGATTTTAATCTGAAAAATTTCTCAGGTGTGACACCTGTGAAAGTATGGAGGCAATTGAATAATGACAATTCTCGTCCTCTTTTTAATCGAGCTACTAGTTCAATATATCCACCTGGATCGTGTTATAAAATGTTGTCTGCCATTGGAGCTTTACAAGATAAAGTGATTACTGAGTCTTACACTTATAATTGCGGGGCAGGATTCTCTTATGGAAATCACTTCTATAAATGTATGGGAGTACATGGTTCGGTAAATGTGAAAACTGCAATTGAAAAGTCCTGTAATACGTTTTTTTTCAGTCTCATTTTAAAGATGGGTTTTGAAAGATGGACTAAATATGGAGATATGTTTGGATTTGGTAAAAAGACTAATATTGACATACTTGAAGATACCAAAGGAATATTGCCTTCGGTTGATTATTACAACAAAATATACGGTGTTAAAAAATGGACGCCTAGCTACATAGTAAGTCTTGGTGTTGGGCAGGGAGAATTAGGTGTGACACCATTGCAAATGGCTTCATATATTTCGGCGATCGCAAACGGTGGAACATTGTATCGTCCTCATGCTGTGAAAAAATTTTTCAATCCTGCTGCAAAAGAAAAGGAAATCATAATTAAGGTCGAAGGAAAGAAACTTCCAATTGACAAAGCTGTAATGGATATAGTTCGTGAAGGGACATTTTTAGTTGTAAATGGAGCTGGAACTGCTGGTATGGTAAGGATTGATGGCATCCATGTTGCGGGTAAAACTGGAACTGCACAAAATCCGCATGGCAATGATCACTCGTGGTTTGTGGGTTATGCACCATACGAAAATCCTCAGATTGCAATTGCAATTATTGTAGAAAATGCAGGATTCGGCGGTACTGTCGCTGCACCAATTGGAAAGCAGCTAATAGAATTTTATTTAAAGAAAGAAAAAGGAAGTGGCGTTATTTTCGCAGCAAATAAAACTGAAGAGTGAAGATAAAGTTGAAATTCCAATTTCTGAGAAATTTGATTTTCTACTTGTATTTGCAGCACTTGGATTGATTTTGATCGGTATAATTTCAATCTATAGTGCTACAGTAAATTTTGAATCGAACCAGGTAAATTTTCAAAAACAAATTATTGTCACAGTTGCAAGCTTAGTAGTTTTTCTAATTGTTTATTTTTTTCCTATGAAGTATTTTCAATTACTTTCATTCCCTTCCTATGTATTGTCGATTTTGTTTTTAGTCGCAGTGTTAGTTATTGGGAAAACAATCTCAGGTTCGAAAAGTTGGATACCTTTAGGTTTTTTAGATTTTCAGCCCTCTGAAGTTGCAAAGATTGCATTAGTCCTAGCTCTTGCTAATTATATGTCTATGCGAAATGTGAACATTAATTCTCCAAGACATTTCTTAATTGCTGTTATAATGGTCATAGTTCCATTCGTTTTGATTTTAAAACAACCAGATTTAGGTACTGCATTAGTTTTTATATCAATATTTTTTGTTGGAATATTTTGGCAGGGACTCTCAGCATTTGCAATGTTCGTAATTGTCAGTCCGATTATTGTTGGTCTCTCTTCGATTTTCAGTATTATCCCAGCAATAATCTTGCTAGCTTTTGTAATCGCGGCACTCTACTTTTTTAAGAGAGATTTTTTTGTATCAACCGGTGTATTCATTTTAAATTTGAGTGCAATCTTTTTTGTTGATTATGCACTAAGAATTTTATCCCCACACCAAATAAAACGAATTCAAACATTTCTTGATCCGGCAAGTGATCCGCTCGGAAGCGGATATAATGCTATCCAAGCAAAAGTCGCAGTCGGATCCGGGGGTTTCTTCGGTAAAGGGTTTTTGTCAGGCAGCCAAACACAGTTGAAATTTATCCCTGAACAGTGGACTGATTTCATTTTTTGCGTAATAGGTGAAGAATTTGGTTTCATTGGAGCAATTTTTACTCTTTTGCTTTTTATGATATTAATTTTTAGAATGATTCGAATTGCAAAGTTGAGCAAATCAGATTTTAGAAGTAATGTTACAATAATGTTTATTGCAATATTCATGACGCATATATTTATAAATATCGGCATGTCAATTGGACTGGTCCCGGTAATCGGAATTCCGCTTCCACTAGTGAGTTATGGTGGAAGCGCTCTTTTGACTAACATGATAATGATTGCAACAGTTATGAATTTTTACAAAAATCGAACCAGTTATTCTTGAATTTTCTTAAATGTTTTTTTTATATTACAACTAATTAAAATAAATCGATAATATTAATCATTGTGAGGTTATAGATGAAAAAAATCTTCACATGTTTCTTGTTTGTTACTATTATTTTGATCCAGAATGGATTTGCTGGCAATACAGGAAAAATTGCCGGTAAAGTTATCGATTCTGACACCAAGGAACCAATCCCATTTGCAAATGTAATTATTAATGGCACTTCACTCGGTGCGGCTACAAACCTTTCAGGAGAATTTGTAATTTTAAATGTTCCTCCGGGAGTACATACAGTCACAGCATCCGTTGTTGGCTATATGAAAAAATCAATTCGCGACGTGAGAGTGAATGTTGATTTTACAACTCGATTGGAATTCACTCTATCACAAGGTTCAATTGATCTGCCTGCAGTAGTTGTTCAAGGTGAAAGAAATCCATTGATAAGGCAGGACTTAACTAATCCAATTGCTTCAATCACTGATGAGACAATTGGTGAACTCCCGGTCGATCAAATTAATGATGTTATTAAATTACAAGCCGGAGTTGTGGTCGGTAATGATGGTGACATTCATATTCGTGGCGGTTTAGGGAATGAAATCGCATTCAATTTAAATGGCGTTACTCTCAATGATCCATACGGCAACCGAAGATCAGTTGGGCTCGCAACAAATGCAGTTCAAGAAGTTTCAGTTTCCAGTGGAACTTTTAGTGCCGAGTATGGAAATGCTTTAAGCGGAGTAGTGAATTACGTTACAAAGGAAGGTCCACAAAGATACACTGCAAGCATCAAAGCTTACGGCGGCGATTATCTCTCATCACGGAAAGAATTATTTACAAATATTGATGAGATCGATCCATTTAACCGTGCAAGAACAGAAGTTACGCTCGGAGGACCGTTTCCATTTCTGCCGAATAATTTTTCGTTCTTTCTTTCTTCGGTTTATGAGAGTTTTAAAGGATCGCTCTATGGTGTGAGATTATACAATCCAACAGATTCATATCTCGAAAGAAATAATTTCAGCTCATCCGATTCGAGATATGGCGCATCAACCACAAGTTATTTCTTTAATCCTTATTCAAAAGATTCTACCGGAATGCCATCTGGTGATGGAGCAATTGTTCCAATGAACTGGTCAAAGTCATTTAATTTTCAAGGCAACTTAGTTTACAAACCACTTTCAACTTTAAAATTCAGATATGAACTTGTGCTTGATAACGGAAAATCTCAAGATTATGAACGTGCATATAAATTTAATCCTGACGGCAGGGGAACAAATTACAGCAGTGGTTATATTAATTCTTTTGGAGTGACACACACAGTATCAAATAATTTATTTTATAATTTAAAAGCATCGTTTGGAGTTAATGAATATAAATCGTACTTGTACGAAAATCCGCTTGATCCACGATATTTGCCATCTCTCTATGCCCGCGGAATTGGGAATACCGGATTTCTTGCTGGCGGCACTGATAGAAGCAGATTCAATAGAAAGACAGAGACAATTGGTATTAAAGGAGATTTAGTCGCACAACTATTAAATGTGCATGAAGTTAAATTTGGATTTGAAATTAGGAAACACAAATTGAACGTAGAAAGTTTTTCAACTCAAGTTGGATATATTAATTCGTTTGGTGATTTTACTACGTTCAATCCCACTGATCTTTTATATGATTCGTTAAATATTGTACAGAAAATTCCAACAGATACTTCACTCTATACGGCTTATGCAAGAGAGCCATTCCAGGCTGCAGTATATTTGTTGGATAAAATAGAACTTGCCTCTTCTATGATTCTCAATGTTGGTTTACGATACGAATATTTTGATCCTGCTGCGCAGTACAATCCATATGTCAGCAGGGATTTAAGTGATCTGAAAGCAGGTGCGATCACTCCAGGGATCGCCGATGCATTACCGAAACACCGATTGAGTCCGCGCTTTAGTGTCTCGTATCCAATAACAGACGCTGGTGTGATCAGATTTTCTTATGGGCATTTTTATCAAGTCCCGTCATTGGCAAGTCTTTATTCAAATCCGAATTTTTATGTGGCGAACTTTGGCGAGAATCCGACTTTCGGTAATCCGAATGTTGAACCGCAAAGAAGTGTTCAATACGAACTTGGACTTCAGCAGCTTTTAATGGAAGATCTCGGATTGAATGTGACAGGATTTTATAAAGATGTTAGCAATTACATTTATACTCAGCAAATTTTTACACCTGAAGGAAGAGGATTCTATCTTCTGACTAATCTTGCTTATTCAAACAGTAAAGGTGTCACAGTATCGTTATTAAAGCGAAGATCTCCAGGAGACCTTTTCTCTGCAACACTTGATTATACATTTTCGCTTGCGGAAGGAAACAGAACTTATCCTTCTGATGAAATTTTCTTTAGCGAACAATCTGGGAAACAGTCTGAGACTTACCTTGTTCCATTTAGTTTCGATAGAAGTCATGTGATCAATGCAACTGTCGCATTCACAAAACAAAATGATTGGACTGCATCATTGATTGGTTATATGCAAACCGGGACTCCCTATACGCCGGTCTTCCCTTCCAATATAGTTGATATTACATTCGAGCAAGGAAGCGGAAGACAACCGATTCAATGGAATGTTGATCTTAAACTTGAAAAATTCTTCATGCTTGGTAATTTGAAATTCTCGTTATTCTGCCAAGTCGAAAATCTATTCGATACGGAAAATGAATTATTTGTTTATGCGTCATCAGGAAGATCGAGATCCAATATTGAAGAAAAAGATATCCCCATAGTTTTTTCAGATATTATTAAGAGGATAAAACGTGGTGATGCAGGTCTAATGCCTCTGAACGAAATAGAAGAATATTATTCACTAAGACCTGAGAGAGTCAATCGACCTCGTGAAATTAGGGTTGGATTCTCGTTAATCTTTAATTAGAGTTTTAGGAGAAAGTTGATGAAATCAAAAATTGTTTTTTTAATCTCGGCTTTATTGATCATATCTGCGAATTTATTTTCCCAGAAGAAAGATAAATACGGCTATTACATCATAAAGGAATTAACCGAGGAAGAAGCACTTCGCATTTATGGCAAGCCTGCCGATGCATTGCAGAAATCTCTCGGCAATAAAAACATTATCAAAGAATCTATAATTCAAGGAAATAAAGTCAAAACGGTTTTATTCAATTACGGTTCTATTTGTGCCCCAAATTATCTCGGAAATGTGGCAGACTTGGTTTGGAATAATCTCGGTTACGGATTTGAATTCGGCCCGCTAGCAGCCGGTGAAGTTGTTTCTACTTACACAGATACACTTGGAAATACAAAAACAGATACACTGCGGATCGTAGACGATTCTTTTATTCGATTCAGTCCATTGCAGGGAGATTATAATCCAGCAGGCACCATAAAATGGGGATGGCTGCCTAAGGATGGATACGTCGATCCTTCACAAAAAGAAATCTCTAGATTGAATGCAACAGATAATAATGGTGACGGCAAACCCGATAGCTGGCCTGAAGGTTGGTATAATTCTGGGGCTGGAAAATATTTGTGGCCTGCGTTCCTTGGTGATCAAGCTACTGCACCAGACGAAGAAGTTTATTTTGTCTTAGATGATTTTACAAATGCAGAATTTCCGTATTATCCATTTCCAGATGATGCAACAAAAAGAGGTCTCGGATTGGATATGGAAGTTCGTGTACTTCAATTTAATAATCCACTCGCTGAAGATATTATTTTCTTAGTTTACCAGACGACGAATGTGAGTCCAAAGACTTTGCCAAGAGTTTATTTTGGTATGCATGGTGATCCACACGTTGGAGGTCCTGGTGACTATGGTGATGATAGAGCGTTTTTTATTCCATCTCTTGGATCACTTGCTGATCCGTATCCTCAACGAGCGAGAAGCATGGTTTATGCTTGGGATGATGATATGAAAGGTGATGGTGGAAGAAAAGCCGGTTACTTCGGATGGAAATTCCTTGAAAGTCCAAGTAAACATTCAGATGCTAAAGATAATGATGATGATGGTATTACAGATGAAAGTCCATTCAACGATGCAGGATTTTACATTGATGGAGTAGCTTATCCATTAACTACTGGAATAACCGATGTTGCAAAGTACACAGCGACTTATGGGGCTCCAAAACCTCGCTGGTCTGGAGACGAAGATGGTGATTGGGACCCTGCAAGAGACGATGTTGGCGTTGATGGAATTGGTCCAGATTCACCAAATTATCCAGGTGCAGATTATGGCGAGGGAGATGGCAAACCAACACAAGCATGGTATTTAGATCTAAATGACAATGGAAGATACGATGCTGGTGAAACAATTTCTGAAATTAGAATTGCTGGTTATAAATGGCTCGGTTCTGAAACTAATTTTGGATTAAGAGATATCTCTGAATCTGATCAAATAGGTTTAACAAGCTTCCATGCGGTGACTTATACTAATACATTTCCTAACGTTCCAGCAAATGATCCGCTAATGTGGGAATGGTTATCGAGTGATTCAATTGACGTCAATCAAGAATTATTGAATGAACCAGGTGATAATATTTTTAATTTTGGCACTGGTCCCTTCAGACTTGAATCAGGTGAAACACAAAGATTCTCAATGTGCATTTTGTTTGGAGAAAATTTAAACGATTTAGTTTTGAACGCAGAAACATCAACAAGAATTGTTGAAGCGGATTACAGATTCGCACAGCCGCCTGCAAAACCGATTGTAACAGCAGTTCCGGGAAATAAGCAAGTTACACTTTATTGGGATACTCGCGCAGAGGAATCGCTTGATCCACTTACTCAATTAAAAGATTTTCAGGGTTACAAAATTTACCGCAGCCAAGATCCTAAATTTGCAGATGTGTTCAAGATCACAGACGGTAATGGCGTTCCATTTCTTGGTGAAGCATTATTCGATCCGAACAAGAGCAAATATGCTCAATTCGATTTAAACGATTCTCTGTCAGGATTCCATCCTGTTGAATACGCCGGAAGAGGTGTCAAGTATTTTCTTGGCACAAACACGGGTTTAGTTCACGAGTATGTTGATTCAACAGTTCTTAACGGAGTAAAATATTATTACGCAATAGTGTCTTATGATGGCGGTTCACTTTTACCCGGTAAAGAACTTCCACCAACTGAAAGTCAAGCTGTAATTATTCAAGATCCTATAACAGGCGAATTAAGGTTCGAATCAAATACATTAGAGATTATTCCCGGTCCTCCCACAGATGGCACAATTTCTGCGGGTCTTGCAGCCAACGTAAAAAGAGAAAAAGGAATATCGACTGGTAAAATAAATTTAAAGGTTTATGATAGTAAAACAGTTAGAGACCAAAGTGAATTTCAGGTTCAATTTACCGATTCACTTGCATATGATGTTCTCAATTATACTGGTGTGACAGATAAATTTATTTCGAAGGATACAGTATTTGTAAACTTATCAAATAAAAACATAGTATTGAGCAGCGTAATTGTAAAAGATGCTTCAGGCAATGTTGTTCCTCAATCAAAGTATAGTGTGAGTTCTTTAACGGGAAAGATCAAAGGAAATGCAAAGAACGATCTGCCAACAGGCCAAACGTTCACTATCTCTTATCAGTACTATCCCGTTTATCAAAGTAAATTTGTAAAGGGAGAAGATGGTAATTCTTCATTTGATGGATTAAGAATTTTTGTTACTAAGGATACTCTGGGAGTGGATAGAAAAAATTCTGGCTGGCTTCCTGGAAGAGCTAATAATTTTAAGGATTCAATTCTTTGGGTTCCAAGAACTGTTAGTGGTTCAGCACCTCATCTTCCGACTGATTTAGATTTCAAGCTTGAATTTACTAGTATGGACACAACTGCCGATGGTAAATTTGTCATTCCAGGCGACACGGTTTTATCTCAACCGATAAATCGACCGCTCATTTGTCCATTCAAAATAACGATTACTACTGCAGATACAATGCTTGGGAGAAAAGCTGACTATTTTATTTTTGAGGGAATTGCATCCACACGGAATAACAACAAATGGGACCCAGGTGAAAATATCATTTTCTTTCCAAGAGTTCGATCAGGAATCAGAACTGCTTATCAAATCGATTTTAATTTACCGAGTACTGGTACAACACCAATCTATCCTAAAGCCGGTGATACTTATGTCTTGAGAACAACGAAACCATTTAAGAAGGGGGATATTTATTCATTTAAGACTAAAGGTGAAACGTATGATAAGACAACTGCAAAGGCCGCTTTAGCCGATGTTTATGTAGTACCTAATCCATACATTGCGTTCTCCGAAGCGGAAGAGCCAGCGAAACTTCCTAATCGGCGTGGTGAACAGCAGCTTCAATTCAGGAATCTTCCGCGTGAATGTACTGTGCGTATCTACACAATTACAGGTGAATTAGTTGAAACGCTTAATAAGAATGATGACTCAAGCATACTTGGTTGGAATTTACTAACATACGAGGGACAACGAATCGCGTATGGCGTTTACATCTATCATGTCGATGCACCAGGAATAGGTGAAAAAATTGGCAGATTTGCAGTCATTAAATAGATTTTGAAATAAAACTCTTTGGAGATATAAAATGAAGAAAAAAGTTTTAATAACTCTGCTTCTATTAATTGGCATTGGAAGTAATTATTCCAATGCTCAGCTCGATAGGAGCACAACCAAAGTTGCAACAACTGCAGCTCAATTTCTGAAAATAGGTGCAGGCGCTCGTGCAATCGGAATGGCTGGTGCATCTTCTGCTATGGAAAATGATATTTATTCTATTTATTGGAATCCTGCCGGTGTATCAAGAATTTATGGTACAGGTGCAGTCGCTTTCAATCACGCAAACTGGCTTGCAGATATGGCTTATGATTTTGCAGCATTAACGATCAATATCGGAGATCTCGGAACGCTTGGATTTAGTTTTACATCATTCAGAGTACCTGAGGATAAAGTCCGTACGTTTGAAAATCCCGAGGGAGATGGAAGAGTTTGGGATGCAAGCTCGCTTGCTCTTGGTTTGACCTATGCAAGAAATCTTACAGATAACTTCTCTATTGGATTCACTGCAAAATATATTCGTGAAGCAATATGGAATATGTCTGCTAATACATTTGCGATAGATGTCGGGACGATGTACACGACTCCGTTCAACGGGTTGAAAATCGGTGCAAGCATCACCAACTTTGGTACAAAGATGCGGCTCGATGGGAGAGATATTTACATTAATGTTGATCCAAACTCAAATCCAAACTCCGGTGCGAACAATGTGCCTGCAGAGTACAGAATGAATTACTATGACATTCCATTGACCTTTAGGATCGGTTTGGGAATGGATATTATTCGAACTAATTTATTCACAGCGACTGCGGCTATTGATGCAGTTCATCCAAACGATAATACTGAATATGTTAACTCCGGTATCGAATTCAATTTTAATAGAATGATCTTTGCACGAATCGGTTATAAATCACTGTTTATGCGCGACAGTGAACAAGGATTAACATTCGGATTCGGTGTTTCATATCCAATCGTAAACGATATTGGATTGTCCTTCAATTATGGTTATGCTGACTTTAATAGATTGAAAAATGTGCAATTTTTTGATCTGACGATACAATTCTAAACGAATTAATTTTTTTTTCAATGCCCAACTTTGTTTTTGAAATAAAATGAAAAAGTTGGGCATTTTTGTTTTAAAGGTTAATTCAAGACTTTTAGAACATTTCGGAAAACCAAAACGTAAGCTTGATTCTAAGCCACTCGATATTCTCATTGCAACGATTTTATCTCAAAACACATCCGACAAGAATTCGCTTAAAGCTTATCATAACCTTCGAAAGAAATTTCCTGCTTGGGCGGATATTAAAAAAGCATCTATCTCACAGCTTGCAAGAACTATTCGAATTGCTGGTTTGAGTAGGCAAAAAGCTAAGACAATTAAAGAGTTATTTAAGTGGCTCGTAAACATAAATCAACATTACTCGTTAGGATTTCTCAACGATTTATCTAACGAAGAAGTACTTTCTGAGTTAACAAAGCTTCAAGGAATTGGCGTAAAGACTGCATCTTGTGTACTTTTATTTGGAATGCAAAGGAACGTTTGCCCTGTTGATACACATGTATTTCGTACTGTAAACAGAATTGGTATAGTAAGTGGATCAACCCCTGAAAAAACTTTTTATGCTTTGGACAAAATTTTACCCTACGGTATTGCACACGAATTCCATACGAATTTAATTATTTTAGGCCGTACGATTTGCAAACCAAAAAAACCTGAATGTTTCAACTGTCCCTTGGTCAAATTATGCAACTTTAAAAAGAAAAATCTCACTTCCGATTTCTCTTCGGCGTCGAACAGAAGGAATGATATTATTCTGTTGGATGCAATATAAAGTCAATTTTATGTAATGGTATAACCGATACTATTTTTTGATTTCTTCCTAGTACTAGTCAGTGTAAACCGATCTTGTAATATCATCACACAAAAAAAGCATCAATAAAATCTTAGATTGGAATTTGTGAAAAGAACCGTAAACGATAGAATCCTTGATTCCAGAATATTTTTTGAATAACTTAAGATAGTAACGAACTAAGTAATTATGGTAAAAAAATTTCTGTTCGCAATTATATTCAGCATACCAATTGTTGCATTATCACAACCGTATAAAATTTATTTGTTGACAATTGATGGTGCAATAAATCCTGCTTCCGCAGAGTACATACACGAGGGGATCAAAGCCGCTATTGATGATAAAGCTGAGTGTGTTATTATCAAACTGAATACACCAGGCGGACTGCTAAAATCCACCCGCGTAATTGTTACGGAATTTCTTCAATCAAAAATCCCAATAGTAGTATATGTTCATCCGCAAGGTTCGCAGGCTGCATCAGCCGGCGTTTTTGTAACTATGGCTGCTCATATCGCTGTAATGGCTCCGGGAACGAACATTGGAGCGGCACACCCTGTGACGCTCGAGGGTCAGCAAGATTCAATTATGATGGAAAAAGCCACTAATGATGCCGCGGCTTTTATTCGAACGATAAGTGAAAAAAGAAAACGTAACATTGAGTGGGGTGAAGATGCTGTTAGAAAAAGCCTTTCTATTACCGAATCGGAAGCTCTTAAGAAAAATGTAATTGATATAGTTGCAGAATCCCTTAACGATTTAACTGAACAATTAGACGGCAGAAAAGTCGAGATGGTTGATGGAGAAAAAGCGATACACTCTAAAAATGCTGAAATCATTTCTTACGAAATGAGCTTTAAGCTAAAGCTATTAAATACTCTTAGCGACCCGAACATCGCTTATATTTTATTCATGCTGGGATTGTACGGATTATTATTTGAGCTTTATAATCCTGGCTCGATATTTCCAGGTATAGTTGGAGGAATTTGTATAATTCTCGCTTTCTATTCTTTCCATACCTTACCGATTAACTATGCAGGATTGGCACTTATAATCTTTGCTGTCATCTTGTTCATTTTAGAAATTAAAATCATCAGCCATGGAATTTTAACAGTCGGCGGTTCAATTTCACTAATTTTAGGTTCTATCATGCTAATAGATAATGAATCAACGTTGGAATTTGTAAAAATATCTTGGCAGATAATTGCTTTATTCGTGGCTTTGTCTATTCTATTTTTTGTGTTTGCGATAGGATTTGGAATCAAAGCACAGAGAAGAAAACCAACGACAGGAATTCAGGGAATCTTATTAGAAGAAGGAATTGTTATTTCAGACTTAAAACCGAACGGAATAATTCGAATTCATGGCGAAATATGGAATGCGGAGAGTATAGAAGGAAAAATTCCGAAAGGATGCCGTGTCAAAGTTGTTGAAGTGAACAATCTAACATTGAAGGTAAAAAAGGTTTAATTATTTTTTAAGGAGGTTTAAGTGTATCCATCAATACTTTTAACGATAGCAATTTTTGTGATTCTGCTTTTAGCAAGTGCAATACGAATTCTACGTGAATATGAACGAGGTGTAATTTTTCGTCTTGGTAGGTTAATTGGTGCAAAAGGTCCAGGACTGATTATCTTAATACCCATTGTCGATAGAATGGTTAAAGTTAGTTTAAGAACAATTGTTATGGACGTTCCGCCGCAGGATATCATTACGAAAGATAATGTCTCTTTAAAAGTAAATGCAGTTGTTTATTTCCGTGTAATTCAAGCCGAAAAGGCAATCGTGGAGGTAGAAGACTTTTTATTGGCGACTTCCCAGCTTTCGCAAACAACATTGCGCAGCGTTGTCGGGCAATCTCAACTTGATGAGCTTTTAGCCGAACGGGAAAAAATTAATCGTGAACTTCAAAAAATTATTGATCATCAAACCGAGCCATGGGGAATTAAGGTCTCCAATGTTGAAGTAAAACATGTCGATTTACCAATTGAAATGCAAAGGGCGATGGCGAAACAAGCCGAAGCAGAGCGCGAGAGAAGAGCAAAAGTGATTCACGCAGAAGGGGAATTTCAAGCAAGTAAAAAGCTTCGTGATGCCGCAGAAGTTATCAGCAGCGAACCGATGGCACTTCAATTAAGGTTTCTTCAGACTTTAACCGAGGTCGCCTCTGAAAAGAATTCAACAACTATATTCCCAATTCCGATCGATCTTGTAAAACCGTTCATTGATTTGGAAAATTCAAAAAGAAAAGTAAAGAAGAAATAGCAGCCAGTAAATGTTGTAATTCAAAAATCCAACTTTTGAGGTGATAATTCACTGAAAAAGTTGGATTTGTTCTTATTACTAGAATCTACGATTTTCGTGATAATGCAAGTTCAACAATTTTTACTAACATATCTTCATATTTGTAACCCGCTGTTTCAGCTGAACGCATAAATGCAACTCCTTCTGAAATATCAGGATTTGGATTAACCTCAAGAACATATGGGATATTTTTTTGTGATATCCGCATATCGACACGTGCGTAATCGCGGGCACCTATAATTCTAAATGAACTCACGGCAATCTCTTCTATTTTTTTCTTTAACCGTTTAGTAAGAGGAGCGGGGCAAATAGGATAAGTTTTATGGTAGGCTTCATGCAAGGGGTCCCATTTAGCTTCATAGCTGACGATGTTTTCAAGGTAGTCAGGCATTTCAGAAAAATCAGTCTCACTAATTGGCAGAACTTCTAATTCTTTATCACCAAAAATCGACGCATTTATTTCCCTTCCTTCAATAAATTCTTCAACTAAAGCGGGCTGTTTGAATTCATCTAGAATAAATTCGATCCTCTTTTTTAAGTCTTCATAATTTCTTACAACCGAAGCGTTTTCTATTCCGCTGCTTGCGTCTTCAAAAGGGGGTTTAACAATAAGAGGAAATTTCATCCCAACATTGTAATTCCGTTTCTTCTTCTTGATTTTTTTGAATTTAGGAGTTCGAATTTCATAGGAATTAAGCAAATGTTTAGTAAGAATTTTGTTCTGACATACAGAAAGAGCTAAAGGAGGTGCACCAGTATATGGAATTCCGACTAATTCAAAAAGCGCTGCAACGTTCATTTCTAACCTCGGGTCATCCGCAAAATGTTCAATGAAATTAAAAATTACATCTGGCTTATTCATACGAATGTTATGTATGAGTCTATTCAAATTATTGTTAATGTTCAATGCATAAGAATCATATCCAGCTTTTTTCAATTTTTCAGATACAATATTAAATTCTTCTTCTGGGGTCAAATCAGCCGTATCAAAGAATGCTTCGAAATCAAGTTTATGCTTACTAATATCCACGACATGTTCATAAACTTCCCCCTTTGGTTCGTTGAAGATAACTGCAACTTTTATTTTTGCATTCATAGTGAAATGATTTTCTCAAAGATTAATTAATAATGAAATAAACACACTTGAAAGATAAGTTTTTGTTTTCTAAGTTGCATATGAAAGAAAATCTTGATTTGCGGGTGTAGCTCAGTTGGTAGAGCATTAGCTTCCCAAGCTAAGGGTCGCGGGTCCGAATCCCGTCGCCCGCTCAATAAATTTAAAACTTTAAGGTTGTGAATATTAATTGCTGTCACTGACCAGTTGGCGACAGTAGCAAATGAATCCATCTGGAACCTTCAAGGATTTGCTTTAAAATAAAAATCCCGTCATGAAGACGGGATTTTCTTTTTCGAATTGGATTGAATTTTAATAATCCATTCCACCCATACCGCCTGGAGGCATTGATGGCATTGCAGGTTCTTTCTTCGGTTTTTCCACAACTACGGCTTCGGTTGTGATCAACATTGAGGCAACTGATGCTGCATTTTGTAATGCAGTCCTTGCAACTTTTGTTGGATCGATAACACCAGCAGCCATTAAGTTTTCGTAGACTTCGGTTGCTGCGTTAAAGCCGAAATCATCTTTTCCTTCTTTAACTTTTTGAACTACGACTGAACCTTCGACTCCGGCATTTTCAACAATGAATCTGATCGGTGCTTCGAGTGATTTCTTTACAATATCAACTCCGGTTTGTTGATCTTCATTAGCGGTCTTTACTTTTAAATCGATAATTGCTCTTAAATATGCAACTCCACCGCCAGGAATTACCCCTTCTTCGACAGCTGCACGAGTTGCATGGAGTGCATCCTCAACACGAGCTTTCTTCTCTTTCATTTCGATTTCAGTAGCTGCACCGACTTTTAATACTGCTACTCCGCCGGATAGTTTAGCTTGTCTTTCTTGTAATTTTTCTTTGTCATAATCTGAAGTGGTCTTTTCAATCTGGACTTTTATCTCATTGATTCGCTTCTTGATCTCATCTTTCTTACCAGCACCCTCGACGATAGTAGTGTTATCTTTGTCGATAACAACTTTCTTTGCTTGACCTAAGTAAGAAAGCTGTGAATTCTCCAATTTGAATCCTTTTTCTTCGGAGATAACAGTTCCGTTTGTGAGAATTGCTATATCTTCCAGCATAGCTTTTCTTCTATCACCGAACCCAGGTGCTTTCACTGCACAAACTCTTAAAGTACCGCGTAATTTATTTACGACTAATGTTGCGAGTGCTTCACCTTCGAGTTCCTCTGCAATGATCAATAATGATTTACCTGATTGCGCAATCTTCTCAAGAATTGGAAGAAGGTCTTTCATTGCAGAAATTTTCTTATCGTGAATTAATAAATATGGATCTTCGAGAACTGCTTCCATGGAATCTGCATTTGTAACAAAGTAAGGTGAAAGATATCCACGATCGAATTGCATTCCTTCGACTACATCTAAAGTTGTTTCTGTACCTTTTGCTTCTTCAACTGTGATTACTCCATCTTTACCGACTTTATCCATTGCTTCTGCAATTATCTTTCCGACAGATTCATCATTGTTTGCAGAAATTGTACCGACTTGTGCAATCTCTTTGCTGCTCTCTACGGTCTTGCTCATCTTTTTCAGATTTTCAACTATACCTTCCACTGCAATATCGACTCCACGTTTCAAATCCATTGGATTTGCACCGGCAGTAACGTTTTTCAATCCTTCTTGATAAATTGCTTGAGCTAACACTGTTGCAGTAGTTGTTCCATCACCGGCAACATCACTTGTCTTTGATGCGACTTCGCGGACCATTTGAGCACCCATATTTTCAATGGGATCTTCAAGTTCGATTTCCTTAGCTACGGTTACACCATCTTTGGTAATGGTTGGCGCACCGAATTTCTTATCAATAACAACATTTCGTCCCTTTGGACCAAGGGTAACCTTAACAGCATTTGCAAGCTGGTCAACGCCTTTTTTAAGTTTAGTTCTTGCCTCAAGATTAAACTCAATTATTTTAGCTGACATATTTTAATCTCCTTAAATTAATTTTCAATTATTATAAAATTGCGAAAATGTCTGATTCACGCATGATCAAATACTCTTCGCCGTCAATTTTTATTTCCGTGCCAGAGTATTTTCCATAAAGCACTTGATCACCAACTTTAACTGACATTGGAATTGCTTTGCCGCTGTCTTCAGCAACTTTGCCCGCTCCGACAGCAACGATTTCTCCTTTTTGTGGTTTTTCTTGAGCTGTATCCGGTAAAAAGATTCCGCCTTTAGTGACTTCTTCAGCGGGGGAGGGTTTTACAATTACTCTATCAGATAGAGGTTTAATGGTTAATTTTGCCATATTTTTTCTCCTTTTTTAATAAAATTCTCAATTTATGTTATATGACTTAATGTTTAATTAGCACTCTTTAATAACGAGTGCTAATATAAAGAAATATTGCTTTCATGTCAAGCCGCTGAATTTTCACTCAAAGGTGACTTAGAAGGTAACTTAATTTAGAAATGTTTATTTTTATGCAGCAGAATGACGTGAGAATTTTACGTAAATGAAAAAAATACTTGACGAAGTCTATTCAGAACTAAAGAAGCTCGATAAAGATATCATCATTGTATTCCTCGCGACTACAATTTTAATCACTATCAATCACTATTATACCAGCAGAAGATTTTTCAGGATTGAATTATCACACCATTTCCAAAATTCTTTCTTTTTAAATCTGTATGAATATCTATATTGGTTTGTCGGCGATTTCACAGTACTTTTTATTCTGACGATTCTGTTGATCGTTTTTTTACATAAAAGAAAACTCTCAGAGTTTGGTATTACGATTGGAGACTATAAGCTTGGCTTAAAAATCACGTCAATAGTTGTATTAATATTTATGCCGATTCTTTGGTTCGTCAGCTCACTTGAAGGTTTTATCTCAACTCAGCCGCACTTGCAGCTAGCAAAATCTTATTGGAACATTTTTCTCTATTATGAATTTGGAATGCTAATTTACATGATCGGCTGGGAATTTATTTGGCGCGGATATATGTTGTTCGGACTTGAAAAAAAATTTGGCTACTATGCTGTATTCATTCAAATGATCCCATTTGTGATTTTGCACTTCGGGAAACCTGAGCTTGAAACATTCGGTGCGATTTTTGGTGCAATCGGATTAGGAATTTTAGCATTGAAAACCCGTTCATTTATATATTGCGTTTTGATTCACTACTTTATTATGTTGTCAATCGACTTAATTTCTGTAATTAGACACAGAACCGAAGTCTACGGAATTAGTTTCGATTCATTTATTGAATTAATTAAAAGGATTTAATAATGAGACTTTGTATAAATATTGATCATGTTGCTACTCTTCGGCAGGCGAGGGGAGAATTTGAACCCGATCCTGTAACTGCAGCAATGATATGTGAACTTGCCGGTGCTGATGGAATTGTTTGTCATCTCAGAGAAGACAGAAGGCATGTTAATGACCGTGATGTTAGATTACTTCGCGATATGGTAAAAACAAAACTCGATCTTGAAATGTCCACCAATGAAGAAATTGTGAAAATCGCTTGCGAAATAGGTCCCGATTTGGCAACGTTAGTTCCAGAAAAACGTCAAGAACTCACAACTGAATGTGGATTAGATGTTATTTCAAATTTCAAAAAAGTGAAAGAATCTATCGATGAGCTTCACAAGCATGAAGTTGAAGTAAGTCTGTTCATTGATCCTATTCCAGACCATATCCAAAGTGCCGCGGACTTAGGTGCGGATTTTATTGAAATCCATACAGGTGATTATGCAAACGCAATAAGCGAAGAAGAAGCAATAGAAGAGTTGGAAAGAATACGTCAAGCGGCAAAACTTGGACGAAAACTCGATTTAGGAGTTAATGCCGGTCATGGTTTGAACTATTTAAACATTATTCCTTTTCGTGAGATCAAAGAAATAGAAGAAGTAAGCATTGGACATGCAATAATCGCAAAAGCAGTTTTTGTCGGACTTGAGAATGCAGTAAGGGAAATGCTTAGATTGGTTAAGCCTTAAGCCCAAGATAACTACATAGTGCGCTGAGCACACAAAGTTAAACACTATAATTCAATCATATATTCGTATTTATTGGGGCTGCATTTATGTTAAATTTCTAGTCAATAACGAAATGTTATTTCTTGATTTATACGATTTGGTTTTTTCCTAATGACAAATTTGGGTTTAATAAATTTTCAATAAAAGACCTTGAAGTTATTCCGTTTAAAGTCAAGAGTTTTTGGCTATGGAAATGCCAAAATATTTTTAATAAGATTAAACAATCTAACTTGTTCTTTGACATAATGTTTTTTGACATAATGATACTATTCATTAAGTTTGTTCGGGAAGAGTTGGAACTGATCCCGAACTTAATGATATTACTCATTATGGGACGTTTCCTGACTCTTCCTTTTTATTTTCAACTGAAGATAAATTAGCAACCAAAACAAATTCTTTTCGTCTTTTAGCTTGCCTACGGGAAATAGGAGCTTTGCTATCAAATGGTTGAAACCTTCTACTGTTATCTGGTTGAGCTGGTTTAGATTTTTTGATGAAAGATTTTTCTCTTAGGATTCTGTCTTTCTCCGGGTTAAATTTTTCTTTATTCTTTAGCATCCCAAAGACGATTCTGAGTATCTTATGCATGCAGGCTCCTATGGCAGCCATCCTATTAAATCCTTTTTTAAGATGATGCTCATAGATTTCCTTTATTAAAGGATTATGTACAATAGCACAAGCGGTAACATTGTATAGAGTATGCCTTACTTCTGCACTGCCTTGTTTGCTCATATGGAATCCCCATATTCCATCACCGCTTTGCTTCCAAATTGGATGAAGACCAAAGAATGCTGAGAGTTTCTTTGTAGTGCTGAAGTTCTCAATCGAACCTATGTTCATCAGTAATCCCATGGCAGAATAATCATCTATTCCTATGAAGCTCTTCAATATCTGAACTTCATCAAGCAACGGAAAATTCTTTGAAAGAGAATCTATTTGCAGATCATACATTTTTTCCATATGGATAATTTGCTCAACTGTATTTTTTATAAGATTACCCGTTGTATCATCCGTTGATGAAGCTATCGAGCTTTTTGCCTGGCTTATAAGCTCTTCTGCTCTTTGGCTGCTTAGATAAGGTATCGAGTCCAATGCCGTTTTTTTAGCTCTGGATAGATGTTTTGCTGTGGGATATTTAATCAGCACTTTTAATAGCCATTGCGGATAACCATGCTTACAAAACTGAAGCAACTCCGAGTTAGCAGTGTAAAGCAGAGATTGTAATTGGTTATATAGTTGAGTCTTCTGTTTTACAAGCATCCTGATAAACTTCCATTGCTTTCGTACAGAAAAAAATAAATCTGTTTTATCATAATTTATTTTCTTCTTATGGTTAATTAAGTACTCAGCTATATTTTTTGCGCTTACCTTATCAGTTGTAATACGGTTAAGTTCTGCCTGGTTGTTATGACTTGTTGCTTTTGGATTTACCCTGGCTACAGATATTTTCATCAGAGAATCGTTGTGATTGTTTTCATTGCTGCCAAGCTTCTTTAGCAGATTAAACCAATTGTTCTCATAACCACCAGTGCTTTCTACACCGGCATAAATTACTGCATCGGGGTTCTTGCTGAAAAAATCATTTAGAATTTTTTCGAGTTCTTTGTGTCCAATAAAGTTATCATCTAACTGGAAATTAGTTTCGATTACATCCTTCTCTCCGTTTATGATAACAAAGTCAGCGTAGCCTTTACTGACATCGGCACCTAAATAGAAATTATTCATTTTACACCTTTTCATTTTTAATGATTATGTCAGGCAACATCAACCTTGCAAAAAATGCGGCATCTAGTGCCAAGTTATTCCACGATTTTAACCTGACGGAAGGAAGACACTTCAAGACGGTCTCTACGGACCAAGGTTTCTACCTTCTCATCCGAAAGGAAATAATTTTTTTCATTATGTCAAAGAACATTATGTTGTATTTTATCAAAAGGCGTTGAGACTAAGTGAGGCTTCGCTACGCTTCGCATCACTTAGTCTGTCATTAATACACAATCTTATTGTTATTATAATTTTAAACATACAAGGTTACAGGAACTTAACTCCTGCAAACTTCAAGGTTTGCAATGCTTTGCCTTAGTCTATTCCTCAGCCGAATTTATTTTAAGAACAACATCTTTTTGGTTTTAACAACAT
>Ga0194110_10002826_pt1 | contig 21839 bp, 17 predicted proteins | sample TA2Kig1200mmetaG_FD_146192 | JGI IMG/M metagenome (GOLD analysis project Ga0194110, IMG submission 146192) | Freshwater microbial communities from Lake Tanganyika, Tanzania - TA2015032 Kigoma Deep Cast 1200m | ecosystem: Environmental > Aquatic > Freshwater > Lake | place: Tanzania: Lake...
CCAGCTACGGGAACGTGCCCAGAGAAGAAGCGCGCCCCGGGCGGATTCTCCCAAGGATCCGTGTTGCGCCGGGTCCGGCCGATGGCGCAGATTGAGCGGACCTCCACCCTGCCCTGATGGGGCTTGGAGGCCTGCCGGTTTTGAACTGGGGCGGACCCGCTTGATGTGTTTTGATCCCGGTCAATTATTCGACCGCCATGAAGGACTCCCGCTGCGACCGGCTTGCCGACCTCCTCATCAACTACTCCTGCACCCTGAAGAAGGGGGAGAACATCCTGATCGACCTGATCGATGTCCCCGATGAGATGGGCGTTGCGCTGATGCGGGCCACCCGGGCGGCCGGGGCGACCCCCATCGTGGAGGCCCGGCACAGCCGCCTCATCCGGGAGCAGCAGCGGGCCACCGACCCGAAGCACGCGGAACTCATCCGGGACCTCGAGATGAACCGGATGAAGAAGATGCAGGCCTACATCGCCATCCGCGGCGCCCACAACGCCAGCGAGTCGAGCGACGTCCCCGCCGACCGTCTCCAGCTCTACTCCAAGACCCTGCGTCCCGTGCTGAACCATCGGGTCAACAAGACCAAGTGGTGCGTGCTCCGCTGGCCGAACCCCTCCATGGCCCAGGCCGCCAACATGAGCACCGAGGCGTTCGAGGATTTCTACTTCGATGTCTGCACCATGGACTATCGCAAGATGGCCAAGGCCATGGAGCCGCTGACGCGGCGGATGCAGAAGGCCGACCAGGTGCACCTGAGGTCACCCGGCACCGACCTGCGGTTCAGCATCAAGGGCATCGGTGCCAAACCCTGCGAGGGCACCCGGAACATCCCGGATGGCGAGGTCTTCTCCTGCCCGGTGAAGAACTCCGTCAACGGCACCATCCAGTTCAATACCCCCACGATCTACGCCGGCACGAAGTTCGAGAACATCCGCCTCGAGTTCTCCCAAGGCCGGATCGTCAAGGCGACGGGCTCCAACGAGAAACGCCTGAACGAGATTCTCGATACCGACGCCGGAGCCCGCTACATCGGCGAGTTCAGCCTCGGGTTCAACCCCTACATCAAGAACCCGATGTGCGACATTCTGTTCGACGAGAAGATCGCCGGATCGCTGCACTTCACGCCCGGACAGGCCTACGAGGATTGCGACAACGGCAACCGGTCGGCCGTGCACTGGGACATGGTGCTGATCCAGCGCCCGGAATGGGGCGGCGGCGAGGTGTGGTTCGACGGCGAACTGATCCGCAAGGACGGGCTCTTCCTGCCGAAGGACCTGCGCGCGCTCAATCCCGACAAGCTCCGCTAGGAATTACCGCGGGCCCGGCACCACGGGGCAACACGGGGCAACACGACTCCCGGGAGACAAGTCCCTGTGGCGTCCCCCCTTCCCTCCTCCACCCGCGCAAGGACGCTCAGAACAGACCCGGGACGCTCATCCCCTGGGTGATCGCGCCCATGTCCTTGTTCGCGGTCTCCTTGGCGAGATTGAGCGCCTGGTTGGTCGCGGTCAGGATCAGATCCTCAAGGAAGGCGACGTCGGACGGATTGACGGCGTCGGGTGAGATCTTGATCGAGAGGAGGGTCTGATCGCACTTGGCCACCACCTTGACGGCTCCGCCTCCGGCGATGCCCTCGACGGTCTTGTTGGCCAGTTCCTGTTGGACGCGCTCCATCTGCTGCTGCATGCGCGTCGCCTGCCTCATCAATTTTCCGATGCTCGACATGGTGTAGAAAAGTGTTGGTAGGACCCTAGGCCTCCGACCCGGCCCGGGGAAACAAGATTTCCGGAAGCGGGGGATTGGAGGACCGGGCTGGGCTCCCTGCCGGGATGCACGGCGTCGGATCCCCGCCTCCGGTGGTGTCGCCGCGCTCAACCGCCGGCCAACGGCCACCGCTCAACGCCGGAGGCCCACCTGGGACATCAGCCACGCGTACTCGAAGGCCACCTCCTTCAGCCGGTCGTATCGGCCACTCGCGCCACCATGGCCGGCTCCCATGTTGCACTTGAGCAGCAGCGGTCGGTCATCGGTCTTCAACGTCCGCAGCTTCGCCACATACTTGGCCGGCTCCCAGTACATCACCTGGCTGTCGTTCAGGCTTGTGGTCACCAGCATGGCGGGATGGTCGCCGCGCTTCAGGTTGTCGTAGGGACTATAGGACCGCATGTAGTCGAAGGCCGACTTCTCGTTCGGGTTTCCCCACTCGAGATACTCGCCCACCGTCAGCGGTAGGCTGGCGTCCAACATCGTGTTCATGACGTCCACGAACGGCACCGCCAGGTGGACGGCCCGGAACAGGTCCGGACGCAGGTTGACCACCGCCCCCATCAACAGCCCCCCGGCGCTCCCTCCCTCGATCACCAGGCGGTCCGGGGCGCAGACGCCGTCCCTCACAAGGGCCTCGGCACAGTCCACGAAGTCGAAGAACGTGTTCTTCTTCCGCAGCAGCATGCCGTCGTCGTGCCAGCCCTCGCCAAGCTCGTTGCCGCCCCGGATGTGGGCGATCACGTAGACCATGCCGCGATCCACCAGCGAGAGCCGGGCGATGGAGAACCCGGCGTCCATGCCGAGCCCGTAGGACCCGTAGCCGTACAGAAGGCACGGAGCCGTTCCGTCGGGCTTCACATCACGCCGTCGGAGAAGCGAAAGCGGAACCCGCACCCCATCCCGAGCCGTCACCCAGCGCCGTTCGGTCACGTAGTCGGCCGGATCGAACCTCCCGAGCACCGGCGTGCGCTTGAGCAGGGTCAAGGACCCGTCCGCCAGGGAGACGTCGTACACCCCCTGCGGCGTGGCCATCGACTGGTAGGAGAGCCGGAACGCGGAGGCCCCCAGCTCGGGAGTGCCGGTGACCTGGGCCGCGTACACGGGCTCCGGGAATCCAACCTCCCGCCATGCGCCCGTGCGACGGTCATGGATCCGCAGTCGCATCAGGGCCTCGCGCTGCTCCTGGATCACCAGGTGGTCCCGGAAGACCTCCAGGCCCTCGACCAGGACGTCCGACCGGTGCGGCACCAGCTCGGTCCATCGCTCCGGGGCGTCCACCGGCGCGGTGACCACCCGGAAGTTCTTCGCCTCCCGATTCGTCCGCAGGAACAGCACACCGTCTCGGTGCTCGACGTCGTACTTGTGCCCCTTGGCCCGGGGCAGCACCGACCGGAATGTCCCGGTCGGCCCGTCGGCCGGCAGCAGGCGCTGCTCCCAGGTGTCGGTGCTCTGGAACGAGCACACGAACCAACGGCGATCCTTGGTGCGGCCAACCTCCACGGAGAACAGCTCATCCGGCTCCTCGAGGACCTTCTCGGGACGTCCGCCATCCAGCCGCAGACGCCACAGCTGGTTGCTGCGCTTGGTCACGGCGTCCTCGGTCACATACAGGACCGATCCACCGTCGGCGGACCACTCGAACGAGGTGACCCGTTCCGCAAGGGCCTTCGTGGTCTCGCCGGTGACGAGGTCCTTCCGATACAACGTGTACTGGCGGAACCCGGTGGTGTCGGTGCTGTAGAGCAGCTGGCGCCCGTCGTCGCTGACATCGAATCCTCCGAGCGAGAGGAAGCCATGACCCACGGCGAGCGCGTTGAGGTCGAGCAGCACCTCCTCCACCGCGTCCGGAGCCGCCTTGCCGTCGGTCCCAGCCCGCCGGCGGCACTGGATCGGATACTGCTGCCCTTCCTCGGTCCTCGAATAGTACACGAAGTCCCCACGCTGGAGAGGCACGGTCAGGTCCGTCTGCTGGATGCGGGACAGCATCTCCTGGTAGAGCGCCTCGCCGAAGGCCTTCTCCTGGACGGTCGACGCCTCGGTGTAGGCGTTCTCGGCCTCGAGATGGCGGACCACCTCCGGATTCGATTTCTCGCGCAGCCAGAACCACGGGTCGTTGACCGTCTCACCATGCCAGGTGGAGAGGTGTTTCAGCTGGCGGGCGATCGGCGGCGGCGGGAGGGGGGAGGTGCGGGTGGACTGGGACATGGTGCAGGAGGCGAGGAATCCGACGGCACCGGCCAGCGACACGGCGACCTGCCACCTTGGGAGGCTCTCGCGTGAGGGTTGGGGGCAGGTCTCCGGGTTCATTGGGATCGCAGGGCTTGTGGGTTGGGGAGGATCGTGGACGTGTTGCCGGAGCTCGAGGCTGGTCCGGGACACTGGAGTCTTCGTGGGCTAGCGGCGGGCCTTCTTCCCGAAGGCCGGCGACGGGGTGGCCGGCGAGGTCATCTTCGCGTCCCAGGTCTTCCTGAGGGTCTCCACCCGCTCCTTCAGCTCCCGTTCCGAGCGCTGGAGGTCCAGGACCTCCCGACGCAGTTCCTCGAATTCCACAGCGGGACGACGCTCGTTCCTGAGACGTTCCAGGGCGGAGCTGGCGGTCCTCTGCTCGGGACTTGACCGCGACGCCCGGGCGAAGGTCTCCAGGACCGGGACCGCCCGCGGGTCACCCAGGGTGCCGAGGGCTCCCAGGACGGCACGACGGAGCTGCGGACGCGCGTCGTTCACCTGGGACACGAGGTAGTCCCGGACCGCCGACTTGTCCGTCTCGTTGCGCGCGAGCCAGGCCAGGGTCGAGACACCGGTTCCCTGAACGTCGGTGGGGAGCGAGGCGCCCCGTTCCTGGAAAAACTTCAGGAGATCCGGCACCACGGCAGGATCCTCCCGGTCGCGCAGCACCCCCAGGACCGCACCCGCGATCTGCTGTCGGAAGGAATTGGTGCCCAGCCACGAGATCAGCTCAAGCCCCCCACCCGTGCGGGCGGGATGCCCTAGCAGACGGATCGCCGCCACGCGGACATCCGGGTGGGTCTCGTTCCGGAGCCGGGACTCCGCCAACACGGCCACCTGTTCCCGATGGAATCCTCCGAGGGCGTTCAGCACCGCGATCCGGACCCGCGGATCCGGCTGGTCGAGCGAGGCCGACAACGCTTCGAACGCCCCATCGGAATGGATCGACCGCAGCGCCTGGGCCGACTCCGTGCGCACCGCGTGGACGGGGTCCGAGTTGAGCGCCTCCTTGAGCGCCTCGACCGCGGCACGGCTCTGGCGTCGACCGAAGGCCTCCACCGCAAGGATCCGCCCGACGACGTCGTTGGTGTCCTGGAGCTGCCGCCGGAGCATCGCCTCCGGCGGATCAAACGTAATCTTGGCCAGGACGGTCTGGTCGGGGTCGATCCGGACCCGATCCGGGGGTGCGGGCAGCGGAATGTGGAAGTCCTGGCTCTGGCCCGCGACCTCCAGGGTCTGGTCGACCACGCCCTGCGCCGTCACAAACCGGACCGGAAGCGGGAACTGGAACAGCGGGACCTGGTCGCTGAGCTTCTGGACCTGGCGGACCGTGACCTTTGCGAGCCGGGTCTGATCATCCCACGACTGGTCGATCTGAAGCTCCGGGTGATGTCCGTGGTACAGCCACTGGTCGAAGAACCGGTCCCAGCTGCGTCCCGACACCTCCTCGAGCACCCGCTGGAGGTCGGACGTTTCGACGACCCCGAGCGCATGCCGCTGGAGATAGGTGGTGATCGCCCGACGATAGAGGTCCTCGCCGAGCTGGGACCGGATCATGTGGAGCACCCACGACCCCTTCGGATAGGCGCGGTACCCGAACTGGTCCATCGGCTGGGTGTAGCCCCGCCAGACGATCGGCGTGGAATCCGTGGTTCCCAGGACCGCACGGGCCCGCTCCAGCATCGCGAGCTGGAACTCATCCTGGCCGAGCTGATCCCGGGCCTGGAGGGCATCGTAGTAGGTGGCGAACCCCTCGTTCAGCCACAGGTGGCTCCAGTCGCGACACGTCACCAGATCCCCGAACCACTGGTGGGCCAGCTCATGAGCCACCAGACCCCGGCTGCTCCGGACCGGGGCCGACTCCGCCGGAAAGAGCGTCCGGTCGGTCAGGACCGTGATGCTCGTGTTCTCCATGCCACCGGCCACGAAGTCGTCGACCGCGATCTGGTCGTACTTCGCCCAAGGGAACGGCACGCCCAGCTCCTTCTCGAAGAAGCCCATCATGGAGCGGGTGTCCTGGAACGACGACGGGGCGTACTGGATCCGGCTGGCCGGGGTCCAGAAGGCCAGCGGGATGTCGCGATAGCGGTCCTCGACCGCACGGAGATGGCCGGCGACGAGGCAGATCAGGTAGCTGACGTGGGGCTTCTCCTGGGCCCAGGTCACCGCCACCCGCCCGGTGCCGGCCTCCGGGGTCGAGGACACCTGACGGCCGTTCGATCGGACCACCATCCCCTCGGGAACGCGGCAGGTGACCTCGGAGGTGAACTTCTCGTTGGGGGCGTCGTAGCAGGGAAACCAGTGGCGGGCCTCGATCGCCTCGCCCTGCGTCCAGAGATGCGCGTCGCCCTCCGGATAGCCCATCTCCGGGGTTCGGAAGTACAACCCTTGCGTCGGCTCCGCATGGTGCCGAAGCGTCACCGTGACCTCGTGATCCGGGGGGACCGGTCTGTCGAAGACCACGGTCACCTGATGGTCGTCATAGATCCAGCGCGCCACGGGGTCCGTGGCGGTGACCGAGTCGATCCGCATCGCCTCGGCGTCCAGGCGCAGTTCCTTCAGCGGGATCGCGATGGGTTTGAAGCGGACGGTGGTGACACCGTCGACGGTGCGGGTCTTGAAGTCGGGGGTGACGTCGATGGCGAGGTGGAGGATGTCGATCTCCCGGCTCGGGGTGTACTGCGGGACGGATCCCGAGGCGGCCCGGCCCGCGGCGAGGCGCTGTCCGGATGCGGTGCACCAGCGGCAATGGAAGGCCTCCTCCTCGGCATGACCTGCGGCACCCAGTCCCAAGAGGGACAGCGCCAGCAGGGATTCGAGTCGGACGAGAGGACGGGAGGGAGAGGGTCGGAGAAGGTTCATCGGAGGTCGGGGTAGGTCGTGACTCCCGTAAACCTGTCGACTCGATGCACCCCATCCAATCCCAAATCCGGAATCCCACCTCGCCCCGCACCCGGGCGCTTCGGGACTGACCTGGAAGCACCGCGTCGGCAGGATCTCCGCCCGATGGAGCCCGTACCCACGCTCTTCCAAGCCTGGACCCCCTACGACGTGGTCCTGGACCAGAACTACATGTTCCACCGGGAACTGCACGACCGGGCCGCGCGGATTCTTGACCGCTGGTCTGCCGGGAGGGACTTCGATCTGCTCGACTTCGGTTGTGGCAGCGCCCGCCACCTTGCCGAGGTCCTGCGGGATCATCCGCCGTCCACCTATCGGGGTACGATCTGTCCTCACAGGCCCTCGGACTCGCCCGGGCGAACGAGTCCGGCTCGTGAACGCCGATCTCACCCTGGACCCCTCAAGCGGGCCGGCGGACGTCGTGTTCTCGGCGTTCGCCATCCATCACCTCGACATCGCCTCGAAGGCGGCCCTGTTCCGGTCCATCCGGGCCTGCCTGCGACCGGGGGGACTGTTTCTGCTCATCGATGTCGTCCGGGAGGAAGGCGAGGACCGCGCGACCTTCCTCGACCGCTTCGAGGGCGAGATCCGGAACCGTTGGGGGGCGCTGGCCGGGCGGGACATCGTCGAGATCCTCGACCACATCCGGACCTGTGACTTTCCGGAGACCGACAGCGGCATCCGCGCCCTGGCGCGGGATGCAGGCCTCGGGGAGTGCCGGGATACCGAGCGCCATGGCTGCCATCAGGTGTGGTGCTTTGGCGTGGACTGAGACCGAGGGCCGGGCCGCCCCAGGATTCGGGGTTTCCGGGATCTGGAACCAGCGGTAGGGTTCCGCCAATGACGGCACCGACCCCGCAGCCCTTCGCCTCCCCGGAGATCCCTGACGCCCAGGGACGCTTCGGTCTGTTCGGCGGACGCTACGTCCCCGAGACCCTCTGGTTCCCGCTCCAGCAGCTCGAGGAGGAGTATTTCCGCGCCCAGCAGGATCCCGAGTTCCAGAAGGAGCTGTCGTACTACCTCCGCGAGTTCGTCGGACGCCCCACCCGGCTTTATCTGGCTGAACGCCTCACGAAGGAACTGGGTGGTGCCAAGATTTACCTCAAGCGCGAGGACCTGCTCCACACCGGTGCCCACAAGATCAACAACGCCCTAGGCCAGGCCCTCATCGCCAAGCGCATGGGCAAGACCCGGGTCATCGGGGAGACCGGTGCCGGACAGCACGGCGTCGCCACTGCGACCGTAGCCGCGATGTTCGGTCTGCAGTGCGTCATCTACATGGGGGCGGTCGACTGCGAACGCCAGGCGTTGAACGTCTACCGCATGAAGATGCTCGGCGCGGAGGTCGTGCCGGTGAAGGCGGGACAACGCACGCTCAAGGAGGCGGTCAACGAGGCCATGCGTGACTGGGTCACCCACGTCCGCAGCACCCACTACATCCTTGGCACCGCCTACGGGGCCCACCCCTACCCGCTCATGGTGCGGAACTTCCACCGGATCATCGGCGACGAGGCCCGCCAACAGATCCTCGAGAAGGAAGGCCGCCTGCCCGATCTCCTGCTCGCCTGCGTCGGCGGCGGGTCCAACGCCATCGGACTCTTCTATCCGTTCCTGAACGACCCGTCGGTGCGCATGTGCGGGGTCGAAGCCGGCGGACTCGGCATCCTGCCCGAACAGCATGCCGCCCGGTTCCACGGCGGATCCCTCGGCGTGCTCCAGGGGACCCGCAGCTACATCCTCCAGGACACGTTCGGCCAGATCCAGAGCACCCACAGCGTGAGCGCCGGACTCGACTACGCCGCGGTTGGACCCGAGCACGCGTGGCTCCACGACCAGGGACGGGTCGAGTATGCCTACGCGACCGATGACAAGGCCCTCGAGGCGTTCATGAGGCTGGCCCGCCTGGAGGGCATCATCCCCGCACTCGAATCGGCACACGCCGTGGCCGAATGCATCGAGCGGGCTCCGAAGATGTCCAAGGATGAGATCATCATCGTCAACCTCTCCGGTCGCGGCGACAAGGACGTCGCCCAGGTCGCGTCGAAGATCGGGCTCCAGATGCCCACCTGAACCGAGGAACGGACTCCCCATGCGGATCCTTGGACTGGACCTCGCGTGGGGGGATCGGAATCCCGACGGTGTGGCGCTCCTCGAAGTAACCGACACCTCGGCGCGTCTGGTGGACAGCCGACGCGTCCAGGGCGACGAGGCCCTGCTGGGGTGGATCGAACAGTCCGCGCCCCGGTCGGAACCCGCCCTGCTCCTCATCGATGCCCCGGTCGTGTGTCCCAACGCCACGGGGTCCCGTCCGGTCGACCGCGAGTCGCACCGGGTCTTCGGTCGACAGCACGCCGGTTGTCATCCCTCGAACCAGCGTCTGTGCGCCCGGCCGCTGCGGCTGGTGACCCGGCTGAGCGCCCTCGGGATCGGCATCGGCTGGGAGACGGGCAACCCGGGCCGCCAGATGGTCGAAGTCTACCCGCATGCCGCGCTCGTGCGGTTCTTCGGACTCGACCAGATCCTCAAGTACAAGCGCGGTCCCGTCGCCTCCCGACGCCAGGAATTTCGGAGGCTGCAGGCCTTGCTCTCCGAACACCGGCCTGTCCTGTTCCCGTCCCTCGAATCCAGCCCCCTGCTCAAGGAACTGCTGAACCGATCGTGGACCAAGGAGGCCGAGGATCGGCTCGATGCCGTGATCTGTGCAGGGATCGGACTGCACCACGTGTCACATCAGGGCCGATGTTCGGAGGTCTTGGGGGACCTCGACACGGGATTCATCCTGGTGCCCCGTGGGGCGGGGGACTCACACCGGGATGCGGGAACGCCGAGGGGAAAAGAGGGGACTTACACAGAGGTGCCGAGACGCGGAGGAACGCCGGGAGAGAGATGAGGGTGGATTTTCCGGGCTGTGGTCCCCGCGTGAGCCCCCTGGGTGTGCGGGATATACGGACACCCAATCTGCCGGCACCCCGGATCTCCACGGGCCAAAGGCCCAATCCCATACCCGCCTGGGGCATCGCCCCAGGAATCCGAACCTCGTTTTCCGAAGCGCTGGATGCGGGAACGCGAAACGGAAAAAAGCGGATTCACGGGCGACACCAACCGATCGTTCCCATCCCGCCCCGGGTCTGCCACGGTTCGCCTCAACGGATGCGCACCGTCGTTGAACCCACGACCACCTGGCACAGCCCCGAGTCCCTCGCGGCCGCGCTCCGCGGGGAAACAGGCCTGGTTCTGCTCCGTACCGGATCGTTCGATGTCCCCAGCGCCCGCTACTCCCTCGTGGCCTGCCGGCCCGAGCTGACCTTCCGATCCTGGGGCTCCGCCTGTGAGATCCGTTCCGCCGACGGGTCCTGCTCCACCCAGTTCGGGGATCCCTGGCGCCACCTGGCCGTGCTGCTCGCACAGTTCGAACTGCCCGACGAGGCCGACGTTCCCTTCCCCCTTGGAGGATGCTTCGGGTTCTGGGGCTACGATCTCAAGCAGTTCGTCGAACCGCGGGTCCCACGCCGTGCGATCAACGACCTCGAACTCCCCGACTGCTACCTCGGCTTCCACACCAGCCTCGTCGTCTTCGACCACCACCAGTCCTCCACCTGGATCGTGGCCACCGGCCTCGACGCCTCCGGCATCCGGAGCGATCGCCGGATCCGAGACCAGATCTCCTGGTGGCGGCAACGCCTCACCGAATCCCCATCGCCCGCAAACAGACGACCGACAGCGGGCCAACCTTTACCCCTCGGCAGCTCGATGACCCGGGACTCCTTCGTGAGAGCCGTGCAGCGGGCCCAGGACTACATCCGCTCGGGCGACATCTACCAGGTCAACCTCGCCCAGCGACTGCACACCCGGCTCGAATCCACCCCTTGGGACTTCTTCGAACGCCTGACGGCGCGGTCCCCGGCTCCGTTTTCGGCGTTCCTCGACTGCGAGGGATTCCAGCTGCTGTCGACCTCCCCGGAGCTCTTCCTCCGCCTAAGCGGACACCACATCACCACCCGCCCCATCAAGGGCACCCGTCCTCGTGATCCGGATGCGGTGCGGGACACCCAGCTGGGATGGGAACTGCAGCGGAGCGAGAAGGAGAATGCCGAGCTGCTCATGATCACCGACCTGCTGCGGAACGACCTGGGGCGGATCAGTGACTACGGGTCGGTGAGGGTCCCGGATCTGATGCGACTCGAGCGGTTCGCCCAGGTGCAGCATCTGGTGTCGACGGTCGAGGGAGACCTCCGGCCCGAACTCACGCATCTCGAGGCGCTGCGGAGCTGCTTCCCAGGCGGCAGCATCACGGGGGCGCCCAAGATCCGGGCCATGGAGATCATCGATGAGCTCGAACCGGTCTCACGCGGGCCCTACTGCGGGGCCCACGGCTATCTGGGGTTCAATCGGGAGAGCCAGCTGAGCATCACCATCCGGACCGCCGTTCTCCGGGACAACGCGGCGTGGTTCCACGTCGGTGCCGGGATCGTGGCCGACTCCGACCCGGAGGCCGAGCACCAGGAGACCCTGGCCAAGGCCGCCGGGTTCGTCGCGGCACTGAAGGAAACCGACCGGGTCCGGTCCCCGAAAAGCGTCGGAGGGCCGACGGACTAGACGTTGAACTTGAAGAGCAGGACGTCGCCATCCTTGACGACGTATTCCTTGCCCTCCATGCGGTAGAGTCCCTTTTCGCGGGCCGCTGCGACGGAGCCACAGGCGACGAGATCGGCGTAGGCCACGGTCTCGGCCTTGATGAACCCCCGTTCGAAATCGCTGTGGATGACCCCGGCCGCCTTCGGGGCGGTGTCGCCGTCGTGGATAGTCCACGCCCGGACCTCCTTCTCTCCCGCCGTGAAGTAGGTGCGCAGCCCCAGCAGCTTGTAGGTCGCCCGGATCAGGGACCCGACCCCCGACTCCTTCACGCCCAGCTCCGCGAGGAAGGCCGACGCCTCCTCGGGGCTCAGGTCGACGAGATCGCTCTCGATCTGGGCCGAGATCACCACGGCATCGCAGGCCAGGTGGCCACCGACGTAGTCACGGACCTTCAGGACATAGGGGTTGGTCTCGGCGGTCGCGAGATCGCTCTCCTTGACGTTGCAGGCGAAGATCGTGGGCTTGTCGGTCATCAGCCAGAACAGGCGCGAAATCGCACGTTCCTCCGGGGTGAGCTCGACCGTCAGGGCCGGCTTCCCGGAGTCGAGATGTGGCTGGAGCTTGTGCAGGACCCCCTGCTCCGCGAGCGCGGTCTTGTCGCCCCGCTTGGCATCCTTCGCGACCCGCTCGAGTCGCTTGTTGACGGCATCGAGGTCGGCCAGGACGAGTTCGGTCGTGATGGTCTCGATGTCTCGGACCGGGTCGACCGAGCCCGAGACGTGGTGGATGTCGGCATCCTCGAAGCAACGGACGACCTGGACAATGGCGTCGACCTCGCGGATGTGGCTCAGGAACTTGTTGCCAAGACCCTCACCGGCGCTGGCGCCCTTCACGAGGCCGGCGATGTCGACGAATTCGATGGCGGCAGGGATGACGACGTTGGTTTTGGCGATCTTCTGCAGCACGGCGAGGCGGTCATCCGGGACGGTGACGACACCGACGTTGGGGTCGATGGTGCAGAAGGGGTAGTTGGCCGCCTGCGCCTTTCGGGTGCGGGTGACAGCGTTGAAGAGGGTCGACTTCCCCACGTTGGGAAGCCCGACGATGCCGGCTTTGAGCATAAGGGGCCGCGAGAATGGACGGAGACGGAGTCAGCGCAAGCGGTATGTCCGGATCGGATCTCGGGTTTCAGGAACTGCCGCTCAGGCCCTATCGCATTCCCCGAGCAGGGCCTCGAGCTCGGCAAGGGATTCCAGATCCTTGGGACGGCCTGCCGTACGCTTCAGGCGGATCAGGGTCGGCAGGTCCACACAGCGGAAGGCCACCCCGAACGCGGTGGGAGGTTCATGGCTTCCGAGGGGCACGCGCCCGGTCACCGGCCGCACGCATCTCGGCAGCAAAGGCGCTGAACCCGAGAAGCTTCTCGAGCCGCTGGGCCGGGGTGAGCTTGAGGTTCTCCCGCAGGAGTGAACGATCCCCATCCCGCTTGTAGACTTCCACCACCGGATCGCGATAGGTGTTTCTCCTCACGGGACGGAGGCTACTCCCGCGCGGGCAACCCGTAAACCTGGGAGACCCACCTGGCGCTGGGACGGAGGGCAGCAAGGCCATCGGGAGTCATAGGGTGGCCTCCAATGGATTCCACACCCGACGGAATCCAAGCCCCACGAAGTCCTTTGGGTTGGCCGTGGCAAACTCGGTGACACCCTGGGCGGTCAAGGTGAGGGCGGTGCGGGCGTCGTAGAGCCTCCGTGAGGGTCCGCTGCCCTCCGTGCGCCTGCGCCACCCAGTCTGGGCATTGCCGGGAGTGGATCGCAGCGATACGTTCCACGGCCGGCATGGAGCCGAATCCGTCTGACATGAGCGAGAACGAGACCCCTTCCAGCACGAACCCCGCCCCTGAGGCCTGTCCTCCTGGGGATGCGCCCGCGGAACTCCAGGCCCAGCTGGCCGCCGCCCAGGACCGCTACCTCCGACTGGCGGCCGACTTCGACAACTTCAAGAAACGCGCCGCCCGGGACCGTGACGACGCCCGCCGCCTCGGTTCCGAGTCCGTACTCGGCAGGCTCCTGCCCGTGCTCGACAACTTCGACATGGCCATGGTCGCTGCCACCCAGCCCAACACCTCCCTCGAGACCCTCCGGGTGGGCGTCAACATGATCCACGGCCAGTTCCGGAACTTCCTCTCCGAGATCGGCGTCAAGGAACTCACCCCCGTTGGGCAACCCTTCGACCCGGGTCTCCACGATGCCGTCTCGGTCCAGCCGTCCACCGAAATCCCCGAGGGACATGTGATCCAGCAGACCCGCAAGGGCTACCAGCTGGGTGAGCGACTGCTCCGTCCCGCCAGCGTGATCGTCTCGGGCCAGCCGACCGGCTCCGAATCCTCAGCGTCCTGATCCCCTCCGCTTCCCGATCTGTCCCATGTCACGCCAGCGCGTCCGCGAATGCTACTACACGATTCTCGAGGTCCAACGGACCGCCACATCCGAGGAGATCAAGAAGTCCTACCGCAAGCTCGCGATCAAGTACCACCCCGACAAGAACCAGGGGAACAAGGAGGCCGAGGAGAAGTTCAAGGAGCTGGGCGAGGCCTATGAGATCCTGAGCGACCAGCAGAAGCGGGCCCTCTACGACCAACACGGTCACGCGGCTTTTGACCGTCGGGCCGGCGGTGGGGCGGGCGGGTTCCAGGGGGATCCCAACGACGTCTTCCGCCAGGCCTTTGGCAGCGGCGACCTCGGCAGCATCTTCGAGCAGATGTTCGGCATGGGCGGACGCGAGGAGGATCCGTCGGGGCAGGGCCGAGGCTCCGATCTCCGCTATAACCTCGAGATCACCCTCGAGGAGGCCGTCAACGGGGTCGACAAGCAGATCACCGTGACCAAGCCTGGAACCTGTCCGGACTGCCAGGGCAACGGCGCCGAGAAGGGATCCAAACGCATACGCTGCATCCAGTGCGCAGGTCGGGGACGCGTGGTCATGTCGCGCGGCATCTTCAGCATCCAGCAGACCTGCCCCCGCTGCGAAGGGTCCGGGGAGGTGGTAGACAAGCCCTGCAAGGCTTGTCGGGGCGACGGCCGGACCAACCAGACCTCCACCATCAGCCTGCGCATCCCGCCCGGGGTCGACCACGGCACCCGTCTCCGATCCACCGGAAACGGCGAGGCCGGACAGCGGGGAGGCGATGCCGGAGACCTCTATGTGGTGCTCCATGTCGCCGAACACCCGGTGTTCAAGCGGGATGGCGACGACCTACTCTGCGAGGTGCCGATCGCCTTCACCCAGGCCGCCCTCGGTGCCGAGGCCGAGGTGCCGACCCTCGGCGGCAAGGCGTCCATCCGGATCCCGCAAGGCACCCAACACGGCACCCTGTTCCGCATCAAGGGCAAGGGCGTGAAGAACGTCCAGGGCTATGGCGTGGGCGACCTCCTGGTGCGGGTGGCCATCGAGATCCCTACCAAGCTCAATGCGGGACAGAAGGCCGCCCTCGAGGCATTCGCCCAGATGTGTGACGAGGACGTCCATCCGCAGAAGAAGAGCTTCTTCGAACGGGCCAAGGAATTCTTCAGCTAGGAATGGCTTCATGCACCGCTTCCTCGTCCCCGAGGTCCGGCATCCGGCGGTGCTTCCGCTGCCCGAATCCGAGGCCCTGCATGCCTCCCGCGTGTTGCGGCTGAGGACCGGGGATCCGGTGACCCTCCTCGACGGCGCCGGAGGCGAGGTGTCCGGGACCGTCGGGACCTGCGGTCGACATGGCGTCGACATCCAGACCACTGGGCTCACCCGGCATCCCGCTCCGAAGATCCGGATCACCCTGCTCCAGGCCGTGGCCAAGGGACCCGCCATGGAGGGACTGATCCATCGGGCCGTAGAGCTCGGGGCCCACCGGCTGGTGCCGCTGGTGACTGATCGCTCCGTGAGCCGTCCCGACGCCGCCGGCGACAAGCAGGCACGGTGGCAGACGGTCGCCCGGGAGGCCCTTAAGCAGTCGGGAAACCCATGGCTGATGGCCGTCGAGGAACCCGTGACACTGGCCTCCTGGTGGACCCGGCGGGAGTCGTTCGACCTCGTCGTGATCGCGTCCCTCCTCGACACGCCGCGTCCGCTGCTCGACCACCTGTCGGGATTCCGCCGGAGCCACGGCTGCCTGCCCTCCTGCGTGGCCCTTGCGGTGGGCCCAGAAGGGGATTTCACGCCAGAGGAGTACGGCCGCTTCAGGAAGCTCGGTGCGGTCTCATTCAGCCTTGGCCCCCTTGTCCTGCGGGTGGAGACGGCGACCACCGCCGCTCTGGCGGTCCTGCAGGCAGGCCTGTCCGGCGGGGAATCGGCGGCTCCGGGTCCGTAGACCTTTTCTTGAAACCGAGTCCCGAAGACTCGACCTTGCCAGCACGGAGCTCCGCTCCCTCACTCCCATGAATTCCTCTCCTACCCGCCTCGCCCTTTCCGTGTCCCTGACCGCATTCATCCTGGCCACCGGTTGTGCCACGAAGGAACGAATCGTGACCGTGACGGAGTCGGAGAGCGGATCGACCGTGAACATCGGCACGGGCGACCGCCTCAGGGTCGAACTCCCGAGCAATCCTTCCACGGGCTACTCCTGGCAAACGATGGAACTGAACTCGTGGGTGCTGGCCCGCACAAAGCGTCCGGAGTTCACACCGGACTGGGTGGTCGGCGCCGACCGCCAGCGGATGGTCGGTTCGGGCGGATGGCTGACGCTGGAGTACGAGGCGATCGGCGCGGGCACCTCCCCGGTGAAGATCGCCTACAGCCGGCCCTGGGAGACCAACGCTGCCCCGGCGAAGACCTTCCAGCTGACCGTTGTGGTGAAGTAGTGGAGTCCCCTGCCCTTCACAGCACCACGACCCGGGCGCTGGTGATCGACGGGTCCTTGGCCAATTCGTCGAGCGCGGCCTGGGGCGGGGCACTGTCGAGATGCAACACGGTCAGGGCCTGCCCACCCGCGGCATCGCGGGCCAGGGACATATTGGCGATGTTGACGCCATGGGAACCGAGAACGGTTCCGAGGTGACCTACGATCCCGGGACGATCCTGGTTACGGACCAGAAGGACGGTTCCGCTGATCGGGATCTCCACCGGCTGGCTGAACAGTCGGACAATCCTCGGGTTGTTGGGGGATCCAAAGAAGGTGCCACCGGCGGAGACGACCTTGGTCGACCCATTGTAGACCTGGACGTGCAGCCACTCGTTGAAGGTCACCGGCTCGTCGGAGCGCTTCTCCTCCACGGAGATGCCGAGTGAGGCGGCCGCACTGCGGACGTTGATGTTGTTGATGTCCTTCACCGTGCTCTGGCAGAGGAATCCGCGCAGGATGGCGCGCGTGACGGGATCGGTCTGGGGCAGTTCCTGGGCCTTGCCGCCGAAGGTGATGTGCAGCCGGTCCGCCGAACCCGGATTCAGCTGACCCAGCAGCCGGCCCAGCTTCTCGCCCAGCGCGATGTACGGCTTCACGAGCTCGTACGTCTTGGCATCGACCCCGGGGAGGTTGACCGCGTTACGGACTTCGCCCATGAGCAGGAAGGCCGAGATGATCTCGGCGACCTCGAGCCCACACTTCTCCTGAGCCTCCTCGGTGCTCGCCCCGAGATGCGGGGTGAGGATGACGTTCGGGAGCGTCCGGAAGGGATGGTCGGCAGGGAGCGGCTCCACCGAGAAGACATCGAGAGCGGCGCCGGCGACCCGGCCGGACTGCAGGGCGGCAGCGAGATCCGGCTCGTTGACGATCTCACCCCGGGCGCAGTTGACGATGCGGACGCCGGGCTTCATGCGGGAGATCGACTCGCTGTTGATCATGCCCCGGGTCTCCGGTGTGACCGGCATGTGGACCGTGATGAAATCGGCCTCGCGATAGACGCCATCCGGGTCCATGGCGAGCTCGAGTCCCAGCTGACGCGCCCGGACCTCGGTCAGGAATGGATCATAGGCGACCACGCGCATCCCAAACGCCAGAGCCCGGCGGGCGACCTCGGTACCGATGCGGCCGGCGCCGAGGATGCCCAGGGTCTTCCCGGAGACCTCGGTGCCCTGGAAGGCCTTCCGATCCCACTTGCCCGCAGCCATCGTGGCATGGGCCCCGGGAATCTTCCGGGCGAGGGCGCCCAGCATGAAGAAGGTGAGCTCGGCCGTGGTGATCGTGTTGCCCGCAGGGGTGTTCATCACAACAACTCCACGCTGGGTCGCGACCTCGACATCGACGTTGTCGATGCCGACACCGGCACGACCCACGACCTTGAGGCGCGTCGCAGCCTCAAGGACCTTCTTCGAGACCTTGGTCTCGGAGCGCACGACTAGGGCATCGGCCTGGGCCACCACCGGCAGCAGCTCGGCCTCGGTCAGGCGCTTCGGCAGGACGGTCACCGTAAACTCCGGACGGGCCTGGAAATAGGTGATGCCCCGGGGCGAGATCGGATCACAGACAAGCACGTTCATAAAACGAGCGGCGAAGCTACGGCCCCCGACCCGGGAGTGGCAAGGAGAGGTCGAGCCGGGATTCAGAACGGCCAGCTGATGCCGATCGAGGTCATCACCGTCTGGCCCAGATCCAGGGTCGCCCGACGGCCCCCGCCACCATACTGGGCTCCGCCCAGCGACAGGAATTGGGACGAGACATAGAGATCGGCGTTGTACACGACACGGTAGAGCACGGTCGCCGCCGCATAGCCGCCGAAGACGCAGACCAATTTGTCCTGCCCGCCCACGTTCGCCGCCGTGGTGCCGTCCGAGAACCGGAACGTCTCGTTGTAGGAGTAGCCGCCGGACAGCAGGCCCAGGGCGGGTCCGATGCTCCCGCTCAGGGCCCACTGCTTTCCGAAGCGCCAGAAGAGGTTGGGCCCAAGCCGGAAGGAATGGAGGTCGACATCCAATCCCCGTGATCCCGACAGGAACCCGCCCAAAACCTCGTCGGGCCGGGCCTTGGATATGTCGGGGATGACCGGTCCGATGCCGGAACTCCCGCCCTGATACGGTGCGGTTGGCAGCGAGATCCCTCCCACATCGAACGCCTGGACCTCCCGGAGGAACTGGGCGGGGAGGGTGGACGTGTCGCGCAGTTCCATGGGCACCCACGCATAGCCGAACTCCCACCCAAGCCGGACCCAACGCCAGTCGTGGAGCCGCCCGCCATAGACCATCTCGACGCCCGGCATCGGGCCGGAATCAACCGTGACCTGGTCCCGGGCCGAGAATCCCAGGGTACTGCGATAGACCAGCTGATCTGTGGCGGGATCGTATTGGGACGCATCCTGATAACCCCAGGAGGACGTGACACCCCCGGCGTTGCCGGTGGCGTCAACGCGGACGTATCCGTCATCGTACTGGTGGTTCCGGCCCGGCACCCCGACCGGGCCCGGATCCGTCGACCGTCGCGGCACCACGCCGTCGATCGACAGCTGGGCCTGGACGTTCAGGGTGACCTGGACACCCAGCCGGAAATTGCGGGTCCAGTCGTCCTGGACCCACAACGACTGGGCCAGTGTCGGGGCGGTCGCGAGCAGTGACGCCAGCACCGGAGGCGCGACCCACGCCGGGGTTCGAAAGATGGAATGGTGCCGTGGCATGGTTCAGGGCCAGGTCACCTCGAGGACCTCGTAGAATCGCGAGGCCGCGTCGGCCGGGGGAATTGGAGTCAGCGGTGGACCCCAGTCGAGCCATAGGACCCGGTTCGCGGTGGCCGTCTGCACGGGGAGGGCCAGCTCACCCTTCGCCCGCAATCCAGGGCCAAACCTGACGATGTATCGGCGTCCAAGCTGGGTCGGAAACTCGAGGCCCACGGTGCCGTCTGGATTCCGGACGACGCGGTCGATCAGGACTGGAACCGTCTCGGGCTGGAATCCACCGGGGAGCGGGACCTCAACCCCCGACAACTCGGGATCGGGTCCAGGTGTCCGCAAGGGGTTGAACGTCTGAAGCCACAGATCCCTTCCCTCCCCCTGCAACAGCGGTTCTGTGAGCGTCACAAACGGCACCAGCCCATTTGTGCCGTGCGCATTGTAGAGTCCCGTGGGGCTGCCGCGCACCAGGATCCGCACCGCCTCGACAGGATTGGATCCGACATTGTCCACGCGGATCCGCTGCTGCATCAGACCGGTCTGACGGCTGAAGACACTGGGGGCCAGAGTCGCAACCCGGAAACTGCCGGGACCGGGTTCCGCCACGGACACGCGAGTGGTCGCCGCAGGAATCCATCCTGGCGAGGTCCCGAAATCCGGGACTCCCGCCCGGGCAGTCCACGGGAACGTCCCGGAGGCCTGCGGCTGGAAGCGAACCTGAACGGACCGACCCTCGCCCACGTCGAGGGAACCCAGGAGAATCACCCACTCGGGATCACGACGATCGAGAACCATGCCGGAGGGATCGACTCCCTGCAGAACGAATCCCGCAGGCCAGGAATTGGTGAGACGTACATCCCCGGCCCGATCCGGGCCCCGGTTGGTCACCGTGAGCGTGCAGGCGAGGAGATCCCCGGGAAGGCTGCCCCTCGGGACGGAACGAAACCCCACCTCGAGGTCCGCAACACCGGCCAGGATTCGGGTAGTGTAGTTGGTGACGTAGAACACCGTGCCGGCGGACTGGATCCAGATGTTCTGCTGGATGGATCCATGGGTCGAGGGACGAAAGGCATACCGGAGATCCGCCACCTGGTTGTTGGTCAGAACGGGGATCTCGAAGAAGACCGTGTTGGTGAGACCATTGCCGCTGACCTGGTTGGTGGCGTAGCCAAGTACATTGGTCGCCGACAGGAACGTTCCGGCACCCTCGACGAAGGCGGTGACCTGGAACGTCCCCTGGGCAAACGAGGTCAGGTTGGTGATGACCAACCGGAAGGCGACATCGGATCCCACCCTCGCCGGATCAGGTTTCACGACCAGCTCCATGCCGTACTGCGAAACCTGGGCACGCAGACCGACCAGACTTCCCAGGAAGAGAAGCACCCCGATGAGCCAATCGCGCCAGAACCGTCGCATGAACGTCCCGCCAGCAAACGCGATGCAACGGCCCCATGCCACACCTTTCCCATCCCCAATGCGGCTGCCAGCCCCTTCGGTCCCACCTCATTCCGCTGCGATCAAAACCGCCCGGCAGCCCAGCCACGGGAGACCCGAGCCGAGGTGGGCTCCACGCAGGTCTCACCGCCTCCACGCCTCCACAAGATCCACGGTCCGGCGCGAAATACCGCCCCAACCCCGGCCACCCTCAACCCTCCACCTCGGCGGTCACCTGGATCTGCACCGCCGCGTCGAGGGGCATGTCGCTGATGCCGACGGCGAGTCGGGCGTGGGCACCACGATCGAGCAGGACGGCATAAAAGAGATCCGATGCCCCATTGAGGACCTGCGGATGTCCCCGGAATCCCGGCGCACAGTGGACGAAACCTTCGACTCGGACGAGTCGACGGATGCGTTCCAGATCACCGGTGGCCGCCTTGAGCTGGGCGAGGGCATTGAGGGCACAGAGCCGTGCCGCTTCATAACCCTGCTCGACAGTCAGTTCCGTACCAAGCCGTCCAACGAACGCCATGACACCAGCGCACCACGGGAGCTGCCCGGAGGTGAAGACGAGTGAACCCGTGCGGACCCAAGGTTCGTAGGCAGCAACGGCGGCGGGAGGCGGCGGCAGGATCCATCCGAGGTGACGGAGACGTTCTTCAGTGTTCATGGCCAAACCCGGGTCTAGGAAGGCCGGGTCGTCAAGGCTGGTCTGATGCCCAGGATTGTCGTGCGCCCCGAAAACCGTCGGGGCTCGGCTTGCACAAGCGGTGTTGCTCTGTCACAAACTCCGCCCGGCCTGCCCTCGCAGTCCACGCACCGGTAGCTCAATTGGATAGAGCTTCTGACTTCGGATCAGAAGGTTGCAGGTTCAAGTCCTGCCCGGTGCACCAACTTAACCATTCTCAGGCAATAGGTTAGGGGGCTGAATAGAAACCCAGTTAAGTCCACCACCGATCCATGGGCCATTTCTGGGCCATTTCTTAGGATCTCTTGCGGGCGACCACGGTTCCCATCCGACGAACGAAGTGGCACTGGAAAGTTCCCGGCTCAAAGAGGCGCGCCTGCCTTGAAGCAAAAAAACAGGGGGGAGGCGGGATTCACCGAGCGGGGCTTCAGGTTAGAGGACACCTCCTTTCTTGACTCTCTGAAGATTCCCTCGCAGCAACGAACGGGAAAGGATGCTATTCGATTTTTAAGTAGCGGGTGAGGCCTATGACACATGCCGGAGTTGCCGCTGTCGCCACCCCATGATTTGCTTTTCTCGTCCGAACGAGACGCATCAAGAGCGTCGTCGGGGAGAAATCCCGACGACCAGCGACCTGCCCTGAGTCAGTGGGCAAGGTGCTTTGGAAACCGGCG